>Ga0210245_100003_pt1 | contig 227593 bp, 217 predicted proteins | sample ChrtobMetaP3_4mM_FD_155450 | JGI IMG/M metagenome (GOLD analysis project Ga0210245, IMG submission 155450) | Chrysochromulina tobin associated microbial communities from unialgal haptophyte culture, Seattle, Washington, United States - P3_4mM | ecosystem: Host-associated > Algae > Haptophytes >...
ACACCACCAGCAGCACGAACTGGGCAAATGCCGCAGGCCGGGCGAGTGCCATCCAGTGGCGGCGGCCCTGGTGCGCGCCCACCAGCGGAAACACGCTTTGCACCAGCGCCATGACCAGCGCCAGCACCGCGGCGAAATGGCCGAGTTCGGGGATCATGGTTTCGCTCCTTCGGGCATCACCAGCGAGTTCTGCCCGGCGCGGGCCTTGGCCAGCGCATCGGCCGCTTCGGGCGCCATGTAGTTCTCATCGTGTTTGGCCAGCACCTGCTCGGCGCGGAACACACCGTCGGCCCCCAGCTTGCCCTGGGCCACCACGCCCTTGCCTTCCTGGAACAGGTCGGGCAGCAGGCCGGTGTAGGTGACGGGGATGCTCTTCGCGGTGTCGGTCACGAGGAAGCGGATGGTCAGGCCCTGCGGTTCGCGCACCACGCTGCCCTGCTCCACCAGGCCACCCACCCGAAACGCACGCTCGCGCGGCGCTTCGTTGGCCATCACCTGCGTGGGGCTGAAGAAGAACACCAGGTTGCTGTTGAAGGCGTTGAGCACGAGCGCCGTGGCGGCACCCAGGGTGGCCAGGCCCACGGCCAGCGCCACGAATCGGCGGTTGCGCGGCTTCATGCCACAGGCTCCCCGGTGGCGCGCTCGTCACCCGCCTCCTGGACGAGCAGGCGCCGGCGCAGGCGGATCACCACCAGCTCGGCCACCACCACCGCCGCACACATGCCCAGCGAACCCCACACATACAGGCCGTAGCCGCCCATGGCCAGAAAATCGCCCAGGTTGTTCATGCCATGCCCTCCAGAGCCTGCCGCGCCCAGGGCGCGTGGCGTTCGCGCTCCAGCATGATCAGCCGCACCCGGGCCAGCGCCACGGCAATGCAATACATCCAGCAAGCCAGCGCCATCACCAGCATGCCCATGAGCATGGGCGTGGCCATGCTGGGTGCCTTGGTGATGCTCACCGACGCGCCCTGGTGCAGCGTGTTCCACCATTGCACCGAAAAATAGATGATCGGCAGGTTGACCACGCCCACGATCGCCAGCAGGCCGGCGGCGCGGTCGGCGCGGCGCGTGTCGTCGATGGCGCTGTGCAGTGCCATGAAGCCGATGTAGAGGAAGAGCAGCACCAGCTCGGAGGTGAGCCTCGCGTCCCACACCCACCAGGTGCCCCAGGTCGGTTTGCCCCAGAGCGCGCCGGTCCACAGCGCGAGGAAGGTCATGAGCGCGCCGGTGGGTGCCAGTGCGGTGGCCATCATCGATGAGAGGCGCGAGTTGAACACCAGGCCGATGGCCGCCCAGGTGGCCATGGCGAGGTAGACCACCATCGACATCCAGGCCGTGGGCACGTGCACAAAGATGATGCGGTAGGCCTCGCCCTGCTGCGCGTCGGTGGGGGCCACCCACAGGCCGATGTAGAGACCGATGGCGGTGAGCACCACGGCCAGCGCCCCGAACCACGGTACCAGCTGGCCCGCCAGTGGGTAGAAGCGCTGCGGCGCCGCGTAGTGAAACCAGTTGATCGAACCCATCGGTCACTCCATCGAGATGCGCAGGGCGGCGCTGGTCACCAGCGGCGCAGCGAACAAGCTCAGCAGCAGCAAGGCACCGAGCAGCGAAAAATGGCCGCCCACACCCAGCCCGGCGTTGTGCGCCTCGACCGCGCCGGCGCCGAAGATCAGCACCGGGATCACCAGCGGCAGCGTGAGCAGCGACATCAGCACCCCGCCACCGCGCAGGCCCAGCGTGAGCGCAGCACCGATCGCCCCCACCAGGCTGAGCACAGGGGAGCCGATCAGCAACGTCAGCAAGAGCACGCCGGTGGCCGAAGCAGAAAGGTCAAACTGCAACGCCAACAGCGGTGACACCAGTACCAGGAGCAGCACCGAGCCACACCAGTGCGCGGCGATCTTGCCCAGCACCAGCATGGGCAGCGGGTGCGAAGAGAGCAGCAGTTGTTCAAGCGTGCCGTCTTGCAGATCGTCGGCAAACAGGCGTGCCAGCGGCAGCGTGCAGGCCAGCAGGGCCGCCACCCACACCACGCCCGGCGCCATGGTGCGCAGCAGCCCGGGCTCCGGCCCCACGCCGAGCGGGAACAGGCTCACCACCATCACGAAAAACACCACCGCGGCCAGGGAGTCGGTGCGCCGGCGCAGCGCGATGCGCAGGTCGCGCCGAAAGACGCAGGAAAAGCCCTCCAGCCATCCCTGCGGCGTGGCGGAATCGGGTGAAAGGGTGGCCACGCGCGTGTTCACAGGCTGAGCACCTGGTGCGGCGTGTCGTCGAGCGCCACGCCCTGGTGGCTGGTGAGCACCACCGAGCCGCCGCGCAGCAGTTGCGCGCGGATCAGACCCTCGAGCCAGGCGGTGGCGGTGGCGTCGAGTGCGTTGAAGGGTTCGTCGAGCACCCACAGCGGTGAAGAACGCGCCAGCACCAACCGGGCGAGTCCACAGCGGCGGCGCTGGCCTTGTGAGAGGCGGCGCGCGGGCACGCGCTCGAAGCCGCGCAGACCAGCGTCTGCCAGGGCCTGCAGCGCGCCGGCCCGGTGGGCTGGCTGGCCGCCCAGCAGGCAGGCGGTGAGCAGGTTGTCCAGCGGCGACAAGTCGTCTTTCAGCGCGGCGGCGTGGCCCAGGTAGACGAGGTCGCGTCCCCACTGCTCGCGCTGCGCGGCCAGCGGCTGGCCCCGCCACAGCACCTCGCCCTCGGTGGGGCTGAGCAGGCCGCACATCAGGCGCAGCAGGCTGGTCTTGCCGGCGCCGTTGGCCCCCGCCACCCGCAGCAACTGGCCACCGGCCAATTGCAGGTTCAGGCCGCTGAAAAGGCTGCGTCCGCCTCGAACACAGGCGACCTGGCGCAGGGCCAGCGCCGCGTTCATGCACCAACCTCGGGGCGGGACGTGGGGTCAATCACGGAAGTGTCTCAAAACTCGAATGTCAACTTGATGTGACACTTATAGCACCAGACGCCAGGCCCGACCAACCGGAAAAACCCAAAGGCTGCATGGGTTTGAGGCGGCTTTCACCGGTTCATCCGGCTCCCCTTGAGACGCTCGTCTTGTGTGCGCTGCACAAGAAAAGACCCTTTGACATTCCCGAGTGTCATGTTAGATTGACACCCATCGATGTCACACATTGCTGACATCCCGACCACGGTCAAGGGGCTCTCATGGACATGATGACTCGCATACAAGCCGCACTGGATCACGAGCTGACCCAGGCCAACAGCCCCAGCGCCCCACCCCGCTTGATGGCCGCGATGCGCCACGCGGTGTTCCCCGGTGGCGCCCGCATCCGCCCGCAGCTCTGCATGGCCGTGGCCGGTGCCTGCGGTGAAGACGCCCCCGCGCTGACCAACGCCGCCGCCATGGCCATCGAGCTGCTGCACTGCGCCTCGCTGGTGCACGACGACATGCCCTGCTTCGACGATGCCGATACCCGCCGGGGGCAGCCCGCCGTGCACAAGGTGTTTGGTGAGCCGCTGGCCCTGCTCACGGGTGATGCGCTGATCGTCATGGCCTACCAGATCCTGGCGCGCGCCGGCAGGCAGCACCCGAACCGCCTGGCCGGTTTGATCGACACCGTGTGCATCGGCACCGGCGCACCCGACGGCATCGTGGCCGGGCAAGCCTGGGAGTGCGAGAACCGCGTGAACCTGAGCCAGTACCAGCGCGCCAAGACCGGCGCCCTGTTCGTGGCATCCACCTGCGCCGGTGCGCAGGCCGCGGGCGCCGACCCCGAGGACTGGCGCGCCCTGGGCGAATGCCTAGGGGAGGCTTACCAGGTGGCCGACGACATCCGCGACGTGCTGATGCAGGCCGACGAACTGGGCAAACCCGCCGGGCAGGACGCCCAGCACGGCCGCCCCAGCGCCGCCGCCGATCTGGGGCTGGTCGGCGCCATCGACCACTTCCATGGCCTCATGCAAGCCGCCATCGACTCGGTGCCCGCCTGCCAGAGCCGCGGCGCCATGCGCCAACTGGTGCTGCACGAGGCCGGCCGACTGATCCCGCAGAGCACCTGCGACCGCATCGAACTGCAGCGCACCGCCGACCACCCCGCCGTGCGCCTGGCCGCCTGAGCGTCCGCAACATGGCCGCCCTGGACGCATTCAAACCCTTGTCGGACGGTCCGCCACCCTCGTGGCGCGACCGCCTGGCCAGCCGCATCGACCAATGGATGACCAGCCCGGCGCTCAACCGCTGGGCCAGCCGCAGCGTGTTCACCCGCTGGCTGGTGCGCCGCCGCTCCGCGCAGCTGTTCGACCTGATGGCCGGCTTCGTGCATTCACAAGTGCTGCTCGCCTGCGTGCGCCTGAAGCTGTTTGAACACGTACTGCAAGCGCCTCGCACCGCCAATGAGCTGGCCACGCTGTGCCGCCTGCCAACCGCTCAGCTCGCCCGCCTGCTCGACTCGGCCGTGGCCCTGCACCTGCTGGAGCAGCGCGGTGCAGGCCGCTACGGCCTGGGCACCATGGGCGCGCCGGTGGTGGCCCACGCCGGCATTCGCGACATGATCGAACACAACGCCGTGCTCTACGAGGACATGTGCGACCCGCTGGCACTGCTGCGCGACCCGAACGCTGCCCGCATGCACGCCTACTGGCCCTACACCGAAGACCCGGCGGGCAACCCGCAAGCGCCGGCACCGGTGGACCAGTTCGCCCGCTATTCGTCGCTCATGTCCACCTCGCAGCGCTTCGTGATCGAAGAACTGCTGGGCGCTTACCCGTTTGCCGAACACCGCGTGGTGCTCGACGTGGGCGGCGGCATGGGCGGCTGGGTGAGCGCCCTGGCGCAACGCCACACCCACCTGCAGCTCAAGCTGTTTGACCTGCCCCCCGTGGCCGTCCTGGCCGCGGAGAACGTGCAGCGACAGGGCCTGGGCGACCGCATCAGCACCCACGGCGGCAGCTTCACCAAAGACGCCCTGCCCCGCGGCGCCGACCTCGTGACGCTGGTGCGCGTGGCCCACGACCACCCGGACGCCGATGTGAAGGTCGTGCTGCGCGCGATCCATGACGCCCTGCCCCTGGGCGGCGCCCTGTTGTTGGCCGAACCCATGGCCCAGGCCGGTGGTGCACCCGAACCCTGCGACCCGTATTTCCACTTCTATCTGATGGCGATGGGCTCGGGGCGGCTGCGCACACCGGCCGAACTCACCACCTTGATGCTGGAGGCCGGCTTCAGCCACATCGAGCGTGTGCCCAACCCCATGCCTTTGCACGCCCAGCTGCTGGTCGGTCGCAAAACTAGGGGTTTACCCGGAACCACCCGGAATAGTGTCAATTTCTCTTGACACTTACTCATGTCAACCATTTAATACACATCATGCAAGCCCAAGCCATCGTTTTCCAAAGCCCATGCAACCTCTCGGTGCGGGCGCTGGAACTGCGCGGCCTGACCGGCGGCGACCTGGAGGTCGAGGTCGAGTACAGCGGCATCAGCACCGGCACCGAACGCCTTCTGTGGGACGGCAGCATGCCGCCCTTCCCCGGGATGGGCTACCCGCTGGTCCCCGGCTACGAAACGGTGGGCCGTGTGGTCCGCACCCAGGGCGACTGTGGCCACGGTCAGGCGCAGATCCGGGTCGGTGACCAGGTCTTCGTGCCCGGCTCCTACAGCTTCGAGGGCGTGCACAACCTGTTTGGTGGCGCCGGATCGCGCCTGGTGGTGTCGCACGACCGCGTGGTCAAGCTGCACAACGACCTGGGTTCACAAATGGTGCTGCTGGCCCTGGCGGCCACCGCCTACCACTCGGTCACCTTCGGCGGCAGCCGCGCACCGGGCACACCGCCCGAACTGATCATTGGCCACGGTGTCATGGGCCGCCTGCTGGCGCGTCTCACGGTGGCCGCCGGCGGCCCTGCCCCGGTGGTGTGGGAAACGCAGGCTGCCCGCCGCCTGGGTGCCGAGGGCTACAGCGTCATCAGCCCCGAAGAAGACACCCGCAAGGACTACCGCGCGATCTACGACGTCAGCGGCGACTCCGACATCCTGAACAAGGTGATTCCGCGCCTGGCCAAGGGCGGCGAGGTGGTGCTGGCCGGCTTCTACAAAAACGACATCTCGTTTGCCTTCGCCCCGGCCTTCATGCGCGAAGCACAGATCCGCGCCGCCGCCGAATGGAAACGTGCCGACCTCGTGGCCGTGACGCAGCTGGTGCAGACCGGGCGCTTGTGCCTGGACGGCCTGATCACCCACACCGAAACCCCGGCCCGCGCAAGCGATGCCTACGCGGCCGCCTTCGGCGATCCGCAGTGTCTGAAGATGGTCCTGGACTGGAGAAACTGATGAACGCGATCCCCGTCACCCAAGTGCAGTCGGCAAAGTTCATGGAGCAGTTGCGCGCCGAAGCCGCCATCGAGCCCCCACCGGTGCACACCGGCGAAGTGAAGAAGGAAACCCAGATCATTGCCATCTACGGCAAGGGCGGCATCGGCAAGAGTTTCACGCTGGCCAACCTGAGCTACATGATGGCCCAGCAAGGCAAGAAGGTGCTGCTGATCGGCTGCGATCCCAAGAGCGACACCACCAGCCTGCTGTTCGGTGGCCGCGCCTGCCCCACCATCATCGAGACCTCGTCGAAGAAAAAGCTCGCCGGTGAAGCGGTGGCCATCGGCGACGTCTGCTTCAAGCGCGACGGCGTCTACGCCATGGAACTCGGTGGCCCCGAGGTCGGTCGTGGCTGCGGTGGCCGCGGCATCATCCACGGCTTCGAGCTGCTGGAGAAACTCGGCTTCCACGAGTGGGGCTTCGACTACGTGCTGCTCGACTTCCTGGGCGACGTGGTGTGCGGCGGCTTCGGCCTGCCGATCGCCCGCGACATGTGCCAGAAGGTCATCGTGGTGGCGTCGAACGACCTCCAGTCGCTCTATGTCGCCAACAACGTCTGCAGCGCGGTGGAGTACTTCCGCAAGCTCGGCGGCAACGTCGGCGTGGCCGGCATGGTGATCAACCGCGACGACGGCACCGGCGAGGCGATGAACTTTGCCGAAGCGGTCGGCATCCCGGTGCTCTCGGTGATCCCGGCCGACGACGACATCCGCCGCAAGAGCGCCAGCTACGAAATCATCGGTCGCCCCGAATCGGTGTGGGGCCCCATGTTCGCCCAGCTCGCCGAGAACGTGGGCAACTCCACCCCCATGCGCCCCAAGCCCATGACGCAGGACGAACTGCTCGGCCTGTTCTCCGCCTCGGCCGTGGGCCGCGACGTGGTGCTGGAGCCCGCCACCCAGTTCGACATGTGCGGCAAGACCGACACCAGCAAGCCCACCCTCGAAGTCGTGTACGACGAGGTCTGAAGCCATGAGCGGCACCACCATCCCCATCATCCCCGCGAAGGCCACCACCGCCATCGAAGGCGATGGCATGGGTTGCCACGCTGGCGGCGAGACGTTGCTGGCCGCGGCCAAGTCGGCCGGCAAGAGCGAGATCCTGGCGCAGTACGCCGCCGACTACCCCCAGCGTGAAAACGCGGGCCCGCACGACCAGCCACAAAGCATGTGCCCGGCCTTCGGTTCGCTGCGCGTGGGCCTGCGCATGCGGCGCACCGCCACCATCCTCAGCGGCTCGGCCTGCTGCGTGTACGGCCTCACCTTCACCAGCCACTTCTACGGTGCGCGCCGCAGCGTGGGCTACGTGCCCTTCAACAGCGAATCGCTGGTGACCGGCAAGCTGTTCGAGGACATCAGCGAAGCGGTGCACGCCCAGGCCGATCCCGAGAAGCTGGACGCCATCGTCATCATCAACCTGTGTGTGCCCACGGCCAGCGGTGTGCCGCTGCAGATCCTGCCCAAGGCCATCAACGGCGTGCGCATCATCGGCATCGACGTGCCGGGCTTCGGCGTGCCGACGCATGCAGAAGCGAAAGACGTGCTGACCGGCGCGATGCTGAAGTACGCCCGCAGCGAGATCATGGCCGGCCCGGTGCCCGCCCCTCGCCAGGCGCGCAGCGACAAGCCCACCATCACGCTGCTCGGCGAGATGTTCCCGGCCGACCCGATGCTGATCGCGCAGATGATCGCGCCCATGGGCCTGGCGGTCGGCACGGTGGCCCCCACCCGCGAATGGCGCGAGCTCTACACCGCGCTCGACAGCGTGGCCGTGGCCGCCATCCACCCCTTCTACACGGCCAGCATCCGTGAATTTGAAGCCGCTGGCCGCACGATCGTGGGCTCCGCCCCGGTGGGTGTGGACGGCACGCACGACTGGCTGGGTGCCATCGGCCAGGCCACCGGTGTGGCACAGGCGCAGATCGACGTGGCGCGCAACGCCACGCTGGCGGCCATCCGCGGCGTGTTGTCACAGCAAAAGATCAAGGGGCGCATCACGCTCAGCGGCTACGAAGGCTCCGAACTGCTGGTGGGCCGCCTGCTGGTGGAATGTGGCGCCGATCTGCGCTACGTGGGCTCGGCCTGCCCGGCCACGCCGTGGAATGCCCACGACGCCGCGTGGCTCAAGTCCAAAGGCGTGCAGGTGCAGTTCCGCGCTTCGCTGGAAAACGACCTGGACGCGATGCGCGAGTACCAGCCACAGCTGGCCATCGGCACCACGCCGGTCGTGCAAGCGGCCAAGGAAGCCAGCATCCCGTCGCTCTACTACACCAACCTGATTTCCGCCCGCCCGCTGATGGGCGTGGCCGGTGCCGGCTCGCTGATCCAGGTGATCAACGCCGCCATGGGCAACCAGCACCGCTTCGACCAGATGAAGGACTTTTTCGGCAGCGTGGGCAACGGCGACAAAGCCGGTGTCTGGGAAGACGTGCCGAAAGACTATCCGGACTTCCGCAAGGAACAGCGCCGCCAGCTGGACAAGCAGGCGAAGAAGCGCAAAGCCGAGGAGATGGGCTGATGTTGGTACTCGACCACGATCGCGCGGGCGGCTACTGGGGTGCCGTCTATGTGTTCACCGCCATCAAGGGCCTGCAGGTGGTCATTGACGGCCCGGTGGGCTGCGAAAACCTCCCCGTCACATCGGTGCTGCATTACACCGACGCGCTGCCCCCGCACGAGCTGCCCATCGTCGTGACCGGCCTGGCCGAAGAGCAGCTGGGCCGCGAAGGCACCGAAGGATCGATGAAGCGCGCGCACGCGGTGCTCGACCCCGAACTGCCTGCGGTGGTGGTCACCGGCTCCATTGCCGAAATGATCGGTGGCGGCGTGACGCCCGAGGGCACGAACCTCATGCGCTTCCTGCCGCGCACCATCGACGAAGACCAGTGGCAATGCGCCAACCGCGCCATGTTCTGGCTCTGGAGCGAGTTCGGCATGAAGAAGGTGCCGGCCCGCAAGCCCTTCGCCGAACGCCCCGCTGGCGAGAAGCCCCGTGTGAACATCATTGGCCCGAGCTACGGCACCTTCAACAGCCCGAGCGACCTGGCCGAGATCCGCCGCCTGGTGCAGGGCATCGGCGCCGACATCAACATGGTCTTCCCGCTGGGCAGCCACCTCTCCGAAGTGTCGCGCCTGGTCGAAGCCGACGTGAACATCTGCATGTACCGCGAGTTCGGCCGCATGCTCTGCGAAGCGCTGGACCGGCCGTACCTGCAGGCCCCCATCGGCCTGCACAGCACCACCAAATTCCTGCGCACGCTGGGCGAGCTGCTGGGCCTGGACCCGGAACCCTTCATCGAGCGCGAGAAGCACACCACCATCAAGCCGGTGTGGGACCTGTGGCGCTCGGTGACGCAAGACTTCTTCGCCACCGCCAGCTTTGCGGTGGTGGCCGGCGAGACCTATGCGCGCGGCATCCAGCACTTCCTGGAAACCGAGATGGGCATGCCCTGCAAGTTCGCCGTCTCACGCAAGGCCGGCGAAAAAACCGACAACGCCGCGGTGCGCGAGCTGGTGCGCACCCAGATGCCGCTGATCTTGTTTGGCAGCTACAACGAACGCATGTACCTCGCCGAGGCCGGCAGCCAGGGGCCAATGAAGGCGACCTACATCCCGGCATCGTTTCCGGGCGCCATCATCCGCCGCCACACCGGCACGCCGTTCATGGGTTACAGCGGCGCGACCTACCTCATTCAAGAAGTGTGCAACTCGCTGTTCGACGCGCTGTTCCACATCCTGCCGCTGGGCACCGACATGGACAAGGTCGACCCCACGCTGGCACGCGGCGAAGTGGCCGGTTTGTCGACCCCGTGGGACGACAAGGCCCAGGCCCGGCTGCACGCGCTCATTTCCAACCAGCCGGTGCTGGTCCAGATTTCGGCCGCCAAGCGGCTGCGCGACGAGGCCGAGCGCCAGGCGCGCGAAAGCGGCGAAGCCGCTGTCAACGAATCGCATGTGAACACCGCTGGCCAGTCCATGGGCCTGGGGGAATTCGCATGAACCTGTTTTCACTTTTCGATCACGGCGGAAGCGCCGGGTCAACCTCACGTTGCGGCATGTCGCTGCAGCTGCCCATGGTGCGCGGGCTGGGCGCATCGATGGCCTCACGGCCACATTGAAAAGGAGCATCCCATGTCGACACGGACATCTGTTTCCGGCCTGACGGACGATGAAGCTCAGGAGTTCCACCAGTACTACATCCAAGGCTTCATTGGGTTCACGGCCATCGCCGTTGTCGCCCATTTGCTGGTGTGGTTCTGGCGGCCCTGGCTCTGACCCACACGGCTAACTTTTCGTGAAAGGACAACTGCCATGAACGATATGTCTTATGAAGCCCATAAGCCTTCCCTGAGCGGTGACAAGCTTTCGTTTGTCCTGATCTTTGCCCCCTGCTTCCTGCTCCTGCTGTCGCTTGCCGTACTGGGCCAACTGGTCGGCATGCACTGGCAGTTCTGGCTGCCTGGCGCGGAGCACAAGACCAGCATCTTCTCGGGCGTGCATGCCGCGGTCTACACCTTCATGTCTCACATCATTTGAAATTAGGAGATCCCATCATGTGGAGAATCTGGCGCCTTTTCGATCCTGTCCGCACCATGGTTGCGCAGGGCGTTTTCCTCTTTGCTCTGGCCGCGATGATTCACCTCATCCTGCTGAGCACGAACAAGTTCAACTGGCTGGACGGCCCCAAGACCGCCGCACCGACCGCGCAAAGCATGCCGGCGGCCACCCCCGCAGCGAAGTCCTGACTTCGTTCGAGGTGTGCAGGTGCTGAAACTGGCGTGGGCCAGTGCAGCATCTGCTCCCCTCCCCCATTTGCAAAGACGTCAGAAGTCCAAACCACCTGAGACAGGAGGGCCGCACCATGGCCATGCTCAACTTTGAAAAGAAATACCGGGTTCGAGGCGGAACACTGGTTGGCGGCGACCTGTTCGATTTCTGGGTGGGTCCCTTCTACGTCGGATTTTTCGGTGTCACCACCCTGTTCTTCACGATCCTGGGCACGGCCATGATCCTCTGGGGTGCCTCGCAAGGGCCCACCTGGAATCTCTGGCAAATCAGCATTGCGCCCCCCGACCTCTCCTACGGCCTGCGTTTCGCGCCGATGATGGAAGGCGGCCTGTGGCAGCTGATCACGGTCTGTGCGATCGGTGCCTTCGGCTCCTGGATGATGCGAGAGATCGAAATCTGCCGCAAACTGGGCATGGGCTACCACGTGCCCTTTGCCTTCGGCGTGGCCATCCTGGCGTATGTGACCCTGGTGGTGATCCGCCCCGTATTGCTGGGCGCCTGGGGACACGGTTTCCCCTACGGCATCTTCAGCCACCTCGACTGGGTGTCCAACGTGGGCTACCAGTACCTGCACTTCCACTACAACCCGGCGCACATGCTGGCGGTCACGTTCTTCTTCACCACAACGCTCGCGCTCTCACTGCACGGCGCCCTGGTGCTCTCTGCCACCAACCCTGCGCCGGGTCAGACGGTCAAGACACCCGAGCACGAAGACACCTTTTTCCGCGACACGATCGGGTATTCCGTGGGCACGTTGGGTATCCACCGTCTGGGCCTCTTCCTCGCACTCGCTGCCGTGCTGTTCAGCGCCCTGTGCATCGTGATCAGCGGACCCTTCTGGAGCCGTGGTTGGCCCGAATGGTGGGGCTGGTGGCTGAACCTGCCGATATGGTCCTGAGCATCTGAAAGAAACAGGAGCACACCATGCAATACCAAAACCTTTTCACCACCGTTCAGGCCGTCGGGCCGGTGCACCACGGCATTGAGCTGGGCAGCGGGCAAGACACCCCTCGCTTTGGCAAGACACCCGGCATCGTCCATCTGTTCGGGCGCTTCGGCAACGCACAGGTCGGGCCGATCTACCTCGGCGCCCTGGGCATGGCGTCCATCCTGTTCGGCGTGTTGGCCTTCAACATCATGGGCCTGAACATGCTGGCCTCGGTCAACTGGGACCCGATCCAGTTCGTGCGCCAGCTCTTCTGGCTGTCGCTGGAGCCGCCAGCGGCGGGTGCAGGCCTGGGCCTGGCTCCGCTGAACGCGGGGGGCTGGTGGCAGATCGCAGGCCTCTTCCTCACGATCTCGATCCTCCTGTGGTGGGCACGCACCTACCGCCGCGCACGGGCTCTCGGCATGGGCACGCATGTGCCCTGGGCCTTCGCCGCCGCCATCTGGCTGTTCCTGGTGCTTGGCCTGATCCGCCCGGTGCTCATGGGCTCATGGAGTGAAGCGGTGCCTTTCGGCATCTTCCCCCACCTGGACTGGACGGCCGCTTTCTCGCTGCGCTATGGCAACCTGTTCTACAACCCCTTCCACGCACTGTCGATCGCTTTCCTGTACGGATCCACCCTGCTGTTTGCGATGCACGGCGCCACCATCCTGGCGGTGAGCCGCTTCGGTGGCGAGCGCGAGATCGAGCAGATCGTCGACCGCGGCACGGCCAGCGAACGCGCAGCGCTCTTCTGGCGCTGGACCATGGGCTTCAACGCCACGATGGAATCCATTCACCGCTGGGCCTGGTGGTTCGCCGTGCTGTGCCCGCTGGTGGGTGGCATCGGCATCCTGCTGACCGGCACCGTGGTGGACAACTGGTACCTGTGGGCGATCAAGCACGGTGTGGCACCGCCCTACCCCGATGTGTTTCCTGCCGTGATGGATCCGGCCCTTGCCCCAGGAGCGAAGTGATGAACACCTCTATCTTCAAGAACCGCAACTGGCTCGGCGCGCTGGCACTGGGATCGCTGGTCCTGCTCAGCGGCTGTGAACGGCCGCCCATGGACACCGTGCAACACGGCTACCGGGGCACCGGCATGGTCCAGGTCTACAACCCGCGCATCCAGGCCGACGTGGTCGCGGCCAACCAGGTGCCGGCTGCGCAACCGCCGGCCAGTCCGGACGGGCCCAAGGCCGGCGCGATCTACCAGAACGTGAAGGTGCTGGGCGATCTGAGCGTCGGTGAATTCACCCGCCTCATGGTCAACATGACGGCCTGGGTGGCGCCCGAGCAAGGCTGCAACTACTGCCACAACGGCGCCAACTTCGCCGATGACAGCCTCTACACCAAGGTGGTGGCGCGTCGCATGGTGCAGATGACGCAGCACATCAACACCGACTGGAAAGCCCACGTGGCCCAGACCGGTGTGACCTGCTACACCTGCCACCGCGGCAACCCGGTGCCCAAGGAGATCTGGTTCACCGCCGACAGCCAGCCCCAGGGCTCGAACTTCATGGGCAACAAGACCGGACAGAACACGCCGGCCGACAGCGTGAAGCTGGCCTCGCTGCCCTACGACCCGTTCACCCCCTACCTGCTCAAAGACGAGCCGATCCGCGTCAACGCCACCAAGGCCTTGCCCACCAGCGGGGGCCAGGGCGAAAGCATCCAGCGCACCGAGAAAACCTACGCGCTCATGACGCACATGTCGGCCTCGCTGGGCGTGAACTGCACCTACTGCCACAACACGCAGAACTTCGGCAAGTGGGACGGTGCACCGCCCCAGCGCGTGACGGCCTGGCACGGCATCCGCATGGCGCGCGACCTGAACCTGGCCTACATGGAGCCGCTGACCGATGTCTTCCCGAGCAACCGCAAGGGCGAACTCGGCGACGTGGCCAAGATGAACTGCGCCACCTGCCACCAGGGTGCCTACAAGCCCCTGCTGGGTGCGCCCATGCTCAAGGACCACCCGGAACTCGCTGCCTACCGGCCCTACACGGCGGCGGCCCCGGCCGCGCCCGACGCAGCGGCTGCCCCGGCCGCCGAAGCACCCAAACAGTGACGCTGGCGACAGCCAGGTTCACACATGGCTGAGACCACACCCGATGTGATCACCCTCTCGGGGGTGGTGGTGGTGGTGCTGGTGAACTACCTGCGCGAACACCAGGCCTGGGGCTGGATGCGCATGGTGCAGGGTTCGGCGTCGCTCAAGGGCGTGCCCGGTGTGGTGTTCGCCAAGGTCATGGGCAGTGGCCACGGCGGTGGCTTCAGCATCCGACCCAGCGCCAGCCACCAGGGCCTGATCGTGATGTTCGACCACGCCGAGCAAGCCGACGCCTTCCTCGCTGGCCCGATCGTGCAGGCCTACCGCCAGCGCGCCGCGCAGTTCTGGAGCGGCGTGCACGAGGTGCTCTCCTCGCGCGGCCAATGGGACGGTGAGGCCTGGGGCCCCACACCGGCCACCCACCTCAAGCCCGACCACACCGTGCACGACGACGCCGGTGCGGCGCGGCCGCTGGCCGTGATCACCCGCGCCAGCATCCGCCCCGCCAAGGCCATGGCCTTCTGGCGCAACGCACCGGCCGCGCAGGCGGCCATGCTTTCGGCCACGGGTTGCACGCTGGCCATGGGCCTGGGCGAAGCACCGCTGGTGCGCCAGTGCACCTTCAGCCTGTGGAAAGACACCTCGTCCATGCTCGACTACGCGCACCAGGGTGCACACCAGGCGGCCATCGAAGCGGCCTACCGGCACCACTATTTCTCCGAATCGATGTTCGTGCGCATGCGCCTGCTGCAGCACCAGGGCCAGTGGATTGCGCCGAATGCCATGGTCACCACCGAGCCGGTCGAAGGGACGCCCCATGGCTGACCACAAGGTGGTGGTCATCGGCGCCGGCATGGCGGGTCTGGTGTCGGCCCTGCAACTGGCCCAGCAGGGACTGGATGTGACCGTGGTCGAGGCTGCGGCCACGCCCGGCGGCAAGGTGCGCCAGCTGGTGGTGGACGGCGCCGCCATCGACAGCGGCCCCACGGTGTTCACCATGCGCTGGGTGTTCGACCAGATCCTGGCGTCGGTGGGGACCACGCTGGAAGCCGAGCTGCGCATCCGCCCACTGCCGGTGCTGGCCCGCCATTGGTGGGAAGGCGGCGCATCACTCGACCTCTTCGCCGACCCGAAGCGATCCACCGACGCGGTGGCGCAGTTTGCCGGCATGGCCGAGGCACAACGCTTCCAGCATTTCTGCGCGCAAGCCAAAGCCGCCTACCAGGCGCTGGAAGGCCCCTACATCCGCAGCGCCTCGCCCAGCATGCTGGGCATGTCGATGGGCCTGGGTGTGCGCGGCCTGGCCACCCTGGCCGCGCTCGGCCCCATGCGCAGCCTCTGGCAGAGCCTGGGTCGGCACTTCACCGATCCGCGCCTGCGCCAGCTGTTCGGCCGCTACGCCACCTACACCGGCTCCTCGCCCTGGGAAGCCCCCGCCACCCTGATGCTGATCGCACAGGTGGAGCTCGACGGCGTGTGGGCGATCGACGGCGGCATGCACGCCCTGGCGCGCTGCCTGGAACGGCTGGCCCGCGAGCGCGGGGTGACGTTCCGCTACCTCAGCCCGTGCGAACGCATCGAAGTCAACAAAGGCCGTGTGACCGGTGTCACCTTGGCCAGCGGTGAGACCCTGCCTGCCGACAGCGTGGTCTTCAACGGCGACGTGGCCGCCTTGCGCACCGGCCTGCTCGGTCAGCCCGCGCGCCGCGCGGTGAAACCCAAGGCCCCGCCGCGCTCGCTCTCGGCCATCACCTGGTCGGTCCACACACGCACCAGCGGCCTCGCACTGGACCGGCACAACGTGTTCTTCCGCAGCGACTACGCCAGCGAGTTCATCGACATCTTCGGCCACGGCCAGCTGCCCGGCCAACCCACGGTGTACGTGTGCGCGCAGGACCGGGGCACCGACCTGGCTGCGCCCACGGGCCGCGAACGACTGCTATGCCTGGTGAACGCACCGGCCGCAGGCGACCTTCAAACCATCACACCCGAGGCGATCGAACAATGCGAGAACTCCAGCTTTGCCCTGCTGCGCCGCTGTGGACTTCGGATCGAGAGCGCCGAGCCCCCGTCGATCCGCACCACACCGGTGGACTTTCACCGGCTCTTTCCGGCCACGGGGGGCGCCCTTTACGGGCAGGCGACCCACGGCTGGACCTCGGCGTTCGCCCGCTCCAGCGCCAGCACACCGGTCACGGGCCTTTTCCTGGCGGGGGGGAGCGTCCACCCGGGCCCGGGGGTCCCGATGGCGGCGCTTTCGGGCCAGCTGGCGGCCGCGGCCGTGATGGCGAGCCCCGCTTTGACCAGGTGGTCCCCTCGGGTGGCTACCTCTGGTGGTACGTCGACGCCCTGAGCGACGACGGCCAGTTCGGCCTGAGCATCATCGCGTTTGTCGGCAGCGTGTTCTCGCCCTACTACGCTTGGGCGCGCAAGCGCGGCCCGACCGACCCCGACAACTTTTGCGCGCTCAATGTGGCGCTCTACAGCGCGGGCGCGCGCCGCTGGTCCATGACCGAACGCGGCGCCGCGCACAACCGGCGCGACACCACGCATTTCAAGATCGGCCCCAGCCAGCTCGAATGGCATGGGGATGCGCTCACCATCCGCATCGACGAGGTGGGCGTGCCCGTCCCGCGGCGCATCCGCGGCACGGTGACGTTGCGCACGCACCAGCTGTTCAAGTTCAGCACCGCACTCGATGCACACGGCCGCCACCGCTGGGGACCGATCGCGCCCCACGCCCGCGTGGAGGTGAAGCTGCAGCACCCCGAGCAGCGCTGGAGCGGCCACGCCTATCTGGACAGCAACGAAGGCGATGAACCCGTGGAACGCGCGTTCACCGAATGGGACTGGTCGCGCAGCGCCATGAAGGACGGCAGCACCGCCGTGCTGTACGACGTGGAGCCCGGCAAGGAACAAGGCAAGCTGTTGGCCTTGCGCTTCGGGCGCCACGGCAGCGTGCAGCCGTTCCAGGCGCCGCCATTGAAAGCCTTGCCGCGCACCGCCTGGCGCATCGACCGGCGCATGCGCAGCGACTCGCAGGTGCTCGTGACACAACAACTCGAAGACACGCCGTTTTACCAGCGCGCCATCCTCCAGAGCAGCCTGCTCGGCGAGAGCGTGTCGAGCTTTCACGAGACCTTGCGCGTGCCCCGGCTGGTCTCGCCCGTGGTGCAGGCGATGCTCCCCTGGCGCATGCCACGGCGGGGTTGAAACCCGTCACCCGGTCAGGTCAGATCGGGCCCTGTGTTCAATGCCCGTGCAGCGCAGCGGCAGGCGTCGGCGTTCGACGCTGACGCCACGCCACCGAGACCAGCGCCAGCCCGATCACCATCAGGGGCAAGGAACCCGGCTCGGGAACCGGGTTGGGGTCAACGATGACACCCCCCTCCTGCTCAAAGCCCGCATAGCGCACCGATTGCTGGGAGAAGTTGTAGAAGCCGAACTGACCGGCGGCAAAGGTGTTGTCCGCCACCGTCACGTTCCACAACTCCGTGGCCCCCTCCTTGACGACGATGGTGAACTCGCCCGCGACCACGTTGAAGTCGAGCCGGAAATCGTAGAGCGTGTTGTCCGCCCACCCTTTGTTCGACGCATGGTTGGTGGCCAACACGTCCATGTCGCCGAAGTTGACCTCGTTTTCCCAGAACTCGGCGAGCGACAGGTCGACCAGGCCGTTGCCCGTGGCGCCGGTCATTTTCTTCACCGTCATGCCTTCCACGGCGGTCGTGCCGGCGTAGTTCTGGGTGCCTTGCTTCCAGTCGAAGAGGTAAAAGTTGCTCGAGTTCTGGTAGCCGAAAACGAACCCCATGTAGTCGTCGTCACCCCCGGTCTCCAGCACTTGCCATGAGCCCTGGATCGAGTAGTTGGTCTGATTGAGGTTGTTCAGATAGAACGAGGGGTCGGCGTTGACGGTCTGGGTGACCGCCAGGTTGCCTGGAGCCAGCACCCAGTTGCCGGCCGGCTGACCACCCGGGTAGGTGAGCGTCAGGGGCGACCACGTCGTGAGGTTGATGGGCGCCGCTTGCGCCAGGCAGGATGCCCCTGTGAGCAGCGCTGCAAGCCAGATTCGGTGGGTGGGGTTTTTCACGATCACGACTCCTCAAAAGAGTGGACACAGAATCGCCCCTGCGCAGGTGGCGCTCGACATCTTTCAGCACAGACACCTGGACAGATGGCGCGAAAAGCATTGGCGAGTCCGCGTCGCATGCATCGTGCCAAACAAAAAATCTTCAAGCCTGGCAAGGATCTTTCCAATCGGTCGGTCGCAACAGCCGCCAAACTGGAAAAAAAATCGACAGCGACGACCGCACACACCGACCAGACTCGCCCGCCGCGCAAGCCCGGCCGCCACGGCGGGGTTGAAACCCCACGTTTCAGCGCAGGAAATCGCGCACCGCCCCGAGTGAGGCCTGCGCTGCTTCTTCTTGCGGCAGGTGCCCCACGGCGGGGAACGTGACCAGCCGGCTGTTTTTCAGGGCGCGCAGGTAGTCCTGCGCGTTGGCCACCGGAATCATCGCGTCGGCCTCGCCCCAGACCAGCAAGGTGGGCGCGTTGATGGCGCCCAGCAGGGGACGGGGGTCGGTCAGCACCGTCTGCTGCAGGCGCTTGAACATGGCGTCGCGCGCGCCGGGTGCGAGCATGAGGTCGTGGTAGCGCGTGGTGAGCTCATCGGTGAGCGACTGCGGGTTGGCGTAGGCGGGTTCGAGGTTCATGCGCAACACCGCCTTGGGCAACACGTGGCGCATCAGCCCCAGCACGGCGGGCACCTCGGTGGCCCGGCCGTACGCAAAGCCGGGACTCGCAAAACCGTCGGGCGCCACCAGCACGAGGCGATCGGTGCGCTCGGGATGGCGCGCGGCGAAGGTCCAGGCGATGCGGCCGCCGATCGAATGCCCCACGATGCTCGCGCGCGCCACGCCCAGCTGGTCCATGAGCGCGAGCGTGAGCTGAATGCTGCGCGCATCGGTGTAATCGCCCGCCGGATCGGGCTCGCTCAGGCCATGGCCGGGCAGGTCGAAGCGGATCACGCGGTGGCTGGTGCTCAGGGCCTGGGCCCATGCCTCCCAACTGTGCAGGCTGCCGCCAAAGCCATGCAGCATCAGCACGGCGGGCGCGCCCTTGGGGCCGCTGTCGCGCACGTGCAGCCGCCAGGGGCCCACGGGCACGAGGTCCCCTGGCGCGGCCAGGTAACGCGCCTGCAACTCGCTGCGTGGCTTGTCGGGCGTCCAGAGCCAGAAGGCCAGCAGCAACAGCGCCGGCACCACCACCACGATCGCGCCTCGCAACAGCATCGACATTTTCAACGGAGCACCTCGACAAATGAACAAACCACCGAGGGTAGCCGTCGCGCGCTCCGTTGCCGTCAACGCCCTGCTGGCGGGGACGGCATTTCAAACGTGAGGTTGCCCCAGTGGCTGTCCCAGTCCTGGCCCTGCCCATCGGTGGTGGGCACCATGTGCACCACACTGGCCATCCACACACCCGCCCACGGCAAGGTGGTAGTGCTGCGGCCCGCCGCGTCGGTGCGGGTGCGCAGCACATTGAGCTGGGCCCCGCGCGGGTTCCAGACTTTCACAAGGGCACCCTCCAGCGGCGCACCGTTGAACAATACCTGCAACGACAGCGGGCCACCCGGGCGCAGGCGCTGCGGATCGGCCAGCGGCACGATCTCCAGCGTCTGCCCCGCGCGCACGCCAAAACTCGCGTCGCTCTGGCCGCCCACGCGCAGCAAGGTCTTGACGTGGCGGCGATAACGCTCGCGCCCGGGCTGGGCGTCCTGTCCGGTGGCCTTGCGCTGCGCCAACACGCGCTCCAGACCTTCCTCGCGCAAATAGGCGTTGAACGTGTCTGGCGACAAGGTGATGGTGAAGGGGCGCGTGTCGAGCACGATCAGTTGGGCACCGGCCCGATCGAAGGCCAGCGCCACGCTGTCCTGCGCCAGGTGGTCGGGCAGCTGCGGTGTGAGAACGACCTCACCACCCCGGCTGAACCAGCGCAGGGACTCGGCCATGGGCCGACCGAAGCCGACCGGGTCGCCAACAAAGTTTTCACCCACGCGCAAGGCGAGTTCGACCTCGCTGCGCACCGGCGGCGAGAAGCGGTCGGGAACCATCCAGAATTCGTGCGCCTGCGCAGCCGTTGCGAGCCACAGCACAGCGGAAAAGATCCATTTGTTCATGTGACAACGGGCCGACACATCCGCTGTGCCGACCCGCTCCTGTTGCGTTGAAAACCCGCTGTCAGACCGTGTCGTCCACCGGCAGTGGCTTGTTGTCCACCGGTTCCGGTTCGCTGGTCTCGCTGGTCTGGGCAATCAGCTGGTTCATGTAGTCCAGCAGCGACTGCACCGTGGTGCCCATGAAGGGCGTGGCGGCCTGGGGCTGGGCGGGTGCAGCGGCGTCACCGCCACCCCCGCCACCCCCGCCACAGCCGGCCAGGGCTGTAGCGGCGACGGTCACCGCCAGCACCGATTTCGCAAGTTGGTGTCTCATGGTGTGTCCTTGTGGAGGTGGTGCATCACGGCATCATCAGGTTCACCGAACCTGGGTTGGGCGTGTTGAGGTAGGGGAAGCCCGGGAGGAACGGCACCACCGCCTGGTCGACCGCGTCGTGCACGTTGGCCGACTGGGCACCCAGCGGCACGCTGGACGGCTTGCACGCCGAGGTGAGCGAAGGCACGCCGGGCACGCTGTTGAGACCCAACACGTTGCCGTCGCCGTTGATGACGCACAGACCACCGAGCATGGCCACCAGCGCGATGTCGACCACGTCGTCCTTGGGGCGGCGACCGTTGGGGAACCCGGCGTTGTCATTGACCTTGCCGGGGTCGGTGTTGAGCGCGTTGCCGGCCACGCCCAGCCGGTTCTGGCTGGCAAACGGAACGGGCGGCAAGGCCGTGTTCAAGCGCAACATCTCCGACGGGGTCGGGTTCGCGGGCTTGTTCACGGTGGCGATGCCGGTGAGGAAGGTGGTGGCCAGGTCGGTGCGCGGCAGGTTGGTGGGCGCGGCGGCAGCGGGATCGCCAGCGAGCACCAGACCCAGCAGCGCGGGCAGCGTGGGGTTGGTCACGTAGGTCAGGAACTGGCCGTCGTCCTTGGGCGAAGAGGCGTTGAACTTGTCCTTGTCCGGCAGACCGATCACGACCTCGTTGACCAGCGGATTGCCCAGGCGCGAGACCTGCGTCCACGCACCGCCGGCCTTTTCGCTCGCCTGGTGACCCGAGGGCGGCGCGCCGTTGAGCAGGCGCGCCTGGCGCAAGCTGGCCGTGGTCCAGCCACCGATGACCGTCTCACTGCCGGCCGTCAGGCAGCTCGTGGGCACTTCCAGCGCCAGCGAGGTCACATTCTGCTTCTGCACATAGTGGTTGCCGTTGGCACCCTCGGCGTCTTTGGCAGCGGGGCTGAGCAGGGTCGCCAGCGGCGCGTCAACCAGGTCGAAGATGCGGCCGAGGTTGACCGCAAAGCCCTCCTGGCGCTGGCCCACGAACACCCGGGCGGGCAAGCTGCAGCCGGGGATGTTGACGGTGTGGATGTGCTGGTCGGCATAGGCCTTGTAGGCCGCCGGGTTGCCCAGCGTTTTCTGGCCGATGTAGTCCACCGGCTTCGGCAGAGAGGCCGCCACGGTCTGCGCTGTGCCTTTGCGGCGGTCGCCACGCACCACGGTCAGGCTGTAGCTCTCATTGAGGTTGAGGTTGCCGTCGTTGGGAGCGGACACCGCGCCGGCCTGGATCAACGGGATCGCCACCGAGGCGCTGCCGATGTTCAGCGGAATGCCCTTGAGGTTGTTCTTGAAGCGGAACTGGAAGGTGATGTCTTCCTTCGCATCGCCGTTGTTGTCCACGTGGATCTCATACAGCGCGTTCGGGTCCATCGAGAAGTAATTGGGGCCGCCGTAGGGGCCTTGCAGCGGCTGGTAGTTGGCGATCAGCGTGGTGTACGCCGAGCGCCCGCCGGTGCCGTCGACGGCCACGCCTTCGTAGCTGCGAAACATGTAGAAATCGGTGCCGTCCACCTTGGGCACAGTGGTGATGAACGGGCCTTCGCGGTGACTCGACGCCATGGCCGCGCTGGCGACGGCCATCAACAGACATCCTCTGGCGATGGATGCGGGTTTCAGTTTCATGGGGTGCTCCTGGGTTGTGGGTGCAGCGATCTGCATACCCAATACGTACCCAGGGGCGTGATGGATTCAACAATCTGGATGACCCTGTAGAACCAAAGGACAAACCCCAAGACCTGCCGCAGGGTGACAGATCAGATGCGACTGATGGCCTGATTTGTTGGGACTGACCATGGCCTTGGTGGCGCGTTGCCATGAGCCCGGGGAGCGTTGCTTCGAGCATGGCCAGGTCCAGAACTTGGCTTTCAGCTGCCACGGTCTGGTGAGGTCCGGTCAAGCCGCATGGATCGGTGACCGTGAGAACCTTGTGCTCCATGGGCGGCGGATCTCCCATCGGACAGGGTGCGCTGCCGATCGGAACGCTGCATGCTGAAAGGCCTCTGCAGAGGCTCGCCAGACGGGTCGTGACTTCGCATGGAATCGACCCGTCTTGTGGTGTGACGCTTCAGGTTCTGGAGCGCCGTTTCGCGGACGTCGTCGTTCAGGGCTTGAGCGCCAGGATGAGTTCTGCCAACGTACGAGCATCGGCCTCACTGACGTTGGGCTGTGGCGGCATCATGTCTTCGCCCCAAACGCCACTGCCCCCTGCCCGGATCTTGGTCGCCAGCATGGCCACAGCGCCGGCTTGACCGGCGTAGCGGCCAGCCACTTCATTGAGGTTGGGTCCGTACTTGCGCTTGTCGATCAAGTGGCAGGCCGTGCAGTTGTTGCGCTGCAAAAGCGTCTGGAGCTGTGCGGTGTCGGCGTTGGCCTTGGGGCTCCAGACCACCGCCATGACACCCGCAAGCAGCACGACCGTGGTCCAGGGCAGTCGGCGCGTGGTGGAGAAAGATTGCAAATGGCTCATGGTCAAAACAGATTGAAGTGACCAACGTTCAAGCGGTGGTCGGGGTGGGAATCGGTGATCCATAAAAAAAAGCGCTGCCGAGCGGCAGCGCTCCCCGTGCAGAACAGGCTCAGTTCGGCGTCACGCGATAAATCATGCCGCTGGCTTCATCGGCAACGTAAAGCGCGTTGTCCGGGCCCATGGACAAGTGGCGGAAGCGACCAGCGAATGTCGGCCAGGACAGTTCCTGGCGAGTGGCGGTGGAGCCGTCCTTGCTGATGTCAAGGATGTCGATGCGGTTGCCCGTCGGAGTGCCGTGGATGCCGATGCCGGCGTAGCCGACGGCCAGGCGGCCTTCCCACTCCTTCCACTGCTTGCCCGTCAGGAACACACTGCCACACATGCCCTGCGACAGGCCGTTGTTGTTCCAGGCCGGCTTCATGGCGTCGGGGTAGGCACGCACGTCGGTCATGGACATGAACGCGCTGCGCTCGGCGGGCGGCATGGCGCCCATCTGGTTGGGCGAATAACCGCAGTAACCGTCGGGGCAGGCGCCACGGCCGTTGCGGTTGTCACGCGGGTCCCAACCACCGTTGCCGCCGTTGACGAGCTTGGTGACCTCGTCGCTGTGCCAGGGCCCGTTCTCCGAAATGAACGGTTCGTTCGTGCCCGGACGGAACGCAATGCCCTGCGGGTTGCGAAAGCCGTAGGCGAAGATGCGCTTGTCAAAACCCGCCGGCGGGTTGTTCCCCGGTGCGGCTTTCCCGTCGCGATCCACCCGCAACACCTTGCCGCGGATCTGGGTGGGACTCTGCGGGCCTTCGCCGTTGTGGTTGTCGCCCGCCGTGACGTACAAAAAGCCGTCACCCGGGTTGAAGCGGAGGCGGCCGCCGTTGTGCGCGCCCGGCCCGCCAAACGGATGATTCGACTTGGCGGGTTTGTAGCCGATGTCGTTGATGATCTCGACGATATCGGACACAGACGACAACGAATCGCCCACCTTCATCCGCATGACGATGTTGTTGTAACCGCCGTAGGTGCGGTTCGAGCCCTTGGAGCTGGAATACAAGTAGACGAAGCGGTTGCTGGCGAATTGCGGGTCGATGGCGACGCCCTGCACGCCCGCTTGGCCATCGCAAAACAGGTCTTCCTTCACGCTCGCGTAGCCCGTGGCGCCACCCACGCCGAGCAGCGCCGTTGTTTTGCCTGAGGGCAGGCGCACAGACAGGCCCTTGCACTTCTCGGTGAAGAACATGGTGCCGTCGGGCAGGAACGCCATGTCCCAAGGCGACTCGGTCTTCTGGAAATCCTCTACCTTGACCGTTACCTGCGCGACGGCAACAGTCGATATCACCATCCCGATGACAGCGGCGACGCTCATCGGCAGCAGGGATCGCGCCGAGCGGTGCGAGGATAGAAAGTCGCCCGATGTGCCTGCAGAAAGTACCTGTTGAGTCATGTTGTCTCCTCATTTGGTTTTCTTGAGCGGTATGGCTCCTGGGATCTTGCATTCTTGACATGACCCCAACCCAAAGATTAGCCCTGGCACTCACCAAGGTACTTAGCGTTTTCCCTAGCAGCCGCCCCAGGTCTTTCAGTCCACCTTGTTCGTCGCCGCCGTTGCAGCCGATGCAGCTCGGTCTGGCGACCATGAATGTTCGCGGCGCCTTCGAGACACACCAGCCATCGTGGATTGCGATGCAGAAGCAAGCGACCAGTCTGTCTGCCCAAAAGGTCGTCACAAGCCTGCGGCGACCCACCTTTGCACAGCGCGGGCGCCGCATTGAGCCAGGCGGACGGTGACACACGTGATGGCCTTGGCCTGTTAAGCCGACCACGTGTGGCCTCCATGGACCATGGACCATGGAATGGTGTGGAGACTGGCAGGCACAAAGCGTTCTTTCGTGCGCCGAGCACGGATCGGGGGCGGTAGCTTTTGCAGCAGCTCTCGGAAGGGGGTGCCGCCGCTGCGGGCTGAGCCTGGATGGTCGGCTTCGAGCAGCGAATTGGCTCGGCTGGGATGACGGCAATCGGCCAAATGCAGTCCCTCACTCGGCACTACCTGGCGCCAGCTTCATATTGATTTCTGTCCTCCGCGCTGGCCCCGCAAGTGGCGGCGCTGGCAACACATCAGTCGACTGGGAATCTGGACGTGGAATGACCATTGAGGAACGCCGGCATCATGCAGGCTCTCGGCCTTGAATGAATTCGTCCAGGTGGTGCAAAGGCGGTGGATGTCGCAATTAACTCGACAAGAGTGCTGGTGAATTGATTTCCAGAGGCAAGCTTTGGCGCTATCGTCGCGAACGCGGCGGAGAAACCTGGGTGTTTGGGGGGGTGGGCGAGCACGGCCGTCATCTTTCAGACTCTGATTGATCCCAGTGCTTCTATGCAGGGCCATTGAAATGAGTGTGTAAGGGGATGCATTCCATCCTCTGCGAGTACAAAAAGGCTGATGGCTCGGAACAATTTACTTGTCTTCGGGACGGCTCCATTTTGCAGAGGCGGGGGTCCGTTTCAGTCCGAAGATCAGGCGGCCCTCTTGATCTGTCACGCCAACGAGCAGCATCACCTCCACTTTTTCCTCGAGACACTTGCCTCATGACGCTCTTCAGTCAAGCAACCTCAGCCTTTCCATGGCGTTTCGGCCCCATCCGTGCCAAGGCCTGTGCATGCGACAGCGCCATGTGCCAACGTCTGCACCAGCGTGTGACAGAAGACCTGTCGCGACGCAACTTTCTGGGCGGTGTGGCTGCCATGCTGGCGCCGTTCGCGTTGTCTACGAACGCGGTGGCAGCGACAACCCAGGCGGATGATGAGCGGCCACTGCTGCTCACCAATTTACGCCTGTTTGACGGCTCTGGTAAGGCAGTCAGGGACGGCGTACAGGTGTTGGTGCAGGGCCAACGCATCAAAGAGCTGCTGCCCGCATCAGCCACGGTTGAAGGCGCACGCCTGCTGGACTGCCAGGGCAAACTGGTCATGCCTGGTCTTATCGATGTGCATTGGCACAGCATGCTCGCTGGAATTTCTCAAGTCGCCGCCATGTCGTCCGATCTTGGCTACCTGTATCTGGTGGCGGCACAGGAGGCGCAGCGCACGCTGATGCGAGGCTTCACCTCGGTGCGAGATACGGGCGGACCAGCCTTTGCGCTCAAGCGCGCGATCGATGAAGGACTGGTCAGTGGTCCGCGCATTTTTCCGAGCGGAGCCATGATCTCTCAGACTTCGGGCCATGGTGATTTCCGCCTTCGCGGCGATCTGCCCCGCGCCGACAACGCGCCACTGAGTTTGGTGGAGAGCAATGGCGTGGCCATGATTGCTGATGGTGAAGCCCAGGTTCTACGACGTGTGCGCGAGCAGTTGATGCTGGGAGCCACGCAGATCAAGATGATGGCCGGTGGCGGCGTGGCCTCCACGTACGATCCGCTGGACAGCACACAGTTTTCCGAACGCGAACTGCGTGCTGGCGTGGAAGCAGCAAGCGACTGGAACACCTATGTGATGACGCACGTCTACACACCCAAAGGCATTCAGCGCTCGATCCGCTCGGGGGTGAAGTGCATTGAGCACGGGCAACTGGCCGACGAGGCCAGCGTGCGCATGATGCGTGACGAGGATGTGTGGTGGAGCTTGCAGCCCTTCTTACAGGATGAGGACAGCAACGTCTACCCAGACGCCGCACGTCGCGCCAGCCAAAAACAAGTGTCCGAAGGCACAGTCAACGCTTACGCCATGGCGCAGAAATACGGCGTCAAGACGGGCTGGGGAACCGACATTTTGTTTAACCCCAAAAACACTGCATCCCAAGGCCGCCAACTGGCCAAACTGACTCGCTTTTATGACCCGTTGACTCTGCTGGGCCAGGCCACGGGCACCAACGGTGAGCTGCTCGCCCTGTCGGGCATGCGAAACCCCTACCCAGGCGCGCTGGGGCGCATTGGGTCGGGTGCTTGGGCCGATTTGCTGGTGGCTGATGGGAATCCCGCTGCCAACCTCGACTTTCTGGCCGATCCGGACAAGAACCTGCGCGTGATCATGAAGGACGGGAAGATCCACAAGAACACGCTCTGACAGAGGTGAGGCTTTCACGATCGAAGGAAACGTAAGCTGATGGAGTCGGAAGGCTCTCAGGGCTTTTCAAGTCCTTAGAAGCGACTGACGGTGACGTTCTTTGGCGACTCACCGGCAGGCAGAGATACCCACTACCTTCGGCCACCAGTTTTCGACCAAGAGCCGTCATTCAGCGGCCAATACCAAGAATCCCTTTCGGACACAGTCGTTGTTGGGCGTGGTGAGCCGAACAACTGCCGACGCTGCACTTCCGGCTTCCATCAGGCCTCGCCGAACTTCCACAGCGAGCCCCTTGCAGTCCTTCATCAAGATCCGCAAAGCGGTCCTTCAAGGCAGGGGTAGTGGCTTCAGCGGACTGGATTTGTCTGCCGCCTTGCTAGACTGCGGGCCTTCCGTGGGTACCGCTCCACCGCACTGCTCGTGTCACTCGGTACAAGTGACAAACGAGCAAGTACGGCAGAGGTGCCACATGAACCCAAGCCTGCTGGCCTGGCTGCTCGTTGCAACCAGCGTCATCGCAGAAGTTGTCGGAACGATTGCGCTCAAGCACTCCGATGGCTTCTCCAAACTCTTTCCATCTGTCGCAGCGGCTGCTTGTTACGCACTTGCCATCTGGCTCATGGCCGTTGCCATGCGGCACCTCGACATGGGCGTCACTTACGCAGTTTGGGCCGCAAGCGGTACTGCAGCAACGGCTCTGGTCGGAATCGCTGTCTACGGAGAGCATCTGGGCATTCTCAAAGCGCTGGGCTTGGTCTGCATCGTTGGCGGCGTCGTCATGCTCAATCTCGGCAACCAGCAATGACGCCTGAGCTTCGCTCAAGCCGTTCAGCTTGAACGTTGAACGTCCGCTTCAAAAGTACCCGACCGCCTGCTACTGGACGACCGCAAACACCGTAGCCCAGTGAAAGCATTGAATCATTCGTGAATCAAGCGAACTGAGCACCCCTCGACAGATCACCCATCGGAAGAACGCCGGCAGCGAAACAGGCCGGTCGCATCCACTCGGGCCATCGCCGGCATGTGCCGTGGCGCAAGGCGCTGCCAGTCCAGGCATTCGCATGCCTGCCAGAACACCTTCTCTGTCGGCCTGCCCCCGCCTACCCCAGCAGTGCTGCCAGGCCGCCCTCGGCCTCGAAGCGCTGGTTGCGGTAGCTCAGCCGCGTGGGGCCGGGCCAGACCCGCTGTGCCACGCTGTGGGCCGGGTCGCCGGGGTAGCAGATCACGCGCACGCCGTCCACGTCGAACGGCTCGGGCTCGATCAGCGCCGGCGGGCGGCTCAGCGCGGCGGCCATCACATCGGCGGCGGTGCGCAGTGGCACGAGCTGGCTCAGGCTCATGATCTGCGGCGGGGCCAGATCGATCTCACCCGCCCAGTAGCGCTCCAGGCCCTGGCGCGGCGCCATCCACACGGCTTCGGTGGCTTCAAAGGCACAGCGCTCGGCGGCCTGCCCTGCGGGCGCGGCGGCCACGAAAAAGCGGGTGTCGAAGCGTTTGTTGGTCACCGAGGGCACGCGCGGCGTGATCCAGCGCGACCAGGGCCGCACGCTGGCGGTGGACACCCGGCAGCCCAACTGCTGCAGCGCGGCAGCGAAGCCGGTGCCGGCGGCGGTGAGCTCGCGCACGCGCCGGGCCAGATCGGCTTGGTGCACCTGGCCGAGCAGCAGGCCGCATTCTTCAAACGTCTCGCGCAGGGCGGCCACGTGCAGGCCCAGCGCGGTGTCGGCGTCCAGCCCGGGCTCGTTCAAGCCTTGCGCGCAGTCGAAGGGCGATCGATCCAGTGAGGCCGGATCGACCTGGCGGTCGGCGGCGTCGAGCTTGCCGCCTGGAAACACATGCACCCCACCCAGCACGGCCGAGTTGCCGTGCCGGCGCACCAGCAACACCTCCAGCCCGCTGGGGCCGTCGCGCACCACGATGACGGTGGCCGAGGGCACGGGCGGTGTGTGAACGGTGTCGGAGTTGATCGTGAGGGCCATGGGCGGATGGTGGGTGAGGGATTGGCGGGCGCTCAGAACACGGCGTGATCGCCGCGCTCGGGCGCAGCGTCGCCGCGCACCACGTCAGCGTAAAAATCAAACAGCGTCTGGCTGCCGGTGGACGGCGTGGCCGCAGCGTCGTAGCGCTGGGTCACCGGGTCCAGCACCAGCATGGATTCGGTGGCGTAGTAACGCCCGATGCGCGCGAGCTCGGCCTTGTCCGCCAGCGCGGGCACCACACGCCCGGCGGCGCCCAGCACCGCAATGATCGCGTCGAGCAAGCCCACGGGCACGCTTTTGAAACGGGGTGGTCGGCCCAGCAGCGCAAACAGGTGCTCGCCCTGCTGGCGCGGCGTGATGGCTTCACCCGGCCCGCCGATGGGCAGGACCCGGTTGTGGCGGCTGGCGTCGGTCAGGCAATCGGCCATGAAGGCGCCCAGGTCGTCGTCGCTGATGGGCTTGCAGGCGGTGGAAAGCCCATCACCGAACACCAGAAACGGCTTGCCCCGTCGCACCCGCTCGATCTGCCCCGAGAGCGATTTGAAGAACGCCGTGGGCCGCACGATGGAATGCGTCAGCCCCGAACCGATCAGCACCTGCTCGAACGCCAGCTTCGCCTGCTGGAAGGCCAGCAAGGGCTTCTGCACGCAGATGGCCGAGAGCAGCACGACCTGCGACACGCCAGCCTGTCGAGCAGCATCCAGCGCGTGCACATGCGCCTGGTGGTCGATGGCCCAGGCATCCCGGGGCACACCGGTGCGCGAGGCCAGGCACGACACCAGCGCATCGAAGCGTTCGCCCCGAAAGCCATCGCTCGCCAGCGACACGGGGTCTTGCACATCCCCCACGCGCACCAGCGCTCCGGGGAACAGGGCGCTCACGTCTCCGGCCTGCAGCTTGCCGCCCACCCCCGCACGTGGGCGCACAAAACACACGACCTCGTGCCCACGCGCCACCAGGGCCCGCACGGTGGCCTGGCCGATGGTGCCGGTGGCGCCCAGCATGAAGATGCGTCGGGGTGTGGGGTGGGGCATGGCTGGATCTTAGTGAGCGCACCCCGGACTGGGCTGTCACCGGTTGTTCAGGCCGACTCAAGAAGCCCGGGCAGGCGCCGATATGGACCCATCAACTCCCAATCTTCGGACCCATGGACGCCCTCAACACCCCCTCCGCTGCCGCCCCTTCACCCAGCCTGGCCGCCCGTGGCCGAGCGCAGGCTTCGGCCAGTGCGGGTGAATTTCTGAGCTTCCGCCTGGGTGCCGAGGAATACGGCATCGACATCCTGAGCGTGCAGGAGATCCGCTCTTATGAAGAACCCACGCGCATCGCCAATGCGCCCGAGTTCATCAAGGGCGTGGTCAACCTGCGCGGCGTGATCGTGCCCATCGTGGACATGCGCATCAAGCTCAATTGCGCCAAGGTCGAATACAACGCACTGACCGTGGTCATCGTGCTCAGCGTGCACGACCGCGTGGTGGGCCTGGTGGTCGATTCGGTGAGCGACGTGATCCGCCTGAGCCATGACCACATCAAGGCCGCACCGCAGATCAGCACCACCCTGGACGCCGGCTTCATCACCGGCATCGCCAGCGTCGGCGAGCGCATGCTCATCCTGGCCGACATCGAAGCTCTCATCGGCAGCGCCGACATGGGCCTGGTCACCCAGGCTCCCCCGGTTCAGTAAACCGCCCAGCTTTCCACCGCGCGCCGCCCACGAGGCGGCGTGCGGTTCAAACCGACCGTTGGAGTCAACATGCATTTCTTTCGCAGCCTGTCTGTCGGCGCCCGCCTGTGGGCTGGTGTCATCGCCATCATCTTGGCCCTGTTCGTCGTGGTCGCCACCGCGGGCTCGCGCTCGGCCATGCTCAACAAGGAATCCGAGCAGGTGCTGTCTGCACTGGCCCACAAGACCACCATTGCCACCCAGTGGGCGGGCCTGACCGAGACCAACGTCACGCGGGTGCAAGCCTCCATCGCCAGTTCGGACCCGGCGATTGCCGAGATGTACAAGGACATGATTCCCGCCGGCGTGGCTGCCATTTCCGCCCTGCAAAAAGAACTGCAGGCCATGGACATGAACGAGGCAGAAAAGGCTCAGATGGCGAAGATCGCCGAACTGCGCAAGAACGTGCTGGATTCGCTGGGCAAGGCCAACGAGATGAAGAAGGCCGGTGATGCGGCCGGGGCCGCGCAGGAAATCTCGACCCGTTTCAACCAGGCCGTGCCGCCCTACCTGGCCGCCTTGCGCGAGTTCGCCAGCATGCAGTCCGAGATCCGGCAGGAAGCACAAACCAGCTTCACCGAGCAGCGAGCCACCAGCCTGACCATCGCAACGATCCAGGTCGGCGCACTGGTCGCCGGCATCATCACCGGTGCGTTCTTCCTCATCCGCAACATCCGCAACCCGCTGCGCGAAGCCATGGCATTTGCCGAGCAGATCGCTGGCGGCGACCTGACCGCGCAGATCCGCAACGACCGCAAGGACGAGTTCGGCGCCATGACGGCCGCCCTGCTCGGCATGCGCGATCGCCTCGTCAACGTGGTGGCCGACGTGAAGCGCGGCACCGACAACATCACGGTGGCCGCGAAGGAAATCGCCACCGGCAACCACGACCTCTCGGCACGCACCGAGCAGACCGCTTCCAACCTGCAGCAGACCGCCGCCAGCATGGAGCAGATGTCGGGCGCGATCCGCCAGTCGGCCGACTCCGCCCGCGTGGCCAACCAGCTGGCCGATGTGGCGGGCCAGAGCGCCCAGAAAGGTGGCGACGTGGTGCACCAGGTGATCGCCACCATGGAAGAGATCAACCAGTCCTCGCGCAAGATCAACGACATCATCGGCGTCATCGACGGCATCGCCTTCCAGACCAACATCCTGGCGCTGAACGCCGCGGTGGAAGCCGCCCGCGCGGGCGAGCAAGGCCGTGGCTTTGCGGTGGTGGCCGGTGAGGTGCGCAACCTGGCCCAGCGCAGCGCGCAGGCCGCCAAGGAAATCAAGATCCTCATCGGCACCAGCGTGGACAAGGTCACCGCCGGCACCGAACTGGTGAACCAGGCCGGCAAGACCATGGGCGAGATCGTCGAGAACGTGGTGCGCGTGCGCGACATGATCGGCGAGATCGCCAGCGCGTCCGGCGAACAGGCCGACGGCGTGAACCAGATCAACGCGGCCGTGGCCAACCTGGACCAGCTGACCCAGCAGAACGCCGCCCTGGTGGAAGAAAGCGCGGCAGCCGCATCGAGCATGAACGACCAGGCCGACCGCCTGGCCGAGGTGGTGCGCGTGTTCCGCGTGGACGCACACAGCAGCTCGCAGAGCTCGATCGCGCAGATCCGTTCGACCGACCTGCACAAGCCGGGCGGCAGCGCCGTGCGCAGCACGCCGGTGAAAAAGCCGGCGGTGACCAATGCCAAACCGGTGTCGACGGCCCCAAAGGCGGCTCCTGTGAAGCCGGCACCGAAGCCGGTGGTCAAGGTGGCCGAAAAGGCGGGTGCTTCGGACGACTGGGAATCGTTCTAAGGATCTGGCCAGGCAGGCGGGTCATCGTCGCAAAATAGCGCGATGACCCAATACTGGTTGATGAAATCCGAGCCCGACGAGTGCTCGATCGACGATGCACTCGCCGCACCCGGCGCCACCGTGCCCTGGACCGGCGTGCGCAACTACCAGGCACGCAACTTCATGCGCGACGGCATGCGCATCGGCGACGTCGTGCTGTTCTACCACTCGAGTTGTCCGCAGCCCGGCATTGCCGGCATCGCCGAGGTCGCGTCCACCACCCGGCCCGACCCAACCCAGCTCGACCCACAGTCACCCTACTTCGACCCCAAGTCCAAACCAGACGCACCGCGCTGGCTGCTGCTGGATGTGAGGGCGCTGCGCAAGACGCGGCTGCTGGGCCTGCCCGAGTTGCGCGCGAACCCGGCACTGGCGGAGATGACGCTGCTTCAACGGGGCAGCCGCTTGTCGATCACGCCGGTGAGCGAGGCGCACTGGCAATTGATCATCGGGACGCTGCTGAAGTCCTGACAGGGCTGATGTTCCATTTATTCGTCGAATAGTTGCAATCGACGAAGAAATGGAACATGCAGAAAAGGGAGTCTTGCACCCTTGATTCCCGCTCCACGGTTTGTTTCTCCGCGAAGGGAATACTCATGCCAAAAGGAAAGACCTCAATGCAGAAGTCGAAGCAAACACCGGAACAGTTACAAGAAGCTGAAGAGAGAACGACCGCACGTGGGCTCTCATCTTTCGCAGAGAGGTACATAGAAGCGGCAATGATCGTGGACGAAAAGCAAGGGAAGCGCACGTGGCTAAAAACAAGCAGCTCCATTCCCGCCTATTTCCTTGCTGCACACGGCGTGGAGCTCACGTTCAAAGCCTTCCTGCGACACAAAGGAATGTCCGTTGCAGAGCTGCGCAGCCCTGATGTTGGCCATGACCTCCGACAGCTGTTCAGAAGATCGAAGGAGCACGGACTGCTCGACATTTTCAGGATGAGGGCATCCGACATGCGAGCGCTGTTGTGGTTGGTACAAATGAACGAGTACCAGGGGCTGCGCTACATCAGGAGCGGACCCAAGGTTTTCCCGGACTGGAAGATCGTGGAGCCATTCGCAGTCAGGTTGCACCAAGCCGTTGCTCATGTGGTCGGGATGCGCAGTTTCGACAATGTGTATGCCGACTACCCACAAGCTTCGCCCACCCCTCAATGAAAATCCCGGCTCACCGTCGACAGCCCGTGCAGCAGCGGTGTGAGGTCTTCCAGGTGGCCAGCGATGAGGTTCTTCGCTTCGCCTTCGCGCTGCCACACGCCGTGAACTGCCAGCAACCGTGATTGGGTGAGCACCGTGCGCTGGCGTTCGCGCAGGTGCTTCCACACGATGACCTGCACCACGCCGGTTTCGTCTTCCAGGCTCACGAACACCACGCCGGCGGCGGTGCCGGGTTGCTGGCGCAGGGTGACGATGCCGCAGTGGCGCACGAGTCTTCCGTTGGGGGCCTGGTTCAGCGCTTCGGCGCTCATGAGCCGGCGCTTCGTGAGCTGGGGCCGCAGCAGCGCCAGCGGGTGGCGGCGCAGGGTGAGGCCCAGGCTGTCGTAGTCCCACACGATGGCTTCGCCCTCGGGCGCTTCGGGCAGGGCCAGCGGAGCTTCGTCCACCAGTGCGTCCTTCATCAGTCCGGGCGCGGTCCTGAGGGCGGCGGCGTCCCACACCTGCTGGCGGCGGTGGCCGCTCAGGCTGCTGAGGGCGGCGGCGGCGGCGAGCAGTTTCATTTGCGGTTGGTCGAGGTTCGCTCGACGGGCAAGGTCTTGCGTGGTGGTGAAGGGTTTGCTCGCGCGGGCACTCAGAAGGCGCTCGGCGGATTCGGCTCTGAGGCCGGAGACCAGGCGCAGGCCGAGGCGGACGGCGGGCGGGGCTCCGACAAGCTCAGCCCGAACGGATGTGAGCTCAGCCCGAACGGTCGCTGGATTTTCCAGCGTGCAGTCCCAGTCGCTGTGCACCACGTCCACCGGCCGCACTTCGACCCCATGGCGTTTGGCGTCCTGCACCAGCTGGCTGGGGGTGTAGAAACCCAGCGGCTGGCTGTTGAGCATGGCCGCCAGAAACTCCGCGGGGTGGTGGTGCTTGATCCAGCAGCTCACGTAGACCAGCAGCGCAAAGCTGGCGGCGTGGCTTTCGGGGAAGCCGTAGCTGGAGAAGCCCTTGATCTGTTCAAACACGCTTTGGGCGAATTCGGGTTCGTAGCCGCGCGCGGTCATGCCGTCGACCAGGCGGCGCTCGTATTGCTGCAGGTTGCCGCCGCGTTTCCACGCAGCCATGGCGCGGCGCAGGGCATCGGCCTCACCGGGCGTGAAGCCCGCCGCCAACACCGCGATCTGCATGCACTGCTCCTGGAAGATGGGAATGCCCAGCGTGCGGCCCAGCGCTTCGCGCAGGTCGGCGCCGTCGCGCGGGCCGGGGTAGCTCACCGGCACCTTGCCTTGCCGGCGGTCCAGATACGGGTGCACCGCACCGCCCTGGATGGGGCCGGGGCGCACCAGCGCGACCTCGATCACCAGGTCGTAGTAGCAGCGGGGTTGGAGGCGCGGCAACATGCTCATCTGCGCGCGGCTCTCGATCTGGAACACGCCCACGGTGTCGGCGGCGCAGATCATGTCGTAGGTGGGCCCGTCGCCTTCGGGAATGTCCTGCAGCGTGACGGTGCGGCCCAGCTTCGCGCTGATGAGCGTCAGGGCCTTGCGGATGGCGGTGAGCATGCCCAGGGCGAGCACGTCGACCTTGAGCAGGCCCAGCGCGTCGAGGTCGTCCTTGTCCCACTCGATCACGGTGCGGTCTTTCATGCTGGCGTTCTCGATCGGCACCAGCCGCGAGAGCGGCAGCTGCGTGAGCACGAAGCCGCCGGTGTGCTGCGAGAGGTGGCGCGGAAAACCCATGAGCTGCGTGGTGAGCTGCAGCAGCTGGCGCACCGCGAGATCGTCGGGGTCGAGCCCGGCTTCCAGCAAGCGCTCGGGCTCCACGGCGCTGCCGTCCCACCAGCGTGTGCTTTTGCTCAACACATCGAGCGCGCCGTCGGCAAAGCCCAGGGCCTTGCCCACGTCGCGCAGCGCGCTGCGCGGGCGGTAGCTGATGACGGTGGCGGTGAGCGCGGCGCGTTCGCGGCCGTATTTTTGGTAGAGGTATTGGATGACCTCTTCGCGCCGCTCGTGTTCAAAGTCCACGTCGATGTCGGGCGGCTCGTTGCGCTCGCGCGAGATGAAACGCTCGAACAGCAGGTTGGTGCGCTCGGGGTCCACCGCGGTGATGCCCAGGCAGTAACACACCACGCTGTTGGCCGCCGAGCCACGGCCCTGACACAAGATGCCCTGCGAGCGCGCGAAGGTCACGATGTCGTTGACGGTGAGAAAGTAGTGCTCGTACCGCATGTCCGCGATGAGCTGGAGCTCGTGCTCGATCTGCTTCGCAAAACGCGGTGGTGTGCCCTGCGGCCAGCGCCAGGCCGCGCCCTCCAGCGTCAGCTGACGCAGCCAGGACGACGGGGTCTGCCCCTCGGGCACCACCTCGCTCGGGTACTGGTAGCGCAACTCGTCGAGCGAAAACGCACAGCGCGCGGCCACCGCGAGTGTCTCGGCCAGCAGCTCGGGCGGGTAACACCGGCCCAGGATGAGGCGCGAGCGCAGGTGCTGCTCGGCATTGGGCTGCAGCGCGAGACCACAGGCGCTCAGCGGCTGGCCGATGCGCGTGGCGGTGAGCACGTCCTGCAGCGGCTTGCGCGAACGCACGTGCATGTGGACATCGCCCACGGCCACCAGCGGCACGGCGGTGAGCGCGCTGCTCTGGCGCAGCTTGTGCAGCAGCATCTCGTCGTCGAGCCGGCGCAGCTGCGTCACGCCCAGCCAGCAGCGGCCGATGAAATGCTGCAGCAGCCAGCGGGCCACCGTGTCCATCGGGTCCTGCGCGCTGTCGCGCTCGGGCACGGCGATCACCACGCAGTCGGCCAGGGCCTCGGCGCGGATGGCGCCCAGCGTGAGGCGGTAGCTGCCCTTGGGTGAGGTGCGGCGCAAGTGCGTGATGAACTCGCACAGGTTGCCGTAACCGTTGAGGTTGCAGGCCAGCACGATGAGGGTGAAGGGTGTGTCGCACTGCACCCGGAACTGGCTGCCCACCAGCAGCGGCAGACCGTGCTTTTTGGCGGCCACGTGGGCGCGCACCACACCGGCCAGGGAACATTCGTCCACCAGCGCGAGCGCGCGGTAGCCCAGCGCCTGGGCGCGCTCCACCAGTTCTTCGGCGTGGCTGGCGCCGCGCAGGAAGGTGAAGTTGGAGATGCAGCGCAGCTCGGCGTAGTCGGGGAGCTTCATGCAAAGTGCCCATGCAGGTACCACGCAGGCGTTTCTTCCAGCCGCGTCTGGAAGATCCACAACACGCCCGCCTTCGCCGAGAGCGCCACCCAGTAATCGCGCACCACGTTGCGCGTGGCACCCGCGCCCTCCACCCGGTCCCACCAGCCCCCCTCCACCCGCTGCGGGCCGGCGAGCAGTTGCAGCTCGCCCTGGTAGATCGGCCGGTTGCCGCGCACCAGCAGCCTCAGCGGCTCGGGCAAGACGAAGGTGGGTTGCGGCATGCCGGTGTCGGGCGCCGGCTTGCGCGGCAGCGGCTCGGGCGCGCTCTGCCAGCGGCACATCCATTCCTGGCGGTGGTCGGGCAGCACCACCGGGCGCAGCACGCGCCCCGGCCCCAGCCGCGCGGCCAGGCGCTCCAGCACCAGGTGCAGCGTCTCGCCCTGGCGCACGGTGTCGGGCAGCAGCGAGGCGCTGCGCTCCACCAGCGGTTGCACCTCGGTGGCCAGCAGGTGCAGGTCGCCCACGGGCGCGAGCAGTTGCACGCGGGCCAGGTGCTCGGCCAGCAGGCGGCAGAGGTGTTCGGTGTCGCGCGTGGGCTCCGCCGTGCGCACCGTGATCTCGCCGCCCTCCCCCGCGTCGCGTGCGCGCATGGCGTCGTGCGCCCAGCGCAGCGTGAAGGCCGTGACACCCGCGCGCCGTGCCGCCAGCCAGCCGTTCATGACCAGCAGCAGCCGCCGCGCACCCCACAGCAGGGCCGGCGCCTGCTCCACGCGCGCCATGAGCTCCAGCCGCTCCTCGAACCGCTCGGGCAGTGCCACCCACACATGGGCCTCAGGCTCGGCGCCGTAGGCCTGATCGAGCGCCTGCAAGAGCTGCTTGTCAAACCGCCGGCCCACACCCCCACGCGGCAGCGCGCGCACGTCGCCCAGCGTGCGGCAGCCGATGTGCGCGAGCGTGAGCTGGTGCGGGAGCACCGCGCTCAACACCTGCATGGGCAAGGCATCGAGCAACACCGGCAGCGCTTGCTTGAAACCGTTTTCAATGCCGGCCCGCGCCAGGGCCAGCGCGGCCAGGCTGTTGGGTGCCCAGGCCACCTGGGTCACACCCACTTCGGCGCTCTCGGCCACCACGCGGTCGCGCAACGCGCGTTTGCCGCCGAACAGGCGCACGCTCGCCGCCACCTCCATGAGCACCGCACCGTCGGCCAGCGCCACGCGGGGCGAGAACTGCAACGCCCAGGTGGCCACGGCCCGGCGCGCCGCCTCAGTGGACGGCGCGGTGGGGGCGGTCGGGAGCAGGAGTGCGGACCACAACATGGTCGGCCTCTCGGGGCAGATCGGATGGCAACAGGCGGCTGGGAAAACGCAGCCGCGGCGTGAGGATGGCGCGCAGGCCGCCGGGCACCGAGCCCAGGCGCAGCGTGTCCTGCAGCGGCGGGCCCTTGCGTTTGAAAATCTCCAGGTGCAGCTCCCAGTCCAGCCCCACGCGGGCCATCAGCCGCAGCGGCGCGGCCGACGATTCGCGCACCGCCGCGCTCGGTCGGCACAGAAACACCGGGCCTTCGCAACTGGCGGCCAACACCTGCAGGCGGCGCACCTGCTCGGCCCGCGCCTGCGGCAGCCAAACCACCAGCGCACCACAGGCGTTGGCCTTGATCAGCTGCTCGGCCGACCACAGGCGCTCGGCCGCGGTGTCGGCCCGCACCCACACCAGGTGGCGCTCGTCGATGCCCTCGAAGCGCAAGCCCGGCAGGTGCGGCGCCTTGGGCGGCCCCACCACCACCACCGCGCGGCCGGCGGCACACACCTGGCGCAGCGCCGGCCCGAGCAGGCGCCACTCCAGCAGGCCGCTCTGCGACGCGAGGATTTCAATGACGCCGTGGCACGGCCAGCCGCCGCCGGGCAACTGGGCGTCCAGCGCCTCGAAACCGCTGGACAGCACGGCCGAGACCGGACCGCCCAACTGGTCGCCACGCCAGATGGCGGCGGCCACGGCCATGGGCAATTCGCCGGGCAAGCGCGCCGGACTGGCCGGGCGCCGCGGTGGGGGCGGGGGTGAAAACATCAGCGCGGAAGACGGATCGTCCTCCTGCCAGTCGAGGGCGGGATGCATGGCGGGGTGTTCGGGTGGGGTTGGGAAGGCCGATAAATACTGTATGTGCGTACAGTATCGCAAAGGCCGATCGGTGTCCAGCGGTCTGGCTTGGGCCGAGACGCTGCTGCATGCGTCGGTGGCGTGATCGCGGTGCGCAAGCGGGCACTCCAGACTCCGTCGACTGCGGCGTAAGTCACGGTTGTCCGGGCAAAGATGCGTTCACGCTGCGCTGTGCGCGGCACCGAACATACAGGCGAGGGTCCCGTCCGTACCGTTCACCACCGTGCCCAGATGCGCGCGGCCTGTGTCTTTCGACACAAGCCATGCATCCGTCTCAACCTACATTGCCGCTCGTGTTCGACGCTGCGGCTTTTTCGAGCGCTCACCGCGCCACCAACAAGGGGAATCCGATGAAACGCCTGGTCCTGGCCTCACTGCTGACACTCGCGGGCCCGCTGGGGTTTGTGGGCTCGGCCCACGCCAACGGCGATCATGTCGCCACCTTCAAGAACGTGTCGGGCGACATCGGCATCGCCCGCAACGGCACCACGCTGGACGCCGTGTCGGGCTCGACGCTCTTCGTCTCGGACCGCATCGTTTCCGGGTCCGGCTCCTCGGCGGGCATCGTCTTCAGGGACGGCACGCAACTCACCCTGGGGCCCTCCACGGACATTCAGGTCCGCGACTACGCGTTCGAGCCCAAGCAGGCGAAGTTCGAATTCTTCGTCTACCTGGCCAAAGGTGCCGCGGTCTATTCGTCCGGGATGATCGCGAAACTGGCGCCGGAGTCGGTCAAGGTGGCCACGCCCACGGCGACCATCGGCGTGCGCGGAACGCGGTTCATCATCGAAGCGGATTGACCACCACCATGAGGACAAGCCACCTGCGCAGCGCCCGGCTGGCGGCGCTGCTCGTGATCGCCGGTGCCTGGCTGGCGGGATGCGCCACCCCGACGAGCACAAGAACCACGGTGGTGTTGCTGCCCGATGAGGACAGCACGGTGGGCGCCGTGTCGGTCGAGTCGGGCTCGGCCACCCAAAGGCTGGACAAGGCGTACAGCTATGCGAGTGTCAACGGGGCCGACGCCACACCATCGAAGGCCAGGACGCTCGGCCGCGCCACGGTGGACGCGGCCTACGCAGAGTTGCTCAGGGCCAACCCGCTGGCACCCCGGATTTTCGTGCTGCAGTTCCTGCTGGACAAAACCGAGCTGACCGAAGAATCCCGCTTGCTGCTCCCGGCCATGTTCCGGGCGGTGCGTGCCCGCAAGCCCACCCGCATCACCATCTTTGGCCATGCCGACGCCTCCGGCACATCGGACTGGAACCTGCAGTTGTCGGCCGCTCGGGCCGAGACGGCGGCCAGCCTGCTCCAGACGAACGACCCCACGCTCAAAGACATCGAGTTGCAGTATTTCGGGGACACGAAACCCCTGACAGCCACGGGAGCGCGTGCGGCCGATCCCCGAAACCGACGCGTCGAGGTGCTGATCTTCTAGCCCGTGTGGTTGGCCGGGCGCCCGGCGGGGGCCAGACCCATCGGTCGGGCCGCACGGTTTGGATAGGACAATCGGCGGCATGCAGCCCACGACACCCCATCCCTCGCGCCAGCGCTCCGAGCGCAAGCGCATGAGGATCGCACTGCTGCTGTCCCTGCTGTTCCACGCGCTGCTGCTGGGTCTGACCTTCGGCGGTCAGGGGGTGGGACTTCCGGGCTTTGGCTTCCCCTGGCAGGAGCGGCGCGCCGAGGTGCCCAACCTGCGCATCGTGCTGGCGGCCGCGCCCGGCACAACCGACGCCGCTGCAACACCGGTTGCGCAGCCGACGCCGGCGGCCCCGCCCCAGCGGGCAACGCCGGGCGCAGCCAGCCCATCGGCATCCGGACCGCCCGAGTCCCCGGAGCCCGGTCCGACACTGTCCGCCGCCGTGCCGGACGCCACCCCCACAGCGGTCAACACGCCTGCGCCGGGTGAGCCGCTGGCACCAGACGCTGTGCCGCCGCGTCAGCAGGTCCCCGAAGCGCCAGCCGCCCCTGCCGCGCCACCGGATCGCCCGGCCGAAGCGGCCCTGTCCGAGCGAGCGGTCGACCAAGACCAGGGCGACGCCGAGCGCCAGCCGGTCAACAGCGGCGAGGCGCAGCGGCTGGAAACCGAGCGACGGGAGCAGGAGCAATTGCAAGCGGTGCAGCAGGCAGAAGCCAGGCTGGCAGCAGCCCGGGAAGAAGCCGCTCAGCAGGCGGCGGCTCAACGGGAAGCGGCATGGCAGGAAACGGCACGGCAGGAATTGGCGCAGGTGGAAGCGACGCGGCTGGAGGCTGCCCGCCAGGAGGTGGTGCAAGTCGAGGCAGCGCGGCTGGAGGTGGAGCGCCAGGGTGCCGCGCGCCGCAAAGCCGCCGAACTCGCGGCAGCACAGCAGCTGGCGGCGGAACAGGCGGAAGCGGCAAGACAGCTCGAGGAACAACGCCGCGCAGAAGCCGAAGAACAGCGTCGGGAAGCTGCCCGGCTGGTCGCCGAACGCGAGGCTGCGGCCCGGGAAGACTCGGCGCTCCAGGAAACCGCCCGGCAGGAGGCCGAACGGCGGGCAGCCGCTCAGCAGGAAGCCGCAAGGCAAGAGGCCGCGAAACAGGCCATGGAGCAGCAGGCTGCGGCCAGAGAAGAAGCCGCCCGCCGGGAGGCCGAGCGGGCGGAAGCCGCGCAACAGCAAGCGGCGCAACAGGAACTTGAACGCCAGGCCGCGGCACAACAGGCCGCCGCCCGGCAAGCCGCGGCCCAGGAGGAAGCCGCTCGCCAGCAGGCGGCACGTGCGCAGGCCGAGCGTCTGGCCGCTGCGCAGCAGGCTGCGGCCCAACAGGAGGCCGCACAGGCGGCCGAACGCCAGGCCACCGCGCAAAGGCAGGCGGAACAGGCCGAAGCCTCCAGGCAGGTCGCCGAACGCCAGGCGGCACAAGCGCAGGCGGCCCTGCAAGCGGCCGCGCAGCAGGAGGCCAGCCGCCAGCAAGCCGCACAGGCAGCGCAGGCCGCCGCATCGGAAGCCGCGCGCGTGCAAGCCGAACGGTCAGCGGCCGAAGCCCAACGTGAAGAGCGGCTGCGGGCCATCGGGCGGCAGCTGAACGAAGAAGCCGACCGGCGCGATGCCGCGGCCAAGGCGGCCAACCAGTTGCCCTATTCACTGAGCACCGCGCGGCGCGCGCGGCTCTTCGGGCGCTCCGACCCCAACACCGACCTCATCCGCTACGCAGAGGCCTGGGCCCGCAAGATCACGATGAACATGACGATCGATCTGGTGCGCGAAGCTGCGAAGCAGCCGCACACCCAGCCCGTGGTGATGGTGGCGATCCGCAGCGACGGCTCGGTGGAGTCGGTGACCATGGTGCGTTCCAGCGGCGTGCCGGCACTGGACGAAGGGATCGAACGCATCGTGCGCAGCCAAGCCAGTTACCCGGCGTTTTCGCCCGCTTTGGCCAGCCAGTACGACGTGGTGGAGATCCGCCGGACCTGGCATTTCGACGTGGCGGTGCGCTTGTACTGAGCCTGCGGTCAACGCCTGATTTTTAAGCACACCCCGCAACGCCAGGCGGGCAGCGGGCTGTGGCGGTTGTCCACCTGGTTATCCACAGCGTAGGGCACAGTCTCTGTGCGTAAAGTCACGGGCCAGGATCACACGCTCACGACAGCGACAGCATGTGTCCCACGCGTGGGTCCCCTTGGCCACCCAGCACCAGCGCATGCGCGGCCTGCACGGCATCGGGGCCGCGGTGGTGCTGCGCCACCACCCAGGGCTGGGCGGGGTTGTTCACCTGGGCCATGAAGGCGCGCCAGGCCTGGGCCATGCGGTCGTTGAAACCGGCCGCACCCCAGTCGCCATGGCGCTTCTTGGCCTGTGCGGGGGCAAAAAACAGCACCGGGCGCGGCCCGGCCAGGTCGCGTCCCCCGGCGAGCTGGTCCACATGCGTGCCGCCGATGGAGCAGCTGTAGGCCAGTGCGCTGAAGCGGCTGTGGATCGCCTTGCGCAGCGTGCCGTTCCCCGCAAAGTCCACATAGACGCACGGCGTGTCTGGCGGCAGCTGGTCGAGCTGGTCGTAGGTGAGCACGCGGCTGTACACGCCCAGGCTTTCACAAAACGCCACGTTGCCCGGCGAGGTCAGGCCTACCACCTCGACCTCGGGCCGCTGCGCCAGTTGCGCGGCGGTCGCGCAGGCGGTCTTGCTGCTGGCCGACGAGAGCAGCATCACGCCGCGCTGCCCGGTGTGGTTCGTGCCAAAGAAGTCGTTGTCGGCCAGGAAGTCGTCGATCAACCAGGCGGTGAGGAAGAGCGGGCGCAGCAAGGCCTGCAGCGGCTCGGTGGCCGGGTCGTAAAGCGTGTCCACCGCGCAGCGCAGGTACTGGTTGTAGACCGGGTGCAGCGCGGCGCGGTGCGGCGCACCGTCAAAGAAACCCTCCGGCGAGAGGCGCGCGGGAGCGAGCACGGCGTGCGAGGCCATGGGCCAGTAGCCGTAGAGCCGCTCGCCCACGGCCACGCCAGCGCACCGGCTCTGCTCCACCACGCCAAAGCCCCACACCGGGACCACGCCCCAGGCGGTGGTGTCATCCACCGCGGGCGCCACCGGGAAGAACTGCCAGTAATTCATGGCATCACCAAAGGCGGCGTAGGTGATGTTGTTGGCGGTGTAGGCAAAGTGCGCGATGCGCACACGCACCTCGCCCTCGGCCAGCGGGGTGTCGGTCAGCTGCACGGCGCGGGTGGTGGCGAGCTGGTCTTTGCGAACCTGGAACTGTGTGGTCATGTGGAGGTCTGCGTCGTGATGAAGGACGGCCACATGGTGCACCGAAAGGGCCCTGGCGCTTGTCACGCGCGTTGCCCTGCCGCGCTCAGACCCTGGAACGCGCACGCCCATCAACACCCGGGTACCCTGCACGCCATGATTTCCTTCATCGTGCCGGCCTACAACGAAGAGCGCCTGCTGGGCGCCACCCTGCAAGCCATCAACGCGGTGGCGTTGTCGCTGGACGGACCGAGCGAGGTGATCGTGGTGGACGACGGCTCCACCGACCGCACCGCCGACATCGGCCGCGAGCACGGCGCGAAGGTGGTCGCGGTGGCCCACCGGCAGATCGCAGCGACGCGCAACGCGGGGGCCCGCGCAGCGCGGGGCGATGTGTTCATCTTTGTCGATGCCGACACGCTGGTGCACGAAACCCTGGTGGTTCTTGCGCTGCAGGCGCTGCGCGAGGGTGCGGTGGGCGGCGGTGCCGTGGTCCGTTTTGACGGCGCCATGCCGCTGCACGCCAGGGTGACGGTGCCGCTGGTGGTGAAGCTGCTGCAGGTCTGCCACCTGGCCGCGGGCTGTTTTGTCTTCTGCACGCGCAGTGCGTTCGAAGCGGTGGGTGGGTTTGACGAGACCTACTTCGCTGCCGAGGAGTTGAAGCTGAGCCAGGCGCTAAAACAGCAGGGAAAGTTCGTGATCCTGCGCGAGCCGGTGCTGAGCTCGGGACGCAAGCTGCGCACGCATTCAGCGCGTGAGATGTGGGCGCTGCTGGGCCACCTGTTGCGCGGTGGCCTGGGCGCAGTGAGACAGCGCAAGGGGCTGGACCTCTGGTACGCCCAACGGCGCGAAGACCCGCACAAGGGTGTGTGAGCCCTCGCGCGAGGGTTCAACGAAACACGAGGAAGAGGATGATGATGAGCAAGATAGCGCCGCCGCCGATGTACATGGTTTTCTCCTGAGGGCTGCCGGCCCTCGGTGAGGGTCCATGGCTTTTGCCTGAACGGCATCTGATCACCCGCTGCCACGGCGGTCTGTTCGCCATCACACAGAGATTTCTGCTTCCCCATGTGCAACCCCTACAACATGACCGACAAAGGCACCGCCGAGCGTTACCTCGGCAGTGTGGGCGCGAGCGTGGACGTGGAGGACTTCCCCCAGGCCACGGTGGGCCCGTTCCAACACGGCCTGCTGGTGCGACCCGGGCAGCCCGGCGAGGCCGCGCAGCTGGTGGGCCGCATGGGCCAGTGGGGCATGATCCGCCCGGGCAGCCCCACGCGGCGGCCCGCCTCGCGCGCCGTGCTCACCAACAACGCGCGCATCGAAGGCATTGCCGAGCGAGTGACCTACCGCGGGCCATGGATGCAGGGCCAGCGCTGCCTGATCCTCGCGGACTGGTACCAGGAGCCCAACTGGGAGACGGGCAAAAACATCTGGTGGCGACTGCGCCGCGCCGATGGGGCGCCCTGGGCACTGGCGGGTTTGTGGTCGCAGTGGACCGACCCGCAGACGGGTGAGCTGGTGCCCAACTTCACCATGATCACCTGCAACTGCGACGGCCACCCGCTGCTCGGCCGCCTGCACAAACCCGACCCGATGCTGCCGCCCGACCAGCAGGACAAACGCGCCGTCGCCCACATCGATCCCGCCGACTGGTCCACCTGGCTGCACGGCCCGTTGGCCGAAGCCCAGGCCTTGGTGAGGCCACAGGCCACCGAGGTGTTCGATCTGGCGGATGCGCGCGCCACCGACGCGTTGCTGGTCTCGAAGGAGCGCGGTGTGGGCGCCCAGGGCAGCCTGCTTTAGGGGTCGGACCGCACCGGCGCCGGTTTGACGACCCGCCGGCGGTTCAGCACCACCTGCGCCACCAGCGCCACGCTGCCCAGGCCCAGCATCAGCCAGCCCAGGTTCACCGCGCCCTCGTGCGGCACCAGGCCCACGGCATAACCGCCCACCGCACCCATGAGCTGCTGCGCCAGGCCCGCCACCGCAGCGGCCGAACCGGCCAGCGCCGGCACCAGCCCCACGGTGCCGGTGAGCGCCGGGGGCACCAGAAAGCCGTTGCCCAGGCCCAGCAGCATGAGCGGCAGGGCAAAGGCCAGCGGCGTGTCCACGTTGGCCAGGGCCAGTCCCAGCATGAGCGCGATACCGCCCACCGAGAACACCTGGCCCAGCATCATCATGGTGCGGTCGCCGGTGCGGTGCACCAGGCGGGTGGTGAGGTAGTTGCCCACGATGTAGGACAGCGGCACGACCATGATGTAGTACCCAATGCCCGCCGGCCCCACGCCATAGCTGCCCAGCACGATGGGCGCGCCCGCGAGGAAGGCGTAGAAGGTGCCCGTGGTGAGCGAGAGGATGAGCACGAACAGCAGAAACGAAGGCTCGCGCGCCAGCCGGACATACGACGCGAACATGGCGCCCAGCCAGTGCGGCTGCACCGTGGTGGCGGGCTTGTGGTCGGGCAGGCCCTTCCATGCGGCGACGAACAGCAGAACGGCCAGCACCGCCATCAGCGCAAAGTTGGCCTGCCAGCCCAGACGCACGTGGATCTGCCCGCCCAGGATGGTGGCGGTGGGCGGAATCAGACCCATGGCCATGCCCACGTAGGCCATCACGCGCGTGCGCTCGGGGCCGGTGAACAGGTCCTGCACCATGGCGCGGCCCACCACCATGCCGGCCGCACAACCCGCGCCCTGCAGCACGCGCGCCGCCGTCAGCCAGGCCAGGCTGGGCGAGAGCGCCGCGAGCACCGAACCGAGGCCGGCGAGCGTCAGCCCGAACATCAGCACCTTCTTGCGCCCCCACCGGTCCGACCACGGGCCGTAGAGCAGCTGCAGGCCGCCGTAGGCCACCACATAGCCGCTGAAGGTGAGCTGCACGCTGGCCTGGTCGGAGCCGAACAGCGCGCCCCACTCCTGCATCGAGGGCAGGCAGATGGTCATGGCCAGCAGGCCAAACGCCAGCTGTGCGATGAGGTTGGCGATCAGCGGGGCGTGGGAGGGGGTGGGGGATGGGGCAGCGGACATGAGGGACCCAGGGGGAGGCGGGAGTCTAAGTCAACGCCCATGACTTGACCCGCATCAAGGTTGAAGGGGGCCCCGGGTGGTCGAATGGTTGCGGGCATTTTTCGCCCCACCCCACCGATGAACGCCGCTCCACCCGACGCCGAACCCGTCTTCATCGCCCAGGGCCTGACCAAGGTCTATGGCGAGGGCGCCACCGCCGTGCACGCGCTGCGCGGGGTGGACCTGTCGATCGTGCGCGGCGAGTTCGTGGTGTTGCTCGGCGCCTCGGGCAGCGGCAAGTCGACCCTGCTCAACATCCTGGGCGGGCTGGACAGCGCCAGCGCCGGCACGGCACGCTGGGTGCACGCGGGCGAGTCGCACGAGCTCACCGGTGCCAGCGACGCCGAGCTCACGCGCTACCGGCGCGAGCACGTGGGCTTCGTGTTCCAGTTCTACAACCTGATCCCCAGCCTCACCGCGCTGGAAAACGTGGCCCTGGTCACCGACCTGGCCGACGACCCCATGCCGCCCGAGGAGGCGCTGGCGCTGGTGGGCCTGGGCGAGCGCATGAACCACTTTGTGTCGCAGCTCTCGGGCGGCGAGCAGCAGCGCGTGGCGATTGCGCGCGCCATCGCCAAGCGGCCCGCGGTGCTGCTGTGCGACGAACCCACCGGTGCACTGGACTGCGCCACCGGCGTGATGGTGCTCCAGGCCATCGAACACGTGAACCGCACGCTGGGCACGACCACCGTGGTGATCACGCACAACGCACCCATTGCCGACATGGCCGACCGCGTGCTGCGCCTGGCGGACGGCCGCATCGTGGATGCGCGGGTCAACGAGCACAAGGTGGCGGCGTCCACCCTCAAGTGGTGAACCGACCATGAAAGCCCTGGACACCAAACTCTGGCGCGATCTCCAGCGCCTGCGGGCGCAGGTGATCACCATCGCGGTGGTGGTGGCCATCGGCGTGGCCGGTTTCGTTGGGATGTTCTCCGTGCACGAGTCGCTGCAGGGCTCGCGCGACAGCTTCTACCGCGACAACCGCCTGGCCGACGTGTTCGCCAGCGTCAAGCGCGCGCCGGTGCACCTGGGCGCGCGGCTGGCCGCCATCCCGGGGGTGGCCGAGGTCAAGCTCGACGTGGTGATGGACGCGCAGATCGCGCTGTCCGACGCCGACGCACCGGTGACCGGCCGCTTCATCGGCCTGGAGCTGGCCCGGGCGCACGCGCAGCGCCAGGGGCTGAACGCACTCACGCTGCGCAGCGGGCGCTGGCCGGAGCGCGGTCGCGCGCTGGAGGCGGTGGTGAGCGACCGGTTCGCGGTGGCGCGCGGTCTGAAGCCCGGCGACCGGGTCAACGCCATCCTCAATGGCCGGCTGGAGCAGGTGCACCTGGTGGGCACCGCCATCTCGCCCGAGTACGTGTTTGCCTCGCGCGGCGGCGCGCCGGACGACCAGACCTTCGGCATCTGGTGGATCGACCACGAACGCATGGCCCACGCCTTCGACCTGCAGGGCGCCTTCAACCAGGCCGCGTTGCGGCTGGACGCCGGCGCTTCACAGCCCGCCGTGATCGAACAGACCGACCGCCTGCTCGACGCCTACGGCACGCTGGGCGCGGTGGGCCGCGACAAGCAGCTCTCGGCCAAGATCGTGGCCGACGAACTCTCCCAGCTCAAGGTCATGGGCACCGTGCTGCCGTCCATCTTTCTCGCGGTGGCCATGTTCATCCTCAACGTGGTCATCAGCCGCCAGGTGGCCACGCAGCGCAGCCAGATCGCCGCTCTCAAGGCGCTCGGTTACAGCGATGGCGGCATCGCGTGGCACTACATCAAGCTCTCGCTGGTGATCGCCGGGCTGGGCGTGGTGGCGGGGCTGGGGCTGAGCCTGGTCATCGGCCAGCTGATGCTCGGGCTGTACGACGAGGTGTTCCGCTTCAACCACCTGGCCTACATCACCACGCCGTGGCTGGTGGTGGTGGCCACGGTGCTGGCGTTTGCCGCGGCCGCCGCGGGCACCTGGACGGCCATCCGCGCCGTGGTGCGGCTGCGCCCCGCGCAGGCCATGCAACCCCCTGCCCCGCCGAGCTACCGGCAGACGCTGATCGAACGGCTGGGCCTGGGCCGGCGCGTGAGCACCGGCGCGCTCATGGTGATCCGCAACTTCGAACGCCGACCGCTGCGCGCGGCCTTCACCGTGACCGGCATCGCGCTGTCGGTGGCGCTGCAGATCTCGGGTGCGTTCTGGCTGGACGCCATCGCCCACATCGTCGACGTGCAGTTCCGCCAGGTGCAGCAAGGCGACGTGCTGGTGAACTTCCACCGCCCGGTGCCGCTGAACGTGGTGCAGGACCTGCAGCGCCTGCCCGGCGTGATGAGCGCCGAGCCCTACCGCAACGAGCCGGTGCGCGTGCGCTTGCACGGCCTGACCGAGGACGCGTCGCTCATGGGCCTGATCGACGATGCGCAGCTCCTGCGCGCGGTGGACGACGCACGCGGCCCGGTGGCCATGCCCGCCAGTGGGCTGGTGATGTCTTCGCTGCTGGCCAAGGCCGTGGGCGCGCGTGTGGGCGACCGCGTGGAGGTGGAGTTCCGCCTCTGGAGCCAGACCCGCACCACCGTGGAGGTGGTTGAGATCGTGCACACGATGATGGGCAAACAGGCCTTCATGAACCTGCACGCCATGAACGGATTGGCGCGCGACGGCGCCGGCGTGGCCGAGGCCGCGCTGCGCGTGGACCCGCTGGCCATGCCCGACTTCTGGGCCGCGGTCAAACGCGCGCCGGTGATCAACGCCGTGTTCGACAAGGCCGGCTCCATGGCCAGCTTCAACGAGACCACCTCGCGCAACATGGGCGTGTTCAGCGGCATCCTCACGCTGTTCGCCGTGGCCATGGCGGTGGGCATTGTTTACAACGCCGCGCGCATCAGCTTGTCGGAACGGGCCTGGGAACTCGCGAGCCTGCGCGTGCTGGGCATGACGCGCGCCGAGGTCTCGGTGCTGCTGCTCGGCGAACTCGGTGCCGAACTGCTGTTGGCGTTGCCGCTGGGCGCGGTGGCGGGCTGGGCGCTGGCCACCCTGATGATGCGCCTCATGTCCTCGGACAACATCGATTTCCCGGTGGTGATCGAGCCCGCCACCTACGCCTGGGCCGCCCTCATCGTGCTGGCCGCCGGTGTGGTGAGTGCCCTGATGGTGCGCCGCCAGATCGACCGCCTCGACCTCGTTGCCGTTTTGAAAGTCCGCGAATGAACACCAAGCACAAGCTCCCTGCCCTGCGCCGCTGGGCACCCTGGGCACTCGCCGCGGTGGCGGTGGTGGCCCTGACCTGGTGGGCCTTCCAGCCACGTCCCTTGCTGGTCGAGGTGGCGCCGGTCACCGTTGGCCGCTTCGAACAGGCGATCGAGGAAGACGGCCAGCTGCGCCTGAAGCACCGCTACCTGATCTCGGCCCCCACCCAGGCCGAGCTGGCACGGCCCACGCTCAAGGTGGGCGACGCCGTGCGCGCGGGCGATGTGGTGGCCACGCTCACACCCGTGGCGCCGCAGATGATCGACGCGCGCACACGGCTGGTGTTGCAGCAGCGCGTGGGCAGTGCCGACGCAGCTCGCCGCGCCTCCAGTGCACAACTGCAGCGCCTGGACACCGCACTGGCGCAGGCCAGCCTGGAGGCCGAACGCGCGCAGAAACTCGCGCGCGACAACTTCATTGCGCCCTCCGCGCTCGACCAGGCGGTGCTGGCGCGGCGCTCGGCGCAGCAGGCGCTGGACGCCGGGCGCGCCGAAGTGCGTGCCGCCGAGTTCGCACTGGCCGAAGCGCAGGCCGCGCTGGCCCGCTCGGAGCCCGGCGCGGGTGCGCGCGTGGAGGGTCTGTGGACACTCAAGAGCCCGGTCAACGGTCAGGTGATCAGGCTGCACCTGGACAGCGCCTCCCCGGTGACCGCGGGCCAGCACCTGCTGGAGATTGGCGACATCACCGCGGTGGAGGCGGTGATCGACGTGCTCTCCAGCGAGGTGCAGCAGATCGCGCCGGGCTCGCCGGCCAGGCTCACGCTCACCACCGGTGCGCCGGCACTGCCGGGCCATGTGGTGCGCATCGAGCCGGTGGCCTTCACCAAGGTGTCGGCCCTGGGCATTGAAGAACAGCGGGTGAACGTGATCGTGGATCTGGACACCACCGCGCCAGGATCGCAGCGGTTGGGTGATGGCTTTCGGGTCGACGCGCGCATCACCGTCTCCAGCCAGGCCGGCGCCCTGCTCGTGCCCAGCGCGGCACTGGTGCGCGACGGCACGGCGTGGCGCGTGTTCGTGGTCGAGGGCCAGCGCGCCGTGGCCCGCGCTGTGACGCTGCGCGAGCGCCATGCCGACCTGGCCTGGGTGGGTGAAGGCGTGCGCGAAGGTGAGCAGGTGCTGCTCTACCCGGGCAGCACCATCGGCGACGGACAGGCCGTGAAAATCAGGTGACCCGCCCTGGTCCTGGTGTGCCTCCCGGGGGGTGCTGAGGGATACTGAAGCCCTCTGCATTCAACAACCAGGAAGACACATGAAGATCGGATTCATCGGTCTGGGCATCATGGGCACGCCCATGGCCTTGCACCTCGCCAACGCCGGCCACCAGCTGTTCGTGCACACACGCAGCCAGGTACCGGAGGCCATTCAAGCCGCCGGCGCCGTGCGCTGCGACCACGCGGCCGCCGTGGCGCGCGAGGCCGAGGTGGTGTTCACCATGGTGCCCGACACCCCCGACGTGGAAGCCGTGCTGTTCGGCGAGAACGGCGTGGCGCAAGGCATCGGCAAAGGCAAGGTCGTGGTCGACATGAGTTCGATTTCGCCGATGGCCACCAAGACCTTCGCGAAGAAGATCAACGACCTGGGCGCCGACTACATCGACGCGCCGGTCTCGGGTGGTGAAGTGGGCGCCAAGGCGGCTTCACTCACCATCATGTGCGGCGGCCACGCAGCGGTCTTCGAGCGCATCAAGCCACTGCTGGAGCTGATGGGCAAGAACATCACGCTGGTGGGTGGCAATGGCGACGGCCAGACCACCAAGGTGGCCAACCAGATCATCGTGGCACTCAACATCGCCGCCGTGAGCGAAGCGCTGGTGTTCGCCAGCAAGGCCGGTGCCGACCCGGCCAAGGTGCGCCAGGCGCTCATGGGCGGTTTTGCGGCGAGCCGCATCCTGGAAGTGCACGGCGAACGCATGATCAAACGAACCTTCAACCCGGGCTTTCGCATCAAGCTGCACCAGAAAGACCTGAACCTGGCGCTGCAAGGCGCGAAGGAAATCGGTGTGTCACTGCCGCAAACCGCGAACGCCGCGCAGCTGATGCAGGCCTGCGCCGCGCACGGCATGGGGGACCTGGATCACTCGGCGCTGGTGAAGGCACTGGAGTTGTTGGCCGACCACCCGGTGTCGCCCGACTGAGCGGCTCACAGAACAACGGCCCGTTTCGGGCCGCTGGTTCAAGAGTTGTTGTCGGCGGGTGGCGTGGTCACCACCTGGCCGTCTTTCACCGGCAACGTGTCACCGGGCTTGAAGCTGGTGCGCACCGTGCCGTCCTTGCCATCAAGCCGGTAGGTCACGTCGTAGCCCACGAGCTTTTGCGACTTGTCCTGCACGGTCCTGCAGCGTTGCTCGCTGGTCGTGATCACGTCTTTTTGCTGCATGTTCTTCTGCACCTGGTTGCCGGCATAACCGCCGGCCGCCGCCCCTGCCAGGGTGGCCACGGTCTTGCCGGTGCCATTGCCCACCGCGCTGCCCAGCAGGCCACCAGCCAGACCACCCACCACCGTGCCGGCGATGCGGTTCTGGTCTTTCACCGGCGCCGTGCGCTGCACGGCCACGGTTTCACACACCTCGCGCGGCGTCCTCACGGTCTGCGTGATTTCTTTCACCGCCACCACATCGGCCACCTTGGGTTGGGTCAGGGCCTTGTAGCCGGTGACGCCGCTGGCGCCCAGCACCACCATGGCCAGACCGCCCACCGCCATGCCCTTGATCATTGACTTGTCCATGTGTTTCTCCTGTTCAGTGGACGCAATCTAACCGCGTTCAACGCAGCACCTGTGACAAAACGTAGGTTGCCGGTGTCAACCCAAGCGAACTCCGGTGCGCTCCATGGCCCAGAGAACGGCGGCTTCCGTTGGCGCTGGCGGCAACAGGCGGTCGCATTCGAGCTTTACCACGGCATAACACTCGCAGGCCCTCGCCTCCAGACCCTGGCGGTCCAGCACCTCGATGCGGCCACGCGCATAGCGGATCAGGCCGTCTCGCTGCAAGGACAGCGCCACCAGCGTGACGCTCTCGCGGCGCACACCCAGTTTGCTGGCCAGCAGTTCCTGCGTCATCTGGAGGCAGTTGCCATGCACCCGGTCCAGGTTCTGCAGGATCAGTCGACTCACCTGCTGCTCGACGGCGTGGTGGCGGTTGCACAGCGCGTTTTGCGCCACTTGCGTCAGCAGGGCCTGGGTGTAGCGCATCAGCAGCTGCATCACCGCGCCGCCCGCATGCAGCTCATCCACCACGACCTGTCGGTGCAGCCGGTGGCCGTGACCCGCGCTCTGCACGACCGCACGGCCGTTGGTGGACATGCCCCCCATCAGCAGCGGCACACCCACCACCCCGTCGTTGCCGACGGTGGCGAATTCGGCGCAGGCGCCGCTGGCCGAGAGATTGAGCAACGACACGATGGCGGTGGTGGGAAAGTAGACGTGGTTCAGGTCGCTGCCCGACTCGTAGAGCACCTGACCGAGGGGCATTTCGACCAGCTCCATGTGTTTCGAGAGGTGTTGCCAGTCACAAGCGGGCAAAGCCGCCAGCAGCTGGTTGCCGAGCAGGCCGGGCGCGACAGGGCCCCGAGGGAAAAGGCTTGAAGCTGAACCGACGGCGCGCGCCGACAGCGCTTGCGCTTTGGGCGCGTCGAGCAGCGAAGTTTCCAGGGCGATGGTCATGGCTGGGCCTCTTGAAAAAATGGATGTCTCCAGTTTTCCGGCAAGGGCGGCGCCGGTCTGTCGGTCGAACGGGCGTGCGCGCGTAGGAAGGGACCTACAGGAGAACCGCCACGGGTCGTGGGCCACGCCGGACCGGCCCAGGGACACGGGCACAATCCGCGCCTGCAGCGCTGTGCTGCGCTTGACCGGGAACCCGACCATGGACCTGCCGACCCACCAACTCACCATGACCGTGCTCATGACGCCGGACATGGCCAACTTCTCGGGCAATGTGCACGGTGGCACCATCCTCAAGCTGCTTGACCAGGTGGCCTATGCCTGCGCCAGCCGCTATGCGCGCAGCTACGTGGTCACGCTCTCGGTGGACCAGGTCATGTTCCGCCAGCCCATTCACGTGGGTGAACTCGTGACCTTCATGGCCTCGGTGAACCACACCGGCACCTCGTCGATGGAGATCGGCATCAAGGTGGTGACCGAGAACATCCGCAACCAGGTGGTGCGCCACGCCAACAGCTGCTTCTTCACGATGGTGGCGGTGGGCGAAGACGGCAAACCCGTGCCGGTGCCCAAGCTGCAGCCCGACACCCCCGACGAGCGCCGCCGCCACGCCGCGGCCCAGGTGCGCAAACAGCTGCGCCAGGAATTCGCCAGCCGCTTCGACGAGCTGCGAACCACTTCGGGCTGAACGGATCACAACGGCCATGAAACACCCACGCCTTGCTTTTGCAGCCTGCCTCGTGGCGGCGTCGGCCACGCCGGTGCTGGCCCAACCGGCCGCCGCTGACCGCGTCCCGCTGAACGCGATGGCGATCGACCGCACCGAGGTCACGATCGCGCAGTTCGCCCGCTTTGCCCAGGCCACGTCCACCGTGACGCGCGCGGAAACCGAAGGCGGTGGCTTTGAATTCGACGGCGGCTGGCAGCGACGGAGCGGCTGGAACTGGCGCCAACCCGATGGCGTGCCCCCCGCCTCCCAGCAGCTGCCCGCCGTGCACCTCACGCACGCGGAAGCGGCGGCCTACTGCCGCTGGGTCGGCGGGCGCCTGCCCACCGCCGCCGAATGGCTGAGCGCGGCCTTCACCGAGCAGCGCGCCGCCCCACCCGCGCCCTGGCAGCGCGGCACCACCTACCCCTGGCCCACCGGCAACAGCCCGCTGGGCGCCAACACCAGCGACGCCGACCGCTGGCCCCGCGCTGCGCCGGCTGGCGACACCACGGCCGGCGTCAATGGCTTGCACGACATGGGCGCCAATGCCTGGGAATGGGTGAGCGATGCCCAGGGCAACGAGCGCCGCACCATGGGTGGCTCCTGGTGGTACGGCGCCTCGCAGATGAAGGCCGACGTGGTGGCCTGGAAGCCCGCCGATTTCTTCGCGGTGTACATCGGCTTTCGCTGCGCCTACGGCTGAGGCGCCCCGCGCTGGACCGGTTCCCGGCCGTTCAAATTCGGCTCACAATATCAGTGATTGCTGATTTACTTCCAAATAACGGAGACAACATGCACCCCCGACACATCGCACTCTCGGTGCTGAGCACCCTCGCCCTGCTCGGCCCCACCGCCGCCCTGGCGGACAAGGCCGCCGCCATCGACGAGATGGAGGCCTACCTCGAGTTTGTGGAGTACGGCGGCGGCGTGATCTTTGCCGAGCAGATCCCCAGGGACGACTGGAAAAAGTTCGTGTTGATCGATGCGCGCGACGCCGGGCAGTTTGCCAAGGGCCACATTCCCGGCGCCATCAACATGGACTGGCGCCAGGTGCTGGCCAAGCGCAGTTCGATCCCCAAAGACAAGCCCGTGCTGATCTACTGCAACACCGGCTCGCTGTCGGCACAGGCCGGCTTTGCGCTGCGCGTGGCGGGCTGGGACAACCTGCGCATCTTGCAGGGCGGCATGGAAGAGTGGAAGGCCAAGGGCGGCTTTGATGCCGCGAGCCGCACCCCCGCCCCCGCAAAACACTGAACGTCTGAAAAGGAGCATCCCATGATGTCGATCTCCATCAGCCTGCGTCGGGGACTGGCCCGTGCCCTCGCGATGAGCCTGGCTGCGTTGAGCCTGGGTGCATGGGCGCAGACCCCGGGCGACATGCAGCCGCAAAAGGTCGGTCCCAACAGCTGGTATGTGCAGGGCCTGGCCGCACTGGGCTCGCCGGCCAACCAGAACTTCATCAGCAACGCCGCCTTTGTGGTGGCGCCACAAGGGGTGGTGGTGATCGACGCGCTGGGCTCGCCCGCACTCGCGCGCCGGCTGGTGCAGAAAATCGCGGAGATCACGCCCAAGCCCATCACCCACGTGATCGTGACGCACTACCACGCCGACCACATATACGGCCTGCAGGTGTTCAAGGAGCTGGGCGCCCAGATCGTGGCGCAGCAGGACGCGCGCACCTACCTGAATTCGGACACCGCCGCGCAGCGCCTGGTGGCTTCGCGCAGCGAGCTCGCGCCCTGGGTGGACGACAACACCCGCCTGGTGCCGGCCGACCGCTGGCTCACCGACTCCACCGCGCTGGAGCTCTCGGGCATGCGCTTCGTGCTGGAGCGCGTGGGTCCGTCGCACACGCCGGAAGACCTGGCCATTCATGTGCCGAGCGAGCGCGTGCTGTTCGCCGGCGATCTCATGTTCGCGGGGCGCCTGCCGTTTGTGGGCCAGGCCGACAGCAACCAGTGGATCCAGTCCCTCGAACGCCTGCTGCGTTTTGACGTCGCCGTGGCGGTGCCCGGTCACGGCGCGGCGTCCACCGAGCCGCGCCAGGACATGGCGGTGATGCGCGACTACCTCACCTATTTGCGCAGCACCATGGGCAAGGCCGCCAAAGAACTGGTGCCGTTTGAAGACGCCTACAGCGCCACCGACTGGAGCCGCTTCGAGCCCATGCCCATGTTCCGGTTTGCCAACCGCATGAACGCCTACAACACCTACCTGCTGATGGAAAAGGAAAGCCTGGGCGGACGCTGAGCAGACCCCGGCGGCCATGCCGCAAAATCGCCCGGTGACGCCCAGGACCGAACCGCACGAGACCCCCTCCCCGCAGCCCGCCCTGTCGCCCGCCACCTGGCGCGGCGACCTCGGCGGCGCGTTGGGCGATCTGGGCACCCTGCTGCCCTTTCTGGTCGGCTTCATCGTGCTGGCCGGTGTCCACCCCACGTCGATCTTGCTGGCCTTTGGCCTGAGCCTCATCGTGGTGGGCTGGCGTTGGCGCATTCCTTTCCCGGTGCAGCCCATGAAGGCTGTGGGCGCAGCGGCCCTGGCCAGCGCTGCGGTGGCGGGTCAAAACTTGCCGGCGGTGCTCGCGCTGGCCGCGCTGATCACGGGGGTGTTCTGGCTCATCGCCGCGTGGAGTGGACTGGCCCGCTGGCTCGCCCGCCACGTGTCGCGCGACGTGATCCACGGCGTGGTGCTGGGCCTGGGCATCGCGCTCATCGTGGCCGGGCTGCGGCGCATCGAAGGCGACGCGTTGCTGGGCGAGGCGTCGGTGGTGCTGGCGCTGGTGCTGCTGGGCCGTGGCGGCTGGCTTACCATGCCGACGCTCATGGCCTTGGGCTGGGCGGTGGGTGGCTGGCGGCAACCTGAGCTGCTGCAGGCGCTGGCCAGCGCACCCTGGGCCATGCACCTGCCCGAGCCGCAGTGGCCCGCCTTCAACCAGTCCAGCGTGTGGCTGGCGGCCATCGGCCTGGCCGCGGCACAGATACCGCTGACTTTCGGCAACGCCATCCTCGGCATCGTGGCCGAAACGCGCCGCCTGTTCCCCGCCGTGGCGCTGGACGAGAACCGCGCCGCGCGCGGCACCGGCCTGATGAACCTGCTGGCCGGTGGCCTGGGCGCACCCCCCATGTGCTTTGGCGCGGGCGGCATGGCCGCGCAGGTGGCCTGCGGTGCGCGCACCGGCCGCGCGCCGATGTTTCTGGGCAGCGTGCTGCTGCTCGCCGGCCTGTTCGCCAGCGGGCAGCTCACCGCACTCCTGAACCTGCTGCCCGCCGGCACCCTCGGCGCCATGCTGTTCGTGGCCGGCTTCTCGCTCACCATCGGCACCGCCGGCAGCTCGCGCGACAAGGAGGCACGCGCCGTGCTGCTCACCACCGCCGCCGTGTCGGTGTGGAACGCGGGGGTGGGTGTGGTGGTGGGGGTGCTGCTGGAGACAGGGCTGCGGGCGCGGGTGATGCGGATCTGAGGTGCAATGCCCTCGCCTTTTGACTCCACTCTCACGCAACAGGTGGGCACCCTGGCCAGTCAGGACGCGCTTTTCATCCGACGGTTGGTACCCCGACGCAATGCGCCGGGCGTGACGCCCGATGCTCGAACAAAAGCGGTTGTCATGTGGCTCTGGCTCGAAAATCCCACCGCATCCGCGATCGCAGCCAACGGCTGTTCGCTGTTGAGGACCAGACTTTGAGCCTCCTGCAGGCGGACATCGAGGATGTATTCGTAAGGCGTGCAACCAAACGAATTCTTGAACAGGCGCACGAACTGCGTCCTGCTGAAACCCGCGGCCTGGGCCAGCTCACCAATAGACACATCTTTCGCAAGCCGGGTCATCACGAGTTCGCGCACACGTTCCGTCTGAACCGTTGACAGCTTGCCGCGCTCGCGAACCGTGCTGTGGCGGCTGGCACCGCGCTGCTGCAATCTCATGGCCACCCCGAGTGAAAGTGATTCGGCATACAGAGCACCACTCGGACTGCCTGCCGCAACTTCGTGAACCATGGCTCGCAGCACGCCTGCCAGATCCGCATCGTGAAACTCGCGCTCGGGGCGCAGGGGCATGCGCGCCAGTTGCTCCGACAACACCGCGTCCCCGAGTCGCGCTTGATCGAACTGCAGCATGATTCGTCGAACACCGTCGCAGTGCCAGTGGGACACGTCAGCATGACCACCGGGGGTGAACAAGCCGATCGCACCCGGGCCGAGTTCGTAGGAGAAGGACCGGCTTCCGTACTGGAACTCCGCTTGCGCGCGGCCGCAGTCGATCATGGCCAGCAAGGTGCTGCCCGCGGTTTCACAAGAACCTGAAAGTTCGGGCACCGCCTCGACCCATCCGATGGGCATTCCGGCCCATCGCGACAACGCCTCAGAGCCCAGCAAATCGCGCTCCTCCAGCGGGTTCACGGGTGCTGCGTTTGCGTGTGTTTGAAGCATGGTGGGTCTCCTTTGCATGTCCTCCACGGGCGTGCGAACACGGCAATGAGTCTGACGCCGAAATGCCGCTTGAGGCATACCGGTACGCGATAGCTGCTAGCGGGTTTCCGGTCTCCGGGTATTCCATAAGAAATGCGTCGCTGGTGAAAACGTGGGCCGTTGATGAAAGACGCGCGCAGCGTGCTGCGCTGCAATGCGGTCTCTGTTCCCACCCACAACGAGGAGACCGACTTGAGACACGCAACCACCCTTTCACCGCGGCGCCGCACCACGGCGGCTGCCGCTCTGACCACCCTGTTGCTGGCCGCCTGTGGCGGCGGGGGCGACGGTGTTGTCAGCACGCCCACCGTGCCAAGCCCCGACTTCGACAACCTGTCGATCAATCCGACCGTGGCCTGCAACATGGCCGGCATTGGCGCGGCGGCCCTGTCTGCCGACGCACCGGTTACTGTGCTCGATGTCAGCACCGGCAGCACCGGCGCTGGCGCCACCGACCGCGACTACTGCCTGGTCAAGGTGAAGGTCGACCCCCAGGTGAACATCTGGGTGTCACTCCCGACCGCAGCTTGGAACGGTCGCTTTCGCGCCGAGGGCAATGGCGTGTATGCCGGCAACACGCAACTGGGCGTGGCCACCGACTCCGTGCGCCAAGGCTTCGTGGGTGTGAAAACCGATACTGGCCACACCGGAAGTCCGTTGTCTGGCGCCTTCGGCATGCTCTCGCCAGGCAACCCCAATGTGCCACTGCAGGAAGACTTCGCACACCGCTCCATGCATTTGATGGCGGTAGTGGGCAAGCAGCTCACCAAGGCGTACTACGCACAAGACCCGGTGCGCTCCTACTGGTACGGTTGCTCCACCGGAGGACGCCAGGGTCTGATGATGGCGCAGCGCTACCCCGAGGACTTTGACGCCATCCTTGCGGGTGCACCTGCCATCCACTGGGACCGGTTTCAGGCGTATCACATCTGGCCGCAGATCGCGATGCGGGAGGAAGCCGGTGGGCCTATTCCAGCGGCCAAACAGACCCTCGCCACCAACCGTGCCATTGCCGTGTGCGACGGAAACGACGGCGTGACCGATGGTGTTCTCGATGATCCGCGCACCTGCGACTACGACCCCACCAACGACCTCACGATCACCACCGCGTCTTGTGCAGACAACGCCTGCCTCACACCGGGCGAGGCCAACGCGATCAAGAAAATCTGGGGTGGCGCTCGCGGGGCCGGTGGCAACTTGCTCTGGCCGGGCCTGGAGCGTGGCACCAACCTGGGGGCTCTCGCGGGGACGAATCCCTTCCCGATTCCGATCGAGCAGGCACGCTATTGGGTGTACTTTGATCCGACCTGGGACTGGACCACGCTGAACTACCTCAACTACGAGACCTTCTTCAGCGACAACATCGCCCAGGTGGGCCCACGCATGGCCACCGACAGCCCGGATCTGTCGGCCTTCAAGGCCCGTGGCGGCAAGCTCATCATGTACCACGGCTGGTCAGACAACCTCATCATGCCGCAGGGCACAACCCGTTACTACGAGCGGGTGAAGCAGACCATGGGCAACGACAACGCTGACGCGTTCTCGCGGCTGTACATGGTGGGTGGCATGGGCCACTGCGGTGGTGGCACCAACGTGGATCAATTCGGCCAGGGCTCCAGCGGCGCAGTTCCCACAGAGCCCAAGACCGACGTTTTCCGCGCCCTCATGGCCTGGTCGGAAAAGGGGATCGCCCCCCAGGAAATTGTGGCTTCGCGCATCGCTGGCGGGATCGTCACCCGCACTCGGCCGCTGTGCCCCTTCCCCCGTGTGGCCAGGTACCGGGGCACGGGCAGCACCGATGAGGCGGACAACTTCCGCTGCGAGAGCCCTTGAGAGCTCACCGCAGAGTCGCGATGCAACCCGCACACAAACCGGCTTTGTGCGCGGGCCTTCAGCAACGACCATGGGAGCCTGCGGATCCCCGGCTGAGAAGTTCAGGACATGCACATGACCACGGCCTGCGCATGCCCTGGCCGTCTCATCGTTCGAGGCCTCAGACCTTGTGCTTTTTCAGCCAGTCGTTGGCCAGCTTCTGGGCGTACGTGGCGGCCGACTTGTCGTAGCTGGGGCGGTAGTCGGCGTTGAAGCCGTGGTCGACGTTGGGGAAGACCACGATCTCCGAGCCGCTGCCGCCCTTGTTGATCAGGCCTCGCATCTTCGCGATGGTCTCCTGCTTGACGAACGCGTCAATGCCGGAATACAGGCCCAGCACAGGCACCTTGATCTGGTCCGCAAAGTCGATGGGGTCTTCGGGGCGCAGCTCCGGCGCCTTCAGACCCTCGAGCAACCCGTAATACGCCACGGCAGCGTTCAGCTTGCTGTTGTGCCGAGCGTAGACCCACGCCGTGCGGCCACCCCAGCAGTAACCCACCAGACCCGTGCGCTGAGCATCGGCTTTGCCGCTGGCGCGCGCGAATGCGAGGGTGGCGTCGAGGTCGGCGCAGACCTGGGCGTCGGGCACTTTGGAGACGACCTGCGAAAGGATCGTCTGGATGTCGGTCATCTTCGACACGTCGCCCTGGCGCGCGAACATTTCCGGCGCGATCGCGTAGTAGCCCTGCTTGGCGTAGCGCCGGCACATGTCTTTGATGTGCTCGTGCACACCGAAGATTTCCTGAACCACCAGGATCACCGGGAACTTGCCAGGGCCCGCGGGCATGGCGCGGTAGGCAGGCATCTTGCCGTCCGCCACAGGCACACTGACTTCGCCGGCCACCAGGCCTTTGCTGTCGGTGACGATGGCCTGGGCCAGCACCGGGTTGGATGCGAGGGCGAAACCCGACGCCAGGGACGTCATGACGAATCCGCGCCGCGAGGGGTGGGCGGACGGGGCTTGAGGGGGGTTCTGGAAGTCGATTGGCTTGAGGCCGTAGTCCATCAGTTTCATGAAAATTCCTCGGGTGGTTGGGGGTTGCGGGCGTGGAAAAACAGACAGGAAACAGACGCGGTGCGCGCCGTGCGTTTCAGGGTGATTGGGTCAGCGCCGCACGCAGCGTCTGGAGTTGAGCCGTCAGCGCTTGGCGTTGCTGGAGCGAGCACTGCGTTGCGCATGCGGCCTGGGCATAGACGTCGTGGGCCCGCTTCTGCAGCGCCTTGCCCGTGGCCGTGAGGGCAATGATCACGGAGCGTTCATCTTCCGGGCTGCGGTCCCGGCTCAGAAGACCTTGGGCGACCAGCTTGCGAACCAGCGGAACCAGGGTGCCGGCGTCCAGTGCCACTGCTTGTGCCAGGGCGCCGGCCGTGAGTTGTCTGTGCTGCCACAACGCCATCATCACGACGTATTGCGGAAAGGTGAGACCCAGAGGCGCCAGCAACGGCCTGTAGGTCTTGCTCATGGCCAAAGACGCGGAATACAGCGCAAAGCACAGCTGGTTGCCGAGAAACAGGTCGGCATCCGCAGGCGGGACTGATTTGGTCTTGGTTTGGGTTTTGGTCATGGAAAAGGACGGGCTCACATCTTTGATCAAAGTATATTTGATCAAAGGTAGTTGGCAAGAAAAGACCCGCGTCGGGTTGATCAGACGGGCCCGCTTCATCGAATCCGCAGGTGGGTGGCCAGGTGGTTCAACACCACATCGACCTTGGGCAACAAGCGCTTGCTCTGCGGCCACACGATGTGCAGCGGCAGACCGTCCACGTCCAGGCTGGGCAGGATGGGCACCAGGCGGCCGGCCCGCAACGCTTCTTCGGCCAACCAGGTGGCCAGCTGGGCCACGCCGAGACCGGCGAGCACCGCGTCCAGCTGCGCCTCGCCATGGCCCACGACCACGCGGCTTTCGATGCCGCGGCGCTCGGTGGGCCCCTGGTCGGACACGATCAGCCACGGGCTGGCCGTGCCGTCTGCCCGGCCATAAGTCACCGTGTCGTGGCGCCAGAGATCTGGCAGCGTCTGCGGCGTGCCGTGCTGCTGCAGGTAACCGGGCGATGCACAGAAGATCAGGCGCTCCTTGCCAAGGAAGCGGTGGCCCACGTTGGCGGGCCAGGTGTCGACGCCACCGATGCGCACGGCCAGGTCGATGCCTTCGTCGACCACATCGACAAACCGGTCGGTGAACGACACGTGGGTCTGCAGCTTGGGGTGTTTGTTCACCAGCGCCAACAGCAAGGCCATCACCTGACGGCGGCCGAACGTCGCGGGGAGGTCCACCCGCAGCCGGCCTGACGGTTCTGCGGCGTCCGCAGCCAGCACGCGTTCGGCCGACTCCAGCTCCTCCAGCACGCGCACGCAGATGCGGTGGAAGGCGGCGCCCGCGTCGGTGAGCTGGAGTCGCCGGGTGGTGCGTTCAAAAAGGCGGGTGCCCAGCCGCGCCTCCAGGCGGGCGATGGCTTTGCCCACGGCCGAGCCGGTGAGGTTCAGCCGGTCCGCCGCGGCCGTGAAGTTGCCCGCGGCCACCGTGGCCACGAACACATCGATGCCTTTGAGCCGTTCTGCGCTGTGCATGCGAACTCCTGATTGAAGATTTCAGTTCCATGCTACTGGGAAAAATGATCGCAATACAGCTCACGATTCTTTAATAAGCTGGCCACGTCCCCCATTTCACAAGATCCATGACTTCGCTCAACCCCTCTGCAGCGTCCGGCTGCCCACCCTCAACCACGGCCACAGGCCACCAGGCGTCCGTTTCGGTGCTCGCCGTGGCCGCTTTCGTGATCGTGACCACCGAGTTCCTCCTGGTGGGTTTGCTGCCCGCGCTGGCCCGAGACCTCGCCGTGTCCGTGTCGACGGCGGGCCAGCTGGTGACGCTGTTCGCCGTGATCGTGATGCTGTGCGGCCCCCCGCTCACCGCCTGGCTCGCGCACCAGGAACGCAAGCGCCTGTTCGTGGGTGTGCTGCTGCTGTTTGCAGCGTCCAACGCACTGGCCGCCATGGCGCCCAACCTCTGGACACTGGCCATCGCACGCATCGCGCCCGCGCTCGCGCTGCCGGTGTTCTGGGGCACGGCCAGCGAAACCGCCGCGCAGCTGGCCGGGCCTCAGCGCGCCAGCCGTGCAGTCGCCCGGGTCTACCTCGGCATTTCGGGTGCCATGCTGTTCGGCATTCCACTGGGCACCGTGGCCGGCGAAGCCATGGGCTGGCGAGGCGCCTTCTGGGTGCTGGCCGCACTCTGCCTGCTGGTGGCAGCGCTGCTGCAGGTGACCATGCCGACCCTGGCCGCCACCCCGCGCGTGCGCCTGGCTGAGCAGGCCCGCATCCTGCGCGATCCGTTCTTTGTGGGCCATGTGCTGCTGTCGGTGGCGGTGTTCACCGCCATGTTCACCGGCTATACCTACCTGGCGGCGGTGCTCGAAACCATCGCACAGGTGCCCTCGGCCCACGTGGGCTGGTGGCTCATGGGCTTTGGCGCCGTGGGCCTCGGTGGCAACTGGCTGGGCGGGCTGTGGGTCGACCGCCGACCCCTGGTCACCACCGCGGTCTTCAGCGTTCTGCTGGCGGTGGGCATGGTCGCCACCGTGCTGTTGGCCAGCGTGCCGGTGGGTCTGGTGTTCGCGCTGGCGGTCTGGGGCGTGGCCAACACCGCGCTCTACCCGGTGTGCCAGATCCGCGTGATGAAGTCCGCTCCGCAGGCCCAGGCACTGGCGGGCACCATCAATGTCTCGGCGGCCAACGGCGGCATCGCGCTTGGCGCCCTGCTCGGCGGCGCGAGCATCCCGCTGTGGGGGCTGGGCAGCGTGGCCTGGGTGGGGGCGGCGGTGGCCTGGGTGGCGGCACTTGCTGCGCTGTGGATGGCGCAGCGGCTTCGCGCTCAACGCTTGAGCTTGCCCACCTCGTCGGCCACCAGCGCGGCCAGCTGATTGGGGCCGAAGCTCGGCAAGCTGCGGCCGTTCACAAAGAAGGTGGGCGTCTTCGTGACCTGCAGCGCGGTGAGGTCTTCCACGTCTTGCTGCAACAGCGCCTGCATGCCGGGTTTCTCCATGTCCTGCCGCGCCTGGACGAGGTCCAGACCGGCCTGCCCGGCCGCCTTGAAGGCGTTCTCGAGGTTGGGCTGACCGTGGTCTGCCCACGCGGGCTGGGCCGCCAGCAAGGCCTCCAGCACCGCCGGGTATTTGCCCTGGCTTCGGGCCGCTTCCAGCAGCTTCACCACCACGTCCGAGCCCGGGTGGAACGGCGCATACCGAATGACGAGTTTCACGTCCTCGGGGTGCTGCGCCATCAGTTTCTTGACGATGGGATAAAACGCACGGCAGGTCTCGCAGGCCGGGTCGAAAAACTCGACGATGGTGACCGGCGCAGCCTGTGGACCGAGCACGGGCGAATGCATGCGCACCAGGCGCGACTGCTCGGCCTTGACCTGCACGTCTTGCGCGGTCTGCACACGCGACTGGTAGGCGTTCATGCCCAGGAAAAAGAACACGGCAACGAGGGCCACGAGACCGATGACGGTGAGTTTTTTGGCGTTCATGAACGGGTTTTTCTCAGATAGACCAGCAGCACAAGCGCGATGGCCACGAAGGCCAGCAGTGACAACCAGGGGAGCTGGATGCCGTTGAGGATTTCCAGGCTCTGTTCACGGCAAGAGGGTCCGGCACCGCAAGGCACCCACCACTGGGGCACCCAGCCGGCGATCAGCGCAGCGTGATAGCCCGCCACGGCGGCACCGCCGAGTGCCAGCGGCAGCGCGTACACAGCACCGCGCCGGTCTTCGGTGAAAGCGGCCATGCCCAGGACGATGGCCAGCGGAAACATGAAGATGCGCTGGTACCAGCACAAGCGACAGGGCGTCATGCCCATGACCTCGCCGATGAACAGCGCGCCCAGCGTGGACACCAGGGCCACACCCCAGGCCGCCAGCAACATAGACCAGGCCCGCATCAGCGTGGCCCCTCAATGCGCGTGGCCATGGTGGTCCTCGCCTGCGCCCAGCTCCCCCCTCGCCTGCCGCATCACCGTCCACCCACCGTGCAGCGCCAGCGCCGCCATGAGACTGGCCACCGCCAGGTCGGGCCAGGCGGAGCCGGTGCCGAACACGCCGAGCGCAGCCATGAACACCGCCACGTTGCCGATGGCGTCGTTGCGCGAGCACAGCCACACGCTGCGCATGTTGGCGTCGCCTTCGCGAAACGCGTAGAGCATCCACGCCACCGCCACGTTGGCCACCAGCGCCAGCAGCGCCACCGCGCCCATGGTCATGGCCTGCGGCACGCCGCCGTGCCACACCGACCACACCGCAGCGCCCAGCACATACAGGCCAAAGCCCATCATGCTCACGGCCTTGAGCAGGGCCGCGCGGGCGCGCCAGGCCAGCGCCGAGGCGAGCACCGCCAGCGACACGGCGTAGTTGAACGCGTCGCCCGCGAAGTCCACCGCGTCGGCCAGCAACGAAAGAGAACCGGACCGGAAACCGGCGCCGATCTCCACCAGGAACATGGCGGCGTTGACGATCAGGGCGATCCAGAGGATCTTGCGATAGCGGCCGAGGTTGACGATCGTGTCAACCTTGGGGGTCTCGTGGTCACAGCAATGGGCGGACATGGTTTTTCCTTTCGGTGCCTGCATTGGAAACCCTGGAGCCGCTACAGTGTCAAGCACGGGTTTGAACGAAGGACTTCACCATGCAGATCAAGGAACTGGCCCGCGCCACGGGCGTGGACGTGGAAACCATCCGCTACTACGAGAAACAGGGCCTGCTGCCCGAGCCGGCGCGGCGCGACAACGGTTACCGCGACTACGCGGCGGAGCATCTGGAGCGCCTGTCTTTCATCCGCCACTGCCGCGCGCTGGACATGCCGCTGGCCGATGTGAACCGGCTGCTGGGCTTTGTGGACCTGCCCAGCGCCGACTGCAGCGACGTGGACCTGCTGGTGGACGAGCAGCTGGCGCGTGTGCGCGCGCGGCTCAAGAGCATGCGGGCGCTGGAGAAGCAGTTGCTGCAGTTGCGTGCGCGCTGCTCGGGCACGCACCAAGGGCATTGCGGCATTCTGGACGAGCTGGTGTCGGCCGCGCACGGCGAAGCCTGTGCCTGCCACGGGGTACCATGAGGCCCCACCTGTCCGCCCCCAGCCAGCCCGTCACACGATGACCTTGCGAACCGCTCTGCCTGCCAGACCCGCTGCGCTCACGCGCGGCTTGCGGTGGCTGGTGTTGCTGGCCTTGGTGGTGGGGACCTTGCTGGCGGCCGTGGGCCAGGTGAAGTCTCACGGCCTGGCGGAACTGGTGGCGACGCACCAGGACACGCATTCGCACGAAGACGTTGCCCACGACCACCACCCGAGCGGCATCAACACGGCAGCCGACCACACCCACCATGGCGCCGACCACTCGCACGAAAAGGCCCACGCGCTGCCTCAAGCGTGGAACTGCGCCACTGCAAAGCCGCCGAGCTGGGCGGTCACACCCAGACACTGGGTTGAACTGGTGGAGGCGTTCCGGCTGGAACGCCCACCCATGGTCTGAAAGACGCTTTGTCTTTGCGCTGCCTGCCGGCAGCGGTTTCTTTTCTCAGACCAATGGAGTCTTCATGCACAGCTTCCTTCAAGACAGGCTGCCACGTTCGCCATGGGCGACCGGGTCCGCGCACCTGTTGCTTTTATCGATGTTCTTCATCTCGCTGCTCTTTGCATCACCCGAGGCCCTGGCCCATGCGGTGACCGAGGGCGACAAGGGCTACATCCAGGAAATTTCAGGCGTTCACGTGCTGCCCTTCATGTACCTGGGGGCCAAGCACATGGTGACGGGCTACGACCACCTGTTGTTCCTGTTCGGTGTGATCTTCTTCCTGTACCGGCTCTCGCACATCGGCCTCTACGTGAGTCTCTTTGCGCTGGGTCACTCCACCACCATGGTTCTGGGCGTGTACTTCAACGTCGGGATCAACAGCTACCTGATCGACGCAATCATCGGCTTGTCGGTGGTCTACAAGGCGCTGGACAACCTCGGGGCCTTCCAGCGCTGGCTGGGCTTCCAGCCCGACACGCGCGTGGCCACACTGGTGTTTGGCCTGTTCCACGGTTTTGGCCTGGCCACCAAGATCCTCGAATACGGGATCTCGCCCGACGGCCTGGTCCCCAACCTGCTGGCGTTCAACGTCGGCGTGGAAATCGGTCAGCTGCTGGCACTCACCGTCATCCTCATCGGCATGGGCTTCTGGCGGCGCACACCCAGCTTTGCGCGCCACGCTTACACCGCCAACGTCGCCATGATGAGTGCGGGCTTCATCCTGGTGGGCATGCAGCTCACCGGTTATTTCGTATCGTGAACCCATCGGATATTTCAACCATGTACAACGCCAACACACCACTGTCTGCAGACCTGCCGTCATCCCGGCAACTGCTGCGCTCCACACTGCTCGCGGCCATCGCGGCCGCCGTTCTGCTGATCACCGTCGTTTTGCCGGCCGAGTACGGCATCGATCCCACCGGCGTCGGGCGCACCCTGCGGCTGACCGAGATGGGAGAGATCAAGCAGCAGTTGGCAGCAGAGGCCGAGTCAGACGCAGCGCCCCCCCCCGTGGCGCAAGCCTCATCCAACGCTGCGCCGACGGCCGTCCCTCAGGCGGCGGCACCTGCCGTCGAAGCCGCAACAACAGCACCCTGGCGCGACGAAATGAGCGTGACGCTCACCCCGGGCGAAGGCGCCGAGATCAAGCTGCGCATGCAGGCCGGCGACAAAGCCGACTTTCGCTGGGTGGTGCAAGGTGGCGCGGTGAATTTCGACACGCACGGCGATGGCGGTGGACGCTCCATCAGCTATGAGAAAGGGCGTGGCGTGGCGGAAGACGAAGGCGAGCTCGTGGCCGCTTTCACCGGCAACCACGGCTGGTACTGGCGCAACCGCGGCCAGGCCGATGTGACCCTGGTGCTGCGCACGCGAGGCACCTACAGCGACATCAAGCGGGCCATCTGATGGGACGGCCGACCTCAGGCGTCGAGTGTGATGAGCCCTTCGGACACGTAGCGCTTGAAGTCGGCCAGCGGCATCGCCGCCGAACCGTGCGTCTCCTCATCGGTCCAGCTCAGCGTCACGTCGTTGATGCCCGTGTTCAAGTCCACCGGACCTGGGCGAATTTCAACGTTCGGGCCGTCGCCGCTGCGGTATTCGACCTTGCCGACGATGTGTGCTTTTTGTGCCATGAGAGTCCCCCAGTGAAAGACATCGAGCATCACCGTTCAGGGGCCACACAGTCGGTGCGCTGGCATACGCTCGGTGCATCGCCCCACCGCGCTGCCGAATGACCCACACCCCGATGTCTCCTGCCCTGCGCGGCGGCCTGCTGGCCTTGGTGGCCGCTGTGCTGTTTGGCTTGAGCACACCGCTGGTGCAGCGCTTCGGCACGGGTGTGGGGCCGTTCACCACCGCGGCCCTGCTCTACGCTGGCGCGGCCTTGGTGGCGCGCCTGCTGAGACGGCCCACCCAGCGCGAAGCGCAGCTGCGACGCACCGATCTGACCCGCCTGCTCGCCATGGCGGCTTGCGGTGCGGTGATCGGGCCGGTGGCGCTGGCCTGGGGCCTGCAACGCACCAGTGGTTCAAGCGCCTCGCTCATGCTCACGCTGGAAGCGGTGTTCACCGCGGTGCTGGCCTGGCGCTGGTTTGGTGAAACCATGGACCGCCGCGTGATCGGCGCGGTGGTGCTGCTGCTCGCCGGTGGCGCGCTGCTGGTCGTCGAGCAAGGACTGGCGGGTCAGGTGCAACTGCTGGGCCTGCTGGCGGTGGCGCTGGCCACCGCAGCCTGGGGCGTGGACAACACGCTCTCGCGCGGCGTGGCCGACCGCGACCCCGGCCAGGTGGTGTGGGCCAAGGCGCTGCTGGGCAGTGCGGCCACCGTGACGCTGGCCTTCCTGTCGCGAGAGGCTCTGCCCGGCTGGACCAACGCACTGGCCCTGCTGGCCGTGGGCGCCACCGGCTATGGCCTGAGCCTGCGTTTCTATCTGCTGGCGCAGCGCACCTTTGGCGCGGCGCGCACCGGCTCGGTGTTCGCCTTCGCACCCTTCATCGGCGCGGCCGGCGCATTCGCGCTCGGTGAGCGCTCGGCCACGGCACTCATGGCCGTGGGCGGCGGCCTCATGGTGTTGGGCGTGCTGCTGCACCTGGTGGAGCGCCACAGCCATGCCCACACGCACGAGGCGCTGGAACACGAACACGCCCATTCACACGACGACGGGCACCACCTGCACACGCACGAGCCCATGCCCGAAGGTGCTCACAGCCACTGGCACACCCACCCACCGATGCAGCACGAGCACCCGCATGTGCCGGATGCGCACCACCTGCACCGGCACTGAGCCGCGGATCAGGCGCTCTTGCGGCTGTCGCTGATCCAGTCGGAGGCGGCGAACAGGAGACCCGAGATCACGAAGGTGAGGTGGATCGCGATCTTCCAGCCGATCTGCTCGCCGGTGAGCGTGGTGCTGACCAGAAACGCCTTGAGCAGCTCCACCGCAGAGATGGCGACGATGGCGCCGATCAGCTTCATCTTGAGGTCGGAAAAGCTGACCTTGCCCATCCAGCCGGGCCGGTCTTCGTGGTCGCCAATGCTCAGCTTGGAAACGAAGTTCTCATAGCCGCTGAACACGATGATGAGCAGCAGCACCGCGATGAGCGCGGTGTCCACCAGCGTGAGGATGGAGATGATCGCGTCGTGCTCGTAGAGGCCCAGCACCCCCATGAGCAGGGACACCAGTTCCTTGCCGAACTTGAGCAGCAGCACGAGCATGGCGATGATCAGGCCGATGAAGAAAGGCGCGAGGATCCAGCGGCTGGCGAAGATCGCCGATTCCATGAGCCGCTCGAAGGAGTTGGATGTGTTTTTCATGTTGAGAATGTTTCAGGGCTGGCCACGCGGCGTCCTGGCACGCATGAGACTCACCACAAGCGTGATGATGGTCAGCGGCAACACGAAACTGAGCATGACCGACGAGAAACCCGGCAGCGCATCGTGGTGTTGTGAGGCCAGGATCATGTAGGCCACATAGGCTGCGTAGTACGCCAGAAAAACCCCGCCTTCCCAGCGAGCAATCTCGCGTCCGCTCAGAAACACCGGCAAGCAGGCCAGCGAGACCGCGAGCATGACCCAGATGTCGAAGTTGAGGATCGACGGAGCAAGGCTCAGGCCCAGGTCGCCCGACACCAGACCGCTGAGACCCAGGCAGCCCAGGATGTTGAAGGTGTTGCTGCCCACGACGTTGCCCACGGCGATGTCGCGCTCGCCTTTGAAGGCGGCGGTCAGCGAGGTGGCCACCTCGGGCATGGACGTGCCGGCGGCCACGATGGTCAGACCGATCACGAGGTCGCTCACACCCAACGCCTTGGCGAACACCACCGAGGCGGAAACCAGCCAGTCAGACCCCACCACGAGCAGCGCCAGTCCGGCCACGATCAGGGCGATCTGCGCAGGCCACTTGCCGTCCCAGGCATCCCGCTCGGCGGGTTGGAGCTCGGCGTCAAATTCGGCGGTGTTGGCGGCCGATTCGCGGCGCGACTGCACGATGAGGAAGGCGGTGTAAGCCACCATCAAGGCCATCAGGATGGCGCCGTCCCACAGGCTGAGGTTGCCATCAAGTCCGAGGGCCAGCAGCAGCAGGGCGGAGCCGATCATGATGGGCACCTCCTGGCGGATCAGCTGCACATGCACGATGAGCGGGGCCACCAGCGCGCTGATGCCCAGGATGAACAGCACGTTGAAAATGTTGCTGCCCACCACGTTGCCCACCGCGATGTCGGTCTGGCCATTGAGCACGGCGCCGGTGGACACGGCCACCTCGGGTGCGCTGGTACCGAACGCGACGATGGTCAGGCCCACGACCAGCGGCGATATGCCGAACGACAGGGCCAGCTTGGATGCACCACGCACCAGCGCACTCGCACCAAAGACCAACGCGACCAGGCCCGCGAAAAACACTGCCATCTGAATCAACATGGAGAAGCCCTCAAGAAACGAACAGAGGTCCCAGGATCAAGACCGCCGCCTTGATCATCGCCCAAACCACACCCCAGACCACCGCACCCGCCACCGCCGAGGCCAGCAAACCGAGCGCAATCCACACACCATCGCGCTCCAGCACACCCAGCGCCAGCACGCTGATGGCCAACGCGGGCAAGGTATTGCCCAAGGGTACAGGCAACATCAACACCATGGCCAGCACGAGGCAGACCAGTCCGACCGCGTATTCCACCGGTGGCCGGACCAGACCGTGCAGGCGCGGCTTGAGCAGTTTCTCGGCCTTGGCGAGCCACGGCACGATGCGCCGCACCAGCGTGGAGAGATCGTCGCGTGAGAGCGAGCGCCGCGTCACAAAGCCCGGCAGCCACGGCCGCATGCCCAGCATGAGCTGGGCCGAGAGAAACAGCAGCGGCGCGCCCAGCAGGGTGGAGACGCCCGGTGGCACCGGCAGGATGTTGGGCGCTGCAAAAAAGAACATCAGCGCGCCGATCGCACGGTCACCCAGCGCCGCAAGCAGATCGCCCACCGAGATGCGCTCTCGGCTGTGGTCGTTCGCCAGGCGCAAAAGCACCACCGACAGCGGCACACTGCCCGGCGGCAAGACAGCCAGACCCTGGTCTGTGCGCCGGCCAAAGGGTGAATGGCTCATATGCCGGTGGGCGCTTCCTCGACCTCGCCCTCGGCATCGGCCACGACGCGGGTGGCCAGCACCTTGTCGATGGTGCGGCCATCCATGTCCACGATCTCCAGACGCCAGCCTTCCCAGGTCACGGTGTCACTCTCCTTCGGCAGCCGGCCGGTGAGCAACATCATCAAACCGCTGAGCGTGTGGTAGCGGCCACGCTCTTCGTCCGGCACGCTGTCGAGCTGCAAGCGGTCCTTGAGTTCGGGCACGGGAATGTGGCCGTCGAGCAGCCAGCTGCCGTCTTCGCGCAGCATGGCCCAGGAGGTCTCGGGGTCCTTCGGGCTGAACTCGCCGGTGATGGCCTCGATCAGGTCCTGCAACGTCACGATGCCCTGCACTTCGCCGTATTCGTCGATGACGAACGCCATGTGCACGTCGGACTGGCGGAAGTTGTCCAGCAGCTCCATGCCGGTGATGGTCTCGGGCACGTACAGCGGCGCCTGCAGCGGCTGGCCGCCCAGTTCGCGTTGCTCGCCACGCAGCGCCTGCGAGAGCCATTTGCGCGCATTGACCACACCCACCACGTTGCTCATGTTGCCGTGGACCACGGGGAAGCGCGCGTGGTCCGACGCCTCCACGCGGGCCATGTTCACCTCGAAGCTCTGGTCAAGATCCAGCACCACCACGTCGCTGCGCGGCACCATGAGCGAGCCGATCTGGCGGTCGTCCAGCCGGAACACGTTGCGCACCATGGTGTGCTCGTGGGTCTCGATCACGCCCGCCGTGGTGCCTTCGGCCAGCATGGCGTGGATCTCTTCTTCGGTCACTGCTGCGCCGGTGTTTTCCTTGACGCCGAGAAGCTTCATGAGCGCGCGGGTGGACACAGAGAGGAACAACACAAAGGGCTTGGTGGCGATGGCGAGCCAGTTGATGGGCCGTGCCACCAGACGCGCCAGCGCTTCGGGGTTCGATTGCCCGATGCGCTTGGGCACCAGTTCGCCCACGACGATGGAGAAGTAGGTGATGAGCACCACCACCAGGCCGGTGGCGGCGTAAGCGCTGTACGGATCGGCCACGCCCAGCGAGGCAAGCCAGAGCGCCAGCGGCGCGGCCAGCGCCGCCTCACCGACGATGCCGTTGAGCACGCCGATGGAGGTGATGCCGATCTGGATGGTGGAGAGAAAACGCGTGGGGTCTTCCCCCAGCTTCACGGCCGCTGCAGCGGATTTGTCGCCCTCATCGATGAGTTTTTGCAGGCGCACCTTGCGCGCAGTGACCAGCGCGATCTCCGACATGGCGAACAGGCCATTGAGCAGGATCAACGCAAACAGGATGGCAATTTCCATGGGGTCTTTGAAAGCTCCGGAAAGTCAAAAGAAGTGGGAGGCAGCGGCTTGTGACAGCGGCTCAGGTGGCACTCAGCACACCCGTGGCCAGCAACACCAGCACCACGCAGCCCAGGGCAACGCGGTACACCACAAACGGCATGTAGCCGCGGGTGGACACCAGCCGCAGAAACCACACGATCACGCCGTAACCGACCACGAAGGCGATCAGCGTGGCGAGTGCGGTCGGACCCGGGGCGATGGGACTGCCCAGCTCCCAGCTGCGGTAGAGCTGGTAGAAGCCCGAGGCCATCACGGCCGGTATGGCCAGCAGAAAGGAATAACGCGCCGCGGCCTCGCGGGTGTAACCCATGAGCAGGCCGGCGGTGATGGTTCCACCCGAGCGGGACACGCCGGGGATCAAGGCCATGGCTTGCGCCAGCCCGAACATCAGCCCGTGGCCCCAGGAGAGCTCCTTGAGTGTCCGCTGCTTGGTGCCCACACGGTCCGCCATCGCGAGGATCACGCCGAACACGATCAGCATCACGGCGGTGATCACCAGGTTGCGCAGCGTGCCTTCGATGGCGTCCTTGAACGCCAGACCCAACAAGGCAATGGGCAGCGTGCCGATGAGAATCAGCCAGCCCATGCGCGCATCGGGATCGCGGCGCCACTCGGGCTGCGTCAGCGACTTCCACCAGGCCTGCAGGATGCGCAGAAGGTCCTTGCGGAAGTAGATCAAGACCGCCGCCTCGGTGCCAATCTGGGTGATGGCCGTGAAAGCCGCGCCCGGATCACCACCCGAAGGCAGCAGGGGGCCCAGGATGCGCAGGTGCGCGCTGGACGACACCGGCAGGAACTCGGTGAGCCCCTGCACCAGACCCAGGAAGGCAGCTTCGGCCCAGACCGTGGCGCTCACGGCTTCCAGGCCGATCGGCAGCCGCGCTGCGGTTCACTCGTCACGCGAACCGCCCAGACCCAGCAACATCAGCAGGCTCTGGAACACGTTGAACAGGCTCAGGTAAACGCCCAATGTGGCGGTGATGTAGTTGGTCTCGTGGCCGTCCTGCACGCGCTTGAGGTCGTACAGGATGAAGGCCGAGAAGATGCCGATGGCCAACACCGCCAACGTGATCATGAGCGCACCCGACTGGATGAAGACGTTGGCCACACCGGCCACCAGCAACATGATCGCGCCGATGAACAGGAACTTGCCCATGCTGGTCAGGTCGCGCTTGATGATGGACGACAGCGCCGCCATGCCCAGAAAGATCGCGCCCGTGCCGGCGAAGGCCGTCATCACGAGCCCCGCCCCGTTGGAAAGACCCAGCACCGTGCCCACCAGGCGCGAGAGCATCAGGCCCATGAAGAACGTGAACGCCAGCAACACCGGCACGCCAGCGGCTGAGTTTTTGGTTTTTTCGATGGCGAACATGAAGCCGAACGCACCCCCCATGAAGACGATCAGGCCCATGAAACCGGTGAGCCCGGAGGTGATGCCGGTGGCCAGGCCGACCCAGGCGCCGAGCACCGTGGGGATCATCGACAAGGACAACAGCCAGTAGGTGTTGCGCAGCACGCGGTTGCGTTCAACCAGCGCGGCGCTGGTGGGGGAATGGGCAGAAAGACTCGTGTTCATGGTGAGGTCCGTTCGGTGGATGAAATCAAAAAGGGATGGGTTGCCGCGAGCAGCTCGCGACGCTTCGGCGCTGCGGGCTCACGGGAGCAAAGCGGGGTGTGGGCCGCCGCGGCGGCTCCACCTCAGGCCGGGTGTGAGGCCTGTTGTGGTGGGCGGAGCAATCCGTCCAACGAGGGCGGCGCCGCGGCACGCTGCCGATAGCCGATGCTGGAGCCGCCGTCGACGGGCGGCCGCTGCACCAGCACGGTTTTGGGCAGGCTGTCGGGAAGATCGGGCACCTGGTCCACCAGCGCGTGGTTCACGGCCGCCTCACCCAGCGCCTTGCCTTGCGGCGCCGACTCCGCATCGCCGGGTGCGCTCTGCAGCGCGGAGAGGACGGGCGCCTGCAGTGCCGCTGCGCTGTGTGCTCCGCCCAATGCGAACGCGCTCACACTCAAAAAGAAGTGGAGCGCGAAGATCGCGATGAGGCAGCGGCGCATGGTGGCCTGAGTATATCGGTCCCAAAAAAAAGGCCCACTGACGTGGGCCCTTTCTCGCCGGAGCGCAAATTACTTCTTCTTGCACTCGTCTTTGGCTTTGTTCTCGTCTTTCATGCAATCCATTTTTTTGTCGTCCATTTTGCCGCCGGCATGGCTGGCAGCAAACGCAGGAACGGAAGCCATCATGAATGCAGCGATCATTGCGGAGATGAGAGTTTTCATAGATTACCTTTGGGATTGATATGTCTTTTACGACCGGCACACAATGGGGAATCGCCCATCGCAGCCAATGCCGAGGATATCGATTTCAATGCCCATTGACCTGACAAACGCGTTTCCCATGAGCCCTCATCGGGTATTGATTGGATTCAGGTGGAAACCCTGTTGCAAAGTACTGCCAATTCTTGTAATCGGTATTTCAATGGGTGCACAGGCCCAACCTCGATTGACGCCCGCGCCCGACCAGATCGTGTTGCCCGCTTCGGTGCATGCCCAGAGCAACCAGGTGGGGGCATTGCGCGATGTGGAGCGCGAATGGCGCAAGAACCGCAACCACCTGCCCGCTGCGCTGAATTACGCACGGGCCGTGTTTTTGCTGGGTCTGACCGAGGGTGATCTGCGCTGGTACGGCTCGGCCAAAGCCGCGCTGCAGCCCTGGTGGAGCGCCAGCACCTTGCCGGCTGAAGGTCATTTTTTGCGCGCCCTGGTGAAACAGGGTTTCCACGATTTCCAGGGCGGCATCGACGATCTGGGAAAGGCGATCACCCTCGATCCGGCGCAACCCGAGTATTGGTCATGGCGCTTTTCGCTGCACCTGCTCACATCGAACATGGCGGCGGCGCGCACCGATTGCGATGCGATCGGGCAGCGCTTCGGCCGCGACGAAGGCCAGGCCTGCGCGGCCACGCTCCTGTACCGCACCGGCCAGGCGCAGCAAGCCATTCCCCTGCTGAACCGCCTGGTCGATCTGCCCGACTACCAGGGCCCGTTCACGCAGGACTGGCTGCGCTACCACCAGGGTGAAGCTCTCCGCGCCGCGGGCCAGCCAGCGCAGGCCATGGCCGTGTGGGAAAAGCACCTGCAGGCCAGGCCCGAGTCGCACCTGGTGAGGCTCACGCTCACCGAGCTGCTGAACCAGCAAGGCCAATACGCCCAAGCGAAGCGCTACACCGCTTCGCCTTCACCCACCGACGCGCTGCTGGTGCAGGCGCTGCTGGCCAGCCGCGGCCTCAAGGACGGCGACACGCAACGCCTGGCCGACCAGTTCGAGAACCGCATGAACAACCAGGCGCTGCGCGGCGAGAGCCTGATCGAGCGGCCCACCATGGTCTACCTCATCACCTACGGGCGCGACGTGGCCAAAGGCCTGGCGCTGGCTGCGGAGAACTGGCGCACGCAGAACGAACCGGCCGATGCGGTGCTGCTGGTGCAGGCCGCGCTCCAAGCCAACCAGCCCAGGCTGGCCGAGCCCGTGCTGGGCTGGATGGCCGCCACCGGCTACACCGACCCGGTGCTCAAACGGCTGGCCGACGAACTGCAAACCCGTCTGGGCAAATCCTGATGACTTTCCTGTTCAGACACCTGGCCGCCCGACTGGCCGCGCTTGCCCTGCTCGCTGCTTTCGCCGGCTCCGCCCTCGCCCACTCCAGCAGCAACGCCTACCTCTCGCTGTCGCAGCGCGGCCCTGACTTGGTGCTGCGCACCGACATCAACCTGCGCGACGTGGACCTGATCTTCGATCTGGACGACGACCGCGACGGACAGGTGAGCTGGGGTGAAACCGCCTCGCGCATGGACGAACTCAAGGCCTGGATGCAGCAGGGCATCACAGTGCGCGGCACCTCGGCCGCGTGCGAACTCAAGCCGCTGGACGTGATGGCCAGCCCGCATTCGGACGGCTTCTACTTCAGCGCCGAATGGACGGTGGTCTGCGCCGATCCCGAGGACGTCGCAGCGGGTCGGCTCACGCTCCAGTACGGCCTGATCTTCGACCAGGACAACCTGCACCGTGGCCTGCTCAAGGTCGAGCTGCCCGGCGCCACCAGCAGCGCCATCTTGAGTCCGGACCGACCCGAGGCTGCGTTGCTGGCGGGCGAGGTTTCCGGCTGGGCGGTGTTCGCGCGCTACGTGGTGGAAGGCGTGTGGCACATCTGGATCGGCATCGACCACATCCTGTTCCTGCTCAGCCTGCTGGTGCTCGCGCCGCTGGTGCCTTCGCGCCGGCGCGTGACCAGCTGGCCCGCGGTGGAGAGCTTCCGCACCTCGTTCATGGATGTGCTGGCGGTCGTGACCGCGTTCACCGTGGCGCACTCCATCACGCTGGTGGCGTCCATCCTGGGCTGGGTCAATCCGCCGGTGGCGATCATCGAATCGGTGATCGCGCTCTCGGTGATCCTGGCCGCGCTCAACAACCTGCTGGGGTGGTTCTCGCTCAAGCGCTGGCGGCTGGCCTTTGTCTTCGGCCTCATCCACGGGTTCGGGTTTGCCAACGTGCTGCTCGACCTGGCCCTGCCCGCGAAGCAGCTCGCGCTCGCGCTCGGTGGCTTCAACGTCGGCGTCGAGATCGGGCAGCTGGCCATCGTGCTGGCGTTCCTGCCACTGGCCTGGCTGCTGCGCCACACCGCGTTCTACCGCTGGGTGGTGGTGGCCGGTGGTTCGCTGGCCATTGCGGTGATCGGCTCGATCTGGCTGGTGGAGCGGCTGGGCGGTTGAAGACCGCTTGTTACCTGTGTTGCGATTGCTCGGTACGCTCACGAACAGACCCTCCCTGCGCAGGACCCGTAACCTGAAAGTCAGTCGGCAACTTCGGCTGCGAGTCCTCAACGCTGCCTCGGCAGCACTTTCAAGGGTCCACCATGAAAACGTCCAGCTTCATCACCTCTTCGCTTGCCGCTCTGGCCGTGGTCGGCAGCGCCACCCTGGTGTTCGCTCAAACGACCACCACCGACACGCCCGCCACGACCCCCACACCTGCGGCCACACCGAGCACGCAAACCACGCCCATGGCCACGCCACCTGTGGGCGGCATGACCACGCCGGCACCAACCACCACCGACAGCATGAACAACAACGCCGCGATGAACGAGCCCGTGGCGCGCGCCGACCGCAACTGAGCCTGCCCCAGTTCGGACAACGCCCCGCGGTCCTTGCGATCCCGGGGCGTTGCTGTTTGAAGCGCTGAAGGATGATCAATCCCACACCCGCCATCGACGACGCCACCCCCTGGTCGGCCATCCGCCAGGGCGTGCTGATCGGACTGGCCTTGCTCGCACTGGCGATACCACCGGCCACCCCGGTGACGGCCAACGCAACGCAGCGCGCGGTCCCGCTGGCAACCACACCGCCGCGACTCGCCGAACTGGGCAATGCCGAGGCTTCGAGCGATCTGCGCTACATGGCGAACTGGATCGCACGCTCCGGCGACCACGCCGCCATGCCGTTCGTGGTGATCGACAAGCGGGCGGCGCATCTGTATGTGTTTGACGCACAGGCCCGTCTGATCGACCACACCGCCGTGCTGCTGGGTTCCGCGCACGGCGACGACTCGGTGCCCGGCATCGGCGACAAGGCCATTGCCGATGTATTGCCCGAAGAACGCACGACACCCGCAGGCCGCTTTGCGGGCCAGCGCGGACTCAACATCGACGGCGAAGACGTGGTCTGGGTCGACTACGACGCAGCCGTGTCCATGCACCGGGTGCGCGCCAACAACCCGAAAGAGCGCCGCCTGCAGCGCCTGGTCACCGAGACGGCCGACGACAACCGCATCAGCTACGGTTGCATCAACATTCCCGCCCCTTTCTTTGACGCCCACATCGCGCCCACCTTCGTGGCGCAGCGGGCCATGGTCTATGTGTTGCCCGAGCAGAAGACCCTGCAGACGGTGTTTGGTGTTCCACCACATGGGCATTTGGCTCAGATGATTCGGTAATAAACAACCAAATATCCATTCGTTCCTGAACGGGGGTGAAGGTCGGATCATCCGGTCACTTTCAACATCTTTCCACAAGGAACGACATGACCACCCGCCGCCAACTGATCCAGGCCCTCGCCGCCACCGCCTTCACCGCCGGCACCCTCCCGGCCATCGCCCAGCCCGCCCCGGTGACCCTGCTCAACGTGTCCTACGACCCGACGCGCGAGCTGTACGTGGAATACAACGCCGCGTTCATCAAACACTGGAAGGCCAGGACCGGCCAGGACGTGACCATCAAACAGAGCCATGGCGGTTCGGGCAAACAGGCCCGCTCCATCATCGACGGCCTGGACGCCGACGTGGCCACCCTGGCCCTGGCCGGCGACACCGACGCGCTGCACAGCAACGGCGGCTGGATTCCGAAAGACTGGCAGAAGCGCCTGCCACTCAACAGCTCGCCTTACACCTCCACCATCGTGCTGGTCACGCGCGCCGGCAACCCGAAGAACATCAAGGACTGGGACGACCTGATCCGCCCCGACGTGAAGGTCATCACCCCCAACCCCAAGACCTCGGGTGGCGCGCGCTGGAACTACCTCGCCGCTTGGGAATTTGCCAAGCGCAAGTTCGGCAGCGACGCGAAGGCGCAGGAATTCGTGGCCCAGCTGTACGCCAACGTGCCGGTGCTCGACTCGGGCGCACGCGGCTCCTCCATCACCTTCGCACAGCGCGCCCAGGGTGACGTGTTCATCTCCTGGGAGAACGAGGCCTACCTGCTGGAGAAGGAATTCGGCAACAAGGTGGACTTCGTCTACCCCTCGCTGTCCATCCTGGCCGAGCCCGCCGTGACCGTGGTCGACAAGAACGTGGACAAGAAAGGCACGCGCGCTGTGGCGCAGGCCTACCTGGAATACCTCTACACCGAAGAGGCGCAGGACATCATCGGCAAACACTTCTACCGCCCCACCTCGGCCAAGGCCCAGGCCAAGTACGCCAAGCAACTGCCCAAGCTCAACCTCTTCAAGATCGGTGACGCTTTCGGCGGCTGGGAACAGGCGGCCAAGGTGCACTTCGCCGACGGCGGCACGTTCGACCAGATCTACACGCGCAAGTAAGGCGACCGGGTGTCACATACGATGGAGTCCCTGATTCCCATCACCAACCCACCCAGGAACAAACATGCCCAAGGCCTACTGGATCTCCACCTACCGCTCCATCAGCGACCCCGCCGCACTCGCGGCCTACGCAGCGCTCGCAGGTCCCGCCCTTCAAGCAGCCGGCGGGCGTTTCCTGGCGCGCGGCATGCCGGCCCAGGTGTACGAGGCCGCTGTCAACCAGCGCGCCGTGTTGCTCGAGTTCGACAGCGTGGCCCAAGCCACCGAGGCACACGACAGCCCGGCGTACCAGGAAGCGCTCGCGGCGCTCGGTCAGGGCGCCGAGCGCGACATCCGCATCATTGAAGCGCTGGCATAAGACGCGACGTCACCGGCGGAGGCCCCATGCACCTGGAAGGTTCGTGCCATTGCGGCAGCGTCAAGTTCTCGGTCGAATCGGCCGAGCCCGTCCCGTTCATGCGGTGTTACTGCTCGATCTGCCGAAAGACGGCGGGCACCGGTGGCTATGCGATCAACCTCGGTGCCGACCACCGCACCCTGAAGGTCAACGGCAAGCGGCATCTGCGCGTTTACCAGGCGCAGATCACCGAGGGCGATCGGGTGCGGCAAAGCACCGGGCAGCGCCACTTCTGCGGCAAGTGCGGCACGGCCCTCTGGCTGTGGGACCCCACCTGGCCCGAGCTGGTGCACCCGCACGCGGGCGCGATCGACACACCCTTGCCCACACCGCCCGAGAACGTGCACATCCTGCTGGACTCCAAGGCGGGGTGGGTGACGGTGGAGGGCCATCAGGGCGACCAGCGCTTTGAGGGCTACCCGGATTTTTCGCTCAAGGAATGGCACCAGCGACACGCTTGAGCCTTGCAGCCCCGGGGTTGTCGGCCGGGCGCCGGGCTCAGGCCATGAACACCGCGATGAACGCGAGCATGAAGATCAGGATGGCGCCCATGACGGGCAGCACCATGGGCATGTAGTGCACCACCGTTTCGAGAATATCTTCTGCCTGCTCGTCGGCATAAGCGCGCAGTTCCGGGTCTGAATAGTCCAGCGGGTGCTCGGCGAGGCCCTCGTCCGGCGAAGGTTGTTGGTGTTGCATGGGAGCTCCTGTCCAAGGTTCATCGGGGTTGCGACGGACCGCTGCGTTGCGCAGCCCACAGCACTCAAGGCTTGCAGCCTGCGGGATTGGAGGGGGTACGTCAACCAAAAGTTTCAAACGAACGAGGCCGGGCGCGCCCATATGCCGCAGGGCCATGAGCAAACCACTTCATGGTCGTTGGTGAATGCGACACCGCTTCCCACAATGCAGCGCATGGCTTTCCCCTCCGTCATCATCGTTCCCGGCTGGCGCAACTCCGGCCCCGGTCACTGGCAGACCCTGTGGACCCACACCCTGCCCCATGTGCTCCGCGTCGAGCAGGACGACTGGGTTGCGCCCGTGCGCAGATCCTGGGTCGATCGCCTGAGCGAGACCATCGAGCGTGCGCCCGGCCCGGTGGTGGTGGTCGCGCACAGCCTGGGCTGCATCACCACCACGCACCTGTCGGCCAGCGTGGCGCAGCGCATCCAGGGTGCGTTGCTGGTGGCGCCGGCCGACCCCGAACGCCGTGGCGTGCTGGTCGACTTCGCCCCCGTGCCCCACCAGCGCCTGCCCTACCGCAGCATCGTGGTCGCCAGCCACAACGACCCGTATTGCCCTGTGCGCACGGCGGGCGCGTATGCGCGGGCCTGGGGCAGCGAGTTCGTGCGGCTCAACGGCGCGGGCCAGATCAACGTGGATTCGGGCCACGGACCGTGGCCGCTGGGGCTGGCGCTGCTGCAATCGCTCGGGGCCGAGGTGCCCGCCGCGGCCCGCGCCGTGGAGCCGGCCTGAGTCCCTGCGCGCCGGGCTTATGCCCGATCCACATATGGAAACAAGAACAAAGTCGTTGGGTTTCATGAGACCCACGCCCAGAATGCCCGACATCCTGTTTCCGTTTGGAGCTTTCTCATGAACAACACCTTGCGCGCGGCCCTGGCTGCCGTTGCCCTCTCCACTTCCGCGCTCGCGGGTGCCCAGACCACGCTGCTCAACGTCTCGTACGACGTGGCGCGCGAGTTCTACAAGGACATCAACGTCGCCTTTGCTGCCAGCCACAAGAAGTCCACCGGCAAGGACATCAAGGTCGACCAGTCGCACGCGGGTTCGAGCGCGCAGGCGCGCGCCGTGGCCGACGGCCTGGAGGCCGACGTGGTGACCTTCAACACCACGACCGACGTGGACTTCCTCGCCGAGAAGGGTGTGGTCGCCAAGGACTGGCGCCAGAAGTTCGCGAACAACGCCGCGCCCACCACCTCGACCATGCTGTTCCTGGTGCGCAACGGCAACCCCAAGGGCATCAAGGACTGGGACGACCTGGTCAAGCCCGGCGTGCAGGTGATCGTGGTCAACCCCAAGACCGGTGGCAACGGCCGCATGGCCTACCTGGCCGCCTGGGGCTACGTGCGCAGCAAGGGCGGGTCGGACGCCGAGGCCGCCGAGTTCGTGGGCAAGCTCTACAAGAACGTGCCGGTGCTCGCGCGCGGTGGCCGAGACGCCACCGGTGTCTTCCTGCAACGCAACATCGGCGACGTGCTCGTGACGTTTGAATCGGAAGTCGTCTCCGTCAACAACGAGTTCGGCGCCGGCAAGGTCGACGCCATCCACCCCAGCGCCTCCATCGTGGCGGAGAACCCGGTGGCCATCGTCGAGCGCACGGTGAACAAGAAGGGCTCTGCTGCTGAAGCCAAGGCCTACCTCGATTTCCTCTACAGCCCGGAAGGCCAGGAGATCGCCGCAAAGCACAACATCCGTCCGCGCAACGAAGCGGTGTTGAAGAAATACGCCACGGCCTTCAAGCCGATCAAGCTGTTCAACGTCGAACAGTACTTCGGCTCGCTGGCCGAAGCACAGAAGGTGCACTTCAACGACGGCGGTCAGTTCGACAAAATTTATACCGTCGGCAAGTAAATGAGCGCAGCAACGTCTGCCGTGCTGGGTGATTCCACCCCGCACGGAACCGCCCTGCCCCGCCGCGCCACGCGCCGGGTGCTGCCGGGCTTCAACATCACGCTGGGCTTCACGGTTTTTTACCTGAGTCTGATCGTGCTGATCCCGCTCTCGGCGCTGCTCTTCAAGACCTTCACGCTCACCTGGCCGCAGTTCTGGGAAGCGGTCACTGCGCCGCGCGTGGTGGCCTCGTACAAGCTCACCTTCGGCGCCTCGTTCATCGCGGCCTGCGTCAACGCAGTCTTCGGCCTGCTGGTGGCCTGGGTGCTGGTGCGCTACAGCTTTCCGGGCAAGAAGATTGTGGATGCGCTGGTGGACCTGCCGTTTGCGCTGCCCACCGCCGTGGCCGGCATTTCGCTCACCGCCATCCTCGCCGGCAACGGCTGGATCGGCCAGTACACCGAGCCGCTGGGCCTTCAACTCGCCTTCAACCCCAACGGTGTGGTGATCGCCCTCATCTTCATCGGCCTGCCCTTCGTGGTGCGCACGGTGCAGCCGGTGCTGGAAGACACCGAGAAGGAGCTGGAAGAAGCCGCCACCTGCCTGGGCGCCACGCGCTGGCAGACCTTCAGCCGGGTGATCTTTCCCAGCATCGCCCCCGCCCTGCTCACCGGCTTTGCCATGGCGTTTGCCCGCGCGGTGGGTGAATACGGCTCGGTGATCTTCATCGCCGGCAACATGCCCATGATTTCCGAAATCACGCCCCTCATCATCATCAGCAAGCTCGAGCAGTACGACTACGCCGGCGCCACCGCCGTGGCCACCGTCATGCTGGCCATCTCGTTTGTGTTGCTGCTGCTCATCAACGGCCTGCAGACCTGGCAGCGCAAGCGCAGCGGTGGAGCGATGGCATGAGCGCAACGTCTGTTCGCACCGAAGCACCCTGGGTGCGCCGCACGCTGATCGGCGTGGCGCTGGTCTTCATGTTCCTCTTCCTGGTGCTGCCCCTCGCAGCGGTGTTCACCGAAGCCCTGCGCAAAGGCTGGGACGCTTACTGGGAGGCGCTGCAGGAGCCCGACGCCTGGTCGGCCATCCGGCTGACGCTGATGACGGCGGCCATTGCGGTGCCGCTGAACCTCGTGTTCGGCGTGGCCGCGGCCTGGTGCATCGCCAAGTACGAGTTCCGGGGCAAGTCCTTCCTGACCACGCTGATCGACCTGCCGTTCTCGGTGTCGCCGGTGGTGGCGGGTCTGATCTACGTGCTGGTGTTCGGTGCGCAGGGCTGGTTCGGCCCCTGGCTGATGGAGCACGACATCAAGATCATCTTCGCCGTGCCCGGCATCATCCTGGCCACGGTCTTCGTCACCTTCCCCTTCATCGCGCGTGAACTCATTCCGCTGATGCAGGCGCAAGGCAACGACGAAGAGCAGGCCGCGCAGGTGCTGGGCGCCAGCGGCTGGCAGACCTTCTGGTACGTGACCCTGCCCAACATCAAGTGGGGCCTGATCTACGGCGTGATCCTGTGCAATGCGCGGGCCATGGGCGAGTTCGGCGCGGTCTCGGTGGTCTCGGGCCACATCCGCGGCCAGACCAACACCATGCCGCTGCACGTGGAGGTGCTCTACAACGAGTACCAGTCGGTCGCCGCGTTTGCCGTGGCCTCGCTGCTGGCGCTGCTGGCCCTGGTCACGCTGGTGATCAAGTCGGTGGCCGAATGGCGCATGGAAGCCGAGATGAAAGCACTCGCAGAGCTGCCACCCGAGCAGCCCACGCCAGCCGCCAACCCCTTGCTGGGACAAACATTATGAGCGCCGCGCCGGGCCGCCCCAAGCAAGCTCGCGCCGCAGTGCGCAGCACGAAGGACATCCTATGAGCATTGAGATTCGCAACATCAACAAACACTTCGGCACCTTCCAGGCGCTGAACAACGTCAACCTCGACATCCACTCGGGTGAGCTGCTCGCGCTGCTGGGCCCGTCGGGTTGCGGCAAGACCACGCTGCTGCGCATCATTGCCGGCCTGGAAACGCCGGACACCGGCAACATCCTGTTCAGCGGAGAAGACACCACCGACGTGCACGTGCGTGAGCGCAACGTGGGTTTCGTGTTCCAGCACTACGCGCTGTTCCGCCACATGACCGTGCTGGAAAACGTGGCCTTCGGCCTGCGGGTGAAGCCGCGCGGCGAGCGCCCGAGCGACGCGCAGATCAAGGCCAAGGTGCACGACCTGCTCAAGCTGGTGCAGCTCGACTGGCTGGCCGACCGTTACCCCTCGCAGCTCTCGGGCGGCCAGCGCCAGCGCATTGCGCTCGCGCGTGCGCTGGCGGTGGAACCCAAGGTGCTGCTGCTGGACGAGCCCTTCGGCGCACTCGACGCCAAGGTGCGCAAGGAACTGCGCCGCTGGCTGCGCCGCCTGCACGACGAGCTGCACGTGACCAGCGTGTTCGTCACGCACGACCAGGAAGAAGCGCTCGAAGTGGCCGACCGTGTGGTGCTGATGAACCAGGGCCATGTGGAACAGGTGGGTGCGCCGCAGGCGGTGTGGGACCGTCCGGCGAGCCCGTTCGTGTACGGCTTCCTGGGTGACGTGAACCTGTTTCACGGGCGTGCGCACGAAGGCCAGATGCACCTGGAAGGTGTGTCGTTCGCCTCGCCCGAACACGCCGGCGCACGGGACGCACAGGCCTTCGCCTATGTGCGGCCGCACGAACTGGATGTGTTGCCTTACGCGGCCGGTCTGAACGGCATGGTGGTCAAGCTCGACCGCGCGGTGGTGGTGGGCCCAATCGCCCGCCTCGAACTCCTGCCCGTGGCGCCACCCGCCAACGGCGACCAGCCCAAACTGATCGAGGCCCATCTCTCGGCCGACCGCTTCAAGGAACTCGGTATCCAGGAGGGCGACACGGTGGTGGTCGCGCCGCGCAAGGCGCGGGTGTTCCTGCATCCTGAGGCCGCCTGAGCCCGCCGCCGTCCTGATGCGATCCTGACGCGGGGTGTGCTACGTTGCGCCGATGACGCCAACGGACGCAACGCCACCCGCACCCACCCCGAGCCGCTGGCCGGGCGCCCTCGTCTGGACCCTCGCCGGGCTGGCCATGGGGGTGCTGTACCCGGTGCTTGACCTGGCCAACCTGGCCATGCTGCTGGTGCTCGCCTCGGCTTTGGCCGCGCTCTGGCTCACGCCTGCCATGTGCCTGGCGGCTTGTGCGCTTGCGGTGCTGGTGTTCAACTTCGCCTTCGTGCCCCCACGCTTCACCTTCAGTGTGGCCCTGCACCAGCACGCCCTGCTGCTGAGCACCATGCTCTCGGTCAGCTGGATCGTCGCGCTGCTCATGGCGCGCCAGCGCCGGCTGGCCGAGGCCGAGCGACTGCTCGCGCAGCGCGCACGCCAACTGCAAGACTTCGGCGCCACCCTGCGCGACAGCGACGACCCGCGGTTGCGCGCGTCCGACCTGCAAGCCGCGCTGGCCTCGCTGGTGGGCGCGCCGGTGGCCCTGTTGCTGCGCGAAGGCACCGACGCTGGCACGCGCCTCGGGAAAGCCGGCAGCGACGGCTGGGAAGGCCTGGGCATGAGCCTGCGCCACAGCCAGGCCATGGGGCCGGGCACGGGGCGCCACGAAGACCAGCCCGACTGGTACCTGCCGATGCGCGGGCGCCAGGCCGCGCTGGGTGCAGCGCTGCTGCCGCTGACCAACCAGCCCGAGCCCACGCCCGAACTGCGCGCCCATGCCCAGGCGCTGTGCGACCAGATGGGCCTGGCACTGGAACGCGCCCATGCCACCCACGCCGCCACCTCGGCGCGCGAACAGGCCCATGCGCACGCGCTGCGCAACACCCTGCTGGCCGCCATCTCGCACGACTACCGCACGCCGCTGGCCACCATCCTGGGCGCGGCCTCGTCGCTGCACGACCAGGCCGACCGGCTCTCGGCCGGGCAACGCCAGCGACTGGCGGCCACCATCATCGACGAGGCGGGCCAGCTCGGCCGCATCACCGACAACACACTGCAGCTCGCGCGCCTCGACACGCCGGGACTGGCCCTGCACCTGGACTGGGAATCGGTCGAAGAACTGGTGGGCACGGTGCTGCGCCGCGCCCGCCAGCGCCAACCCGACCGCGCCGTGAAGGCGCGCCTGCAAGCCGGGCTGCCGCTGCTGCGGGTGGACGCGGTGCTGCTGGTGCAGCTGCTGGACAACCTCGTGGACAACGCGCTCAAGTACGGCGGTGAGAGCGCGCCGGTGGAGATCGCCGCCACGCTGGAGTCCAACCAGATCCGCCTGGCCGTGCGCGACCGGGGACCGGGCATCGCGCCCGCCTGGCGTGAACGGGTGTTCGACGCTTTCCAGCGCGGCGACCCCGGCGACAACCGCGCGCAGCCGGCCGACGCGCCCGCGCGGCGCGGCGCTGGCGTGGGCCTGGCTGTGTGCCGCACCATCGCGCGGGCGCACGGCGGCGAACTCACGCTGCGCATGCGCCAGCGCGGCGGCTGCAGCTTTGAATGCACGCTGCCCGTGAACCCGGCACAGGCCGGTGCACCGGAGGCCCTGGCATGAGCCTCACCGTGCTGCTGGTGGAAGACGACCGCGAGCTGCGCACCACCCTGCGCGAGTCGCTCCGGGTGGAAGGCTATGTGGTGGTGGCGGCCGCCAGCCTGGCCGACGCACACGCACTGCTCGCGAACACCGACGTGGACATCGTGCTGCTCGACCTGGGCCTGCCCGATGGCGATGGCGAAACCCTGCTGACCACCCTGCGGCGCGGGCGCAGCACGCCGGTGATCGTGATCTCCGCGCGCGAAACCGACGACCCCAAGATCCGCCTGCTGGACGCCGGCGCGGACGACTTTCTGGTGAAACCCTTCAGCCTGGGCGAACTGCTCGCGCGCATGCGCGTGGCCCTGCGCCACCGGGGCACGCCCCTGCAGGCGGCCATCACGCACTACCGCCAGGGCGATTTGCGCGTGGACCTGCGCGCGCACCGGGTGCGCCTGGCCGACGAAGACGTGCACCTCACGCCCACCGAGTTCAAGCTGCTGGCGCGCCTCGTGCGCAACGCCGGCCAGGTGGTCACGCACCGGCAGTTGCTGGCCGATGTGTGGGGCGCGGAGTTCACCGAACACACCCACTACCTGCGGCTCTACATGGGGCAGCTGCGCACCAAGCTGGAGGTCGACCCGGCCGACCCGCAGCGACTGCTGACCGAACCCGGCGTGGGCTACCGCCTGGTGGAGGGCGAGGACTGAGGTGCCGAGGCGGTCCCTTATGCGTTCCTGATGCACGCATCGGTACGCTGCGGCTCCTCTCCACTTCGTTCCCTCGCCCATGACCGCGACCGCCCGTTCCCTCGACACCGAACAACCCGCCACGCCCCTGCAACGGCAGGGCACCGCCGCCCTCACCCTGGGCGCGCTGGGTGTGGTGTACGGCGACATCGGCACCAGCCCGCTCTACACCGTCAAGGAGATCTTCGCGCCCGCCACCGGCGTGGCGCTCAACGCGCACAACCTGATCGGCGCCGTCTCGGTGATCTTCTGGGCACTCATGCTGGTGGTCACCCTCAAATACGTGATCCTGATCCTGCGCGCCGACAACCGCGGCGAAGGCGGTGGCCTGGCGCTGACCGCGCTGGCCGCCCACGCGGTGCGCTCGCGCCCGGCCTTGCGCAACGCGCTGCTGCTGCTGGGCGTGTTCGGCGCCACGCTGTTCTATGGCGACAGCGTGATCACACCCGCCATCTCGGTGCTGGGTGCCATGGAAGGCCTGCAACTGGTCACGCCCGCGCTCGCACCCTATGTGATCCCGATCACCGTGGTCATCGTGGTGGGCCTGTTCGCGGTGCAGCGCTTCGGCACCGGCCTGGTGGGCAAGCTGTTCGGTCCGATCATCGTGCTGTGGTTCGTCACGCTGGGGGCCATCGGCGTGGTGCACATCGTGGAACAGCCGGCCATCCTGTCGGCGCTCAACCCGGTGCACGCCTGGACCTTCCTCCTGGAGCGCGGCTGGTACGTGTTCGCCGCGGTGGGCGCGATCGTGCTCGCGCTCACCGGCGCCGAGGCGCTCTACGCCGACATGGGCCACTTCGGCCGCAAGCCGATCCAGCTCGCGTGGACCGGCCTGGTGCTGCCCGGTCTGGCGCTCAACTACATGGGTCAGGGCGCGCTGCTGATGGCCGACCCCACAGCCATTGAAAACCCGTTCTACCGCCTCTTCCCCGAGGCCTTCGTGCTGCCCGCGCTGGTGTTGGCCACGCTCGCGGCCATCATCGCCTCGCAAGCGGTGATCTCGGGCGCGTATTCCATGACCAAGCAGGCCATCCAGCTCGGGTTTTTGCCGCGCATGGCGATCAAGTACACCTCGGCGCGCGAGGCCGGGCAGATCTACATGCCGGCGGTCAACTGGGTCCTGATGGCGGGCGTGGTGGCCGCCGTGGTGGGCTTTGGCAGCTCGTCGGCGCTCGCCGGTGCCTACGGCATCGCGGTCACGCTCACCATGATGATCACCACCGTGCTGACCTACTTTGTGGTGAGCGAGGGCTGGCGCCTGCCCAAGCCGCTGGCCATCGGTGCCACGGTGTTCTTTCTGGCCATCGATGTGCTGCTGGTCGCCGGCTGTGCGGTGAAGTTCTTCGACGGTGGCTGGTTCCCCCTGGCGCTGGGCCTGGTGCTCTTCGGCCTCATGAGCACCTGGTCGCGTGGACGCGAACGCGTGCTGCAGGGCATTCGCCGCGATGGCCTGGAACTGCAAGGCTTCATCGACAGCCTCGACCCCAAGACCATGCACCGCGCGGAGCGCACCGCGGTGTATCCGGTGGCCGACCCGGGCACAGTGCCGCAGGCGCTGCTGCACAACCTCAAGCACAACCAGGTGCTGCACGAGCGCAACGTGGTCCTCACCGTGAAGTTCCACGAGGTGCCGTGGGTGCCGATGAACGAGCGGGTGGAAGTGCAGGCGCTCGGACACAGCTTCTGGCGCGTCACGCTGCACTTTGGTTTCATGAACACGCCCGACGTGCCCAAGGCCCTGGCGCTCACCGAGTCGCACGGCCTGCGCATCCCGGTGTTCGAGACCAGCTACTTCCTCAGCCGCGAGACGGTGGTGCCCACGTCCGGCGGTGGCATGTGGCGCTGGCGCGAGCGCCTGTTTGCGGCCATGAGCCACAACGCCGGGGGGGTGGTCGACTTTTTCAGGCTGCCGGGCAACGCCGTGGTGGAGCTGGGCACGCGCGTCCCGATCTGAGCCGCGGACCCGCGGGATTCACCGGTCGTGGTGGGCCGGTGTGTCGGGTTGGGTGCCGTAGAACCGGTGCACGTCGCGCTCCCACGCCGGGTCTGCCATGTCGGGCCATTGGTGCTTGTCGAATCCGGGCGCGTTTTGCAGACGTGCCTTGCTCACGTGCAACACAAAACAGCGGCAAGCGGTGTCCAGCTCCAGCGCCGCCCAGGGCACCGCAAACAGCTTCTCACCGACACCGAAAAATCCGCCAAACGACAGCACGGCGTAGCCGATGCGACCGGTGCGCACGTCGAGCATGATCTCCCGGATCTCGCCGAGGTCCTCATCGGCATCGTTGAAAACGTCGTTGCCCGTCAGCGTACCGGCGCCCATGAGGCGGGGGCCCGGTCCCTGACGGGGAGTGCGGCCCGGCCTGAGGGGCGCGGCAGCATCCGCCGCTGCGGGTTCGTCGAGTGTTTCTTCGTGCATGGCGTGCCGCTTGTCAATGTCAGGGCTCCATGCTCGCAACCGAAGGACGCACGGTCTGTGCGCCGGCGTACCTTCAGACCTTGATCGCGTTGCGGCTCAAAGAAAACGAGCCGGACGGATCACCCGCATTTTTTTCTGCTGGCTTGGCCTGCAGCACCGCGTCGTTTTTCAGGCGATCGTAGGCGTCGCGGATCACGCCGTGGCATTCGCAGCTGTGGGCTTCCAGCCCCGCCCGGTCGATCACCGACATCTGCCCGCGCCCGTAGCGGATCACGCCCGCCTTTTGCAGTCGCAAGGCGCCACCGGTCACGCCCTCACGGCGGACGCCCAGCATGCTGGCAATGCGCTCCTGCGTGATGTGGAGCTCGTCGTCGTCCTGGCGCTCCAGGTGAACCAGCAGCCAGCGGGCGAGTTGCTGGTCGAGCGAGTGGTGGCGGTTGCAGGCCGAGGTCTGCGACATGTGCTGGAACAATGTTCGCGTGTAGTTCAGCAGGTGGTGCATCACCTGCTCCGAGCGTTTGGCCTGGTGCGCAATCGACTGCGCGCTCATGCGGTAGCCATGGCCGCCCCGGCTCACCAACGCCGTGTTCTGCGCCGTCACGGTACCGCTGGCGGTCGTGCCGTTGTTGGCGTTGCTGCTGCCCATGAAGGCGTCCACGCCCACCATGCCTTCGTTGCCCACCGCAGCGACTTCCACCGTGGCGCCGTCCAGCATGGTGGACACCAGCGAAACCACGGCGGTGGTCGGAAAGTACACGTGGCGCAGGCTGCTGCCGGCTTCAAACAAGGTGCTGTGCGCGGGCATCTCGACCCACTCCAGGTGGGACTCGATGTAGCGCCAGTCGTCAAACGGCAGGGCCGCCAGCAACTGGTTCTGTTCGCGGTGGGAAATGGCTGTTTGTGTCATTGCAGTGCGCCTTGAGTTTGTTCTCAGGGCGCAATGTAGGTTGATGCATATGGGTTTTCCATGTCGAAAGACACACGCGGAGAACGCTTTACACAACTTGTCAATCGGTTACATCCCAAGGTGATCTGCCTCACCAACGCCATCAGACCAGGGGCCGCTGCGGTGGGTGGCCGTCGCCATAGAGGTCCGCCAGCCGGGCCAGCGCCTTCACGTCGCGCAGGTACAGGCGCCCCTCCTTGATCTCGTGCAGCCCTCGCTTCTCCAACCGGCGCAAGGTCTTGTTGGTGTGCACCAGCGACAGACCCAGGGCATCGGCGATGTGCTGCTGCGTCAGCGGCCACACCACGCCGCCCTTGCCGTTGTCGTCCTGCAGCGCGGCCGCGCGCTTGAACAACAGGATCAGCGTGCTGGCAATGCGCTCCTCGGCGCTGCGCCTGCCCACGGAGAGCAAGGTGTCGTCCACCAGCGACTCTTCGTGCGCGGTCAGCCAGGTCACGTTGAAACCCATGGTGGGTGACCGGCGGTGGATTTCCCACAGCGCGTCGCGCTGGAACACGCAGAAGCTGGCCGAGGTGAGCGTGTCCACGCCGTGGGCAGCCGCGTCGCCCATCTTCTGCTGCACACCGATGAAATCGCCCGCCAGCAGGAAGGTGAGGATCTGGCGCCTGCCGTCGCTCAAGGTCTTGTAGCGGAAGGCCCAGCCTTGCAGCAGGGTGTACAGCGGCGAGTCGGTCTGACCTTCGTGGATCAAGGTCTCGCCCGCCTCCACGCGCAGGGAGCGGCGCTTGAGCGACTGCACCAGTTCCAGCTCCTCGGGCGTGTGGTCAACGAACAGCGGCAGGGGCCGCAGGGGGCACTCGGTGCAGGGCATGGCGGTCGGAGGGGCCTTGTCGGGCCATTCGGCAGCGTCTTTGGGCGGGACGTTGGTTGTCATTGTTTTTCTTGTCCATGTAGACCACCAGGTCAACGTGCGGCGCAGATCGGTGCACGAAACTCAGGTGGCCGCGAGTCTATTTGTAGCGCCGGACACAACAGGCGTCTGTTCGCTTTCACACGCATGCCTGGAGGGGTTATCTCACGCCCGACTGTTCGAGAACGCACAGACCGACGTGCGGCGGGGGCTTACGGTGCGGCTGTGCATCATCGCATTCCCGGTGGCGCCATCAGGAACCAGAAAGCACCCATGACCACCACCGCCCCCCGAGGCCGCAAAACCCGCCGGGTCGAGTCACGCCGTCCGGTGGCCAACGCCATCACACAGCTGCTGGTCGACCACAACGAGCTGCAGCAGATGTTCACCGCCTTCGAGAACACCCGCTCGGTCAACAACAAGCGTTTCCTGGTGCAGCGCATCTGCACCACGGTGGCCGTGCATGCGCAGGTCAAGGAGGAGATCTTTTACCCGGCGGTGGAATCGGTGCTCCCGCAGGCCACACCGGAACACACGACCATCAAGGCATTGGTGGCCCACATCCGGGGTCTGGAGCCGGTGGCTGATCAGGTGGACGGCCCGATCCAGGTGCTGGCCCAGGAGGTCAACGAGCACGTCTCCGACCTGCACGAGAGCCTGTTTCCGCGCGTGAAAGCGTCCGACATCGACCTGGAAGAACTCGGCCACCGCATGGCCCGACGCAAGGCCGAGCTGATCGCCCTACACGCCTGACGCGTCGCCCCATGGGGCGCTTCCCTCAATGCGACAGGCGCTGCCCTGCCGCCGTGCGGCTGTCGACAGCCTCGCGCTCTTCGAGGCGCCGCGCCTCCACCCGCTCGAACATCTCCAGCATCCAGGCCATGCGCTGGTTGAAAGGCCGCGTGGACATCCCGCTCGAGAACGCGGCGTCGTCCAGCGTCTTGCACTGGTCCACCAGGTAAGCGATGGCCGCCAGCGGCGGCACCGCAGCGGTCGAACGACCCAACCAACCCGACTGCACCGAAGCACACGCCAGCAGCACCAGCTTGCGCGAGGCCGGCACCACCGCACGGCGCGCGCACGGGTCCAGGCCGTCCCGGCGCAGCTGCTGGCCGATCTCGGCGTAAATCAGACGCGCCGCCAGGATGGCCGAGCGGCAATCGCGCGGCAACTGCGCGATGCCGGCGGCGGCTTGGTCGTACAGCCGGTCGGCCTCGGCCAGCAGCCGGGCCACCACCGCTTGCAGCGCGGGGCTGCCCACGGGCTGCAGCAACCAGGCGTCGGTGTCGATGCCGGCTTGCGACATCCACTGGCGCGGCAGGTACAGGCGGCCGTTGCGCGCGTCTTCGCCCACGTCGCGCGCGATGTTGGTGAGTTGCATGGCCACGCCCAGTTCGCACGCGCGCGCCAGCGCCTGCGGGCTGCGCACGCCCATGATCCAGCACATCATGGCGCCCACGCTGCCCGCCACGCGAGCGCCGTAGTCGTGCACCTGCTCCAGCGTGTCGTAGCGACGGCCTTGGGCGTCCCAGGCAAAACCATCGAGCAAGGCGTCGAGCAAAGGGCGCGGCAGATCGTGGCGCTGCACCACCACCGAGAGCGCGCGGTCTTCCACGAAATCCTGAGGGTCACCAGCGTAGATGCGGTCCAGCCGTTGCGAGAGGACCCGCATGGCGTCGTCGATGCCCATCGTGCCGCCGTCCACCATGTCGTCGGCCACGCGGCAAAAGGCGTAGAGCGCAATCGACGAGGCACGCACACGGACCGGCAGCAGTCGGCTGGCGGCGAAGAAGGTTTTGGAGCCGGTGCGCATGAGCGCCACGCAGGCGTCCAGATCGACCGCAGCGCGGGGCGCCACCGTCTCAGCGTGCAATGTGTTTGCGAGCATGTTGTTGCTGCCAGGTTGTTGCTGCGGGAACCACCGAATCCAGCGCCTTGGCCGACATCAACACGCCCGGCACACCCGCGCCGGGGTGGGTGCTGGCGCCCACCATGAAGAGGCCGTCCACGTCTTCGCTGCGGTTGTGCGGGCGGAACCAGGCGCTTTGCAGCAGCAGCGGCTCCAGGCCAAACGCCGCGCCCTTGAACGAAAGCAGACGGTCGTGAAAGTCTTGCGGCGTGGTGAGCAGCGAGGCGGTGATGTGTTGCTCGAAGCCCGGCAGCACGGTGCGGTCCAGCACCTCGGCGATGGCCCCGCGAAACGACGCGGCGCGGGTGGCCCAGTCGGTGCCGCTGTCCAGATGAGGCACCGGAGCCAGCGCATAAAACGTGTCGTGTCCGGCCGGTGCCATGGAGGCGTCGCTCGCCGTGGGGCGGTGCAGGTACAGGCTGAAATCGTCACTCAGCTTGTGGCGGCTGAAGATGTCTTTGAGCAGCTCCTTGTAGCGCGGGCCGAGCAGCATCATGTGGTGCGGTACGTCGGTGTACTGCTTGCTGGTGCCGAAGTACCAGACGAAGAGGCTCATGGAGTAACGGCCGTTCTCCACCTTGCGGTCGGTCCAGTGGCGGCGGTGTTTTGCCTCGATCAGGTTGCGGTAGGTCCACGCGGTGTCGGCGTTCGACACCACGATGTCGGCTTCGATGCGTTCGCCGCTGGCCAGCGTCACACCGGTGGCCACGCCCTGGTCCACCTCGATGCGTTGGACCTCGGCGTTGCAACGCAGCACGCCGCCCTGCCCCTCGAGCAGGCTCACCAGGCCTTGCACCAGCTTGCCGGTGCCGCCCACCGCCCAGTGCACGCCGTACTTGCGCTCCAGCGCGTTGATGAGGCTGTAGATGCAGGTGACCGAGAACGGGTTGCCGCCGATCAGCAGGCTCTGCAGGCTCATGGCCATGCGCAGCTTGGGGTGCTTGAGGTGCGCCGCCACCATGGCGTGCAGGCTGCGCCAGCCCCGCATCTTGAAAATGGCCGGGCTGGCCTTGATGAGGTCGCCCACCGTGTCGAAGGCCTTGTCGCCCAGGGCTTCAAATCCCAGGCGGTAGCAGTGGTCGGCCTCGGCCATGAAGCGTTCGTACCCGGCCGCATCGCCCGGGCTGATCCGGCGCACCTCGGCGCGCATCTTGTCGGGGTCACCGCTGTAGTTGAACTCGTCGCCGTCGTCGAAGCGGATGCGGTAGAACGGGTCGAGTGCGCGCAGTTCGATGTCGTCGGACAGCTTGCGCCCGGCCAGCGCCCACAGCTCCTCAAACAGAAAGGGCACGGTGATGATGGTCGGGCCGGCGTCGAACACATGGCCGTTCTGGTGGTGCACGTAAGCACGGCCACCGGGCGCGTCGAGTTTCTCCAGCACGGTGACGCGCCAGCCTTTGGCGGCCAGGCGCACCGCCGAGGCCAAACCACCAAAACCGCTGCCGATGACCACCGCGTGCGGCGCGTCGGGCAAGGGCCTGGCTGTCGCCGGACGGGACGCGGGCGGGATGTCCCACAAATCTTCAGGGGTTCGAAAAGCGTTCATGCTTTTTCCGGTTTGATCACCGGGCTGCGCGACATAGCCCAGCCCCAGAGTTTCTGCATGGGCGTCGGGAACGCCATGATCACGTGTTCCACGATCGCCAGGCCCAACAGGGCCGCCAGCAGCACCCAGCCGGTGGTCACGACCGTGGCGGCGCTGGACACCTGCCACACCATCCACGCCCACACCCCGCAGGACAGGCCCACGGTGAGGTAATAGAACAGCGTGAGCGGGCCGCGTTTGAAATAGCTGGCCAGGTACACGAGGTGCTTGGGCAGGTACTGCTCGCCGGTCTCGGGCACGCCGAGAAACAGGTTCATCTTGGCCGAGAAGCGCATGCACCAGAGCAAGGCAAAGGTGCAGATCGCCACGTGACCCGCCTGGCCCTGCTGCATCCACAGCAGCACGCCGAAATTGGCCAGCAGCGCCAGCTCGTGCCAGATCACGGCCTGCACCGACTGCGTGAAACGGGTCCAGCCGCGCGCACCTGTCTGCAAGGGCACGCGGCGCGGGCCGGTGAGCCAGCCAGTGAGAAAGGCCATCTCGTGCCAGCTCCACATCACGATCACGCTGGCAAAGGCCAGGTAGGCGCTGCCCACCGTGTGGTCCTGCATGCTGAGCTGGGTGGTCCACAGGCTGCCGAGCAGCAACAGGCTCAGGACACCGAGCGTCCAGGGAAAGGTGGTGGGCGCCCTGCGCACCAGCCACAGGATGGCACCCGTGCCGAACCACCAGCACAGCAGCGCAAACAACGCGGGCGCTGCCAGGGAGCTGGAGAGTTCGGTCATGGCTGGCAGCGGCGCTGGCTTACCAGACCGGTTCCATGCGGATGGTCTGCGGCAGCTCCTGCTTTTTCACCGGCAGCCAGTACAGGCGACCGAACGTGAACGCGGCCTGCACCGCACAGCTGGCCACCTGCAGCTTGCCCACCAGCCCGCCACGCTGCTTGGCGCGGTCGGCCGCCAGCGAGATCTTGAGCAGACGCTCCAGACCCCGGCTGAAGGCCGGGTTGTCGATGTCCACCTCGACCGGGAACACCTGGCGGCAGATGTCGTTGGTGATGCGGAACACCTCGTGGTCGTAGGTGGTCGACTCCAGCCCCATGGCCTCGTGCAGCAGCGGACGCGTGTGGTCGCGCACGTACATCGTGGCGTACACCGCCAGGATGAAAAAGCGGATCCAGAGCTTGTTGGCACCCTGCAGCAGCTCGGGCTGCGACCGCATGATCAGCGCGAACGACTCGCCATGGCGAAACTCGTCGTTGCACCAGCGTTCGAACCAGCGAAAGATGGGGTGGAAACGTTTGTCGGGGTGGCGCTCCAGCTGGCGGAAGATGGTGATGTAGCGCGCGTAGCCGATCTTCTCGCTGAGGTAGGTGGCGTAGAAGATGTACTTGGGCTTGAAGTAGGTGTAGGCCTTGTTGCGCTTCAAGCTGCCCAGGTCGATGCCGAGGTTGAAGTCCTTGAGCGACTGGTTGATGAAACCGGCGTGGCGCGATTCATCGCGCGCCATGTAGGTCATCAGCTGCTTGATGTCGGGGTTGCTGACGTTCTTGCGGATCTCGTTGTAGAGGATGCAGCCCGAGAACTCCGAGGTGAGCGAACTGATGAGGAAGTCCAGGAACTCCTGGCGCATCTCGGGCGAGAGTTGTGGCATCAGCGTGCGCACCTCTTCCGCGAACGCGGCGTCGCGCTGGAAGTGGTCGTGGTTGTTGTCGCCCTCGTACTCCTTCATCATCACGTCCCAGTCGGCCCGCACGCTGGACACGTCGAGCGCGTCCATGGCCTTGAAGTCGGTGGTGTAGAAGCGCGGCGAGAGCATGGTGCTTTTCACGGCTTTGGCGTTGGCGTCTTCGGCGCTGGCCACCGTGTCCATGAGCAGGGCAACGTGGTCGATCTCGGCGCTGGCGGTGGGGGTGTTCATCGTTGTCTCCTGAGGGTGGCTGGGTTCATGAAGCGGGCTTGGCCCACTGCAGCTGAGAGAACACGGCCGAGTTGGTGGGCCCGAACGACTCCAGGCTCAGACGCTGGCCGGTGGCGGTGTCCAGCAGCGTGATGCGGCCATCCACATGACCGGTCAGCTGGAACGGCAAGTCGGGGTTCATGCCGCTGCGCTTGCGCTCGCGGTTGAGGGCCCGCAGGCTGCCGCGCAGAAAACCCTGCTCGCCCTGGAACCGCGCCACCTCCTGTTTCGTGGCCACGTCCAGCACCGCAATGTCGCCGTTGGACTGGCCCACGAACGACAGCTTGCGCTCCCACTGCACGGCTTCATGGGGCTCGGGTGGCGCCACGCCAAACACCTTCATCTGCAGGGTCACACCGGCCAGGACCACCAGCAGGAAAATGCCCAGCGCCCAGATCGGCCAGGGAGTGACGGTGCCCAGGGGCGAAGGTTGGTGCGTGTTCATGGCGTGTTCCCGGTGGTGCGGTCAGGCGGTGGCGGCGGCGATCTCGCGCTCGCGCGGCTGGCGCGCAGGCGCAGGCACCTGCTCCTGTGTGCCCAGAATGGCCAGGGTGTCGGTGTTCTGAGCGGTCCAGGCTTGCAGGATCAGGGCACCGATCCTTTGTGCATCGGGCACGCAGCGCAGGCTGGGCTGCGGCTGCTTGAGCTGCCAGGGCCGTGCGTGGGGCCAGAGGTTGAGGTAGGCAATGCGGTCATCACCGGTCAAGGTCAGGGCGATGTCGCCGTGGCCCTTGGCTTGCGGGCGGATGGCCGCGGCAGCGAGCTTGCGCAGCGGGAGGTTGAAGGTGAGCGTGAGCACGATGCCGATGCGCATGAGGATGCGCCGGTCGGTCAGGGTGTAGACGGTGGTGCGTGCCGAAAACCAGGCGGTCAACGCCAGCAGACCCAGGGCTGTGCAGGCGAGCACGGCGCTGGTGAGCAGCGGCATCAGCAGCGAACCGCCGGGCTCGCCCAGCAGGTACAGCCATTGCAGACCGAACATGCCCGCAAAGTAAACGGCCAGCTTGCGCACGTGAAACGCGTGAATGGCGAGGGTGAGAAAGTCGGGGCTGCCCTGCCAGAGCAGGCGCTCGCCCTGCGGCAGCCGCTCGGGCAGTCCGGGCGCGGCCTCGAATTCGTGTTCGTGGTGCGCGTTCACAGCAGCGGCTCCATGCGATCGGGCGTGGCGTAAAGCAGACCGCCGCCGTAGTAGGCCATGATCTTTTCTTCTTCCAGCAGCGTGATCTGGTCCGGATTGCGCGTCTTGGGCACCGCCGCGAACTGCGCGGCCAGGATGGCGTGCACGCTGATCCCGTCCTTGCGGATGCGCGAGAAGTTCACCGGCAGCAACACCGAGCCGCCGCTCTTGAGATCCACCTCGATGTAGCGGAACATCATTTCCGCCTTGTCGACCCACATGTCTTTGACCACACCGGCGATTTCCTTGTCGGCACCAAACACCGGCAAGCCGCGGGGATCGGTGTCCTGACGGGCCACGCCGTGGTCGGCCGCGGCTCGCAAGGGAACGATCTTGGCTTCGCCGTGGTGCGTCATGTCGGGGTGGTCGGCGCGCGCGGCCCAGGCCCCAGGGCCCACACCCGCGAGCATCGGATCGCCCACCGGGTCCAGCGGCGAGCCGGCCCAGCGGTGGGTCGGTGTGGCCGAATACGCGCCGTCGGGACGGTTCACGTCGGGCGACAGGAAGGTGCGACCGTCCTCGAGCTCGTAGGTCTTGGGGGTGACGGTGGGCCAGCCCGGGGTCACCGGCCCGTTTTCCCGGCCGGGGTCCATCGGGTAACCCTCGCGGTGACTCTCTCGCTGGAGGTAGTAGATCAATCCGAAGAAGAAAATCCAGAATGCGTAAAGCACGAGTTGTGCAACGTCGACATACTGGGTGATTGCGCCTGTATCCATGGTGGTTCTCCTTCAATGAGGGCTGGCTCGGTGACTCGCTCGGTGACTCTGGTTCAACCCGGCAACTCGGCCAGGCCAATCGGATGGGGATTTCGCTCGGCCGCGGGTTTGGAACGGCGCACCAGCGGGCCCAACGCGATGAGCACCGCGAAGAGCAAATAGATTTCGAGGTGGAACACGAAGCTGTAGCCCGTGACCGGGGAGTTGAGTGCTTCGCCCAGCCAGCCGTGCGTGGCCAGGCTGCCCACCACATCGCGGAGGACACCGCCAAACGCCATGGACAAACCACCCGCGGTGGCCTGCACGGCGCCCCAGGCGCCCAGCACCAGACCGGTGAGTTCGCGCTCGGGCAGCTCCATCGCGGTGAGCAACATGCTGACCGAGAACAGGCCGCTGGAGAAACCGATCAGCGCCGCGCCGACCTGGAACAGGTGGGCCGAATTCAGGGGCGCCGAGAAAATCACACAGGCGAAGGCCGGCAAGCCGAGCAAGGCGCCGATGGCGGCCAGGCGGATGGTGTCCAGCCCGCGCGACATGAAGCGCGCCGACAGCACGAAGGCCAGCAAGGCGCCACCCGCGCTCATGGCGGTGAGCGAACTGGTGAGGCTGACATTGAGGTTCAGCACCTGGCCACCATAGGGCTCCAGGATGATGTCCTGCATGTTGAAGGCGACCGTGCCCAGGCCCACGGTCCACAGAAACCGCTTGATCCTGGGGATGGCCATGAGCCGCGCCCAGCTGCGCGAGAAACCGTGGGCTTCACGCGCACCACGGCGGGCCTGGCGGGGCTCCTGCTTCCACAGTGAGGTGATGTTGAGCACGGCCACCAGCACCGCAGCGCCCTGCACCACCTGCACCAGGCGCGTGGGCGTGAAGTCGATCAGCACAAAACCCAGCAGGGCGCTGCCCACGATCATGCCCACCAGCAGCGTGCTGTAGAGCAAGGCCACCACGCGCGGTCGCTTTTCTTCGGGCGAGAGATCGCTGGCCAGCGCCATGCCGGCGGTCTGGGTGATCTGCATGCCCGCGCCCACCAGCAGGAAAGCCAGTGCCGCGCCGATGCGACCGGCCCACACGCTGGCATCGGTCACGGTCAACAGCAACAGGGCGAACGGCATGATGGCCAGGCCACCAAACATGAGCAGGGTGCCGATCCACATGTAGGGCATGCGCTTCAAACCCAGCGCTGAAGGATGCGTGTCGCTGCGGTAGCCGATGAGCGCGCGCAACGGTGCGAACACCAGCGGCAGCGCCACCGAGAGCGCCACCCACCAGGCCGGCACCGCCAGCTCCACGATCATCACGCGGTTGAGCGTGCCCACCAGCAGTGCGATGGTGATCCCGATGGAGAGCTGGAACAGGGACAAGCGCAGCAACCGCCCCAGGGGCAGGTCGCTGGAGGCCGCGTCCGCGAACGGTGCGTACCGCCGGGTGATGTTCATCGCCCAGGCGGGGGAGAGCAGCCGGCTCAGGTTCACCGCGTCCACTCCCAGGCTTGTGAGGTGTAGAAGCCGCCGGACACGCGTTGGGTTCGGCCCTCGGTCCAGCCGCTGCCACCCAGACCCTGCAACAGCAAGGCGCGCAGCCGGGCTTGCGACACCGGCGTGAGCGCTGGCGAGCGGTCGCTGCTGGGGAAGAAGCGACCCATGGCGTGGGCCACGCTCAGCAGCGGGCTGCTGGGCGCGATGGTGAAGAGCACGCTGCCGCGCGTGCGGGCCGCCAGGCGCTGGATGGCGTTGGCGATGTCGGGTGTGTCGTAGTGGATCACCGAGTCCATCGCCACCACGTGGTCGAACTCACCGAGTGCGTCGTCCAGCATGTCGCCCGAGAGGTAGGTGATGCTGCCACCGCGCCCGTTGGGGGTGAGCGTGGCGTTGCGCTCGCGGCCCAGCTGCACCAGCGTGGGCGAGAGGTCGATGGCCACCACCTCCGCGCCGCGTTGCATCGCCTCCAGGGCCAGGGCGCCGGTGCCGCAACCGGCATCCAGCAGGCGCAGACCGCGCATGTCCTGGGGCAACCAGCTCAGCAGGGTGTTGCGCATCTCGTCGCGCCCGGCCCGCACCGAGGCGCGGATGCGGCCCACGGGTGCGTTGGAGGTCAGGCGTTCCCAGGCCTTGGCCGCGGTGCGATCGAAATAGTTTTCGATCTCCGAGCGGCGCTCGATGTAGTTGGCGTTGGAGGTTTTCATGCGCTGTCTCCGCTCAGTCGAAACCCAGCAGGTCGAAGATGTCGCGGTCTTTCATGGGCACGGCCGCCAGCGGCTCCACACCCAGCCAGAGCGAGGCGGCCAGGCGCATGTATTCCTTCTTCACCAGCTCCAGTTCGGGCGAGGTTTCCATCTCGAACAAGGTGCTCTTCTTCAGGCGGCTGCGGCGGATCACATCCAGGTCGGGGAAGTGCGCGGCGAGCTTCAGACCGATCTGGTTGTTGTACTTGTCGATCTGGTCGGTGGCCGAACTGCGGTTGGCGATCACGCCGCCCAGGCGCACGTTGTAGTTTTTCGCCTTGGCGCCGATGGCCTGCACGATGCGGTTCATCGCGAAGATCGAATCGAAGTCGTTGGCGGTGACGATGAGCGCGCGGTCGGCGTGCTGCAGCGGAGCGGCAAAACCACCACACACCACGTCACCCAGCACGTCGAAGATCACCACGTCGGTGTCCTCGAGCAGGTGGTGTTCTTTCAGCAGCTTCACGGTCTGGCCGACCACATAGCCACCACAGCCGGTACCGGCGGGCGGGCCGCCCGCTTCCACGCACATCACGCCGTTGTAGCCGGGGAACACGAAGTCTTCGACGCGCAGCTCTTCAGCGTGGAAGTCCACCGTCTCGAGTACGTCGATCACGGTCGGCAGCATCTTCTTGGTGAGCGTGAAGGTGCTGTCGTGTTTGGGGTCGCAGCCGATTTGCAGCACGCGTTTGCCCAGGTGGGAAAACGCCGCCGAAAGGTTGGAGCTGGTGGTGCTCTTGCCAATGCCGCCCTTGCCATAAATGGCAAAGACCTTGGCATTGCCGATCTTGAGAGAAGGGTCGAGCTGAACCTGAAGGCTGCCCTCCCCGTCTTCACGGCTGGATCGGCCGGAGGCACGCCTCAGGTCGGTCAGGGGAACGCTGGTTTCCATCATTCGGTAGCTCCTTCAAAAACACCTTCGAGCCGGTCTTCGAGTTCTTCGCTGGCCTGGCGCAGCGCCGCAAGAACTTCGGGATCGGGTTGCCAATATTGGCGATCGGACGCTTCCAGCAAGCGGTTGGCCACCCGCATGGAGGCCGTGGGATTGAGCTTGGCCATGCGGTTGCGCATGTCGGGGTCGAGCATGAAGGTCTGGCTCAGTTGCTCGTACACCCAGGGCTGCACCTGACCGGTGGTGGCCGACCAGCCCATGGTGTTGGTCACGTGCACCTCGATCTGGCGCACGCCCTCGTAGCCACTCTCCAGCATGCCCTCGTACCACTTGGGGTTGAGCATGCGGGTGCGCGTTTCCAGCGCCACCTGCTCCTTGAGGCTGCGCACCGCGCCGTCGCCCTTGGTCTGGTCGCCGATGTAGACCGGTGGCGTGACGCCGCCGCGCGCCCGCTTCACCGCCTGGGTGATGCCGCCCAGCGTGTCGAAGTAGTTGTCCACGGTGGTCACGCCGAGTTCCACCGAATCGAGGTTCTGGTAGGTCAGCTCCACATCGGCCAGCGCGCTTTGCAGCAGCGCGGTGTGTTGCACCGCCAGGCCCGTGCGGCCGTAGGCGAACCCCTTGCGGCGGCTGTAGGTCTCGGCGATCTCGTCGCCTCCGCTCCAGCGGCTGCTCTCGATCAGGTTGTTCACGTTGGAGCCGTAGGCGCCTTCGGCGTTGCCGTAGACACGCAGCGAAGCGGTCTCCAGCGAGCAGCCGTGTTCGGCCTGGTAGGCCAGTGCGTGCTTGCGGATCCAGTTCTGCTCGACCGATTCGTCGGCCGACGCGGCCATGAAGGCCGCTTCAGCCAGCATGCGGATCTGCAGCGGCATGAGGTCGCGGAAGATGCCCGAGAGCGTGATCACCACGTCGATGCGGGGTCGGCCCAGTGTGGCCAGAGGAACGAGCGTGGCGCCGGCGATGCGGCCGTAGCTGTCGAAGCGCGGCAGCGCGCCCATCAGGGCCATGGCCTGGGCAATCGGTGCGCCTTCGTTCTTGAGGTTGTCGCTGCCCCAGAGCACCATGGCCACCGACTCCGGCAACTGGTTGGACTCCTGCAGGTGGCGGTCGAGCAGGCGCTGCGCTTGCTCGGCCCCGTCTTTCACGGCAAAGGCGCTGGGGATGCGGAACGGGTCGAAGCCGTGCAGGTTGCGCCCGGTGGGCAGCACCTCGGGCGTGCGCAGGATGTCGCCGCCCGGTGCCGGGCGGATGTAGCGGCCGTCGAGCGCACACAGGATGGCGTCGACCTCGGTGTCCTTGGCAAGCATTCGGCCGGCGTCGGCCAGGCCGTGCATGGCCAGCACCGTGGCGTCATCGCTGTGCATGTGGCCGGCCTTCATGGCCTGTTCCACGCTCAGGCCATCGACCAGGGCCCGCACCGAGGCGCGGGGTGGTCGCTGGCCTTCCCAGGCTTCGCTCATGGCCAGCAGCATGTCCACGCACTCGGCTTCGCTGGGTGCGCGGCCGGTCACGTGCAGGCCGCAGGGAATCAGGGTGTATTCGAGTTCCAGCACCTGCTGGGCCAATACAAACACCTGGCGGTCGGCGTCACCCCCCGCCTCTGCGTTCCACACCGGCTCGATGTCCACCAGATCGAGTGCGGCGGCCTGCGCCTGCAGCATCGCCACACATTCCACGCGCTCGCGGGACGTGGGCTCCAGTCCGCGAAAGCGTTCAATGGCTTCCTTCAGATCGATCAGGCCCTTGTAAAGACCGGCCTGCGCCACCGGCGGTGTGAGGTAGCTGATGAGCGTGGCGCCGGATCGGCGCTTGGCGATCGCGCCTTCGCTGGGGTTGTTGGACGCGTAGAGGTAAATGTTGGGCAGGTCGCCAATCAGGCGGTCGGGCCAGCAGCTGCCCGACATGCCGCTCTGTTTGCCGGGCATGAATTCGAGCGCACCGTGGGTGCCGAAGTGCAGCACGGCGTGGGCATGGAAGTCTTCGCGCAGGTAGCGGTAGAAGGCCGAGAACGCGTGCGTGGGCGACAGGCCTTTTTCGAACAGCAGGCGCATCGGGTCGCCTTCGTAGCCGAACGAGGGTTGCACCGCCACCAGCACGTTGCCGAACTGTTTGCCGAGCACCAGGATGTCGCTGCCGTTGCTGAGCTGTTTGCCCGGGGCCGGACCCCACTGCGCTTCGATCTCGCTGAGCCAGCGCTCGCGTTTCACGTGGTCGTCGGCGCTGATGAGGGTGTGCACGTTGGCGTCCGCCCCGTGCAGCGCGGCGTTGCCTTGCAGGATGCCGTCGCGCAGCGCGTCCACGCTCTCGGGCATGTCCACCGTGTAGCCCTGTGCCTTCATGGCGGTGAGGGTGTGGAACATCGACTCGAACACCGACAGGTACGCGGCGCTGCCGACGTTGCCGGCGTTGGGCGGGAAGTTGAAGATGACCACCGCCACGCGGCGCTGGGCGCGCTCGCTGCGGCGCAGGCCCACCAGGCGCGAGACGCGCGCAGCCAGCATGATGGCGCGCTCGGGGCAGGACTGCATGTCCTGCGCGCTGTCGCTCTCGGTGAACGTGCAGGCGTGGTGGCAACCGGTGCAGGCCACACCCACCGGTCCGGCACGGCCACCGAACACGATGGGGCTGGTGGCGCCGTCGAGCTCGGGGATGGCGACCATGATGGTGCTCTCCACCGGCAGCAGGCCCCGGTCGGAGCCGCCCCACTGCGCGAGGTTCTGGAACTCCACCGGATGCGCGGCCACGTAGGGCACGTCGAGCCGGGCCAGGATGTCTTCGGCCGCCTTGGCGTCGTTGTAGGCCGGGCCGCCCACGAGCGAGAAGCCGGTGAGCGAGACCACGGCGTCGACGATGCAACGGCCGTCCTGCATGAAGAAGGCGTCGATCGCGGGACGTGCATCCAGCCCGGCGGCGAAGACCGGCACCACGCGCAGGCCACGGGCCTCCATGGCGGCGATCGCGCCGTCGTAATGGGCCGAGTTGCCCGAGAGCAGGTAAGAGCGCAACAGCAGCACACCGACCGTGCCCACGGTGGGGCGCGCGGCGGGCAGCGGCAAGGCGGCCACGTTGTCGGCCAGCCGGCCGGCCATGCGCGGGTGGTACACGCCGACCTCGGGGTACTCGATCGGTGGCTGCGCCTTGACCTGGGCGCGCATGGCCTTGCGCTCGCCGTCGGCACCGCGGTTCACCACGTGGCGCACCAGGTTGAGCACGTTTTCGTCCGAGCCACCCAACCAGTACTGCAGCGTCATGAAATACGCCCGCACGTCCTGCGCGGTGCCGGGCACAAAACGCAGCAGCTGCGGGATGCGGCGCAGCATCTTCATTTGCGCAGCGCCGCCAGTGGCCGCTTTTTCCTTGCTGCCGCGGAGCTTCTTGAGCATGGCCATGGGGCCGCTGGCGGGCTTGGCCATGTCGAAGTTGCCCAGCCGCGTGAGCTTGACCACTTCGGCGGCCGAGGCCATGCAGATCATGGCGTCGCACTGCTCGCGGCGCGCCTGCAGCGCAGGCAGGATGGGCAGGAAGTGGTCTTCCATGAAGAGCATGCCGGCCACCACGATGTCGGCACGGTGGATGTCTTCGATGCAGCGCTCGATGGCGGCGTCGTTGCCCGCGTATTCGGACGCAGCGTGCAGCGTGAGCGTGAGGCCCGGGATCTCGTTTTTCAGGGTGCGCTGTGCGCGCTCGATCGCACCGGCCAGGTGCGTGTCCATGGTCACCACCACCAGCCGCACGGGCAGCTGGGCGCTGGCCGTCGGGGTCTTAGCGCCCATAGTGAGCTTTGGCGTCATACAGCGTCTCCACGGTGATCAGGGACACCCCTCGGTCAATGGCGAAACGCTCGGTGTTGCGCTTGGCTTTTCCGCGAACGAAGAAGGGAATCTTTCGCAGTTCTTTTTCGGCATCGAGGCCCCAGGTGGCCTCCTGCGGCGTGAGGGTCTCGTTGGCGGCGGCCTGCTCGACAGGAACCACCACGGTCTCGGGTTGCACGGGTTGCGCAGCCATCACGGTCTTGGGCGTCACGGCACCACCGAGGTGCGACGGTGCGGCGTCTTCGTGGAACTCGGCGTCGCCACGGAACATGCCGATCAGGTGTTCTTCCAGACCCATCATCAGCGGGTGCACCCAGGTGTCGAACAACACGTTGGCGCCTTCAAAACCCATCTGGGGCGAGTAGCGTGCCGGGAAATCCTGCACGTGCACCGGGGCCGAGATCACCGCGCAGGGCACGCCCAGGCGTTTGGCGATGTGGCGCTCCATCTGCGAGCCCAGCACCAGTTCAGGCTGCAGCTCGGCGATGCGCGCTTCCACTTCCAGGTAGTCGTCGCTGATGAGGGCTTCCACACCGTAGAGCGCAGCGGCTTCGCGCACCTCGCGGGCGAACTCGCGGCTGTAAGTGCCCAGGCCCACCACGGTGAAACCCATCTCCTGCGCCGCGATGCGGGCAGCGGCGACCACGTGGGTGGCGTCACCGAACACAAACACACGTTTGCTCGTGAGGTAGGTGGAGTCCACCGATTTCGCGTACCAGGGCGCGCGCGCTTCGGCGTTGGCCAGCACGGCGGTGGGGTCCACGCCGGCCAGCTCGGCCACCTCGGCGATGAAATCGCGCGTGGCGCCCGAGCCGATCGGCACGGTGCGGGTGGACGGCTGGCCAAACGTGCGCTTGAGCCAGCCCGCGGCCACGTTGGCGATTTCGGGGTAGAGCACGACGTTGAAGTCGGCGTCGCCCAGGCGGGCCATGTCGGCGGGTGAGGCACCCAGCGGCGCGGTCACGTTGATGTCCACACCCATCTCGCGCAGCAGGCCGGAAATTTCACGCAAGTCGTCGCGGTGGCGAAAGCCGAGCGCGGCGGGGCCGAGGATGTTGCAGCGGGCGCGCTGGCCGGCTTCGCGAGGGGCGCGTTTGACGCTGGTGTCGGCCAGGTTGCGCACCATCTGGTAGAAGGTTTCCGAGGCGCCCCAGTTTTCCTTGCGCTGGTACGAGGGCAGTTCCAGCGCCACCACCGGCACCGGCAGATCGAGCGCCTTGCACAGACCACCCGGATCGTCCTGGATCAGCTCGGCGGTGCACGAGGAACCGACCATCATGGCCTGCGGCTTGAAGCGTGCGTAGGCTTCGCGCGCCGCGTTCTTGAACAGCTCGGCGGTGTCGCCACCCAGGTCACGCGCCTGGAAGGTGGTGTAGGTCACCGGCGGGCGCTTGGCGTTGCGCTCGATCATGGTGAACAGCAAGTCGGCATACGTGTCGCCCTGCGGCGCGTGCAGCACGTAATGCACGTCCTTCATCGCGGTGGCGATGCGCATCGCGCCCACATGGGGCGGTCCTTCGTAGGTCCAGAGCGTGAGTTGCATGGTGGGGGTGCCGTTGAAGGATCAGGCGGCCAGGCGCAGGCGGCGCACCAGCGGGCGGCTGAACAGCTCGGCCAGATCGGCCGCCTGCTCGTAGCCCTGGATGGGGGTGAAGACGAGTTCGATCGCCCACTTCGTGGTCAGCCCTTCGGCCTCCAGCGGATTGGCGAGGCCCAGGCCGCAGACCACGATGTCGGGCTGGGCAGCGCGGCAACGGTCGAGCTGGTTTTCCACGTGCTGGCCTTCGCTCAAAAACGTGCCTTCGGGCAGCAGCGCGAGCTCTTCGGCCATGTGCTGGCGGTGCAGGTACGGCGTGCCGACCTCGGCGAGCGTCATGCCGAGTTCGCGCGACAGAAAACGCGCCAGCGGAATTTCGAGTTGTGAGTCGGGGAAGAAGAAGATGCTTTTGCCGGCGAGTTGGGTGCGCTGGCGGGCCACGGCGCTGGTGGCGCGGTCGCGGGCGGGGGCTGTTGCCGCCTCGAACGTGGCCGCGTCAACCCCGAAGGCCGAAGCCGCCGCCTGCAGCCAGGCACTGGTGCCCTCCACCCCCAGCGGAAACGGAGCCGGCAGCCGGGTGGCGCCGCGCGCCTCCAGCGCCACCGCCGTGTCGGCCAGGAAAGGCTGGGCCAGCAAAAACACCGTGTTGGGGCCCACGGCAGGCATCTCGTTGGCCTGGCGCGGCGGGAAAAACTGCACCGGGCCGATGCCCAGCTGCTTGAACAGGCGGGCGAACTGGTCTTCAACCACGTCAGCCAGCGCGCCCACCACCATCAGCGACGCCGGGGCACTGGCGGCAGACGGAGGCAGAACGGGCACCAGCGAAGCCAGGCAGGCGTCTTCGCCCTGGGTGAACGTGGTTTCAATCCCGCTGCCCGAGTAATTGAGCACGCGCACGTCGGGCGAAAAACGGCCCGAGAGGCGCGAGGCGGCACGCGACAGATCCAGCTTGATGACCTCGGACGGGCAGGAGCCCACCAGAAACAGCAGCTTGATCTCGGGCCGGCGCTCGATCAGGCGGGTGACGACCCGGTCGAGCTCTTCATTGCAGTCGGCCAGGCCGGCCAGATCGCGCTCGTCGATGATGGCGGTGGCAAAACGCGGCTCGGCAAAGATCATCACGCCGGCGGCAGACTGGATCAGGTGCGCGCAGGTGCGCGAGCCCACCACCAGGAAAAACGCGTCCTGGATCTTGCGGTGCAGCCAGATGATGCCGGTGAGACCGCAAAACACCTCGCGCTGGCCCCGCTCCTTGAGCACGGGCGCGTCAGCGCAGCCCTTGGACACCGACTGGATGGGAATGACCGGGCTCATTCGGTACCTCCGCCCTGCGGGCTGCGGTGCGAGCTGGCTTGGGAACGGCCCAGCGCGGCGCTCATGCCTGCACCGCCACGGTGCCCGACGGGCCCTGGAGCCGCGCCATGCGCAGCTTGTAGATGAACTGACCGGCGTTGACCACGTAGGTGGCGTAAGCCGCCAGCGCCAGCCAGGCCAGGCCCCGGGCGTCCAGCGCACCGGTGAACAGCGCCACCAGGTAAGCGGTGTGCAGCGCCAGCACCAGCATGCTGAAAACGTCTTCCCAGTAGAAGGCCGGGGCAAACAGGTAGCGGCCAAAGACCACTTTTTCCCAGATGCAGCCGGTGATCATGATGGTGTAGAGCGTCAGCGTCTTGACAATCACCGACACCGTGGCCGCCGTCTGGCCCTCGCCGGTGGCCAGGAAACGCAGCACCAGCCCAAGGCTGATCAGGAACACCAGAAATTGCACCGGCGCCAGAACGCCTTGCACCAGCGTCCACACCGTGGCGTCTCGCCGCACCCGTTCTTCGGGGGTGTACAGGGAACGGCCGGAAGGCCGCTGACGGTCGGGGTGCATCTGTGGTGTCTCCATGGGTCTCGCTGGGGTCCAATTTAGATGCTCCAGCGAATTGTGTCAACTTAACTTGACGTATTTTTTTATTGACACCTTTGTGGGACCCCGGTAAAGTTTTCCGAAGGTCTTTTGAAATCTTTTGACGCGCCAGAGGGGCGGCAGTACAACGCGTTCTGCGGGCCCGATCCCGGCCAAGTGGCCGATGGGTCGGCCCCGACCGAACAGCACCGAGCAATTTCTGATCTCGTAAGACAAGCTTCGGCAAGCACCGTGGCCCCTGCGTATCGGCACCGCGCATTTGCGCCAGGAGACAGGCACATGGGCTCTTATTCCCGCTACTCGTCCGCCAAGGAAACCGACCTCTTTGGCGCACCGCCCCTGGAGGGCTGGCCCGAAGCGCCCTGCAGTCCGACCGGCGTCCCCGGTATCGACGAGCTGCTCCGGATGGACTCTGTCGAGGCCTCGAATGACGATGGGCTGCGGTCCGTGTTGCTGGCCAAGGCGGTGGAATACGAGATCATCCCGAGGCTGATGCTGGCGCACCGGGTGTCGCGCGATGGATTGGCGCAACCACAATCGACCGGCGAACATGTGTCTGCCGAAGACGTGCTGCCGTTTGCCGACCTGATCCTGCATGGCGACGACACCGTGCTGCGCAATTTCGTGGCGGTGCTGCGCGAGCGCGGCGTGCCCATCGAGTCGGTGTTCCTGGAGTTGCTGGCCCCGGTGGCTCGCCACCTCGGCGAGCTGTGGGAACGGGATCTGTGCAGCTTCACCGACGTCACGGTGGGCCTGGGCCGCCTGCAACAGCTGTTGCGAGAGCACAGCGCCGCGTTTTCGGACAGCCGCCTGTCACAGAGCCGCGGCGAAGCCCGCCGGGTGCTCCTGATGCCCTGCCCGGGCGAGCAACACACGTTCGGCTTGTCCCTCGTGGGCGAGTTCTTTCACCGCGCAGGCTGGGAAGTGGTCACCAGTTTCGCGGCGGCCGACGGCGCGCCCGGCATGGTGCAAAAGGACTGGTTTGATGTGGTCGGCTTTTCGCTGGGCTGCGAGACCGGCGTCGAGCGGCTGGCAGAAGCCATCGGGCAGGTCCGGCGCAAAAGCGTCAATGCCGGCGTCTCTATAATCGCCGGGGGTGCAATCTTTGGTATTCACCCGGAGTTTGGCGACAAGCTCAAAGCCGACGCCATCATCACCGATGGCCCCTCCGCGCCAGCGCTGGCGGAAAAATTGCTCGCCGACAGCAGAACCCGGATTCAGGTTTGAGGCACTCCTCCCCGACATAGTGATTTTGCTAGAACCACGAAAGCCCAACATGCAGCAGGCGTCACAAGCCTATGTCCACAAGCCGTTTGACAAGGCTGGCCAGTTTCTTGACGGCCTGGATGCAGATGCTGCCGCAGAGCTCGTCATGGCCTCCGCCGACGTGGTGCTCATCCTCGACACCGACGGCGTGATTCAGGACATGGCCCTCATCGGCAAGGACATGATGGGTCTGGGCTGTCAGGACTGGATCGGCAAGCCCTGGATCCAGACCGTGACGGTCGAGAGCAAACCCAAGATTGAAGACCTGCTCGGCCAGCCCACCGAAACGGGCCTGGACAACATCCGCTGGCGCCACGTCAACCATCCCATGGCCGACCGGGCGGACCTCCCGCTGTCTTACTCGGTGGTGCAGGTTCATCGCAAGACCCAAGGCAAGGCGGATCAGGTCTCGCACCGCGTGGCCTTCGGTCGCGACCTGCGCGGCCAGGTCGCGCTTCAGCAGCGCCTGGTGACGGCCCAGCAATCGATGGAACGCGATTACTGGCGCCTGCGTCAGGTGGAAACGCGCTACCGACTGCTGTTCCAGATGGCCTCCGAGCCGGTGCTCATCCTCGAAGGCTCCATCGACAAGCTGGAAGAAGCCAATCCGGCCGCTCACGAGTTGTTTGGCGAGCCTTCCCGCCTGCCCGGCTGGACCCTGCTCAACAGCCTTGACGTGCCCAGCCAGGCCGCGGTGCGCGACATGCTGGACCGCCTGCGCGCCAGCGGCCGTGCCGACCCCTGCACCATCCGCCTGGTCGATTCCACGCAGGACATGGTGGTCGCCGCCTCCCAGTTCCGCCAGGAAAACACCCTGCACTTCCTGCTGCGCTTCACCCGCCCGATGGATTCGGTGGCACCCAGCCTCTCGGCCAGCAAACGACAGCTGCTGCAGGTGATGGAAAGCGCGCCCGACGCGCTGGCGGTCACCGATCTCGACGGTCGCATCCTGAGTGCCAACCGCGCGTTCCTCGATCTCGGCCAGCTGGCCAGCGAAGACCAGGCGCGCGGTGAAGTGCTTGAGAAATGGCTGGGGCGCACCGGTGTCGATTTCCGTGTGCTGCTCACCAACTTGCGCCAGCACGGCAGCGTGCGCCTGTTTGCCACGCAGATGCGTGGCGAGTACGGCTCCACCTCCGAGGTGGAGATTTCGGCCGTGGCGGTGAATGCCGGCTCACAACGCTGCCTGGGTTTCACCATCCGCGACGTCGGCCGCCGCCTGGGCATCGAGACCCGCGCCAGCAAGGAACTGCCGCGTTCGGCCAGCCAGATGACCGAGTTGGTGGGTCGTTTGCCGCTCAAGGACATCGTGCGGGAAACCACCGACCTGATCGAACAGCTCTGCATCGAGGCGGCGCTGGAGCTCACCGGCGACAACCGGGCCTCGGCGGCCGAAATGCTCGGCCTCTCGCGCCAGAGCCTCTACATCAAGCTGCGCCGCTTTGGCATCCTGGAAGGTTTGAGCGAAGACACGCATTGAACGAATCACCCCCCGCGCCGCTTGGCGGCTCCCCCCTCTCTCGCCTTCGGCGGGAGGGGGGCGGCACCTGGGACCGGCGGAGCCGGATCCGCGGTGCCCCTGGACAAAACCAGCCTCTTTCTCCGGCTGGTTTTTTTTCGGCGGTGCGGCTGCGCCACCGCTTTCTCTTCCCCGGGATTTCCCTTGGTTTACATCTCATAGTGTCATTTTTCTTTGACACTTTTCGATGGGAGAGGTACAACCTTTTCCATGCAACTCCCTGCCCTGTCGGCTGTCACCGAGCTTTTCAAACCCATCACCTGGTTTCCACCCATGTGGGCGTTTGCCTGCGGGGTGGTGGCGTCGGGTGTGTCCATGGACGGGCGCTGGCTGCTGGCGGTGGTGGGCGTGGCGCTGGCCGGCCCGCTGGTGTGTGCGACCAGCCAGGCGGTGAACGACTGGTACGACCGCCACGTGGATGCCATCAACGAACCGCAGCGGCCGATTCCTTCCGGGCGCATTCCCGGGCAATGGGGCCTGTACCTCGCCATTCTCTGGACCGCGGTGTCGCTGGCGGTGGCCACTGCGCTGGGCCCCTGGGGCTTTGGCGCTGCTGCGCTGGGCCTGCTGCTGGCGTGGGCCTACAGCGCTCCGCCGGTGCGCCTGAAAGAAAACGGCTGGTGGGGCAACGCGGCCTGCGGTATCAGCTACGAAGGCATTGCCTGGATCACCGGTGCGGCCGTGATGGCCGGTGGCGCCATGCCCGGCGGTGAATCGCTGGTGCTGGCCGCGCTCTACAGCGCCGGCACGCACGGCATCATGACCCTCAACGATTTCAAGGCGGTGGCCGGAGACCGCCAGATGGGTGTGCGTTCGCTGCCAGTGCAACTGGGTGTGGACCGTGCCGCGCGCGTGGCCTGCTGGTTCATGGCGGTGCCGCAGGTGGTGGTGATCGCGCTGCTGCTGGTCTGGGGACAGCCCTGGCACGCGGCCGGCGTGGCCGGTTTGCTGTTGGCGCAAGCCGTGATGATGCGCCGCTTCCTCGCCGATCCCACGCCCCGCGCGCTCTGGTACAGCGGCTTCGGCGTGCCACTGTTTGTCTCGGGAATGATGGTCAGCGCGTTGGCGTTGCGCAGCATGACGGGAGCAGGCGCATGACACCGTTTGGCTGGGGCAGCATTGCGCGCCTTGGCCTCGTGCAGATGGCCCTGGGTGCCATCGTCGTCTTGACCACCTCGACACTCAACCGTGTGATGGTGGTCGAACTGGCCCTGCCCGCGCTGCTGCCGGGCATGCTGGTTGCCCTGCACTACCTCGTCCAGATCGCCCGACCGCGCATGGGCCACGGCTCCGACGTGGGTGGGCGCCGCACGCCGTGGATCGTGGGCGGCATGGCGGTCCTGGGCATCGGTGGTGTCGTCGCTGCCATGGGGACCGTGTGGATGGCCACCGACCGAACCGCTGGCATCGCGCTGGCCGTCCTGGGCTTTGCGCTGGTGGGGCTGGGTGTCAGCGCCAGCGGCACTTCGCTGCTGGTGATGCTGGCCAAGCGCGTGCCGGCTGCGCGCCGCGCCGGTGCGGCCACACTGGTCTGGATGATGATGATCGCGGGCTTCGCGCTCACCGCAGGCCTGGCCGGTCACCTGCTGGAGCCTTACTCGCCCGAGCGTCTGCTGGCCGTGACGGCCGGCGTGTCGCTGACCGCTTTTGCGCTCGCGCTGGTGGCGCTTCGCGGGCTCGAAGGTGCGCAGGCCTCGTACGAGCGCGCTGCAGGCGACGCGCCGCGTTTCAGCGAAGCGTTGACTCAGGTCTGGAGCGAACCGGTGGCGCGGCGCTTCACCATCTTCGTGTTCGTCTCCATGCTGGCCTACAGCGCGCAAGACCTGATCCTGGAACCCTTTGCAGGCACGGTGTTCGGCTACACGCCGGGCGCATCCACCCAGCTCTCGGGCGTGCAGCACGGTGGTGTGCTGGCCGGCATGTTGCTGGTGGCGTTCTCCGGTGCGTTGGCGGCCCGGTTTCCCTTGCATCCGCTGCTCGGGCGCATCGGTTCGCTGCGAGGATGGACCGTCGGCGGCTGCGTTGCGTCGGCTCTGGCGTTGTTCGGCCTGACGCTAGCCGGCCTGCAAGGCGAAGGCTCACCCCTCAAGGCCACGGTGTTCGCGCTGGGCCTGGCCAATGGCGCGTTTTCCATCGGCGCCATCGGTTCGATGATGCGGCTCGCCGGCGAAGGCCGGCAGTCGCGCGAAGGTGTGCGCATGGGCCTGTGGGGCGCAGCGCAGGCCATCGCCTTCGGGTTCGGCGGCCTGGTCGGCACCGGTGCGAGCGATCTGGCCCGCTGGCTGATCGCCACGCCGGGCTCGGCCTACGCGGCCGTGTTCGCGCTCGAAGGCTGGCTGTTCCTGCTCTCGGCCGCACTGGCCTGGCGCATCTCGGCACCGGCGGCCCAAGCACCGGGGCGCCTCTCTCCGTTTTCCAACGCCGGTGACGCCTTTGCCGTCGGCAACAACCCCAGGCAACTGTCATGAACACAGACGAAACCTTCGACGTGGTGGTGATCGGTGGCGGCCCTGCCGGCGCCACAGCGGCACACGAACTGGCCCGCCAGGGCCGTTCGGTGCTGCTGCTCGACCGGGCCGGCCGCATCAAGCCCTGTGGCGGCGCGATCCCGCCGCGCCTGATCAAGGACTTCGAGATCCCCGACGAACTGCTGGTCGCCAAGGCACAGTGCGCGCGCATGATCGCGCCGTCGAACAAGCACGTGGACATCCCGATCGACAACGGCTTTGTGGGCATGGTCAACCGCGAGTCGTTCGACGAATGGCTGCGTGCGCGGGCCGCCACGGCGGGCGCGGTGCGGCGCACCGGCGTGTTCGAAAAACTCAGCCGCGATGCGGACGGCACCAGCGTGGTTCATTACAGCGCGCGCGACCGCCACCAGCGTGGCGAGGGCACGCCGGCACAGGTGCGCGCCCGTGTGATCGTGGGCGCGGACGGTGCAAAGTCGCAGGTGGCGCGCCAGGGCGCGGTGCCCGGTGTGGAGGACACGCAGTACGTGTTCGCGTACCACGAGATCGTGCGCGCGCCCACCCCGGCGACCCAGCCCGCCGGCTATGACGGCACGCGCTGCGACGTGTACTACCAGGGCCGTTTCTCGCCCGACTTCTACGGCTGGGTGTTCCCGCACGGCGACACCATGAGCATCGGCACCGGCAGCGCCGACAAGGGCTTTTCGCTGCGCGGCTCGGTGCAGAAGATGCGCGAGGCCAGCGGCCTGGCCGGCTGCGAGACGCTGCGCCGCGAGGGCGCACCGCTGCCCATGAAGCCGCTGAAGCGCTGGGACAACGGCCGCGACGTGGTGCTGGCCGGCGACGCTGCCGGGGTGGTGGCGCCCGCCTCGGGCGAAGGCATCTACTACGCCATGCTCGGTGGTGAGCTGGCCGCACAGGCCGCGCACGAGATGCTGGCCACCGGCGACGTGCGTGCGCTCAAACTCGCGCGCAAACGCTTCATGAAACTGCACGGCACCGTGTTCACGGTGCTCGGCATCATGCAGTGGTTCTGGTACGTGAACGAAAAACGCCGCGAACGCTTCGTGAAGATCTGCGAAGACCGCGACGTGCAGCAGCTCACCTTCGAGTCCTACATGAACAAGCAGCTCACGCGCAAGAAGCCGATGGCGCACGTGCGCATCTTCCTCAAGGACATGAGCCACCTGCTGGGCTTCGCGCGGGTGTGACGGACCTCTGGCAGATCCGCTGGCTGCTCGACGTGGTGATCGTCTTCACCCTGCTGGAAGGCATGGGGTTGTGGCTGCACCACCGCCTCACAGGCCAAGGGCTGGCCCCGGGTGAATACGCCTTGAACATGCTCTCAGGCCTGTGCCTGATGCTGGCCGTGCGCGCCGCGGTCAGCGGACTGCCCTGGCCGTGGGTCGCCGTGTGCCTGAGCGCGTCGGGCGTGGCACACGGCTGGGATATCTTGAGGCGCTGGCGGCAGCGCCAGCCCTCTTTCAAGTGAGGCGCTGACAGCCGCCAGCGCTCCTCGGTCCCGGGTGTCAGCCGGCCTTCTTGACGTACGCGCTGCACCAGCCTTTGCCGGCCACCAACTTGCCGGGGAAGATGGCACAAGGGCCTGCCGCATCGGCGGGCTTGCCGGCGTACACCTGGCAGTTGCTGCACAGCTGCGTGGCGGCGTGCTTGGGAAACTTCTTGGCATCGACCTTGGTGGAGTCGGCCACGTAACCCAGCGCAGCGGCCTGGGCGTCCTTCTCATTGAGCATGGCGGCCTGCGCCTGGGCCTGGGTGGCCAGCAATGCGGTGCCGCTGGCGGCAGCGACTTGAAGCATGAAAACGCGACGATTGGAACCGTTCATGTGATGACCTCGTGGGTGTTGCGATATTGCTCCGACATCCTACGCCGCGCCGGATTAAGCCGGGCTGACACCCCCGAGCGCTTGAGTGCGGCAATGGCCCATTGCCCCGCCGGGGCTTTGACCTGACGCTGCGGCCAGACCGGCGCGGCCGACCCGAAACGACCGGACGGGCGGGGATACGTACACTTGGCAAAAAACCCCGCCCATGACGCCCCAAGACTACGTTCAGCAAAAAGCCGCAGCCTCGGGCAGCAGCTTCTATTACGCCTTTCTGTTCCTGCCCGCCGAGCGGCGCGCCGCCATCACCGCCTTTTACGCTTTCTGCCGCGAGGTGGACGACGTGGTGGACGAGGTGAGCGACCCGGCCGTGGCGCAGACCAAGCTGGCTTGGTGGCGGCGCGAGGTGGCGCAGTCGTTTGCCGGCTCGCCCACCCACCCGGTGATGCGCGCGCTCATGCCGCTGAGCACTGCCCACGCGATCGAGGCCCGACACCTGAACGCGGTGATCGACGGCTGCCAGATGGACCTGGAGCAGAACCGTTACCTCGACTTCGCCAACCTGCAGCGCTACTGCCACCTCGTGGCCGGTGTGGTGGGCGAGGTCGCCGCCAACATCTTCGGCCAGACGCAGCTGCAGACCACCGCGTACGCCCACCGCCTGGGTCTGGCGTTCCAGCTCACCAACATCGTGCGCGACGTGGGCGAAGACGCCGCGCGCGGTCGCATCTACCTGCCGGTCAACGAGCTTCAGAGCTTCAATGTGAAGGCACACGAACTGCTGCAACGCGGCGCAGCGCCCGGCACCGACGTGGCCGACTTCAACCGCCGCTTCACCGCCCTCATGCAGTTCCAGTGCACCCGCGCGCTGCAAACCTACGACGAAGCCCTGGCCCTGCTGCCCGCGGCCGACCGGCGCGCGCAGAAGCCCGGCCTGATGATGGCCAGCATCTACCGCACGCTGCTGCAGGAGATCGCGGCCGACCCGCTGCTGGTGCTGACCCAGCGCGTGAGCCTCACGCCGCTGCGCAAGTTCTGGCTCGCCTGGAAAGTCCAGGCATTGGGCAGGTTATGACCCCCACGCTCCGCCGCTTCGCGGGTTGCTGCCCCCCCAGAGGGCTGGTCTTGCTGGGGGCGGCCCGGCGTCGGGTTCGTGGCCCCCACGCTCCCCCGCTGCGCGTGGTCCGCTGCCCCCCCAGGGGGCTGGTCTTGCTGGGGGCGGCCCGGCGCTGCGACCGTTCTCCACCGATCCCATGAAAGTAGCCGTTGTCGGCGCGGGCTGGGCCGGCATGGCCGCGGCGGTGGAGGCTGCGGGGCTGGGCATGGACGTCACCGTCTTCGAAGCCACGCGCACCTTGGGGGGCCGCGCCCGTGCGCTGAGCGCCGCGAAGCCCGACGGCACATCCCTCACGCTGGACAACGGACAACACATCCTGATCGGCGCCTACAGCGAAACCCTGGCCCTGATGCAGCGCGTGCGACTCGAACTGCCCCACGTGCTGATGGCCCTGCCGCTCTCGCTGCCCTACCCCGACGGCACGGGCCTGCAGACACCGACCTGGGCCGCGCGCTGGCCGGCGCCGCTCGATGCGCTGGCGGCGATCGCCACCGCGCGCGGCTGGACCTGGGGTGAGCGCCTGGCGCTGATCCGCGCCTCGCTGCGCTGGCAGATGGCAGGCTTTCGTTGCGAGCCCTCGGCCACGGTCGAGAGCCTGTGCGAAGACCTGCCCGAGCGCGTGATGCGGGAGCTGGTCGAGCCGCTGTGCGTGTCCGCCCTCAACCTCCCCGCTTCACACGCGAGCGCCGCCGTGTTCCTGCGGGTCATGCGCGACGCCCTGTTTGGCCGCGGCGCGGCGGGGTTCAACGCGTCGAGCCTGCTGCTGCCGCGCACCGACCTCACCCGCCTGTTTCCGGCGGCCGCCGCGCAGTGGCTGCAGCAACAGCACGACAAAACCAGCCGCATCCAGTTGGGCGCCCGCATCACGGGGCTGCGCGCCGAAGGCGGGCGGTGGCGGCTCACCGGTGACGGCATCGACCAGGCCTTTGACCGCGTGATCTGGGCCACCACCGCCAGCGTGGCCGCACAGACCTTGCTGGCCCACGCCGACGACAACGAGGCGCTGGCCAGCTGGGCGCTGTCGGCCCACGCGCTGGGCTTCACCGCCATCACCACGGTCTACGCCTGGGCTCCCGGGGCCCGCCTCGCCGCACCCATGCTGGCCCTGCGGGCCGAACCCGACGAACAGGCGGCGCCCGCGCAGTTCGTGTTTGACCGAGGGCAGCTCAGCCCCGACGACGCCGCCGCGCAAGGCGTGCTGGCCTTCGTGGTGAGCGCGAGCACCGGCGAGCGCGACGACTTGCAGGCGCGCGTGTTGCAGCAAGGCCAGCGACAACTGGGCCTGGCGCTGCAGCCATGGGTCACGGTGGTGGAGAAGCGGGCCACCTTCGCCTGCACACCCGGCCTGGAGCGCCCCGGCGCGGTGATGGCCCCGGGGCTCTTCGCGGCGGGCGACTACGTGCAAGGCCCCTACCCGGCCACGCTCGAATCCGCCGTTCGCAGCGGCCTGGCGGCGGCACGCTTGGCCAAAGGCTGAGTCGGCACAACACCCGCAGGGGAACCTCTGCCCACCCCGGCGTTCCCACCGGTTGAAACTTTCTCAACCACCCACCAAGGAAGTCCGCGGGATGAACCAGACCAGCCCCACCCGAACCCTGCTGATGGCAAGCGCCCTGTGCCTGTCGGCACTCTTCAGCACCTCGGCCCAAGCACAGCGCATGGTCAGCGTGAAGGGAAGCACGCTGAACATGCGCGAAGGCCCGGGCACGCACACGGCGGTGTTGTGGGAACTGAAACAGGGCTATCCGCTGCAGATCACCGAGCGCAAAGGCAGCTGGCTGCGCGTGCGCGACTTCGAAGGCGACACGGGCTGGGTGGCGCGCTCGCTCACCGGCAACACCCCGCACCACGTGGTCAAGTCCCCGGTGGCCAACCTGCGCAGCGGGCCGGGCACGCAGCACCGCATCGTGGGCAAGCTCGAATACGGTGAACTGCTGCGCACCCGAGAAAAGCGCGCCGACTGGGTGCGCGTGGAGCGCAGCGAAGGGGTGAGCGGCTGGATCGCGAAACGGCTGCTCTGGGGCTTCTGAAGACCGGCGCTCAGTCGAACTCGCGCAACTGAACGTAGGCGGGCCGCGCCATGCAGCGCAGGATCCAGTCGTGCGTGAGCGGGTGGTCGGCCATCAGTGCCCTGGATGGACGTGCCCAGTTGAGCACGCTGGCCACGCACAGGTCGGCCACGGTGAACCGCGCCGCCGCCAGATGCGCCTGGCCCGCGTCCTTCTGTCGTTGCAGGTGCTGCTCGATGACGCGCAGTGGCACCGCGAGGCGGCGCTCGGCGGCCTCTGCCAACGCCGGTTTGCGCCGCTCTTCGGGCATCACCAGGCGGTGCATCAGCACGGTCAGCGCATCGGTCTCGGCTTCCGTCACGGCCCAGAAGCTCCAGCGCAGAGCCTCGGCGTCTTCACGCGGCGTGGCGGGTGTGATGCTCACCCCGTCCGCCAGCCCATGGTGCCGCGCGATGTACAGCGCACAGGCCATGCTCTCCCACACCACCACGTCACCGTCGGGTCGCGCATCGACCACCGCCGGCACATGGCCATTGGGATTGATGGCCAGGAACGCCGGTGTGCGTGTGCCGCCACCCTGGTAGTCCAGCTTTTCGTGGTGGAAGTCGAGGCCGAGTTCGGTGGCCGCCCAAAGGGGGCGCACGGCGCGGGAGGCAGCGATGCCGTGGATCGTGAGGCTCATGGCGGTGGCTTTGGCAAAAAGAAGGGTCAACCGATCTGGCGGCACAGGTCCATCAGGTCGGTCACGGTGGTGTGGGGCTGCAGAGGGGCATGGTCCCAGGCCAGCCCGGTGCGGTTGATCCAGGCCACCTGCATGCCGGCGCGAAGACCACCCACCACGTCCAGCACCGCGTCATCCCCGATGTGCAGCACTTCGGTGGGGTCAACGCCGGCGGCGTCGGCCGCCGCGTGGAAGATGCGCGGGTCGGGTTTGCCCACACCGAACTCGCGTGCGTTGAAGGCCGCGTGAAAGTGGTGGCCGAGGCCCACGCGGTGCACGTCGGCATTGCCGTTGGACACGGCCACCACCGGAAAGCGCGTGCTCAACCATTCCAGGGCCGGCATCGCATCCTCAAACAGCTGCACGCGCTGACGCTCGTCGAAAAACACGTCGAACGCCGGCTCGGCCAGCGCGGGGTCGTCGCCGGCTCGGTGCAGCACGTAGCGGATCGACTCACGCCGCAAGGCGCTGAGGTCGTAGGCCAGGTCGGGCCGCAGGGTCTGCAGGTGGTTGCGCGCTTCCCGCAACGCCCCGGGTGTGGCGTAGAGCTTGGCGGTGGCCGGCGCGTGCTGCGAGAGCCAGTTGGCCAGCATGGCCTCGGCTCGCTCGATGGTGGGCCAGATGGGCCAGAGCGTGTCGTCCAGATCGATGCTGATGGCGCGGATGCGGGTGGGGTCCAGCACCAAGGGGGTGGCGGGCAGGTCGGTACTCATGGGGGTTTTCATGCTTGCGAGAGAATAGCGCATGCCCTTCAACACCGAACCGCCCTTCAAACACGGCCAAGCCGCCCGCACCGCAGTGCTGCTGTGCAACCTGGGCACCCCCGACGAGCCCACCGCACCCGCCCTGCGCCGCTACCTCGCCGAGTTTCTGGGCGACCAGCGCGTGGTGGAGATCCCGCGCTTCGTCTGGATGCTGATCCTGCACGGGATCATCCTGCGCGTGCGGCCCAAGAAGTCGGCCGCCAAGTACGCCGGCATCTGGATGCCCGAGGGCTCACCGCTGAAGGTGTGGACCGAGCGCCAGGCCACGCTGCTGCGCGGGTATCTGGGCGAGCGTGGTCACCAGGTCAAGGTGCGCTACGCCATGCGGTACGGCAATCCGTCGATCGCCTCGGTGATGGACGAACTCAGGGCCGAGGGTGTGACCCGCGTGCTGGTGGTGCCGGCCTACCCGCAGTACAGCGCCACCACCACGGCCAGTGTGATCGACGGCGTGATGAACTGGGCGGCCAAGGTGCGCAACCTGCCCGAACTGCGCTTCATCAACCGCTACCACGACCACCCGGGGTACATCCAGGCGCTGGCCAAAACCATCAAGGCCCACTGGGCGGCACACGGCCAGAGCGAACAGCTGGTGATGAGCTTCCACGGCGTGCCCGAGCGCACCCTGCAGCTGGGCGATCCCTACCACTGCGAATGCCACAAGACCGCGCGCCTGCTGGCCGAACACCTGGGACTGCCCAAGGACCGCTACAAGGTCACGTTCCAGTCGCGCTTCGGCAAGGCCAAGTGGCTGGAACCCTACACCGAGCCCACGCTGATCGACCTCGCCAGCAAGGGTTTGAAAAGCGTGGACCTGGTCTGCCCCGGCTTCACCAGCGACTGCCTGGAAACGCTGGAAGAAATCAACATGGAAGCGCGCGAGGCCTTCCTGCACGCGGGCGGCCAGAGCTTCCAGTACATCCCCTGCCTGAACGACCAGCCCGAGTGGATCCGCGCACTCACCGACGTGACCGAGCAGCACCTGCAGGGCTGGGCCACCAAAACCGCCGACCACCCGATAGAGCTGCAGGTCAGCCGTGAGCGCGCGCTGGCGATCGGCGCGAAGGACTGAGCCCTGTCGGCTGCCTGGCCTGTCTTTCTGCAGGGTCTGGCCCTGAGCCTGGGTCTCATCGTGGCCATCGGCGCGCAAAACGCCTTTGTGTTGCGCCAAGGCCTCAGGCGCGAGCACGTGGGCAGCGTGGTGGTCTTCTGCGCCGTGGCGGACGCTGCGCTGATCACGGCCGGTGTGCTGGGCATGGCGCAGGCCCTGGGCAACAGCCCTGGCCTCGCGCGCGCACTCGCACTGGCAGGTGCGGCCTTCCTGGCGGTTTATGGATGGCGCGCGCTGCGCCGGGCGCGGCATCCAGAGCGGTTGACCGCATCGGACACCGGCGCGTCCATCAGCCGGGCGGCCGCCCTGGCGCAGGCCGCCGCCTTCACGTTGCTCAACCCCCATGTGTACCTGGACACGGTGCTGCTCGTGGGCAGCATCGGCGCGCAACAACCCGCCGCCCTGCGCGGCTGGTTCGTCGCAGGCGCCAGCACGGCCAGCCTGCTCTGGTTCGGGCTGCTGGGCTTCGGTGCGCGCTGGATGGCGCCCTGGTTTGCGCGGCCCAAAGCCTGGCAGGTGCTCGACGCCCTGATCGGGGTGACCATGTGGCTGCTGGCCGCGCTGCTGCTGCGCCACGCCCTGGCCAACCTCTGATCCGGCGTGCTCAGGCGCTCACTGCGCCACGGCGACCCGGCGGGCCAGCAAGCGCGGCACCAGCAAAACCAACACCACGACCGCCAGCAACGTGGCCGACATCGGGCGCTCGAAGAACACCATGAAGCTGCCCTCGCCAATGGAGAGTGCATTGCGCATCTGAGCCTCGGCCATCGGGCCCAGGATCAGCCCCACGATCACCGGCGCCGTGGGAAAGTCGTAGCGGCGCATCACCACGCCCAACAGTCCCAGACCGTACATGAGGAACAGGTCAAACGAACTCTGGCGCATGCCGTACACACCCACCGTGGCAAAGATCAGGATGCCGGCATAGAGCTGCGGACGCGGGATCTTCAGAAGCTTGATCCACAGACCCACCATCGGCAGGTTGAGCACCAGCAACATCACGTTGCCGATGTAGAGCGAAGCGATCAGCGCCCACACCAGTGTCGACGAAGTCTGGAACAGCTGAGGCCCGGCGTTGATGCCGTAGTTCTGCAGCGCGCTCAGCAAGATGGCCGCCGTCACCGAGGTGGGAATGCCCAGCGTGAGCAGCGGCACCAGCGTGCCGGTCACCGCAGCGTTGTTGGCGGCCTCGGGCCCGGCCACGCCCTCGATGGCACCCACCGTGCCGAACTCGGCCTTGTGCTCGGGGCTGGCCAGTTTGCGCTCGGTCGCGTAGCTGAGAAACGTGGGAATCTCGGTGCCGCCAGCGGGGATGGTGCCGAACGGAAAGCCGATGGCCGTGCCGCGCAGCCAGGCGGGCCAGGAGCGGCGCCACTCGCTGCGCGTCATGTGGGCGCGGGTCATCTTGTTCATGAAGGCCGGGCTTCGTCCCTCGTACAGCGCGTTGTAGAGCGCCTCGGCCACGGCAAACAAACCCACCGCCACCAGCACCACCTCGATGCCGTCCATGAATTCGAGCACGCCGGCGGTGTAGCGCACCTGTGCCGTGATCTGATCGATGCCGATCAGGCCGAGCGCCAGGCCAAAGAACAGCGCGGTGAGGCCGCGCAGGGTGCTCTGGCCCAGCACCGCGCTCACGGTGGTGAAGGCCAGCAGCATCAGGCAGAAATACTCGGGCGGGCCGAGTTGAACCGCGAACTCGGCCAGGAGGGGCGCGAACAAGGTGACCAGGATGGTGGCGATGCTGCCCGCCACGAACGAGCCGATGGCCGCACTGGCCAGCGCCGCACCGGCGCGCCCGCTCTTGGCCATCTTGAAACCTTCGAGCGCGGTGACCATGGTGCCGGTCTCACCCGGTGTGTTGAGCAGGATGGACGTGGTCGATCCGCCGTACATGGCGCCGTAGTAGATGCCCGCAAAGAAGATCATCGACGCGGTGGGTTCGACCTGGCCGGTGATGGGCAGCAGCATGGCCACGGTCACGGCCGGGCCCAGGCCGGGCAGCACGCCGATGGCTGTGCCCAAAGCGCAGCCGGCAAAGGCCCAGAGCAGGTTGATCGGCGTGCCCGCGGTGGCGAAGCCACCGAGCAGTTGGGTGAGGGTGTCCATCATGTCGTTGCAGCCTGGGCGGTCAGATCCAGCCCGAGGCCGTGATGCCCGGCAGGTTCACCGCGAGCAGTTGGGTGAACAGCCAGAACACGGGTGCGGCGATCAGCATGCCGGTGACCGCGTCCTTGGCGGTCTGGCGCAGGTCGCCTGCCGGCTTGCCTTCGCTGGCGCGCAGGCCACGAACCGCGAGCACAAAACACAGCGAGCAACTGAGAATGAAGCCGATGGTGGTGATGAGTGCCGCGTTGAGCAACACGCCGGCCGAGACCCAGGCCAGCGCGCGCCAGTCGCCGCGGGCCGCACCCGAGGGCTCTTCCATTTGCCGATAACCACCCGTGAGCACTTCGCGGATCAGCATCACGCCGCACAGGCCCAGCGCCGCGCTGATCACCCAGGGCAAAAAATTGGGGCCGACGCCGGCATAGCCCGCGTCGGAAGGAATGTCCATCGCGCCCCAGGCCAGCACGGCGGCCACGATCAGCGCGCCGATGCCCATGGCCAGCTGGCCAGGGCGGTGGTTGGGGTTCTCGGAGTTTGCTTCGGGGGTGGTCATGGACACAGGCTCAAACCATCCCGGCGCGGACCATCGTGGCGCGCAGCGAAGAAAAATCTTTGTCCACGAACTCGTCAAACGCCTTGCCGGTCAGCAGCGCAGGCATCCAGTTGTTTTTCTCCACGGCAGCCGCCCACGCCTTGCTTTGCGTGGCTTTCATCACCATGGCGGTGAGCGCATCGCGCTGGGCCGGCGTGATGCCGGGCGCGCCGTACACACCGCGCCAGTTGCCAATTTCCACGTCGATGCCCTGCTCTTTCAAGGTGGGCACGTCAATGCCTTTGACACGCTGCGCCGACGTGACGGCGATCGCGCGCATCTTGCCGCTCTCGATGTACTGCTGAAACTCGCTGAAGCCACTGCCGCCCAGGGTGACGTTGCCGCCCAGGATGGCGGCCACCGCTTCACCACCGCCGCGAAACGGCACGTAGTTGATCTTGGACGCCGGCACGCCGACCGACTGCGCGATCTGCGCGGCGGCAATATGCTCGGTCGCACCGCGCGAACCGCCGCCCCACTTGATGCTGCCCGGATCCTTCTTGAGCTGATCGACCACGTCTTTCATGGTCTTGTAGGGCGAATTGGCCGGCAGCACGAACACGTTGTATTCGGTGGTGAGGCGGGCAATCGGGGTGAGCTGCGTGATCGACACCGGCGGCTTGCCGGTGATGATGCCGCCGAGCATCACGGCGCCCATGACCATCAGCGCGTTCGGATCGCCCTTGCTGGCGTTGAAGAACTGCGCCAGTCCAATCGCGCCGGCCGCGCCGCCCTTGTTTTCGAAGGTGACCGAGGAAGCCACGCCTGCATCGCGCAGGGCTTCGCCCAGCGCACGGCCAGTGCCGTCCCAGCCGCCACCGGGGTTGGCGGGAATCATCATCTTGATGTTGGCGCTGGCCCAGGCGGCGTTGGGCAACGCGCCGGCAGCGGCCAGTGCGGCCAGGGATTTGAGGAAGGTGTCGCGACGCATGGTGTGTCTCCTGCTGTGTGTGATCTGACGTTGGTATCTTGCGGTTGAGCCCTGTCAATTCGCTGTCCGCCAGCTTGGGGGAAACCCTGAGCTGGCGGACAAGGCGTCAGAAGCGGTGACGCAACCCGACCTGGATGCCGTTCGAATTCGATCCCGCCACCGGGCTGTTGAAGCCCAGCGCCGACGCGGTGTCGTTGTCCACCGCGGTGAGGTGGCCGTAGATCGCGGTGCGCTTGGACAGGTTGTGGCTGGCCTGCAGCGTGTAGAGGCGCGCATCGTCGCTGGCGGCGGCGGCCGAGCCGTTCACGTCCTTGGCCTGCGCCGCGCCCACCGACACGGTGGTCTGACCGAACTTGAACGCGGCGGCCACGCCGTAAACCTTGAGCTTCTTCGCGGCCTTGTCCTCGGCGTCGTAATAGCCCGACAACGTGAAGCCGCCGAAGTCGTAAGCACCCACGAGCAACACCGCGTCGCGGCCCTGCCGGCCCGCGAGCACACCGTCGGCGTCGGTCACCCGCATCAGCGAAATGCCGGCGGTCAGTGGCCCGTGGGCGTACAACGCGTGCGCGCTGGCCTGCTTGGCGAAATCCGCGCTGGTGTTGGTGCTCACGCGCTCTTCGCCCAGGCTGTACTGGAGCTGGAACACGGTGTTGGCCACGGTGGGCGAGACGTAGGTGAGCGCGTTGTCCACGCGGTTGTAGTCGCCGTTGCCGATGATGGGCACCACACTCAACACGTCGTAGGTCTTGGTGCCGATGATGCTGACGATGTCGTCCATCGGCGTGTACTGGCGGCCCAGACGCACCGCACCCCAGCCGCCACCCAGGCCCACAAAGCTCTGACGCCCAAACATCCGCCCACCCTGGCCCAGCGTGCCCGTGTCGGCGTTGAAGCCGGTCTCCAGCACGAACAGGGCCTTGAGCCCACCACCCAGGTCCTCGCTCCCGCGCAAACCCCAGCGCGAGCCTTGCTGCTGGCCCGAGGTGACGCGGGTGAGGGAGGTCGCGCCCTTGACCCGCTCGACGGCCACGTCGACGACGCCGTACATGGTCACGGACGACTGGGCAGAAACCAGTCCACTGAACAGCCCGAGAACGCCCAGGACGATCGCATTTTTTTTCATATTGACCTCAAGAATGGATGGACAACCGCAACAAGCCTGATGCGTCCGGTGCGGCGATCGGACAGGCTGCATGCTCGGTTTGCAGGCTGTCAGTCGGCTGTCCACCCCATCCGGACAAACCCTGTGCATCGGTCGAACGGCGTGGGACCCGTGCCCATAATCGACGCCCATGAAAGTGCTGCTGATCGAAGACAACGCCACCATGCAGACCACCCTGCGGCGCAGTTTTGAGCGGCGCGGTGTGCACGTGCTCAGCTGCGACGACGGCGCCCGTGCGCTGGCCCTGTGGCAGGCCAGCCTGCCGGATGCGGTGCTGCTCGACCTGAGCCTGCCCGGCCTGGACGGTCTGGAAATCCTCAGCCGGGCACGCGCGGCGGGGCTGGAGACGCCGGTCATCATCCTGACCGCCCGCGGCACCGTGGGCGACCGCATCCTGGGCCTGAACACCGGCGCCGACGACTACCTGCCCAAACCGTTCGACCTCGACGAGCTCGAAGCGCGGCTGCGTGCGCTGGTGCGTCGCTCCGCCAGCGCCGACCACTTGGCAGGCCAAGCGGGACGGGGGCCCGTGTGGTGCGGCATGCACGTGGAAAAAGACAGCGGCGCGGTGTACTTCGGCGGCCAGCCCATGGAACTGGCGCCGCGCGAACTCTCCCTGTTGCAGGCCCTGCTCGGCAAGCCGGGGCATGCCATCGCCAAGGAGCGGCTGTTCGAGCTGGTGTTCCCCGGCGAAAGTCAGGTTCAACCCGAAGCCATTGAAGTGGTGGCCTACCGGCTGCGCAAGAAGATCGCCCACACCGGCGCGCAGCTGGTGACACTGCGCGGTCTGGGCTATCTGCTCAAGGCCGAGCGCTGATGAGCGTTCCCGCCACCGGCCACCGGCCCCACGCCCTCTCGCTGCGCCGCACCTTGTTGCTCGGCATTCTGCTGCCGGTGTTCGCCTTTCTGTTGATCAACACGGTGGTGCTGTACCGCCAGGCGCTGGCCGCCGCCGACACCGCTTACGACCGCACCCTGCTCGCCACCGCCAAGTCGCTTGGTGAACAGCTGCGCGTCACCGGCACCGGCAACGAACTGCGGGTGGAATCCACTGTGCTCTATTCGGCGCTGGAGGCCTTCGAAGCCGACAACCGCAGCCGCATCTTCTATCGCGTGAGCGGCCTGCAAGGCGAGCTGGTGTCCGGCTTCGACGACATGCCACCGGGGCGCAGCGACATCCCGCAAAAGAACCTCTATGCGGCGCTGGTGAACTTCTACGACGACCAGTACCAGGGTGTGCCGGTGCGCATGGCGGTGTTGCTGCAGCCGGTCTCGGGCGTCTACGAACAAGGCATGGCCACGATCCAGGTGGCCGAAACGCTCGAGCTGCGCGAGACCCTGGCACGCCAGATCCTGATCGACACGTTGTGGCGACAGGCAGCGCTGGTGCTGGTGATCGCGCTGGTGGTGGTGTTCGTGGTGCAGCGCGCCACACGCCCGGTGCGCGCGCTCAGCCAGGCGCTGGGCATGCGCAGCGAGAACGACCTGTCGCCCCTGCCGACCGAAGGGGCACCGCGCGAACTGCTGCCACTGCTGGACGCCACCAACCAGCACATGCAGCGCCTGTCGCACCTGCTGGATCACCAGAAGCGTTTTGTGCGCGACACCTCGCACCAGCTGCGCACGCCGCTGGCCGTGCTCAAGACGCAGGTGCAGTCGGCCCAGCGCGGCGATGTGGAGCCGCGCCAGGCGCTCGATGAGATCGGCCACACGGTGGAGCGTGCCACCGAGCTGGCCAACCAGATGCTCGCGCTGGCCAAGGTGGAACAGTTGCGGCAAGAAAAGAGCACGCCGGTGCACGAGTGGTCGGCCGTGGTGCGCCTGGTCGCACTCGACCTGTCGGCGCTCATCGCCGAGCGCTCGCTCGATTTTTCCATCACCACCCAACGCGCGCCCGTGCGCGCCCACGAATGGGCCCTGCGCGAGCTCAGCCGCAACCTGCTGCACAACGCCATCAAGAACACGCCACCGGGCTCAGCGCTCACCGTGGCACTGGTGGCGGACACCCAGACCGCCGCACTCACCATCAGCGACGCGGGCCCGGGCATCTCGGCGGCACTGCGCGAGCGCCTGTTCCAACCCTTTGCCACCGAACAGCGGCCAGGCAGCAGCACCGCCGGCTCCGGGCTGGGGCTGGCGATCTGCCGAGAGATCGTGCAGTCGCTTGGTGGCGCCATCGACCTCGACAACCGCACCCGCTCCGGCCAGGTGAGCGGACTGGACGCCACCGTGCGCCTGCCCCTGGCCCCACACACGCCCCCTGCATGAAACCCGCCCACACCGAATCCTCAGCCACCAGAGTCCGGCTCGACAAATGGCTCTGGGCCGCGCGCTTTTACAAAACGCGCAGCCTGAGCAGCGAAGAAATCGAGAAGGGCCGCGTCAGGCTCAATGGCCAACTGGCCAAACCGTCGAAAGAGGTCAAGACCGGCGACACGCTGGAACTGCGCATCGGCCACGAGGTTCGCACGGTGGTGGTCCAGGGCTTGAGCGGCGTGCGGTCTTCAGCGCCGGTGGCCGCACTGCTGTACGAAGAGACCGCCGCCTCGCTGGCGCAACGCGCCGCGAACGCCGAAATGCGGCGCCTCGCGCCCGAGCCCGCTCACAGCCAGCCCATGGGGCGGCCCACCAAGCGTGACCGGCGGGACATCGAGGGTTTGCGCGACGCGCCGCCCCGAGGCGAATGGAACGATCGCTGGAGCGCGTCGCTCGACGAGTGACCGCCCCAACGCCAAGGCCCACCACGAACCGGCCGCACCCATCCAGAGGCATCCAGGGTCCGGCCAAAGAGGGGGGGGGGAAGCCGCGTCAGCGGCGCGGGGAGGAGCTCAGCCTTTCCGCAGCCCCAGCCACATCACGGTGGCCACCACCAGCAGCCCACCGGCCACCTGCACCGCTGCAATCGACTGGCCCAGGATCGCCCAGGCCAGCACCAGCGCAAAGATGGGTTCGATGTTCATGATGGCCGAGTTGCCCACCACGCCGAGTCTGGGCAACACGGTGAACATGATGGTGAACGCAGTGCCGTAGAGCACGGTCAAACCGAACAGCCCCCACCAGCCCACCGCCGCCTGCGGCAAGGCCAGGCCACCCTGCACCGCACAAGCGACGAGCGCCATGATGCCCACGATGCTCATGGTGGTGGCGGTGCGCAGGCGGCCATCGAGATCACCTGTCTCGTGCTGCGTGATCACCAGCGCCAGGCCAAAAGTCGCCGCGGCCGTCAATGCGAACGCCACGCCCACACCAATGCGCGACCAGTGGCCCGATGCGCCCAGACCAGAGGCCGCGCCCGACACATCGAGCGCGAGCGCCAGCCCGAGCAGCATCACCGGCATCGCGCGCAGCACGCGCGGCTGCGGCCGCTGGCCGTAGACCACGCGCGCCCACAGCGCGGTCCACAGCGGGTAGGTGTTGAAAGCCAGCAAGGCCAGCGCCACCGGCAGCCGCGCCACCGAGGCGTAAAGACACAAGCTCTGCACGCCCACCAGCACACCGATCGCCGGCAAGGCCTTGCGGTGATGGGCCTGCAAGCGCACCGGCACCCGGTATGCCAGCACGATCAAGCCCACCACCAGCGCCGTGACACCACTGCGAAACGCCACCGCCGTGGCCACGCTCACCCCGTGGTCAAACGCCAGCCGGGCCGCCACGTGGTTGGCACCCATCATGAACGCGATGAGCAGCAGCGTGGCGAATGCCGAGCCGGACAGTGAGGCCGTGGGTGCATGGGGTGCGGACATGCCCGCATTTTGGGGGGTCGGACATCGAAACCCGTGTCACGCCCGGACGCACACCAACGGCGCGGACATGAAAAACGCGCCCGAAGGCGCGTTTTGTTTTCTTGTCTGGCGGAGCGAGAGGGATTCGAACCCTCGATGAGGCTCTACACCCCATACTCCCTTAGCAGGGGAGCACCTTCGGCCACTCGGTCATCGCTCCGGAAGCTGCGTATTATGCCTCATCTCACCCGGCCTTCTCCTCTGAACAGAAGGTTCAGCCGGTGATGGTGTCGGCGGTCTGGTCGAGGTCGAACTCACGGTGCAGTGAACGCACGGCGAGCTCCATGTATTTCTCGTCGATCACCACCGACGTCTTGATCTCCGAGGTCGAGATCATCTGGATGTTGATGCCCTCGGTGCTCAGGCATTTGAACATGCGGCTGGCCACGCCCACGTGGCTGCGCATGCCGATGCCCACGATGCTGACCTTGCAGATGCGCGCATCGCCCACCACTTCGGCAGCACCCAGCGATGGCACGACCTTGGCCTTGAGCAGGTCCATGGTCTTCTGGAAATCGTTGCGGTGCACCGTGAAACTGAAGTCGGTCTTGCCGTCCTTGCTGAGGTTCTGGATGATCACGTCGACCTCGATGTTCGCGTCCGCCACCGCACCCAGGATCTGATAGGCGATGCCGGGGGTGTCGGGCACGCCGAGCACGGAAATCTTGGCTTCGTCGCGGTTGAACGCAATGCCTGAGACGACGGCTTGTTCCATGGTTTCTTCTTCCTCAAAAGTGATCAGGGTGCCGGAAGCGGCTTCAATGTTCAGGTCGATGTCCCAGGGCGTGAAGCTGGAGAGCACGCGCAGGGGCACCTTGTACTTGCCGGCGAATTCCACCGAACGGATCTGCAGCACCTTGCTGCCCATGCTGGCCATCTCCAGCATCTCTTCGAAGCTCACGCGCTCCAGGCGGCGAGCTTGCGGCACCACGCGCGGGTCGGTGGTGTAGACGCCGTCCACGTCGGTGTAGATCAGGCACTCGGCGGCCTTGAGGGCTGCGGCCACGGCCACGGCCGAGGTGTCGCTGCCGCCACGGCCCAGCGTGGTGATGTGACCTTCCGGGTCCACGCCCTGGAAGCCGGTGACGATGACGACCTTGCCGGCGTTCAAATCGGCCCGGATGCGCACGTCGTCGATCGACTCGATGCGGGCCTTGGTGAACGCGCTGTTGGTCTTGATCGGTACTTGCCAGCCGGCGTAGCTCACCGACTCCATTCCTTCGGCCTGCAGCGCAATGGCCAGCAATGCCGAAGACGCCTGCTCGCCGGTGGAGGCCAGCATGTCGAGTTCGCGGCTGTAGGCGGTGGTGGCCTTGCTCGGCGCGAGCTCTTTCGCCAGGCCGAGCAGGCGGTTGGTCTCGCCGCTCATGGCGCTGGGCACGACCACCAGCTGGTGGCCCGCACGGTGCCACTTGGCCACGCGTTTGGCCACATTGCGGATGCGCTCGGTCGACCCCATGGAGGTGCCGCCGTACTTGTGAACTATCAAGGCCATCGGGTTGGATTGGTTGGGTTGAACGCGCCGGCTGCGCCACCGGGCAAAGCCCGTAATTATAGGGCGGGGGTGTAGCGCAGGCACCCACCATCGCGCTCCACATGACCCGGACCCACTTTCAAGTGGATGCGGTGGCCGCGCGTGGTGCAGGCCTCGATCTGGTCGAGCAACTCGTCGAGTTGCGCGGTGGCCGCGGCCACGCCCGCGCTGCTGCGCAGCCAGTGGCGCAGGGCATTGGTCTGCCGATCGCGCGAAAGCGCTTGCAAGCGAACGATTTGAGGAGGCACACCGGTCTGGGCCAGGTCGAGGACAGCCAGCTCATCCAGCAGGCGCTGAGCCTGCGCGGCGTGGCGGGCGCTGCGAGCGAGCATGGGACGAAAGCCGGGGAAGCAGGCTTCCCAGGCGGGCATGAGCACGGCCCGGATGCGGTTGCGGGTGAAACGGGTGTCGGCGTTGCTGGGGTCGTCCACGAACGCGTGCCCTTCACTCAGCAGCCAGGTGCGCAACGCGCGGGCGGGCACGTCCAGCAGGGGCCGACCGAAACACATGCCTGCGCGTTCAAATCGTTCCGGCATGGAGGCCAGGCCCGGCACACCCGCGCCGCGGCTCAGCGCCAGCAGCAGGGTTTCCGCCTGATCGTCGGCGTGTTGGCCAAGCAGCACGCAGCCGACGTCGGCGCCATGGGCCAGGCGGGCCAGCGCAGCGTAGCGGGCCAGGCGGGCCGCGTCTTCCGGGCTCTGCCCTGGCTCCGGTGAAGCCCGCACACGCTCCACCCGCAACTCGACGCCATGGCGTGCGCAGAACCGACGTGCGTGGGATTCGAAGTCATCGGCCGCCGCCTGCAACCCGTGGTGCACGTGCAATGCCACCAACCGCCCGGGCCAGCGCTGCTGTGCGGCCAGCAAGAGTGCGGTGGAGTCGGCACCCGCGCTGAAGGCCACCGCGATCTTCAGCGGCTGGGCCTCGAAGCGTTCGCACCACCGTGCCAACGCCTGCTCGCAGGGGTTGGCGGGTGCGGTGCTGCGGTTCACGTCAGCGCTTGTCGCTCTTGGCGTCGGCCTTGGTGTCGGTGAAGCGGCCGTAGCTGTTGAGGCGCGCATAGCGGCGGTCCACCAGCTCTTTGACCTTGAGGTCGGTCACCTGGCGCCATGCGTCGCCCAGCGCGCGCTTCAGGAAGGCCGCCATCTGCTTGTGGTCGCGGTGAGCGCCGCCCACCGGCTCGTTGACGATCTTGTCGACCAGACCCAGCGCCTTGAGGCGGTGTGCGGTGATGCCCAACGCGTCGGCTGCGTCGCTGGCGCGGTCGCTCGTTTTCCAGAGGATGGAGGCGCAACCCTCCGGGCTGATCACCGAGTACACCGAGTATTGCAGCATGAGCACCTGGTCGGCCACGGAGATGGCGAGCGCGCCGCCAGAGCCGCCTTCGCCAATGATGGTGGAGATGATGGGCACCTCCAGCTGCGCCATTTCGAAGATGTTGCGGCCGATGGCCTCGGACTGGCCGCGCTCTTCCGCGTCGATGCCGGGGTAGGCACCGGGCGTGTCCACGAAGGTGAAGACCGGCAGGCGGAACTTCTCGGCCAGCTTCATCAGGCGCAAGGCCTTGCGGTAGCCCTCGGGCTTGGTCATGCCGAAGTTGCGCAAGCCCCGCTCTTTGGTGTCGCGGCCCTTCTGGTGGCCCAGCACCATGCAGGGCTGGCCATTGAAGCGGGCCAGACCGCCCACGATGCTCAGGTCGTCGGAGAAATGGCGATCACCGTGCAGCTCGACGAAGTGCGTGAAGATTTCGCGCACATAGTCCAGCGTGTAGGGTCGGTCGGCGTGGCGCGCGATCTTGGTGATCTGCCACGGCGTGAGGTTGCTGTAGATGTCTTTGGTGAGCTGCAGGCTTTTGCCCGCGAGCTGTTCGATCTCTTCAGAGATGTCGACCGCGGACTCCGTCTGCACGTAACGCAGTTCCTCGATCTTGGTTTCGAGATCGGCAATGGGCTGCTCGAAATCGAGAAAGTTCTTTTTGGCCAAGGTGGACTCCTGTGGTCTTGTGGTGCGGAGCGTCGCGCTTGACATGCGTCAGCGCGGCGGACCGTGGCCCGATGCTTCGGGCTTGTGCTTCAACGACGTGTTCGGGATCAGTAGGCCACAGGGGCCGGATCGAGCGAGCGCCAAATATACCAAGTCGCCACGCTGCTGAAAGGGGCCCATGAGTTGGCCACTTCGCGGATGTCGCTGCGGCTCACCGGCTCGCCTGAAAAGTAGCAGCGGCTGATGCCGTTCTGCAGTCCAATGTCGTCCAGCGGTAGTACGTTGGGCCGCATCAGGTGGAAGATGAGGAACATCTCGGCTGTCCAGCGGCCAATGCCCCGGATGGCCACCAGCTCGGTGATGATGGACTCGTCGTCCATCTCCCCCCAGTCCTTCACGTGCACCTGGTGGTTCGCAAAGTGCAAGGCCAGGTCCACCAGGTACTCCACCTTGCGGGCCGACAGGCCGGCCGCGCGCATGTCGTCGACCTTGAGCTTGAGCACCTGCGCAGGCACCATCTTCTTGGGCAACACGGCAAACCGGTCCCAGACCGACTGCGCAGCCTTCACCGATATCTGCTGCCCCACGATGCTGCGTGCGAGCGTCACGAAAGCATCACCACGGGACTGCAGGCTCACCCCGCCGTGCAGCGGGATGAGCTTCTTCATCACGCGGTCGCGCTTCATCAGGTGACGGCAGGCCTCCTGCCAGTAGTCGGGGGCGTCTGGACCCACATCGGGCAACACGGAACTGACCATCAGGCGCGTTCCCAGGTGGTGCCCGCGGGGCTGTCCTTGAGCACGATGCCCTGCTCCAGCAAGGTCTGGCGGATGCGGTCGGCCTCGGCAAAATCCTTCGCCTGTTTGGCGGCCACGCGTGCAGCGATCTGTGCGGCAATGGCGGCCTCGTCCGGACCATCCGAGGCCCCTGCCCCGCCCTGCAGATAAGTCGCTGGGTCCGCCTGCAAAAGGCCCAGCGTGGCACCCAACGCCTTCAACTGTCCAGCCACGGCAGCGTCCTTGCTGCGGTTGACTTCGCTGGCCAGATCAAACAGCACCGCCACCGCTTCGGGCGTGCCGAAGTCCTCGTCCATCGCGGCGCGGAATCGCTGCGCGTGCGGCTGGTCCCAGTCGATCGCAGTCACTGGCGCAGCCGGCACCAGCGACAAGGCGGTGTACAGCCGTTTGAGCGAGCCACGCGCGTCGTCCAGGTGCACGTCGCTGTAATTCAGTGCGCTGCGGTAGTGCGCGCGCAGGATGAAGAAGCGCACCGTCTCCGGGTCGTACTTGGCCAGTACCTCGCGGATGGTGAAGAAGTTGCCCAGGCTCTTGGACATCTTTTCGTTGTCCACGCGCACAAAGCCGTTGTGCACCCAGAAGCGGGCCAGCGGTTTCCCGGTGGCGCCTTCGCTCTGGGCGATTTCGTTTTCGTGGTGGGGAAACTGCAGGTCGGCGCCGCCCCCGTGGATGTCGAAGGTTTCGCCCAGCGTGGCGCAGCTCATGGCCGAGCACTCGATGTGCCACCCAGGGCGGCCCGCACCGTACGCGCTGGCCCATTGCGCCTCGGCCGGCTCATCGGGCTTGGCCGATTTCCAGAGCACGAAGTCCAGCGGATCGTTCTTGTCGCTGGCCACCGCCACGCGCTCGCCGGCGCGCAAATCGTCGAGCGACTTGCCCGAGAGCTTTCCGTAGCCTTCGAACTTGCGCACGGCATAGTTCACATCGCCGTTGTCGGCCTGGTAGGCCAGACCTTTTTTCTGCAGGGTGTCGATCAGCGAGAGCATTTGCGGCACGTATTCGGTGGCGCGGGGCTCGAGGGTCGGTGGTTCGATGCCGAGCACCGCGATGTCCTGGTGCATGGCGGCGGTCATCTCATCGGTGAGTGCGCGCAGCGTGATGCCACGCTCGACCGAGCGCTTGATGATCTTGTCGTCGATGTCGGTGATGTTGCGCACGTAAGTGACGCGGTAGCCGCTCACCTTGAGCCAGCGCTGGATCACATCGAACGCCATCATCATGCGGGCATGACCGATGTGGCACAGGTCGTAGATCGTCATGCCGCAGACGTACATGCGCACGTGACCGGGTTCGATCGGCTGGAAGTCTTCCAGGCGGCGCGTGAGCGTGTTGTGGATTTTCAGGGTCATGTCGGGAAGGCGGGCACGGAGACAGCGCAGCGAAACGGGGTGGGAAACCTGACGCGGCAGCTGATGCGGTCGGCCTGTGTCACACAGGCCACGCGGGGTGCAGCTGGCGGTCTGGATCGGCCATGGGAAACAGACCCCTCAGATACAATGCGCCAGTATATCCAGCCCGGTGCAGCGTGCCATGCAGCGCCGGGCCTTCGATCAACGTATCGCTGGATGCGACCGTCTTGCGGTGGCCCAGATTCGCTCTCCGAGGTCCCATGCCCCACCCAGTGAAATTTTCAGCCACGGCCCGTGGCAACCCTTCCTTTGTGGTCCGCTCCGGTATGGGTTCGCGCCTGCGCTGCATGGCGGTCGCAGCAGCATTGGCGCTGGGCACCTCGCTGGCCTGGGCACAGAGTGAGGACTACGCCGAAGTCAACCGCCTGCTGCGCAGCGGCCAGCTGGCCGAGGCCCTCGCCAAGGCCGACCAGTACCTGGTGGGCAAGGCACGCGACCCGCAAATGCGCTTTCTCAAGGGTGTGATCCAGACCGAAAGCGGCAAGACGCAAGATGCGATCGCCACTTTCAGCAAGCTCACCGAGGACTACCCCGAGCTGCCCGAGCCCTACAACAACCTCGCCGTGCTCTACGCCGGCCAGAGCCAGTTCGACAAGGCACGCGCTGCGCTCGAGATGGCGATCCGCACCAACCCGAGCTACGCCACCGCCCACGAAAACCTGGGCGACGTGTACGCCAAGCTCGCCAGCCAGGCCTACAGCAAGGCCCTGCAGCTCGACGGTTCCAACCCCGCTGTGGCGCCCAAGCTCAGCCTGATCCGCAACCTGTTTGCCGCCGACACGCGCTCGGGTGCCGCCGCTTCGGTGGCCGCCGCTCCAGCACCTGCCGTTGCCAAGCCGGCCAGCCCGGCACCTGCAGCGCCCGTGGCCGCTGTCACGAAGCCCGCTGCGCCCCCAGCGCCCGCTGCAGCCCCGGCACCCGCGCCGACCACACCCGCGGTGGTGGTCAACGCCCAACGTGAGGTGGAAGCCGCCGTGCGCACCTGGGCCGGTGCCTGGTCGTCCAAGGACATGACCGGTTATCTCGGCGCTTACGCCAGCAACTTTGCGCCGCCCGGCGGCCAGGCGCGCAAGGCCTGGGAATCCGATCGCCGCGCGCGCATCGAACCGCGCACCCGCATCGGGGTGGATGTGAGCAACCTGGAGGTCACGGTGGAAGGCGACAAGGCCACAGCCCGCTTCCGTCAGGCCTACACCTCCGACACCCTCAACGTCACCAGCCGCAAAACGCTCGACATGGTCAAGAGCGGCAACCGCTGGCTGATCGTGCGCGAATCCACGGGCTCTTGATGGCCGGTCGGCGGATGGGTCAACGCGGACATGCCAGCGTGGCTGCGGGTCTGCAAGGTCAAGGCATGAGCCGGCGCACAGGCGGGGTGATCGCCGCCTTGGCGGCCGCCGTGCTCCTGGCCGTGGGGATCAACAGCGCTCGGCACGGTGACGGTCCAACCCGCGGTGCAAGCGAATCGCTCGACTCCACCGAGCCTTCCCTGCTCAACCAGGCCATGGCCCGTGTGCAGGAAGCCGCGCGCAGCCAGTTGCCCCCCAGCCCGTCGGGGTTGGAGAGCAACAGCCTCACCCCTGACCGTTTTGACGAGGTGAAACCCATGCTCGGCCAGGCCGAGGCGCGCCTGATCGCGATTTACCAGCTCATCAGTCAAGGCCAGCACCGCGAAGCGCTCGCGCTGGCCGACCAGCTGGTCACGGACCACCCCAACTTTCAGCTCGCGCACCTGGTGCACGGAGATCTGTTGAGCCTGCAAGCCCGACCCGTGCGCCAGCTGGGCGATGTGCCCGACACCAAGGCGCTGGTCGCCAGCCAGCAACTCGCCTCTCTGCGCGAAGAATCCCGCCGCCGCCTGCTGGCGCTCACCGAACGCCCGCCCGAGGGCAGCATCCCCAGCCAGTTCCTCACGCTGGCGCCGCAGAGCCGTCACGCCATCGCCATCGACGCATCGCGCTCGCGCCTGTACCTGTTCGAGAACCTCAACCCGGCGCGCTCGACCCAGAACGATGACCGGCAACCCAAACTCAAGCTGGTGGGCGATTTCTACATTTCGGTGGGCCTCTCGGGCATCGAGAAAGCGGTCGAGGGCGACAAGCGCACGCCGCTGGGCGTGTACTACATCACCAGCACGCTCAACCCGGCCGATCTGCCCGATCTGTACGGTGTGGGTGCCCTGCCCATCAACTACCCCAACCCGCTGGACGTGCAACGCGGCAAGACCGGCAGCGGCATCTGGCTGCACGGCACGCCCAGCGACCAGTTCGTGCGGGCACCGCAAGCGTCCGACGGTTGTGTGGTGCTGTCCAACCCCGACCTGGAGCGCCTGCTGCGCACGGTGCAGATCCGCACCACACCGGTGGTGATCGCACCGCAACTGCAGTGGGTGCAACCCGACACCTTGAGCGGCGACCGGGAACAATTCGAGAGCGTGCTCGAAGCCTGGCGCCGCAGCCGCAGCGACGGCAATCTGGCCGAACTCAAGGGGTTTTACTCCAGCCGCTTTTCGAACCAGGGCCGCGATCTGGCTCAATGGTGGCCCCGTGTGGAAAGCGAGCTGCGCAGCACCGGCCCGCGCGAGCTGGCGCTCAAGGACATCTCGGTCCTGCGCTGGAACGACACCGACGACACCCGCGTCGTCACCTTCGGCGAAGTCGCCTCAGGCCAGACCCGCGGTGTGACCAAACGCCAATACTGGATCCGCGAGAACGATCGCTGGACCATCTTCTTCGAAGGAACCATCGGATGAACACCCACAACCCCAACCCGCTGCGCCGAGGCGTGCTGGCCGCGCTCACCGTGGCCGTGTCCCTGGCCTGGCTGCCGGCCGGGGCGCAGCAAGCCGCCCCCCGTGTGAAGCTCACCACCTCCATGGGCGACATCGTGCTGGAGCTCTATCCCGACAAGGCGCCCAAAACGGTCGAGAACTTCCTGCAGTACGTGAATGACAAGCACTACGACGGCACCGTGTTCCACCGCGTGATCAGCAACTTCATGGTGCAGGGCGGCGGCTTCGATGCGAGTTACAAACAAAAGCCGACCCGCGCACCCGTGGCCCACGAAGGCCAGGCGGCACTGCAACGCGGTGGTCCGCGCAACACCGTCGGCACGGTGGCCATGGCGCGCACCAACGACCCCCAATCCGCTTCTTCCCAGTTCTTCATCAACGTCAAGGACAACGCGTTCCTGGACCCGACCATCATCCCGCCCGGCGACCCGGTGCCGCGTTTCGAGTACAACGGCCAGGTCTACGAAAACGTGCCGCGCGCCAACCTGGTCAACGCCGCGCAGCTCTACGGCTACACCGTGTTCGGCAAAGTGGTCTCGGGCATGGACGTGGTCAACAAGATCAAGGAAACGCCCACCGGCGCCGGCGGCCCGTTTCCCACCGACGTGCCCAAAACCCCCATCACCATCCTCAAAGCCACCCTGGAGAAATGACCATGGCCAATCCCCAAGTCGAATTGCACATCACCGGTCACGGTGTCATCACGATCGAACTCGACGCTGAAAAAGCGCCGCTGTCGGCCGCCAACTTTCTGGCCTATGTGAACAAGGGTCACTACAACAACACGGTGTTCCACCGCGTCATCCCCGGCTTCATGGTGCAAGGCGGCGGCTTCGAGCCCGGCATGACCCAGAAACCGACCGACGCGCCGATCGCCAACGAGGCCAACAACGGCCTGAAGAACGACACCTACACCCTGGCCATGGCGCGCACCAGCGACCCGCACTCGGCCACCGCGCAGTTTTTCATCAACGTGGCCAACAACGGCTTCCTGAACCACACCGCGCCCAGCGCGCAAGGCTGGGGCTACGCCGTGTTCGGCAAGGTCGTCTCGGGCGCCGAGATCGTGAAGAAGATCGAAGGACTGCCCACGGGCCGCAAGGGCTTCCACGATGACGTCCCGAAGGACGACGTGATCATCGAAAAAGCCGTCGCGCTGTGATCCCGGGGGCCCGGCCCCTGGCAGTCCTGCTTTGATGTCCGCCCCCTCCCCCGACCGCCTCGACCAGTTGCGCGCACCCGTGCACTGGCAGGCGGTCGATTTCATTTCAGACCTGCACCTGCAACCCGGCGAGCCACAGACCTTCGAGGTCTGGCGTGCCATGCTGCAGCGCCCTGTGTCGGAGCGGCCTGACGCCCTGTTCATCCTGGGCGATCTGTTCGAGGTGTGGGTGGGCGACGACGTGCTCGCATCCACCGCCTCCACCGACCAGGCTTTCTGGCGTGCTTGCGCCGAAGCACTCCGGGTTTTCAGTGTTCACACACCGGTTTACTTCATGGCCGGCAACCGCGACTTCCTGCTGGGCGCGCAGGGCCTGCACGCCTGCGGCATGCACGGTCTGAGCGACCCGACCACCTTCGATTTTCTCGGCCAACACTGGCTGCTCAGCCACGGCGATGCGCTGTGCCTGGCCGACACCGACTACATGCGCTTTCGTGCGCAGGTTCGCCAGCCGTCGTGGCAGCGCGATTTTCTGGCGCAGCCTTTGAGCGAACGCACGGCCATCGCCCGCGATCTGCGCGAGCAGAGCGAAGCCCGCAAACGCAACACCGCCAACGACCCCAGCCTGTGGGCCGATGTGGACGCAGCGGCGGCGCGTGCCGCGCTCCAGGCCACCGGCGCCCACACCCTGATCCACGGCCACACGCACCGCCCCGCTGTCCATGCCCTGGGCGACGGCCTGCAGCGCGTGGTGCTCAGCGACTGGGATGCCGCCGCCCACCCACCGCGTGCGGAGGTGCTGCGGCTCGATGCCCAAGGCCTGCGCCGCGTCCCCTTGCCCTTGTCATGATCGATCTGCTGCAACGCCTGCTGCCGCGCTCGCTGCGCCAGCCCACACCGGTGCCCGACGCACTGTGGCACGCCACACTCGCCGCCCACCCGTTCTTGTCCGCGCTCGACGGTACCGAGCAAGAACGGCTTCGCCTGCTCTGCACCCACTTCCTGACCGAGAAAGAATTCCACGGTGCCAACGGGCTGGTGCTGACCGACGCCATGGCCCTGGCCATTGCCGCACAGGCCTGCTTGCCGCTGCTGCACATGCACGGCACCTCGGGTGAGGCGGTGCGCGACCCGCTCAAGCTGCTCGACTGGTACGGCGATTTCGTCGGGATCGTGGTGCAGCCCGGCGCCGTGGTGGCGCGGCGCAAGACCACCGACGGCGCGGGTGTGGTGCACCACTTTGACGAAGTGCTGGCGGGCGAAGCCATGGACCGCGGCCCGCTCATGCTGAGCTGGGAAGAAGTCGCCCACGCCAGCGTGGCGGCCGAAAGCGGCAGCAACGTCGTGATCCACGAGTTTGTGCACAAGATGGACATGCGCGGCATCTCGCTGGGCGAGCACCCCGACGGCGCACCGCCCTTGCCCAAAGGCTTCCTGGGCACTCGCGGCGCGTCGGAAGCGCGCCAGCTGTGGCGCGACACGATGCAAAGCGCCTTCGATGCGTTCCGCGAAGCGGTGGCGATGGCCGAGCGCTTCGGCGCCGAACGGCCTTGGCTCGACGACTACGCAGCCAAGGACCCCGCCGAATTTTTTGCCGTGACCTGCGAGGCGTACTTCGTGAACCGCGAACGTTTCACCCAGGAGTTTCCGGCGCTCGTGGCGCTGTACGACGGCTTCTTTCGAACAGCCTCGCGCGCCTGAGCCATTCAGAACACCGCGGAACCGGCTTTGCCGGGCCGCAGGTGTTGCCCCTTGGGGGAAGGCGCCGAAGGCGCTTCGGGGGGAAGCCGATGCTGCTCAACGCTTGAGCAACACCTTCAACACGGTTTGAAGCCGGCGCGCAGCCGAGGCATCAAACGCTGACGCCAGCACACCCGCCACATCGTCCACCCAGGTGTCAACCGGCGCTGCCGCATGGCGGCGCGTGAGCAACTGCAGCTGCAACATGCGTCGCTCGCTCAGGTGCTCGGCCGGCGTGGGCACTTCGGCCGCCATCTCCAGGCGCAGCAAGGTCTCACCCGGCAAGGCAGCGGCCGGTTTGGACAAGGCGGCCGACCAGGCGCTGCGGTTGGCCGCGTTCACGCGCGAACCCAGGGCTTGCACCGTCGGCATCTGCTCGGCGTCGCGCTGTTCCCAGGCGGTCATGAGTTGCGTGAGCACTTCACCGTGGGCCTGTGCGGCGAGCTTGCGCAGGCTGGCTTCGGCCGCCTCAATGGCCTGGCGCTGGGCGCGGAACGCTGCATCGCCCAGGCGTGGGCCGCGCTGCTCGCGCTCGTCGCGCCAAGGCGTTCCCGCACCCGGACCCCGCGCGTCGCGTGGACCACGCGAATCGGGGCGACCCGCACCACCGTCACGGCGTCCGTCGGGACGAGCACCACGCACATCGCGGCCGGCAGGCTCGGCCTTCTTCATGCCCGGACGGTCGTCACCGCGCATGGCCACCAGCTTCTTGGGCGGTGCAGCGGGTTTGGCGGGCGCCACCGGCTCGGCCGGGGAGGCCACGTCGGCCGCCTCGGCGTCGCTGGGTGCAACGGCTTCTTCAGTCGTTTCTGCGAGGGGCTCTTCCGACGCTGCGGCGGACTCGCTGGTCACGGCCTTTTCGGCCACAGCGGCGGCTCGGACCGGCTCAACCGCTGCCGGCCGGCCAGCCAACGCCGACTCCAGCTCCTGCATGGCCGCACGGATGCGCTGTGCGTCACCGCTGGCACTCGCCTGCTCCAGCGCACGAGACGCGTCGAGCACCCGCTGGTCGTGCGCGTTGAGCGAGGTGGCGGCCTTCTCGCGCTCGGTGGTCTTGCGGTTGAAGGCTTCGTCGATGGGCTGGCGGAACGCCTCCCACAACTTCTGCTCGTGCTTGCGCTCCAGCGGCACCGCATGGGCTTCGGCCTGCCAGCGCTGTTGCAGCGCTTTGACCGCGTCGATGCGCAGCATGGGCGCAGCCCCCAGTGCGGTGGCTTCTTCGATCAAGGCCTTGCGGCGCGCTGTGCTCTCGGCCTGTGCCGTCTCAAGACCGGCGTGGGCCGCGTGCATGGCGTCTTTCCACTGCGGCTGCATTTCGGCAAACGCTTTCTCGCTCATGTGACCGGCTTCGCGCCAGCGCTCGGAGAACGTGTGCAGCGCGCGCACCTGGGCTTTCCAGTCGGTGTTGCCGGTGTGCGCTTCGGTCCAGGCCTTGAGCTCGGCAATGATGGCAAGGCGCTGGGTCTTGTGCGCGTCGGCTTGCTGGCGCACCTGCACCAGCCAGGCTTCGACCAGCTTGTGGGCTTCGGTGCAGGCTTCGTCAAAACGCTTCCACAGCGCGTGGTTGGGCTGGCCGCCCTGGTCGGTGGTTTTCCACTGGTCGCGCAGGCCGCGCAGGGTTTCCTGCATCTTGCGGCCACCCAGTCGCTGGCCTTCGGGGGCTTGCAGCAAGGCTTCGGCCTTGGCCACGAGTTCTTCGCGCAACTGGTCGGCACGCCAGCGCTGCCAGCCCTCGAGCTCACCCGCCTGGCTCAAGGCAGCGTGGGCGCGCGCATCGAGCGCAGCACTGACGAAGCGACCGTTGGCCTTGAGGATCGAGCGCACGTCAGCTGCCGCCTTGGGTGTGGCCTTGCCATGGCCTTCGGCCAGTTCACGTTCCAGCACATCGAGTGCGTTGCCGAGTTCGGTGGTCACGCGGGCACGACGCTCCTGTTGCGCTTGCGTGTCCGCAGCGGGCTTCTCGGCCACGGGGGCGGCTTCGCCACCGCGAGCCACGCGCAGCTCGTCGGCCCACACGGGCACAGCGGGCAGCGGGGCCTGTGCGTCGGCGTCGGCCGCCACGGCCTGAGCCAAAGCGGCTTCGAAGGCGTCCCACACCAGTTGCAGCTGCTTGCGCGAAGCGTCGAGCATGGGCGGGAACTTCACGTCCACGCTGGCCCATTGCGGGTCTTGTGCCAGACCGCTGGCCTGCGCCTGCCAATGGGCCACGTCGGTCTGCAGCGTCTGGGCACTGTGCTGGGCTTCGCGCCAGGGTTTGGTGGAGAGCACTTCGATGCGCTGCGCGATCAACACCGCGGCTTCGCGCTCCACTTGCACCCGGTGCTGCAGGTCTTCGATCGACTTGACGCGCTCGGCCAGCGACTGGCGCAGCGTGGCCAGCGGCTCACGCGACAGCGGCGCACCGGCACGGGCCGCGTCGCGCTGCCAGGCCAGGGCGTCGGCCAGGTTCAGGCGCGAGTGGTCCAGCAGGGCCTGTGCCTTCTGCGCCCACTCCACGGCCATCTGCTCCTGCGTCTTCATGCGCTTTTGCTCGTCGAGCTTTTCCTTCAGCGGTTTGGCCGCACCGCGGTCGCGGTTGGACAGCTCCTTGTAGACCTCGTTCATCTGCTCCAGGCCCGGCTCGGTGGCCAGCCACTCGCGGATGCGCGCAGCGCGTTCGCCCGAGGTGGGCGCGGAGAACGCGCCACCGGTCACGGCGTCCAGGGGATGGGCCGCGTTGGCGGACTTGGAAGGGGTGGGCGTGTTCACGGCAGTGGGAGAAGCTTGAGGGGAAGAAGACTTGCGCAGGGAAAACAGCGACATGGAAACGTCAGTTCGATCAGGACAGAGGCCGCGCCAGAGCGGTGCGGCAAACGCGTATTGTCGCCGCTGTTCGCCCGCGCGGCACCGCCCGTGCTTGATGGGGTCTTGGCGGGGGGAGGGATCAGCGCGGCGCCAGCCGCAGTTCGGCTTGCGGACGCCAGTCTTCGCCCTGGCGAACCAGCTGCGGTGCACCAAGGAACATGCGGTCTTCGGGCAGCGAACGGCTGGCCAGAAAGTCCTTCACCGCCTGGCCGCGCGCCACCGCCAGATCGCGCAAGGCGTCGGGCGTGACTGGGATCGAGGCCAGCAGCAAGGCTTCCATCTCGGCCTGCGGGATGTCCTTGGCGATGCCGATCAGGTTGCGCGGCTTGGGGATGTCGGCGCGGCGGTAGACCTCCTTGAGCAGCGCGGGGTATTCCTCGGCCGATACAGCGAGCCTGTCGGGGATGGCTTTGCCATCACGCGCCAGGGCACGGCGCTTCTCGGCCAGCACACGTTCGTCGAGACGGCTTCGCTGGTAACCGCTGCGCTCGGCCTCCAGGTCGCTGTGTCCCACCACGGTGATCTGCAGCGCAGGCCGATCGGCCAGCGCCTGGGCCACCGACGCCAGGCGCTGCTGGTTGTCAGCCGCCAGCACCGCGCTCCCCGGCGCAAACACCACCTGACTGGGCGCCTCGGCGCCACCACCGAACGCACTGGCGATCAGCGAGAACGGCGCGGTGATGGCCTTGCCGATGAGGTTGACGATGAGCTTGAAGATGATGGGCGCCAGGCGGAACTGGGGGTCGTTGATGGAGCCGCTCACCGGCAGGTTGATGTCGATCACGCCATTGCGGTCGGCCAGCAGCGCCACCGCCAGCTTCACCGGCAGGTTGGGCGCGTCGCTGCCGGCCACACGTTCGCCAAAGCTGAGCTGGTTGAGCACGATCTGGTTGCTGGCCACGAGCTGGCCGTCGGGATCGATCTTGTAGGCCACGTCCACGCTGAGCTTGCCGCGCTCGATGCCGTAGCCGGCGTACTTCACGGTGTAGGGAGAGAGCGGCGGCAGCTCCAGGTTGCGCACGCGGCCTTTGATGTCGAGCGCCAGCGGTTGCGCCAGCGGGTTGAGCTGGCCGTCGATCTCGAGCGCGGCCGTGCCCTCGGCGCGCCCGCGCAAGGACAAGGCCGCCAGCTCGGGCGCGGCGCCCGCGGGCCTGGCGTTGGAGAAAGCGCCCAGGCTGCCGGTGAGCTCGCTCAGGTTGGCGGTGTAGTTGGGTTTGATGAAACGGTCGGAGAAGCGCACACGGCCGTTCACCAGGCTGATCGGGCCCAGGCGGATGTCGGGCGCGGGGCCGCTGCTGGTCACCACGGCCGGCGCGGGAGCGGGATCGGCAGCAGGCGCCGCACCGGGCTGTTTCACCAGGCCTTGCAGGTTGATTTTGCCGGCCTCGTCGATGATCACCCGGGCAAAGTAGTCGCTGAGCACGGTCTCGCGCACCGCCACCGTGGTGGCTTGGCCTGGGGTCAAGGCGAGTTGCAGGCCGCGCACCTGGAGCGATTTCCAGGCCAGCAGGTCTTCGGCAGGCGACAAGGTGTTGGCACTCAGATCGTCCAGCGCTGCGTCGCCCTGCAGGTTGAGCGCGAGCGCACCCCCCGGCAGGCCCAGCTGAATCCGGCCGCGGTAGCTCGCGTCGGCGCGCAGCAATTCCAGGTTGAGCCGGTCGGCAAAGTACGGCTCCAGCGCGTGCGCCGGCAGCCGCTCGATCTGGGCACGGGCGTCCAGCCGCAAGCCCGCGCCGCCCGGTGCGCCGGGTGCCGGCAACCGCAAGGCGCCCACGAGCGCCATCTGGCCGGGCGCGACCTGGCTGGCAGCGCCAGCGCCCACGCGCGCCTTGACCGACCAAGCCATGTCTTTCTGCTCAGCCTCCATCGGCCGAAGGCCCTTGAGGTCCAGTTGCAGTTGGGTGATGGCCAGTGTGACGGGCTGGCCAGGCACGCGGTCCACGAAGCCGATCGAGCCGTCCGTGAGTTGCAGGGCCTCCAACCCCACGCGCCACGGCGCTGATGCTGCAGTTGAAGCCGTTGTTGGCGCGGCCACCAGCCAGGGCTCAAACATCCAGGCGCCGTCGGCCTCGCGTTGCACCCGCATCTGGGGTTGGGTGAGGGTCAGGTTGCCCATGTCGGCGCTTCGCTGGACCAGATCCACGCGCAGGTCTTCCACCAGCAAGCGCTTCAAACTGGCGAGTGGCTGCCGGGGCGGTCCGAGTTTGAGTTCATTCACATCGACACGGGCGGACAGCAATTGCAGCGCCATGGGCCGGTCGCCCTGCGCGGCCTGCCATTCGAGCCGACCGCCGGCGTTGAGCTTGCCTTCCAAGGCAGGTTTGAGCGCGCTACTTATATAAGGAGCGAAACGCCCCAAGCGAATGTCGCCCAGCGACAGCTCGGCTTGCGCAGCCGTGTCGGTGGCTGTCCCTCGGATGCCGATCACTGTCTGGTCGAGCTGGGCCGACCCTTCGAACGGCATGGGCGCACGCACCGGCCAGCTCACACCGCGGGTCTGCACGCGCAACGCCGACACCAGCATGTCGGCGGCCGGCTTGACGGCATCGTCGCGCCATTGAAGGACGCCACCGTCCAGATCGAACCGGGCCAGCCGGATGTCCCATGGCGCGGCTTGGGCAGCAGGGGCCTGAGTGGCGACCGGATTTTCAGCTGCCGCAGGAACGAATCCCCCGGCCAGACGGGCCAGGTTGAGTTGCCCCTGGGCGTCGCGCGACAGGCTCAGGCGTGGCGCCTTCAGCTCGATGGAGGCCAGATCGATCCGCCGCGCCAGCGGCTCCACGCGGTTGAGCGTCACGCCCAGGCGCTCCCACGACAACACGGCGGCCCCGCCCTCCACCAGTTTCAACCCCGACATCGCCACATCGCCCGAGACCCAGACCTGTGGCACGTCGCGCTGCGCAAAGTCCAACTTCAAGTCCAGGTGCAGCACGCCAGCCTCGGGTTTGACCGGCCAGGCCGCTGGCCAATAAGGAAAGTACGGCGACAGATCAAGCGCCGGGATGCGCAGGCGGGCGTCGGTTTCGCGATCGACGGCGAAAGGGGTGGTGGCAGCACGCGAATCAAAGGCGCTGCCGTTGAGTTCGAAGGCCAGGCGCGGCTCGGTTACCACCTCGCGGCGAGATTCCAGGTTGCTGAGGAACGGAATGCTCAGCGTGAGGCCCTGCAGGCGGTGGGTGGCGCCCACCGGTTCGTCCACCAGCGTGAATTCACCGCCTTGCAGGTCGATGTTGAAGATGGCAAACCGCGCCGGCTCGGTCGCGGGTGCTGACGGCGGGACCCTCAGACGAGCCACGATGTCGTCCACGTCGTAACGCCCGCCACCCAGGTGCCTCACGGCAACGCGTGGCTGTTCGATCTTCAAGACGTCGATCACCGGCGCCCAGCGCAAGATCGACTGCAATTCGGCATTCACATGCACCCGCGCCACCGACAACTGCTCGGCATCTCCCCGCGCGCTGGCGACGCGCAATCCCTCGATGGTCAAGGCCAGCGACCACGGTCGAAACTCCACCTTCTCCACTGTCAGGCTGCGACCCAACGCCTGGCTGGCCTGCTTTTGCAGCTGCCATTTCAGGAGCGCCGGTACTGCAAGCCAGGCGATCAGCCAGAGCGACAACAGACCCACAACGGACCAGACGATGCGTCGGACCCAGGGACGGGCGAAAGGCAGGGGGCGGCTGTGGCTCATGGGCGCAGGAGAGGGATGGACAGGCTTGGCGCCAGTGTCTCCGAACTCTTGCCCGGCAGCACGGGGTTCGATACAGAGCCCCAGAAACAAGAAACCCCGACAAACGAGGTTTGCCGGGGTCGACGGCGGGCCTGATGCTCATGCCGTCATTTTTGGCGGAGGGAGTTGGATGTCTCTCCAGCCTGGAAGCAACAGATTGCTCCCGTTGGGGGCCGTCATGCGGTTGCACCGCTGGGTCGGCTGGTACCGGTCTCCAAGACCGGCCTGTGAAGGGTACTCCGGCGATCTTTTGACGGCAAGACGTGCTGGCGCAAACACCCATGAAGCTTTTCAATGGCGATGGCCAAGCCCATGCCGGCGGCCTGAAAGGCCACTTTGCGACCTGAAAGGTCGGCGCGAACCGACAAACGGCAATTTGGACGCTGCCCGGCCGCAGGCCTTGTGGGCGCTGGGTTTTCCGCTAGCGAAGCGCTCGAACGGTCGAATGAAACCGGATGTTTATAACCAAAAGTGTCTTTAAACAATGTTCTAAACATTGACTGGGTATTTATAAGTCCATACCATCCGGCCACTTTGACCCGTTGAGGGTTAACCCCGACCGCGGCCGGCACCGGCCAGGTCGATCGCCAAACCCATTTGCAAGGCCATCGACAGCGACCACACTGGGCCAAGCCGTTCACAGCGGCCCAAGCCATGAACGGAGCGACACCATGACAAGCTTGACCTCGCCACACAAGAACACCTCAGGTGTCGTGGCATCCATCAAAACCACCCTGGGCGACACCTACCGAGGGTTTCTGGACATCACACACAACAGCGTGGCACTGCTGGGCACCTTGTTCGCCGTGGGCTTGATCGTGCTGAGTGCGCGCGCCGACCTTCGACAGAGCGCGGAACAGCAATTGCTGGGATGGCTGCTGCAGCGGCAGGAAGCGACCATGGAAGAGACCGTGATCGCGGTGGAGCCCACCGCCATCGACCGCGTCACCGCCGCCGACCCGGGCGATCTTCCCAAACAACAAGCCAACGTGACGTTCTGGCTCAGCCGCAAGTACCGCGTGGCGCCCGAGCCGCTGGGTGCCCTGGTGGCCGAAGCATTCGAGATTGGCGAAAAAGCCAAGCTCGACCCCACCCTCATCCTGGCCGTCATGGCAGTCGAGTCCCGCTTCAACCCCTTTGCGCAAAGCCCCGTCGGCGCCCAAGGCCTGATGCAGGTGCTCACGCGCGTGCACACCGACAAGTACGAAGACTTCGGAGGCCAACTGGCAGCCTTTGACCCTGTGTCGAACCTGCGCGTGGGCGTGCGGGTGCTGCAGGATTGCATCAAGCGCGCCGGTTCGGTCGAGGGTGGATTGCGCCTCTATGTCGGCGCGGTCACCAGCGACGGTGGGTGGTACATCGACAAAGTGATGTCCGAGCACATGCGCATCCAGAGCGTTGCACTGGGCAAGCCTCTGCAGCGCTACGTACCAGCGGCCCGCACGGTCGACGTGGTTGCACCAGCACCACCCGCACCAGCGGTGGCGCCAGGCACCGAGATCGAAGCTGGACCGGCCGCCCCCGCGACCACGCCACAAGTGGCGCCTCTGGCCCAGTCTTGAGCGTGCGGGTTTTGCAGCGTCATGGCCGCTGAAGCCACGCCTCTCGGCTAAACTCAGAGGGTGCGCAACTGGCGATAGGCGAGCACCCTCTGCGAGGAATACGAGAGGTTTGCTGCTGACGTGGACCCCCTGCCCGATCACTCCAACCAGCGATCAGCGGCCGGGACAACCACTGGGAAGCGCACCACCCCGCTGATGCAGCGCGGGTGTTCAGCCGTTCGCCTGGGCAGCCCTTGTCAAAGCGCAAGGATTCACCTCTAGAAGGACTGCCATGTTCGACCGCAACATTCTCATCGAGCAAACCGACCCCGAGCTGTACGCTGCCATCCAGGCGGAGAACACGCGCCAGGAACACCACATCGAGCTGATCGCCAGCGAGAACTACGCATCGCCGGCGGTGATGGCCGCCCAAGGCACCCAGCTCACCAACAAATACGCCGAGGGCTACCCTGGCAAGCGCTACTACGGCGGCTGCGAGTTCGTCGACATTGCCGAACAACTGGCCATCGACCGCGTGAAGCAGATCTTTGGCGCAGACGCGGCGAACGTCCAGCCCCACTGCGGCGCGTCGGCCAACGAAGCCGTCTTCCTTGCGTTCCTCAAGCCTGGCGACACGATCATGGGCATGAGCCTGGCCGAAGGCGGCCACCTCACCCACGGCATGGCGCTCAACATGAGCGGCAAGTGGTTCAACGTTGTCTCTTACGGTCTCAACGACAAGGAAGAGATCGACTACGACGCCATGGAGCGAAAGGCCCACGAAACCAAGCCCAAGCTGATCATCGCGGGGGCATCGGCCTACAGTCTGCGCATCGACTTCGAGCGCTTTGCCAAAGTGGCCAAAGATGTCGGCGCGATCTTCCTGGTCGACATGGCGCACTACGCTGGCCTGATCGCAGCGGGTGTTTATCCGAATCCGGTTCCCCATGCCGACGTCGTCACATCCACCACCCACAAGAGCCTTCGTGGGCCGCGGGGCGGCATCATTCTGATGAAGGCACAGCACGAAAAGGCCATCAACAGCGCCATCTTCCCTGGTCTGCAGGGCGGCCCGCTGATGCACGTGATCGCGGCCAAGGCGGTCGCATTCAAGGAAGCACTGGCGCCTGAATTCAAGCTTTACCAGCAACAAGTGTTGACAAACGCGCGCATCGTCGCGGAAACCTTGACATCGCGTGGCTTGCGTATCGTCAGCGGGCGAACCGAAAGTCACGTGATGTTGGTCGACCTGCGAGCCAAAGGCATCACTGGCAAGGAAGCCGAAGCGGTGCTGGGCAGCGCACACATGACGATCAACAAGAACGCCATTCCGAACGATCCAGAAAAGCCGATGGTCACCAGCGGCGTGCGCATCGGCACACCGGCCATGACGACCCGCGGCTTCAAGGACGAAGAAGCCCGCGCGACGGCCCACCTGATCGCCGATGTGCTCGACAACCCGCGCGACGCGGCCAACATCGAAACGGTTCGCGCCAAAGTCAATGCACTGACCGCGCGCTTCCCCGTCTACCGTTGATCCCCCTGAGCCCGGCCCGATGAAATGTCCGTTTTGCGGCCACCTCGAAACTCAGGTGGTGGAAACCCGAGTGTCGGAAGACGCGGATTTCATACGGCGCCGGCGTCAGTGCGGTCAGTGCGAAAAGCGTTTCACCACCTACGAGCGGCCCGAGGTCAGCTTCCCCGCAGTGGTGAAAAAAGACGGTCGCCGGGTGGACTACGCACCCGACAAACTGCGCGCCTCATTTGCCCTGGCACTGCGCAAACGCCCGGTGAGCACTGAGCAGGTGGACGCAGCCATTGAGCGTATCGAAGAAAAGCTGCTCAACCTCGGCAACAGGGAAGTGGCAGCCAACCGATTGGGCGAAATGGTGATGCGGGAGCTCAAAAAGCTCGACAAGGTGGCCTACGTGCGCTTTGCGAGCGTCTACCGCAGTTTCGAAGACATCGACGAATTCCGGGCGCTGGTGGACGAGGTGCGGCGCTGATCCTTGGCGCAAATGTCACGCTGGACCTGCACCCGCTCGTCGTAGCGCGCTGGTCACTCATCGGCTCCGGGCCTGGGTTAGCGGCTGTAACAGCGAAACTGTGTCGATGAAAAACGGGGCAGTTTCAAACGTTCGCTTTCGCAGAGGAGCCGAAAGAGGGTTCACTTTGGTGGAACTGATGGTGGTCGTCAGCCTGCTTGCTATCGTGACCACGCTGGCCGTGCCCAGTTGGCGCGCTCTCCAGACCCGCAACGCCATCAGGACGCTCGTCAACGACTACACCCTCTCGCTGTATTTTGCGCGCTCAGAGGCCGTCCGCTTGAACTCACCTGTCACATTGTGTCCGAGCAATGATGGTGCAACGTGCACCGACAGCGCCTTGGAGAACGGCTGGGTCGTCTTCGTCGGCTTGAGGGACGCTCTCGCACCCCCGTTGCTGCAAGACACCATGCCCAGAACCCTGGTGAGAACCAGATTCACTGCGGCACTCAATGCAGTGAACGGTCGCTCGGTAACATTTCTTCCAAACGGGCAACCGCTCGGTAATTTCGTTGGTACCACGGTGCAAATTTGTCCTGATTTAGCCGCATTTGACGCAATGTCGCGGGATATCGTCATCAACAGGACGGGGCGGGTCCGAATCGATACACCAGGCATTTGCAATATTCCATGAATGGCTCTATGACCAAAGTCAGCCAACGTGGCGCAACGCTCATCGAGGTGCTCATCACCATGTTGGTGGTGGCCGTGGGGTTGCTTGGAGCGGCAGGCTTGCAGCTCGCCTCGACAAGGTATCAGCAAACCTCAGCCATGCGATCTCAGGCATTGTTGCAAGCAGAATTCATCATCGAGAAAATTCGAGTCAACAGCGTCAATTTGACAAATGCCAATCTACCTATTGCGCAGGCTAACCCTTTGACGGCTTACCTTGCTGCCGATGAGTACCCTGCAGCAGCAGCAGTGCCTCCCGACCCCGCCTGCGGATTGGCGGCGCAGCCAGCCTGCACCGCGGCACAAGCTGCCCAGCGCGACCTGAGAGATTGGAAGCTCTCCTTGGCCAGAGATCTTCCTGGCGGGCGGGGTTCCATCTTTCCCGTTGCCGCAGGAGCGGCCACCGAAGCCAACGCGCGTCGCATCGTTGTGATGTGGCGTGAGAAGGAAGAAGCAGCCACCGACAATCTTGCGAATCAGGATGCGGTTGAGGCGGATGATCCATCTTGCCCTGGTACGGCGGCCACGCGAGTCCCGGGTGTCCGGTGTTTGAATGTTTGGATAACACCATGACTCAAGCAAAATTCATTCAACGCGGCGCTTCGCTGATCGAGATACTGATCGGCTTGGCCATCGGGCTGATAATTCTGGTGGCGATCGGGACAGCCTACGTCAATGCTAACAATACAATCCGCCAACGCGAGGATCAAGCGCAACTCAACGATCCAGCGCGCGCAGTATTGACCATGCTTCGGCAAAACCTCATGCAGGCTGGCTATGTAGATGCTTTTGATCTGGATGTGGCAGGTCAAACAAGGGCTGCGTCTTTGTTCACACAAGGGGACGAGGACTTAGCGAATTTGTTCATCCGCAGCCCGACGCGACCGATCAGTACTCCAATCACACTCATGTTTCCGGGTTTGACCCCGATCTTTGGCTGTGATGGGACAATGAACGGGACTCCCAACGGTATTGCAACGGCGGCACCACCTGCCGTACAAACTTGCGGTGCCTTGAGTGCTACGAGGCACACACTTCAAATCGCTTACCAAGGGGTGCCGAACAATGCTGGCAACGCCACGAACAGCTTGGCTGCTTTGAATCCCAATACGGGTGATGGTCTCGATTGTCTTCAGCAGGCACCACCAGCTGGACAAACAATTGTGATCAATAGGTTCTCCCTTAGTCCATTGCCACTTGCTGCTGGAGCCGATTCACAGCTTCGATGTGCGGGTTCGGGAGGTGCTGCTGGTCAGGATATTGCGCCCGGTGTGGAGGAGTTTGTACTCCGATACCAGATGTCCGCCCCCGGTGTGACGCCTGGCCCCTTGGATCAAGGCGTAGCAGCAGGCGGCGGACAAGAGAGGTATCTCACCGCCGCACAAGTCACAGCCAGTGCTCAAAGATGGGCGGGTGTTACAGCGGTTGAAGTCTGTATGGTCTCTGCAACCCCGGCCTCAAGAGGCCCAGCCGCTCAAGGAACCATCGACCTGCAGCCGAACCGACCAACGTGCACAAGAGACGCAACCGGTGCGTTCAATCCCAATGTGGCACGCGCAGCAGGAGACGCACGCTTGTGGAAAAGATACACCGCAGTTGTATCGCTCAGGAACGCGGTATTTGTCACCCCGTTGTAAATCACCATGAACAGCAAATCAAACAGCGGATTCGTGTTGGTAACCAGCCTGATTTTCCTGATCGCTCTTTCGATTTTGGGCGTTATGGCGATGCGGGGCTCCCTGTTCGAAGAACGCATGTCATCGAATGACCGGGATCGAACATTGGCACGCGAATACGCAGAGCTCGCATTGCGCGACGCGGAAAGAGACATCCTGGGCATTCGTTTTGACGGCGCCTTGTGTGCCGTGGCTGGCGGATGCGGAACACTTCGACCGCCAGGCACTCGTCCGTCCAATGCCGTCGAGCAACAAAACTTCTGGGACGTCAACTCCGCAACCAATTACGACGCGGTTTTTTCTGATGGGGGGCGTACATTGGCCCTCCCTTTCCAAGGGGTGTATACCCCGGAATCAGCCACCGATTGCGGAATGCCTATTTGGAGTGGTGCGGACTGGCAGGATGGTGCGAATCCAGCCAGGAGTTGTGCTGCGGGTGGGGCCATTGGAGCGCCTGTACCAACCATCGCCTATGGAACTTTCACGGGAGCCCCCTTTCCCGGGGAACCAGGGACGACCTTGCCACGTTACATCATCGAAGTATTCTCGTCACCTCAACTCACTGGCAGAACAGACAATAAAGTCTTTTTCAGAATCACCGCTGTGGGATTCGGGCGAACCGTCGGACCCAATGGACAGCGTACTTCGATAACACTCCAATCTGTCTTTTCACCCTCTTGATCAACCCGAAGAGAACATCATGAAGATCAAAGACACCATCAAGTCAGCCGCGGCCGCCCTGACTTCATGCTTGGTTCTCACATCGTGGGCATTCAGTCCCAGCCAACAACCGCCAGATACGACAGCCGTCCCAGGAAACGTGGTTTTGGCGTTGTCTGTTGAGTTTCCAACTGGAACACAAGCCTCATATCCAACGAACAGTTACACCTATACGATTCGCTATGAAGGCTATTTCGACAATCGAAAATGCTATACCTATTCGACAATCAACGAGGTATTCACCCCGGTAAGCGCTCAAGATATCAGCACTGGTTTGTGTCCATCGGCTGATCAATGGAGCGGCAATTTGCTCAATTGGTTGACCATGACCAACTTGGATCAATTTCGTTCAGTGCTGACAGGAGGTACGCGTGACGACTTCTCATCAATGTCGGGAATTCATGCTGGCGACACGACAGATCGAACAGTTCTGATACGCACCTATGGAAGCCAGCAAGGCAGCGCTGGCAACAACCCCACGAGAAATCTCACAGTGGGAACCCCAGGCATGCCTTTAACGGGGGTGAATAAATCCGCCCGCTCCTTTGGCTACGGCTCCAAGCTCATCGTTTCCAACGCCAACAACTTTGGAAATCTTTCCCTAACTGAACAAAAAGCAAGGTGCTCTGCCACTCCATTACCGGGCAATGCTGGAACCAGCTGGTGTTTCAACATCAGGGTTGAAGCTTGCTTGGCGGTCCCAGGTGTGGGACTCGAAGCGAACTGCAAGAACAAGTACTCAGGCGTAGCGAAGCCAGAGGGCCTGATACAAGAGTACAACGTCAACATGCGATTCGCCGCCCTTGGCTATTTGAACGTCGCCAATGGAACACGAGACGGTGCAGTATTAAGATCGGCCATGAAAAGTGTTGGCCCAGTCGCAGCCACTGCGTCTGGGGTTATCACCAATCCAGCACCCGAATGGGACAGCACCACAGGTATTTTGATCAAAAATCCGGATCCTACCGACGCGACCGCCAGTGGAGTAGCCAACTCTGGCTTGATCAACTACCTCAACAAGTTTGGCTACTCCGGTATTTATGAAACTTACGATAATGTGAGTGAATTGTATTATGCCGCACAACTGTACTTGAGAGGAAGAGCGCCGCCGGCCGGTTATTCGAACAGTTTGACGGCCGCCCTGAAGGATGATTTTCCTGTGATCACAGGAAACAACTTGCTGAGACAGGGAACTCGCGATCCCATGATCAATACCTGCCAGAAGAACTTCATTCTTGGTATCGGGGATATCAATACCCATTGTGACGGCAATCTTCCAGGTTCGAACAATACGAAATGTGGCGGAGGGACTCCACCTGACACGGACGGTATCAACGTCCAATCGCTCTGGAGTTCGATTGCTGGTATGGAGGGATTGGCGCTCAACGGTGCTGTGGGTGTTGGAGGCGGAGTTGGCCTGAATGGTGGAAATACTCCATACATCGCATCACTGGCGTTTTGGGGCAATACGAACGACATACGCAGCGACCTTGCAGGTACCCAAAATATTCGCACTTACTGGGTGGATGTGCTCGAAGCTTGGACTGGCACGGTCGCACAGGCCAGTCTGCGAAAGACTCAGTACTGGATGGCCACCAAGTATGGCGGATTCAAAACCGATCTCATCTCGGGCAACAACCCCAATACCAATCCCTTATCTTGGGATGGCAATGGCAATGGTTCACCCGACAACTGGTTTGCCGGTAACAGCCCAACCCTTTTGCGGAATGGATTGTCGACGGCATTTGCAGACATCGCCAGCATCTCTGCCGGTGGATCAGCATCAAGTGCTGCCGTTACTTCAAGCAGGCAAACGTCGAGCAGTCAGATCATTTACGCCGGGTACGACCCCAAAGATTGGAGCGGCAGTGTCAGAGCATGCAGCCCAGTTCAAACTGCTGCGCAATGCACAGCAAGCCCAATATGGGAAGCCTCGCGCTGGTTCAAAACAAGCCTGCCCACGCTGGTGGCATCGCCATTGACACCCTCAACCCGAAAGATCATCACGTCTTGGAAAACCGCTACGTTCAGTCGCATGCCTTTCCAATGGGATGAATTGAACGCAGACCAAAAAGCACTTTTGGATCTCACTGACAACCAGGGCACTCTCAGGCTGGATTACCTACGGGGTAGCCGAGTCAATGAAACATCGCTCTTCCGTCCGCGTGCTCCGAATCTTCTTGGTGACATCGTCAACTCGGGAGTGACATACGTTTCTGGATCTGGTCCCGCTTTGCTCGGAGCCAAGTACCCTGGCCATGTCGCCTACCGAATCGCAACCAGAAACCGTCCTCCAGTGGTGTATGTGGGCGGCAACGACGGCATGTTGCACGCGTTCTCAGGCAAAGATGGGAAGGAGCTGTTCGGGTATGTTCCCAGCGGTGTATTCAGCAATCTGCCTGCGCTGACCTCTCTCAACTTCCAACATCGCTTCTTTGTTGATAGCACTCCCATGGTCGGTGACATTGAGAAAACACCCAGCAACTGGGGTACCTTGTTGGTGGGAGGGCTTGGAGCGGGGGGGAAGGGTTACTACGCCCTGGATATCACGAGTCAGAGCACTTTTGAAACCACTGGCGAATCTGCCTTGGCAAGCACGTTGCCAATTTGGGAGTTCACCGACACGGTTGACTCAGACCTCGGTTACACATTCAACGAACCATCCATCAACCCTCTGACCGGCGCGTATCAGCAAATTGCCAAGATTGCGGACTCCACCGAGAAGAACGGCTTGTGGAGAGTTATCGTGGGCAACGGCTATGGGTCCACAGGCATCTCAACGAATCCCCCAACACCGGGTCGTGCGGTCCTGTTCATGCTCGACGCAAATACAGGAACTGTTGGTGCCAAGTTGATCGCCGACGGCGGGCCAGCCAATGGTTTGTCAGCGCCGACGCCCGTTGATACCGATCGAGATGGACTGGTTGACACCGTCTACGCGGGTGACGCCTTGGGTAACATGCACAAGTTCCAGTTCAGCAAACCATCCGGCGTCGACTTCGTGCGCGCTCCCTCTGGTGACGTGGCAGGTCAATGGCGCTACATCGGAAAGGTGTATGCGACAGGTGAGCCCATCACCACAGCGCCAGCTGTGGCACAAGCCTGTGACGGTATTGGCTGGAGCGTTGCCTTCGGCACGGGCAAATTGAACGAAAACTCCGACTACGGCGATAACGCCGCACGGGGTTTCTACAATGTCACCGACAAAGCACCCTCTTCCGCGCTCACTGTTCCGGCTGCCGATCTCGCCAACATTGTTTACACCGGAACCACGACACGGAGTTGGACCACTCCCGTTCTCACCAGCAAACGTGGATGGAGGATGAGTTTTACGGGAGGCGAGAGGGTTCTGTCCAACTCGACGCTGCCGCCGGACACCGGATCCGTGCTGTTTGCCACCACAAAGCCCGCTGGCGACATCTGTACGCCAGGAAATACAGGGTTCGTGATGGCGGTAAACCGCTGCTCCGGAAAAATTGGCGATCTGATTGTCAACGGTAACGTGGTGGGTGGAGCGGCAATCAGCTCCACTGGCGTGATCAAGGTCAGCAACACCTACTCTGACTCAAAGAACAAACAAACGGTCGTCTGCAACCAGAATGATTGCAAGGCTGGCGGTATCGGAAGCGGTGGCGGCGCAGCCCCTCCTCCTCCGGGCAATGCCTGCGACGACGAGTCCACGGCCGGGATCGTAGAGGCCTGCAATTGCGACGATCCCGCCACCGCAACTGTGGTGGAAGAATGCTCAATCAACATGGGTCCTGCAGTGACCCCTCGTGGACGGTATTCTTGGCGAGAAATTCTCACAAAATGAACAACGCAACGCATCACCGCTCAAACGCGCGGGGCTTCACACTGATCGAATTGATGATCGTTGTGGCTGTGATCGGCATCTTGTCGGCTATCGCCATCCCCAGCTACAACGCCTACATCCTGCGCAGCCATCGTGCAGAGGCCAAGAACTTTCTGCTGTCGGTTGCCCAGCGGCTGGAACAGAACTACACGTTGTCGGGTAGTTACGCAAGAACAGCGGGAGCCGTTGCAGACGACATTGACAACAATTGGATCGCCAACACAGGCTTCGGGACTGTTCCCCCCGGAGGTCCAGTTCGTTACAACATCACCGCTGTAGCGGCCGGGGCATTTACATTGCAAGCCGCGCCAGCGGGTGCTCAATTGGCGGATGTTTGTGGAACCTTGCTGATCAACCAACAGAATATCCGAGGGGCGGGAGCGCCGCCCGTTTTGGGTAACCGTTTGCAAGCCACCATCGATTGCTGGGGTCGCTAGCGGTGTCGCCAAGTCAACGGGGATTGATGGCTGCGCTTGATCTCGCCAGCCAATCCATTCGAGTCTCCAACCCAAACCCACGCGTAGGATGCACCATTGTTTCGCCCGAGGGGCAAACCATTGGCGAAGGGCATACCCAGCAAGCAGGTGGACACCATGCGGAAGTCATGGCACTGAGCGATGCGCAAACGCGAGGTCTCTCTGTCGTTGGCGCCACGGTAAATGTCACACTGGAACCATGCTCTCACCACGGACGCACTCCGCCATGTTGCGATGCTCTGATCCGGGCTCAGGTCGGCAAAGTGATGGTGGCCACAGTGGACCCCAACCCCTTGGTGGCGGGTAGGGGTATCGCACGATTGCGCGAAGCGGGGATCGAGGTCGTTCTTCTCCCCGTAGACGATTCGGTTGCACGTGCCTCGCGAGAACTCAACATAGGGTTTTTCAGCCGCATGACCCGCCAAATTCCTTGGGTGCGGATGAAAGTTGCTTCGTCGCTGGATGGCACAACTGCGCTCGCAAACGGCACTAGCCAATGGATCACCGGTGAAAAGGCGCGCATCGACGGACAAAGTTGGCGCGCGAGATCTTGTGCAGTGATCACGGGAATCGGCACCGTATTGGAAGACGACCCCATGCTGGATGTGCGCTTCGTGGAGACGCCACGACAGCCGCACCTCGTGGTTGTGGACAGCCAACTCAAAATGCCCTTGCATGCGCGTCTGTTTCAACCCACATCGAACGGTCTGAAGCGCCAGATACTCGTCTATCACGCGTGCGCAGACTCGGACAAACAATTAGCACTTCAAGAGAAGAGCGTGGTGTTGGTCAACTCTCCAGAGAGCGCGGCAGGGAGAAACAAGGTTGATCTGCAATTGCTCTTGCAGGACCTGGCTCACCGTGAAGTCAACGAAGTCCTTTTGGAGGCTGGTCACGGTTTGAACGGGTCCTTTGTAAAAGAGGGCTTGGTGGACGAATTTTTGGTCTACCTGGCACCCAAATGGCTTGGCAAAGGTTCAGGCATGTCCAACTTTGGCCCGATCGACAAGTTGGAAGACGGCGTCCAACTGCAGTTTCGTTCGACAGAAACGCTGGGGGATGACCTTCGCATCCTCGCGAGAGTTGCTGGTCGCGATGCATTTCTCAACGGTTGAACTCAGACGGCAGCGCAGCTGAGGGCTTAGCACCGCCGATCCTCCAAGTTTGAAAACCCTGCGAAAATAGCCGGATGTTTACCGGCATCATCACCGGCGTGGGGCGCATCGCCGCCCTCCACGACCTGGGCAGCTCTTTGGACCATGGCAAGCGACTCACCATCGAGGCACCCTCCGGGTACCTCGATGACGTTGGCTTGGGCGACAGCATTGCGCTCAACGGCGCCTGCATGACCGTGACCTCGCTGGATCTGCCCCAGCACCACTTCACCATCGACATCTCGGCCGAGTCGCTGGCCCGGACCACCGGGCTGGCGCAGACCGGCTATCGCATCAACCTCGAGAAAGCGCTGCGCGCGCACGATCGTCTTGGCGGCCACATTGTCTCCGGGCATGTGGACGGGGTTGGGCGCGTGACACGCTTTGCCCAAGTGGGCGAGAGTTGGGAGCTGCGCGTGGTTGCGCCACCCGAACTCGGCAAGTACCTGGCTTACAAGGGCTCCATCACCGTCAACGGCGTCAGCCTGACCGTCAATGCGGTTCAGGACCGTGCCGACGGCTGCGAATTCAGCATCAACCTCATACCCCACACGGTGGAGAACACCTCGTTGGGCCAGTTGTCTGACGGCAGCCCGGTCAACCTGGAAATCGACACGGTGGCGCGTTATGTCGAGCGCATGCTCAGCGCCGGTCATCACATCAATCTCAAGGAATCCGCATGAACGCGCCCGAAACGCTGGCCCAGGTGGCCATTTCCCCTGTGGCCGAAATCGTGGCCGACATGCGCGCCGGCCGCATGGTGATCCTGGTCGACGAAGAAGATCGGGAAAATGAAGGCGACCTCGTGCTGGCCGCCGACCACGTGACGCCCGAGGCCATCAACTTCATGGCCCGCTTCGGACGGGGCCTGATCTGCCTCACGCTCACCAAAGAGCGCTGCGAGCGCCTGCAGTTGCCGCCCATGGTGCCGCGCAACGGCACCAAGATGGGCACGGCCTTCACCATCTCCATCGAGGCCGCCGAAGGTGTGACCACCGGCATTTCGGCCGCCGACCGCGCTCGCACGGTGCAGGTGGCGGTGGCGCCGAAAGCAGTGGCCACCGACCTCGTTCAACCCGGCCACATCTTTCCGCTGCAAGCGGTGGAAGGCGGCGTGCTCATGCGTGCCGGCCACACCGAAGCGGGTTGTGATCTTGCCGCCATGGCCGGCTGCAGCCCGAGCGCCGTGATCTGCGAGATCATGAAGGACGACGGCACCATGGCCCGCCTGCCGGACCTGCAGCTGTTCGCTGCCGAGCACGGCCTGAAGATCGGCACCATTGCCGACCTGATCGAACACCGCAGCCGCACCGAAAGCCTGGTGCACAAACTCGGCACGCGGCCCCTGAACACGGCGTTTGGCGAATTCACCGCCACCGCCTTCCGCGACGAACCCAGTGGCGCGCTGCACCTCGCGCTGGTCAGGGGCCAGTGGAATCCCGACCAACCGGTGGACGTGCGTGTGCACGAGCCGCTGTCGGTGCTGGATGCGCTGGAAGTCGGCCGCTCCATGCACAGCTGGAGCCTGGAAGCGAGCTTGCGTCACATCAGCGAAGCAGGCGCGGGGGTGGCTGTGCTGCTCAACTGCGGCGAAACCGCCGGCCAGTTGCTGGCGCAGTTTGAAGGCACGGCACGTTCGGCCCAAGCGCCCGAGCGGGGCCGCATGGACCTGCGCACCTACGGCGTGGGCGCGCAGATCCTGCGCGAATGCGGCGTGCAGAAAATGCGTCTCATGGGCAACCCGCGCCGCATGCCCAGCATGACCGGCTACGGCCTGGAAATCACCGGGTACCTCAGCCGCAACGGCTGAACCCATTCACCTCTCAAGAAGAAACGGAGCCGCACATGTTCGGCGCAGACAAAGGCACGGCTGACTTGCTCGACGGCAAAAAGCTCAGCATCGGGATCGTTCAGGCCCGCTTCAACGAACCCATCACCGACGCGTTGTACGCCGCCTGCCTCGCAGAGCTGCTCGCACTGGGTGTGCAGGAAAAGAACATCGCCCACGTCAAGGTGCCCGGTGCACTGGAAGTGCCCGTGGCCCTGCAGGCCATGGCCGAGCGCGACGATTTCGACGCGCTCATCGCCCTGGGCTGCATCATCCGCGGCGAGACCTACCACTTTGAACTGGTGGCCAACGAATCCGGTGCGGGCGTGACGCGCTTGGCGCTGGACTATCAGATCCCCATTGCCAACGCCATCCTGACCACCGAAACACTGGAGCAGGCGATGGCGCGCAAGACCGACAAGGGCCGCGACGCGGCCCGCGTGGCGGTGGAAATGGCCCACCTGCTGCAAGAGATCGGTTGAACATGTCCACAGAACTTCCCACCACCGAGAGCGACAAGCCCAAAAGCGGCTTGATCGGCCGCAAGGCCGCCGACAAGTCGGCGCGCACCCGCGCCCGCGAATTCGCCTTGCAGGCGATCTACCAGCACCTGGTGGGCCGCAACGCCGCCACCGACATCGACGCGTTCACGCGCGACCTGGCCGGCTTCCACAAGTGCGACAGCGTGCACTTTGACGCGCTGCTGCACGGTTGCATCAACGAAGCTGACGCGCTGGACGCCATGATCAAGCCGGCACTGGATCGCCCGCTGAGCGAGCTCTCCCCGATCGAACGCGGCGTGCTGTGGATCGGTGCCTACGAGTTCCAGCACTGCCTGGACGTGCCGTGGCGCGTGGTGCTCAACGAGTGCATCGAACTGGCCAAATCGTTCGGCGGCACCGACGGCCACAAGTACGTCAATGGCGTGCTGCACCAGCTGGCCGCGCAATTGCGCCCTGCTGAAGTGGCCGCAGCGCCTGCAAAACCCGGCACCCGCAAGAACGCCGCACCGTGAGGATTTCGCAGCGCGCCCAGCGCGTCGAACCGTTCTACGTGATGGAGCTGGCCAAGGCCGCGTCAGCCATGGCGGCCCAGGCCCAGCCGGGCGACCGATCGATGATTTACCTCAACATCGGCGAACCGGACTTCACCGCTGCGCCTTTGGTTGTGGCCGCGGCAGAGCGCGCCATCCGCGACGGCAGCAGCCAGTACACGCAGGCGCTCGGCCTGCCCGCCCTGCGCGAAGCCATCAGCGGGTGGTATGCGAGCCGATTCGGTCTGGCCATCGATGCGAGCCGCATCGTGGTGACTGCGGGCGCTTCCGCCGCGCTTCAGCTGGCCTGCCTCGCGCTCATTGAAGCCGGCGACGAGGTGCTCATGCCCGACCCGAGCTACCCCTGCAACCGGCAGTTCGTGCAGGCGGCCGAAGGCCGCGCGGTGATGATTCCCAGCGGCCCCAAACAGCGCTTTCAACTCAGCGCAGATCAGGTCGAAGCCCACTGGAATCCCGCCACACGCGGCGTGCTGCTGGCCTCACCTTCCAACCCCACCGGCACGTCCATTGCCCGTGACGAACTCGAACGCATCGCGCGCTTCGTGCGCTCCAAAGGCGGCGTGACCATGGTCGACGAGATCTACCTCGGTCTGAGCTACGAGGACGATTTCGGCCACAGCGCGCTCGGTCTGCCCGACGGGTTGGGCGACGAGGTGATCAGTGTCAACAGCTTCAGCAAGTACTTCAACATGACCGGCTGGCGACTGGGCTGGCTGGTGTTGCCGCCCGCGCTGGTGCCTGCCGTGGAGCGCCTGGCGCAGAACCTGTTCATCTGCGCGAGCACCATCGCGCAACACGCCGCCCTGGCCTGCTTCGAAACCGAAAGCCTCACCGAATACGAGCGTCGGCGCAGCGAATTCAAGGCACGGCGCGACTATTTCATTCCCGAACTCAACCGCCTGGGCTTGACCGTGCCCGTGATGCCCGACGGTGCCTTCTACGCCTGGGCCGATGTGACCGGGCTGTGCGAGCGCTGGGGCATCCCTCCGCAAGGCGCGCGTGCTGATGAAGGCGGCAGCTGGGCGCTGGCTTTTGAGCTCATGAACCGCTGCCAGCTCGCCGCCACACCGGGGCGCGATTTCGGCAGCGCCGACCCCGGCCGCTACCTGCGCTTCTCCACGGCCAACTCCATGGCACAGCTTCGTGAAGCGGTCGCTCGCCTGGAGCATGCACTGTGAGCCTGCCCGCGCTGCAAGCGGCCCCATTCACGTGGCCCGTGCGTGTCTACTGGGAAGACACCGACGCGGGCGGCATCGTGTTCTACGCCAACTACCTCAAGTTCTTCGAGCGCGCCCGCACCGAGTGGCTGCGTGCACTGGGCGTTGAACAACAGCGCCTGCGAGAACAGCTGGGCGGCATGTTCGTCGTCAGCCAGACCCAGCTGCAATACCACCGACCGGCGCGGCTGGATGATTTGCTTCTGGTTACAGCGCGGGTGGTGGATGCGGGCCGTGCGTCCATGACAATCGAGCAGACTGCGCTCCTGAAACCGCAGCAAGGCGGTGCGCAGGCCGAGCTGCTCTGCAGCGGCACCATCCGCATCGGCTGGGTGGACGACCGCCAGTTGCGCCCGCAGCGCATTCCATCCGCCGTGATGGCCGCGCTCCAGCTGACCCCCTGAAACTTCTTCGCGACCCGCCCTCTCCGAACACCCATGAACCAAGATCTTTCCATCGTTCAATTGATGCTCAACGCCAGTTGGGTGGTGCAGGCCGTGGTGGTGCTGCTCATGGTGGTCTCCGTCATGAGCTGGGCCGCCATCTTCCGCAAGGTGTTCTCGCTCAAGCGCGTGCGCGCCCACAACGAAGACTTTGAACGCGAGTTCTGGTCCGGCACCAACCTCAACGACCTGTACGCCGCAGCCGCCCAGAGCGCCAAACACGGCGGCCCCATGGAGCGCATTTTTGCCAGCGGCATGCGCGAATACCAGAAGCTGCGCGAGCGCCGCATCACCGACAACGGCGCCCTGCTCGACGGCGCGCGTCGCGCCATGCGCGCGAGCTTTCAGCGCGAACTCGACGTGCTGGAGACCAACCTCTCCTTCCTCGCCTCGGTCGGCTCGGTCTCGCCCTATGTCGGCCTGTTCGGCACGGTGTGGGGCATCATGCACGCCTTCACTGGCTTGGCCGCCCTCGCGCAGGTGACGCTGGCCACCGTGGCACCCGGCATCGCCGAGGCGCTGGTGGCCACGGCCATCGGCTTGTTCGCCGCCATTCCGGCGGTGGTGTTCTACAACCGCTTCGCGCACGACATCGACCGCGTGGCCAACGCCATGGAAACCTTCATGGAAGAGTTCTCCAACATCCTGCAGCGCAACCTCGGCGCGCAACAGCAAACCCCGTCGGGACACTGACCATGCCCGCCGTCTCATCCCGCGGCCGGGGCCGCCGCACCATCAACGAGATCAACATGGTCCCGTTCATCGACGTGATGCTGGTGCTGCTGATCATCTTCATGGTCACGGCCCCGCTCATCACGCCCAGCCAGATCGCACTGCCCAGCGTGGGCCAGGCTGGGCGCCAGCCCGACCGGTTTGTGGCGGTGATGATCGACAAGGACGAGCAAATCCAGGTGCGCGAAGGCTCTGCCAGCACCGAGCCGCAGCCCGTGAGCCTGACGCAGCTGGTGGCCCGGGTGCAGCAACTGCAAAGCAGCAAGGGCGCCCCACCCGAGGGCGGCGTGCCGGTGGTGATCAGCGCCGACAAGAACGTGAAGTACGAAGCCGTTGTTCGCGTGATGGACACCTTGCAGCGCGCGGGCATTGCCCGCGTGGGCCTGTCGGTGCAAACCTCGCGCTGATTTCATTCGCGCACCATGCAGTCCACCGCCGACCACCTCGACCTCGCGCCGCCCCCCAGCGGCCGCTGGCTCGGCCCCATGGGGCTGGCGCTCGTCGTGCACGGTCTGCTGGTGATTGCACTGACCCTAGGCGTGCAGTGGCAGCACGACAGCGAACCCGTGTCGGTGGAAGCCGAACTCTGGTCGCGCCTGCCCCAACAGGCGGCGCCGCGTGCGGTGGAACCCCCTCCCCCGCCGCCGCAACCCACCCCGGCTCCGGCCCCGAAACCGGCTCCTGCGCCCACCCCCGCGCCGCCCCCGCCCGGCCCCACCCAGGCCGAGATCGCCACCGCACAAGCGAAGAAGAAGGCGGAGGCGGAGAAGAAGGAGCGCGAGGAAGAGGCCAAGAAGATCGCGGCGGACAAGAAAGCGGCGGAAAAGGCGGCGGCCGAGAAAAAGATCGCGGCGGAAAAGGCCGCCGACGAAAAGGAGCGACAGCAAAAACTCGCTGCCGAGAAGCGTGAGCAGGCGCGCAAGGAGGCCGCAGAAGAAAAGCGGCTGGCGCAGATCCGGGAAGACCAGATCAAACGCATGATGGGCCAGGCCGGCGCCACCGGTGGCCCACAAAGCACCGGCACCGCCCAGCAGTCCAGCGGTCCCACCCCGGGCTACGGCGCCAAGGTGGCCGCGCGCATCAAACCCAACGTGGTGTTCACCGACGTGGCGCCGGGCAACCCCCGCGCCGAGGTCGAGGTCCGCACCGCGCCCGATGGCACCATCACCTCGCGCAAGCTCACCAAGAGCAGCGGCAACGCCGCCTGGGACGAAGCCGTGCTGCGCGCCATCGACCGCACCAACAGCCTGCCGCGAGACACCGACGGGCGAGTACCGTCGTCACTGGTGATTGGTCTTCGTCCGCTGGACTGAAGAAAGCGGGGCCGGAGCGCGTGCCCCCACACCAGAAACATCGCGGAACCGGCTCTGCCGGGCCGCAGATGTTGTCCCCCTTCAGGGGGAAGCCGCGCAGCGGCGCAGGGGGTGCCTTCTAGTCAAATACGATCTCCGCCCGCCGCTCATGCGCCTGCGCCATCCAGCTGGCCAGCGCCGCATCGGTCGGGAAAAACAACGCCCGGTCGTCCAGCTGCAACTCACACTGCGCGCCCTCGCGCAGCAGCTGCAGGCGCACCGGCAAGCCCCGCACCAGCTCACCCTGCTCCGTCACCTCCCGCTTGGGCGGGAACTCGCGCACCAACTGCGCCACAGCCGGCGCGTGGCCGTTCACCGCCACGCGCAGGTACTTGCCGAAACGGCAACGCGCGGCGGCCAGGTCCCACACCTGCTGGATCTTCAGGCGCACGCCGCCCGAGAAACGGTCGGGCTGGGCCACGGCCTGCACGACGATGAGTTCGTCGTCTTTCAGCAGGTTGCGGTGCGCGTTGATCAGGTTCTCGTCGGCGCTGGTCTCGAACACGCCGGTCTTGTCGTCCAGCTTGAACAGCGCGAGCTTGCCGCGCTGGCCGTTGATGACACGGAAGTCGGTGACGATGCCAGCCAGGATCACCGGGTCGCGGCTCTCCACCACGTCGCCCAGCGGGGTGCGTGCGAAGCGCCGCACCTCGCGCTCGACCTCGTCAAACAGGTGGCCCGAGAAGTAGAAGCCGATCGCGGTCTTCTCCATCGTCAGGCGTTCCTTCACGCCCCAGGGCGTGGTGGCCACCAGGTCGGGTTCCTGCGTACTGGAACCGTGGTCGTCACCGCCCATCATGTCGAACAAACCGCCCTGGTTGGCGTTGGCCAGGCTCGCGGCAGCGAATTCAAACGCGCGGTCCACCGAAGCGAGCAGCTCGGCGCGGTTGAGGTGCAGCGAGTCAAAGCCCCCCGCCTTGATCAGCGCCTCGACCGTGCGCTTGTTCAAGCGCGTGCGGTCCACGCGCACACAAAAATCGAACAGGCTCTTGAACGGGCCCTTCTCGTCACCCCGGGGCCCCTCGCCGCGGCCTTCGCGTGCGGCCACGATGGCTTCGATGGCTTGCTGGCCCGTGCCCTTGATGGCGCCCAGGCCGTAGCGGATGGCCTTGTTGGTGACGGGTTCGAAACGGTGGACGCCGCGGTTCACGTCGGGCGCCTCGAAGCTCATGCCCATCTTGAGCGCGTCCTCCACCAACACCTTGAGCTTGTCGGTGTCGTCCATTTCCACCGTCATGTTGGCGCAGAAGAACTCGGCCGTGTAGTGCACCTTGAGCCACGCCGTGTGGTACGCCAGCAGGGAGTAAGCGGCGGCGTGCGACTTGTTGAAGCCGTAACCCGCGAACTTCTCCATCAAGTCGAAAACCTCGTCGGCCTTCTCCTGCGTGATGCCGTTCTTGGCCGCACCGGCGCGGAAGATCGAGCGGTGCTCGGCCATCTCCTCGGCCTTCTTCTTGCCCATGGCACGGCGCAGCATGTCGGCGCCGCCCAGCGAATAGCCGCCCAGGATCTGCGCGGTCTGCATCACCTGTTCCTGGTAGACCATGATCCCGTAGGTCTCGCTCAGCATCTCGGCCACCAGCGGGTGCGGGTACTCGATCACTTCCTTGCCGTGCTTGCGGTTCACGAAGCTGGGGATCAGGTCCATGGGACCTGGCCGGTACAGCGCGTTGAGTGCGATCAGGTCTTCGAGGCGCGACGGCTTGGCGTCTTTCAGCATGCCCTGCATGCCGCGGCTTTCAAACTGGAACACCGCTTCGGTCTGGCCACGCGAGAACAGCGCGTACACCTTCGCATCGGTCAGGGAAATGTCTTCGAAGCGGAAGTTCTCCTGACCCGGGTGGCGCTTGATGATCAGCTCGCGTGCGATCTCCAGGATGGTCAGCGTGGCCAGACCCAGGAAGTCGAACTTGACGAGGCCGATGGCCTCCACGTCGTCCTTGTCGTACTGGCTCACCGCCGAGTCGCTGCCGGGCTGCGCGTAGAGCGGGCAGAAGTCGGTGAGCTTGCCCGGTGCGATCAGCACACCCCCGGCGTGCATGCCGATGTTGCGCGTCATGCCTTCGAGCTTCTGCGCGAGTTCGATCAACGTCTTGACGTCGTCTTCCTTCGCAATCCGCTCGGCCAGCACCGGCTCCATCTCGATCGCGTAGTTGTTCTTGTCGCCCTCTTTCTTCGGGTTGGGCGGGTACTGCAGCGTCACCGACATGCCGGGCTTGTTCGGGATCAGCTTGGAGATGCCGTCGCAGAAACCATAGGAGAAGTCGAGCACACGCCCCACATCGCGGATAGCGGCACGCGCGGCCAGCGTGCCGAAGGTGGCGATCTGGCTCACCGCGTCCTTGCCGTACTTGTCCTTGACGTAGTCGATCACCCGGTCGCGGTTGGTCTGGCAGAAGTCGATGTCGAAGTCGGGCATGGACACCCGCTCCGGGTTCAGGAAACGCTCGAACAGCAGCTTGTATTGCAGCGGATCGAGGTCGGTGATCTTCAGTGCGTACGCCACCAGCGAGCCGGCGCCCGAGCCCCGGCCCGGACCGACCGGGCAGCCGTTGTTCTTGGCCCAGTTGATGAAGTCGCCCACGATCAAGAAGTAGCCCGGGAAGCCCATGTTCAGGATCGTGTTGATCTCGAACTCCAGCCGCTCCACGTAGCGCGGGCGCTCGGCGTCGCGCATGGCCGGGTCGGGGTACAGGTGGGCCAGGCGCTCCTCCAGTCCCTCGAACGACGACTGGCGGAAGAAGTCCGCCATCGGCATCGGCACACCATCGATCAGCGGCGTGGGGAAGTTGGGCAACTGAGGCTTGCCCAGCACCAGCGTGAGGTTGCAGCGTTTGGCGATCTCCAGCGTGTTGGCCAGGGCCGAGGGCACGTCGGCAAACAGCGCGCCCATCTGCTCGGCGCTCTTGAAATACTGCTCGCGGGTGAAGCGGCGCACGCGCCGGTTGTTGCCCAGGATCTCACCCTCGGAAATACAGACCCGCGCTTCGTGTGCCTCGTAGCCATCGGGCTCCAGAAACTGCACCGGGTGCGTGGCCACCACCGGGAGGTGCAGGCGCGCGGCGAGTTTCACGGCCTGCGTCACGTGGCGCTCGTCGTCGGCGCGTCCGGCGCGCTGCAGCTCGATGTAGAAGCGGTGGGTGAACAGCGTGGAGAGTTGCAGCGCCATGTCGGTCGCACGCTGCGTGTCGCCCTGCATCAAGGCCTGCCCCACCGGGCCAGCCTGCGCGCCCGACAGCATGATCAAGCCGGCGTTGCACTCCCGCAGCCAGTCGCGGTGCACCAGCGCCTGCCCACGTCCTTCGTTGCGCGTCCAGGCGCGGGCCAGCAATTCGCTCAGGTTCAGGTAGCCCTGGTGGTCCTGCACCAGCAGCAGCACGCGGGGGGCGGCGGGCTGGTGACTGCCGGGCATGGCGCCCGGGGTCTCTTCGGTGAAGCCCTGCAGCATCACCTCGGCGCCGATGATGGGCTTGACCCCCACACCGCGCGCGGCCTTGTAGAACTTGACCGCGCCGAACAGGTTGCTCAGGTCGGTGATGGCCAGGGCAGGCTGGCGGTCGGCGGCCGCGGCGGCCACGACTTCGTCGATGCGGTTGGTGCCGTCGACGACGGAGAATTCGGTGTGCAGGCGCAGGTGTAAGAACATCGCCCCATTTTAGGAGCCGGCACCCGCCGCCACGGCCTCAGGGCAGCGGTGTCACATCTTCTTTCAGGATGTGCAGCACTTCGGAACGGAACTCGCGCATGTAGAGGATGGCGACCACCGCGAGGGTCGCCAGCACCATGGACAGGGGCGAGATGAACCAGGCCAGCGCGGCGAACGAAAAATAGTACGCGCGCAGCCCGTCGTTGAAGGTTTCGGCCGCGGCGCCCACCATGGCGGCGGCGCGGCGGGCATAGTGATCGCGGTCGAACTTGCCGGCATCAAAATCTTCGGGCGATGGCATGGCCCCGATCACCAGCGCCACAAAGGTGTATTGCCGCATGCACCACGAAAACCGGAAGAAGGCGTACACGAAGATGGCCACCATCACCAGGATCTTGAACTCGAAAACGATCAAGGTGGTGGTCTGTGCGAACGGGATCTCGCTCATCAACTCGGTGGCTTTGTCCGTGGTGCCCAGCAAGGCAAACAGACCACCGATGACCAGGATGGAGGTGGACGAGAAGAAAGCGGGGGTGGTGGACAGCGTCTGCGTGATCACACCATCGAGCATGCGCGGATCGCGCGAAGTGGCCTGGGTCATCCAGTAGCCGCGGTAGCGGTTGGTGGTCTGGATCAGCGAACCCTTTTTTCGTCCCCAGACGCGGGCAAACCAGGCGTAGCCGGTCCACAACGCAAAAAAGCAGACCAGCGCCAGCCAGTCTGCCCAGGGAATGATGCTCAGGAATTTCATCCGGCGAATGTTACGCCGCAGGAACCCTGGATCAGGCCTTCAAGCCTTGAATTTCGCCGCCGTCGCAGCGACGCGCTCACCGAACAAACGAGCCGTTTCCAGATCACCCGGCAACATCTCGTTGGCGCCGGCATCCGACGGGCTTTGCGCCATGGCACCAGCGAACGAGCCGACGTAGTTCACGTCGTTGCGCTGCGCCGCCTTGCTGTTCGAAGGCATCAGGCCGGTGCCGACCCAGATGCCGCTGTGCTGCATGGCCAAGGTGAACAGGTAGTGCAGCGTGGACAGCTTGTCGCCATTCATCGTGGCGCTGTTGGTGAAGCCGGCAAAGACCTTGTCTTTCCACTGCTGGCTGAACCAGGGCTTGCTGGTGGCGTCGGCAAACTTCTTGAACTGCCAGCTCACGGTGCCCATGTAAGTGGGCGAGCCCATGATGATCGCGTCGGCCGCGGCCAAGGTTTCCCAGCCGCCTTCGGGCAGATTGCCTTCGGCGTCAATGGCGAGCAACTCGGCGCCGGCGCCGTCGGCGACCGATTGCGCCATGCGCTGGGTGTGGCCGTAGCCGGAGTGGTAAACAACAACAACTTTGGTCATGGGATGGCTTTCAGAAAAAGCGCCCTTCGCAAGTCGGGCGCGGGTTGAAGGAAAAGCGGGATTGTGTGGGCTTCAGGCCTTGCGGCGGGCGTCCACGCTGAATGCACCAGCGCCGAAGGCGGCCAATGCCAGCAGGCCACCGACCACACCAATGTTCTTCATGAACATCAGCTGCTGCACCATCTGCTGCTCGGCGGGCAGCGCCCAGTAGGCGTGGAAGAAGAACGAGGCCACCAGCGTGAAGCCGGCCAGTGCCAGGGCCGCCCAACGGGTGCCGAAACCAATGATCAGCGCGATGCCGCCGAGCACCTCGACCGCGATGGCAATGGCTGCGCCCAACTCGGGCATGGGCAGGCCGACCGACCCGATGTAGCCGGCTGTGCCGGCGAAGCCGCCGATCTTGCTGATGCCAGCGGGCAAAAAGAGGGCTGCGAGCAACAGGCGGGCCAGCAGGGCGAAGGGGTTTTGCAGAGCGTTCATGAAGAGTCCTTGGGGTCAAAAAAACAGGATTGAAAGATTCAGGCGGCGAGGTCGAACACCAGCACTTCGGCATCCTTGCCGTTGGCCAGCTGGAGTTGGCTCTCAGCGGCCAGCACCGCGGCGTCACCGCCCTGGAGCGTTTCGCCGTTCACATCGAGCGAGCCGCGCACCAGATGCACATAGGTCTTGCGCGCCGGGTTCAGGGCCAGTTCGGCGGTCTCAAGACCATCGAACAAACCGGCGTACATGGCCGCATCGGCGTTGATGTGCACCGAGCCGTCGGCGCCGCCGTTGGACGCCACCAGGCGCAACTTGCCGCGCTTCTGGTCGTCGGCAAAACTTTTCTGCTCGTAGCCCGGCTCGATGCCCGTCACGTTGGGCTCGATCCAGATCTGCAGGAAGTGCGTGGTGCTGTTGGGCGCGTGGTTGAACTCGCTGTGGCGCACGCCGCTGCCAGCACTCATGCGCTGCACGTCGCCGGGCGGAATGCCTTTGACGTTGCCCATGCTGTCCTTGTGCGCCAGGTTGCCCTGCAACACGTAGCTGATGATTTCCATGTCGCGGTGGCCGTGGGTGCCGAAGCCGGTGCCCGGGGCGATGCGGTCTTCGTTGATCACGCGCAGATTGCCCCAGCCCATCCAGGCCGGGTCAAAGTAGTCAGCGAACGAGAACGAGTGAAAGCTCTTGAGCCAGCCGTGGTCGGCATGGCCGCGTGCATCGGAGCGTCGAATCTGGAGCATGGTGTGGTCCTTTCCATCGGGGAGTGGCGCCGCTGAAACCGGGTGGAGTTCGTTGGCATGGGACGAATTGTGGGCGGGCGCATGGACTTTGAGACTGCACGGATTTGATGGCATCATTCAAACCGTTTGAACAGTCAGACCTCACCACCATGGCCACTTCCACCCCGCGCGCTGCCCTGTCCCCCGAAAACCTGGGCCTTCTGGAGGCCGTGGCGCGGCTGGGCAGCATGGCCGCCGCCGCGCGCGAGGTCGGCATGGTGCCGAGCGCGCTGACCTACCGCATCCGCCAGGTGGAAGACGCGCTGGATGTGCTCCTGTTCGACCGCAGCGCGCGCCGCGCCGTGCTCACGCCGGCGGGCGCCGAGCTGCTGCGCTCGGGCCAGTACCTGCTGAACGAACTTGACGCGGTGGCGCAGCGCGTCAAACGCGTGGCCACGGGCTGGGAGCCGCAGCTCACCATCGCCGCCGATGCGATCATTGCGCGCGCCACGCTGTTCGAACTCTGCGAGGCCTTCTACGCCGAAGGCGCACCCACTCGCTTGAAGCTGCGCGCCGAAACGCTCTCGGGCACGGTGGAGGCGCTGCAAATGGGCCAGGCCGACCTGGCTCTGGGCGTGCCCAGCGACCTTTCGCTGCCCGAAATCCAGTCGGCACCACTGGGTCCGATCACCTTCGTCTATGCGGTGGCACCCCACCACCCTTTGGCAGCCGCGAACCACAGCCTGTGCGACGAAGAGCTGCGCGAACACCGCGCCGTGGCGGTGGCCGACAGCACGCAACGCGGGCGCGGCGTCACCCACAACCTCTTGCCCGGGCAGGACGTGTTCACGGTGCCCACCATGCAGCACAAGCTCGAAGCCCAGCTGCGCGGCCTGGGCGCCGGCTTCCTGCCGCTGCCGCTGGCGCAGCCTTTCATTGCGGCCGGCCGGCTGGTGGTGAAACAGGTGCAGCGCCCCGATCGCAGCCTGGGCGTGGCCTATGCGTGGCGCCTGTCCCGCACCGCGAGCGAAATGGGTCGCGCGCTGCGCTGGTGGCTTGATCACTTGCAGACGCCGCAAACGCGAGCGGCACTGCTCAACCACCACCACCAGACCTGATCTCGATGCCGGCCCGCATTCCGCAGGCGGGCTGCTACAGTCAACAGCACACCACCCAGCCCGAGCAAGCGTCACCCAGAAAGCGCCCCGAGACATGACCACCGCCAAAAAATCCCGCGCATCCAAAACCCCTGTTCCCCGAAGCGCCCAAGTGCCGGGCTTGCAGATCGCCGTGGTGGGTGGCGGCATGGCGGGTGTGGTCTGTGCACGCACGCTGGTTCAAGCGGGGCATCGCGTCACGCTGTTCGAGAAGAGCCGGGGCCTGGGCGGTCGCATGTCGACCCGGCGCACCGAGTTCGGCGGTTTCGACCACGGCTCGCAGTATTTCACCGTGCGCGACCAACGCTTCGAGACCGCGCTGCGCAGCAACGCCACCTCGGTCGTGCGCCCCTGGAGCGCCAGCACCGTGCGCGTGCTCGACGAGTTCGGCCATGTGCTGGCCAGCGCACCACCCCCCACCGAGCCGCATTTCGTGGCCTCGCCCGGCATGAACGCGCTGGTGGGTCTGTGGGGCCAGCCGCTGGCCGCCAGCACCCTGCTCGACACCCGCGTGACCCAGATCGAGCGCGACGCCCTGCACGCCGAACAATGGCAATTGCGCACCGAAGACAGTGCCGGCGGTCAGCAAGTCGTGGGTGGCTTCGACCGCGTGGTGCTGGCCATGCCGCACCCGCAGGTGCACGACCTGCTGCGCGCCTCGGGACTCGCACCCGAACTGCGGCAGGCGCTGGCTCCTGTGCACGTGGCCCCCTGCTGGACGCTCATGGTGGCCTACCCGCAGGCCATGCAGCCCGGCCTGGCCCACCTGGGCCCGCAATGGAATGCGGCACGCAGCACGCACCACCGCATCAGCTGGCTGGCGCGCGAGTCGAGCAAGCCCGGTCGCGACCCCATCGAACGCTGGACCATCCAGGCCAGCCCGGCCTGGTCCACCAAACACCTGGAAGACGACGCCGAGCGCGTGAAAGCCAAGCTGCTCAAGGGCTTTGCCGAGATCACGGGCATCCGCGCCACGCCCACCTTCGCGGTGGCGCACCGCTGGCGCTTCGCGCAAACGCAGACCCCGCTGGGCAAGAGCCACCTGTTCGACAAGGCGCTGGGCATCGGCGCCTGTGGCGACTGGTGCCTGGGCCACCGGGTTGAAGACGCGTTTGTCTCCGGCCTCGAAATGGCGCTCGAACTCGCCTGAAGCCCTGCCTTCCTGCGTCCGCTCATCCTGAGCCTGTCGAAGGATCGAAGCCCCGCCCAGATGGCCACCTACCGGGGCAGGTTCGCCCCCTCCCCCACCGGCCCGCTGCACGCGGGCTCACTCGTTGCCGCGCTGGCCAGCTGGCTGGACGCCCGCGCCCACAACGGCAGTTGGGTGGTGCGCATCGAGGACGTGGACACGCCGCGCTGCGTGCCTGGATCGGATCAACGCATCCTGCAGCAACTCGCCACCTGCGGCCTGGTGGGTGACGAACCGGTGATCTGGCAGTCGCAACGCGAGCACCGCTACCAACAGGCGCTGAACCAACTCGTCGAACACGGCCATGCTTACCCATGCGGCTGCTCGCGCAAGGACATCGAGGCGGTCCTGCAAGCACATGGCACCCACCGCGAGCGCCACCACATCGCGGTCTATCCCGGCACCTGTCGGCCAGCCAACGGGGGCCTGCAAGGCCCGTCCGCGCGCGCCTGGCGCTTCCAGCTCCCTGGCTGGGCCGAGGTGCACTGGACCGACCGCCGCCTCGGCCCACAGACGCAAAACGTCGCCACCGACGTCGGCGACTTCGTCCTGAAACGCGCCGACGGCCTCTGGGCGTACCAGCTCGCCGTGGTGGTGGACGACGCGGAGCAAGGCATCACCCATGTGGTGCGCGGTGAAGACCTGACCGACAACACCGCGCGCCAGATCGTGCTGCAACGCGCCCTGGGTCTGCCCACACCCGCTTACATGCACATGCCACTGGTGATGGGCGCCAACGGCGAAAAACTGAGCAAACAGAACGGGGCCCAGCCGCTCGACCTCACCGACCCCATGCGGGCGCTGAACGCCGCAGCAGGCACGCTGGGGCTGCCCACCCACACAGGCGGCTTGACCGAGGCACTGGCTGCATGGACCCGGGCGTGGGCGGCCTAAAATTCACGCCTTTGCCGACCAGAGCCACCCCATGACCGACCCCCGCCACGCGCAGCCGCGCACCCCACCCAGCGAAGCGCCCTACCTGCGTGAGGTGAAAAGCTATGTCCTGCGGGCGGGTCGCATGGGGCCCGGGCAGGCACGCGCCTTCGAGCAACACGGCCCGCGCTTTCTCTTGAACTACACACCCGGACCGTTTGACGCGACCGCCGCCTTTGGCCGCAGCGCGCCGCTGGTCCTGGAAATCGGCTTCGGCATGGGCGGTGCCACCGCGCACATTGCGGCGGTGCGGCCCGGCGACAACTTCCTGTGCTGCGAGGTTCACGAGCCCGGCGTCGGTGCGCTGCTCAAGCTGGTGGGCGAACAGGGCCTGGAGAACATCCGCATCCTGCGCCACGACGCGGTGGAGGTGCTCAACCACATGCTCGGCGAAGCAAGCCTGGACGGCGTGCACATCTTTTTCCCCGACCCCTGGCACAAGAGCCGCCACCACAAGCGCCGCCTGATCCAGCCGGCGTTTGCGAGCCAGCTCGCGCGCCACCTCAAACCCGGCGGCTACCTGCACCTGGCCACCGACTGGGAACCCTATGCCCACCAGATGCTGGAGGTGCTGAGCGCCGAGCCGCTGCTGCAGAACACCGCCGAACCCGGCGGCAACGGCTTTGTGCCCCAGCCGGCGTACCGGCCGCTCACCAAGTTTGAAAACCGGGGCTTGAAGCTCGGCCACGGGGTGTGGGACCTGGTGTTCCGCCGGGCCTGAAAACCCGGCCCACCCACGTGGCACGCCCGCCGAAGAGTCCAGACATCCCCGCACGCCACGGCGTGTCCGCCAGTTGCGTGGCGCTTCCCCACGCCAAGGGAGCTCCCTGGCCGCTGCTGCTGGACTTCCTCGCTGAGCGACTCCATGGGGTGGACCGAGCGGCCTGGGCCGAACGCATGGCGCGCGGAGAGGTGCTGGACGACTCCGGCCAGGCCCTGCCGCCCCGCACACCCTTTCTGCCCGGTGCGCGCGTCCACTACTACCGCCACCTCGACGGCGAACCCACCATCCCGTTTGAAGAGACGGTGCTGTTTCAGGACGACCACCTGCTGGTGGCCGACAAGCCGCATTTTTTGCCGGTGACACCGGGTGGACGTTACGTGCAGCAAAGCCTGTTGGTGCGCCTGAAACGCCGCACCGGCATCGACACACTCAGCCCCATCCACCGCATCGACCGCGAAACCGCGGGACTTGTGCTGTTCAGTGTGCGCCCGCAAGACCGCAACGCCTACCAGGCCCTGTTTCGCGACCGCGCGGTGCACAAGACCTACGAAGCCATCGCCCCCCACCGCCCCGCGCTCAGTTCCCCGCTCAGGCGGCGCAGCCGGATCGAGGAAGACAGCACACGCTTCTTTCGCATGGTCGAGACCGACGGCGAGCCCAACAGCGAAACGCTGGTCGAACGCACCGAGGTGCACGGTGACTGGGCGCGCTACACGCTCTCACCGGTCACGGGCAAGCGGCACCAGCTGCGCGTGCACATGAACGCGCTGGGCGCGCCCATCGCGGGTGATCAGTTCTACCCGAAGGTGCTGCGGGGGCCGGACGACGACGAAGACTTTGCCGAACCGCTGCGGCTGCTGGCGCGCGGCATCTGTTTCAACGACCCGGTGACGGGCTTGGAGCGGCGCTTCAACAGCGGGCAGACCATGGCGTGGCCGGACACCGGGTTCCGGGCGTGATGCGCAGCGATCGTCCCGACGCGGTCGGCCCGCGTGGCCGTCAGGCGCGTGTGTCCAGCAGCGAGCCCAGGACGGCATCCTGCGTCTGCACCGTGCGCAAATTGGCGGCGAAGCTGTAGAGGCTCATGCGCTGGTCGACCAGGTCTTCGGCCAGGCGATCGAAGCCGTCCGCACCCTGTGCCTGTGTGGCCGGCTCCCGGACGACCAGTGCGTTCACGCCACCCGAGCCGGGCTGGGCGGTCTGCGCCACCTGCTGACGCCTGAAACCGGGCGTCTGCAGGTTCGCCAGGTTGTGCGCGCTGGTGTCCAGCCGCCATTGGGCCGCACGCATGCCGCTGAGGCCGGTGAATGCTGCAGAGGTGCTGGAAGAAACGGCAAGTGACATATCGAAGTGTGGGACGGACACACGGAATTCCGTCTGTCTCCCCTTGGGCTATCGGCATGCCAACACGCCTCTGAAGCCCGCCGGCGTCCCGCCCGACGAGCGGTGCGTCAGGTGCGTCACATTCAAGCGGGGAGCAGATCCGCCAGCAAGCGGCTCACGTGCACGGCCTCGCGTTGCGCGCCATCGGCGATCTGGTGGCGGCAGCTGGTGCCGTCGGCCACCACGATGGCGTTGGGCACGGCACGCACCGCCGGCAGCAAGCTGAGTTCGGCCATCTGCATCGACACCTCGAAGTGCGAGGCCTCGTAACCGAAACTGCCGGCCATGCCACAGCAACTGCTTTCGATCAACTGCGGCTGGGCGCCGGGAATCCAGCGCAGCACCTCCAGGATGGGTGAGACCGCGTCGAACGCTTTCTGATGGCAGTGCCCGTGGAGCAGCACCGGCTGGTCCACCGCCTTGAGCTGTGCTTTCAAACGCTCCAGCCGACCCGCCTTGGCTTCGCGCGCCAGAAACTCTTCAAACAACCAGGCGTGCTCGGCAATCTGCTGCGGCGCGGATCCCAGGCCCATCACCAGCAGCTCGTCGCGCAGCGTGAGCAGGCACGAAGGTTCCAGCCCGACAATGGCGATGCCCTTGTGCGCAAACGGCAGCAGGCTTTGAACCACCTCGCGCGCTTTCTCCTTGGCCTGCTCCACCATGCCACTGGCCAGATACGTGCGGCCGCAGCACAGGTGTTTGCCGTCGTCCTGCGCCTTGGTCGCCACGTGCACGGTGTAGCCCGCCGCTTGCAACACCTTCACCGCCGCGTGCGCGTTCCCCGATTCGAAGTAGCCGTTGAAGGTGTCGACGAACAGCACCACACCGCGCTCGGCGGCCAGCACCTCGTCGCGGGTGGCCGTCTTCACCGGCGCATTGAAGAAATGCTGCGCGTGCCATTGCGGCAGGCTGCGCTGGGCCGAGAGGCCCAACCACTTTTCAGACAGCGAAGCCAGCAAAGGAATCCGGTTGCGCAGGTTGAGCACCGGCGCGAGGCGTGCGGCCCAGGCGGCGTAGTCGGGCAGTTGCGCGACCAGCCGGTCTTTCAGTGTGTGGCCGTGTTTGGCCTTGTAGTGCTGCAGGAACTCGACCTTCATCTTGGCCATGTCCACGCCGGTGGGGCAGTCGCGCTTGCAGCCCTTGCAGCCCACGCAGAGGTCCATGGCCTCGCGCACCACCTCGCTGGTGAGCGCATCGCTGCCCGCCAGACCCGGGATCTGCCCGCTGAGCGCCAGGCGCAGGGTGTTGGCGCGGCCGCGCGTGAGGTGCTGTTCGTCGCGCGTCACGCGGTAGCTCGGGCACATGGTGCCGGCGTCGAACTTGCGGCAGTGGCCGTTGTTGTTGCACATCTCCACCGCCTTGGCGAGACCCCGCGCCGGGTCTTCGCCGGTGCCCGGTGCGGTGGTCACTTCGGTCACCGGGTCGGCCTTCACGTCCCACGCACTCCAGTCGAGCACGGGCTGGATGGGCACCACCTTGTAGCTGGGCGGAAAGCGCATGAGCCGCGTGTCGTCCATCTTGGGCGGGTTGATGACGCGGTTGGGCGAGAGCAGCCCGGTGGGGTCGAGGTGTTGCTTGATACGCGCAAACGCATCGTTGATGCGGGGGCCGAACTGCCATTCGATCCACTCGCCGCGGCACAGACCGTCACCGTGCTCACCGCTGTAGGCGCCCTTGTACTTGCGCACGAGTTCGCTGGCCTCTTCGGCGATCTGGCGCATCTTGGCGGCACCGCCGCGGCGCATGTCGAGAATGGGCCGCACGTGCAGCGTGCCCACCGAGGCGTGGGCGTACCAGGTGCCCCGGCTGCCGTGTTTGTGGAACACCTCGGTCAGCGCGTCGGTGTACTCGGCCAGGTGCACCAGCGGCACCGCGCAGTCTTCGATGAAGCTCACCGGTTTGCCGTCGCCGCGCAGGCTCATCATGATGTTCAGACCCGCCTTGCGCACCTCCCACAGGTTCTTCTGCGGCGCGTCGTCGATCATCTCGACCACGCTGCCGGGCAGGCCGAGGTCACCCATGAGTTCCACCAGTTCGCGGATCTTGTGCGCGATGTCGGCCTTGCTCGGACCGCTGAACTCCACCAGCAGCACGGCCGCGGGCTTGCCGCCGTTGATGTGCGGCGAGAGCGCGGTGCGGATGGTCGGGGCGAACGCCGGGTTCTGCAGCGACAGCTCGATCATGGTGCGGTCGACCAGCTCCACCGCCGTGAGCTGGCCCACGGCCATGCCCTCGCCGAGCTTGACGATGTGCTGCGCGCTGTCCATCGCCTGGAAGAAGGTGGGGAAGTTCACCACGCCCAGCACCTTGGCGCGCGGCAGTTCGCGCAACTGCAGCTTGAGCGAACGCGTGAGCGCCAGCGTGCCTTCGCTGCCGATCAGCAGGTGCGACAGGTTCACCGAACCGTCGTGGGTGTACGGCTTTTCGTTCTGGTTGCGGAAGATGTCGAGGTTGTAGCCGGCCACGCGGCGCAGCACCTTGGGCCAGCGTGCGTCGATCTCGTCGGCGTGCTCCAGGGCGAGGTCGCGCACGAAGTTGCCGATCGCTCTGGCCTGGGGGCTGGCGCTGGCGTGGTCACCGAAGTCGATGAGGCTGCCGTCGGCCAGCCAGGCCTGGGCCCCAAGCACGTTGTGCACCATGTTGCCGTAGGCCACCGAGCGGCTGCCACACGAGTTGTTGCCGGCCATGCCGCCCAGCGTGGCCTGCGCGCTAGTGGACACGTCCACCGGGTACCACAGGCCGTGGGGCTTGAGTTGCGCGTTGAGGTGGTCCAGCACCAGGCCGGGCTCCACCGTGGCGGTGCGCCCTGACACATCCATGTCGAGCACGCGGCGCATGTGTTTGGTGTGGTCGATCACCAGGCCCGCGCCCACGGTCTGGCCACACTGACTGGTGCCGCCGCCGCGCGGCACGATGGGCACCTTCAGATCGCGGCAGATGTCGAGTGCCAGGCGCACATCGTCCGCGTCTTGCGGCACGAACACGCCCACCGGCATCTGCTGGTAGATGGAGGCGTCGGTGGCGTAGCGCCCGCGATCGGCGGGGCTGAACAGCACCTCGCCCCGGGTTTCCCGGGTGAGTCGGCGGGCCAGCTGCCCGGCCACTTCGTTGCCAATGGCGGCCACGCGCTCGTAAGCCGCATCGGCCGTCTCCAGGGTCACGTTCAGGGGCAGGGGTGCGTTCATTCGGTGGCTCCGGGCTGCTGCATGGTCTGCACTTCCATCGAGCGCAATTGTTCGATGACCACGTCGCGCTTGTTGTTGAGGTGGGTGGTGAGCACATGGGCCAGAGCCGCCGAGTCGCGCGCCTCCAGCGCCTGGATCATGGCCTCGTGCTCCTTCACCGCGCGGCTCCACTTCTCGCCATCCTGGTTGGAGCGAAAGCGCAGCGCCTGCAGGCGCGCATTGACCTGGTTGTAGGTGCTGGTGAGCACCGGGTTGCGCGCCGCGGCGTTGATCGCGCGGTGGATCGCGGCGTTGAGCGGGTAGTAGGCCGAGAGATCGCGCCGGGTGTAGGCGGCCAGCATCTCGTAGTGCAGGGCCTTGATCTCGGCGAGCTCGGCGTCGGTCACGCGCTGCGCCGCCAGTTGGCCCGAGGCCGCTTCCAGCCCGGCCATCACTTCAAAGGTGTTGTGCACGTCGGTCTCGGTAAGCTGCACCGCCACCGCGCCGCGGTTGGGGAGCAGCTCCACCAGGCCTTCAGCGGCCAGGGTCTTGATGGCCTCGCGCAGCGGGGTGCGCGACACCTTGAGCGCCTCGCAGAGTTCGCGCTCGTTGAGCTTGGCACCCGGGGCGATCTGGCCCTCGACCAGCATCTGGCGCAAACGGTGGGTGGCCTGCTCGTGCAAGGCGGCAGGAGGCATGTTGAAAATCTGGGCCGTCATGTTTTGTATTCAAAAATTGGGCTGTTTTTCGCCATTTTAGGGCTGTTCCGATTGACAGATTCAATTTGTATGCAAAAAATGCGGCCATCACACAACCAAAAACCGCCATGCTGACCACCGACTTCCACCCCACCGGCCGCCACTTTTTGCAGATCCCGGGCCCCTCGCCCGTGCCCGACCGGGTGCTTCGCGCCATGAGCCTGCCCACCATCGACCACCGCGGCCCCGAATTCGCCGCGCTGGGCCTGAAGGTGCTGGCCGACATGCAGAAGATCTTCCAGACCCAGCACCCGGTGATGATTTACCCGGCCTCGGGCACCGGCGCCTGGGAGGCGGCGCTGGTCAACACCCTGAGCCCGGGCGACCACGTGCTGATGTACGAGACCGGGCACTTCGCGTTTCTGTGGAACAAGCTCGCCACGCGCCTGGGCTTGAAAGCCGAGGTGCTGGCTTTGCCCGGCACCGACAACGGTGTGCCCGCGAGCTGGCGCCACGGCGTGCAGGCCGACCTGATCGAAGAGCGCCTGAAGGCCGACACCGCGCACAGCATCAAGGCCGTGTGCGTGGTGCACAACGAAACCTCCACCGGCGTGACCAGCAACATCGCGGCCGTGCGCAAGGCCATCGACGCAGCGAAACACCCCGCCCTGCTGCTGGTGGACACCATCTCGGGCCTGGCCAGCGCGGAGTACCGGCACGACGCCTGGGGCGTCGACGTCTCCATCAGCGGTTCGCAAAAAGGCCTGATGCTGCCGCCCGGCATCAGCTTCAACGCGCTCTCGCCCAAGGCCATCGCGGCCAGCAAGACCGCCAAGCTGCCCAAAGCCTTCTGGGCCTGGGACGAGATCATCGAGATGAACAAGACCGGCTACTGGCCGTCGACCCCCAACACCAACCTGCTCTACGCGCTGAGTGAAGCGGCCGACATGATCCTGGGCCAGGGCCTGGACGTGGTGTTCGCGCGCCACCAGCGCTGGGCCGACGGCGTGCGCGCGGCCGTGCAGACCTGGGGCCTGCCGATCCAGTGTGCCGAAAACGGTGTGCACTCGCCCATCCTCACCGGTGTCATGACGCCCGAGGGCGTGGACGCCGATGCGGTACGCAAGATCATCTACGAACGCTTCGACTGCTCGCTGGGCACCGGCCTGGGCAAGATCAAGGGCCACATGTTCCGCATCGGTCACCTGGGCGACACCAACGACCTCACGCTGATCGCGGCCGTGGCCGGCTGCGAGATGGGCCTCAAGCTGGCCGGCGTGAAGCTCGCCGGCTCGGGCGTGCAGACCCTCATGGACTACTACGCCAGCCACCCCGCCGCCGTGCCCCTGCGCAAGGCCGCCTGAGCCGCCCCGCATTCACCGATCCCCCGCGCGTTCCACACCCACACGACAACAGGAGACAACATGCAACGCAGAACCTTCGTCACCGCCACGGCGGCCACCGCAGCCACCCTGGCCGCACCCATGCTGAGAGCCCAGACCTTGCCCAACGGCCCGGTGCGCATCGTCGTGGGATTTGCGCCCGGCGGCGGGACCGACGCGCTGGCGCGCCTGGTCGGCCAGAAGCTGCAAGGCATGTGGAACCTCACGGTGGTGGTGGAAAACCGGGCCGGTGCGTCGGGCGTGATCGCGGCCGACATGGTGTCCAAGGCCGCGCCCGACGGCAACACGCTGCTCATGGCCCACATCAACAGCCACGCGCTGGCCCCGGGTTTGATGCCCAAGCTGGGCTATGTGGTGGACCGCGACTTCACACCGCTCACCCTGGTGGGGGTCACGCCCAACCTGCTGATCTGCAACAACGACCAGCCCGCCAGGACCGTGGCCGACCTCGTGGCCCAGTGCAAGGCCAACCCGGGCAAAGTCACCTTCGGCTCTGCCGGCCAGGGCTCGGCCCAGCACCTCGCGCTGGAGTCGTTCAAACTCGCCGCCGGCGTGTTCGCACTGCACATTCCGTACAAGGGCTCCGGCCCGATGCTGACCGATCTCATGGGCGGGCAGATCGGCTATTCCTTCGACACGATGACCGCGGCCACCCCACACGTCAAAAGCGGCAAGGTGCGTGCCATTGCGCAGACCCGCGCCAAGCGCGCGTCGGGCCACCCGACCGTGCCGACCATGGCCGAGTCCGGCTTCCCCGGCTTCGAGGCCACCACCTGGTACGGGCTGGTGGGCCCGGGCAAGATGCCGCCGGCCATGGCACAGCGCATGAACGAAGACATCAACAAGGTGCTCGCCATGCCCGACGTGAAGGAAAAGCTGGACCTCTACGGCGCCGAAGACGGCGGCGGCTCGGCCCAGCAGTTCGCCGACTTCATCCGCACCGAGCAGGTGAAGTGGTCCAAGGTGATCAAGGACGCCAAGGTCACGATCGACAGCTGAGCGCCGACGCATGACCGACCAAGGCCAGGTGCGCCTGCAGATCGAGGCCGGCGTGGCCTCGGTGCTGTTTGACCGACCCCAGGCGCGCAATGCGATGACCTGGGCCATGTACGAACAGCTCGCGGCCATCAACCGCCAGCTGAGCACCGACCGCAGCGTGCGGGTGGCGGTTTTTCGCGGTGCCGGTGGGCAGGCCTTTGTGGCCGGAACCGACATCGAGCAGTTCGCGGCCTTCCAGACCGGCGAGGACGGCGTGACTTACGAGCGCCAGATCGAGGCCGGCATCGAGTTGATGTGCAACCTGCCCATGCCCACGGTGGCCGTGGTCGAAGGCTGGTGCGTGGGCGGCGGGCTGGCCATTGCCACCGCCTGCGACTTCCGCCTGGCCACGCCCAGCGCGAAATTCGGCGTGCCGATTGCCAAGACGCTGGGCAATTGCCTGGCCATTGCCAACGTGGCGCGGCTGCGCGCGGCCTTCGGGCACCAGCGGGTGAAACGCATGCTGTTGCTGGCCGAGTTCATTGGCGCCGACGAGGCGCTGGCTTGCGGTTTTCTGCAGGCCATCGAGGCACCCGAAGCCATCGAGGCTGCCACCACGACGCTCGTGCAAAGGCTCGCTGTGCTCGCGCCGGTCACGCAACGCGTGAGCAAGGCCACGCTGGAGCGCCTGGCCACACACGACCTGGCCGCGTCTGAAGACCTGATCCGCGCGGCCTATGGCAGCGACGACTTCCATGAAGGCGTGGCCGCCTTCGTGGCCAAACGACCCCCTGTCTGGAGCGGCCAGTGAAACCATCCACCGGCCCGCTCGCGGGCCTGCGCGTGCTCGAAGTCACACAGATCATGTCGGGCCCCACCTGCGGTCTGCTGCTGGCCGACATGGGCGCCGACGTGATCAAGATCGAGAAGATTCCCGGCGGCGACGACGCGCGCGGCTACCGCGATCCGCAAGTGGGCGGTGTGTCGGCGCCGTTCATGATGATGAACCGCAACAAGCGTGGCCTCGCCCTCAACCTCAAGAGCCCCAAGGGCCGCGCGCTGCTGCTGAAGATGGTGAAGAACGCTGACGTGCTGGTGGAGAACTTTCGCGGCGGCACCATGGACAAGCTGGGCCTGGGCTACGAGGCCCTGAAGGCCGAGAACCCGGGCCTCATCTACTGCGCCATCACCGGCTACGGGCGCAGCGGGCCCTATGCCGACAAGGGTGGCTTCGACCTGATCGCACAAGGCTTCGCGGGCCTGATGTCCGTCACCGGCGAAGCAGGCCGCCCACCGGCCAAGAGCGGCAACGCGGTGTCGGACATGAACGCCGGCATCCTGGCGGCGCTCGGCATCCTCGCCGCCTACATCCACAAGCTCAAAACCGGCGAAGGCCAGGTGGTGGACACGTCGCTGAGCGACGCGGCGCTGCAGCAGACCTACTGGCACGCAGCGGTGTGGTTCGCCACCCAACGCTCGCCCGAGCCCACCGGCTCGGCGCACATCCTCACCGCGCCGTATCAGGCGTTTGAAGCCAGCGACGGCTGGATCAACATCGGCGGTGCCAACCAGACCAACTGGGAACGCATCTGCGATGTGCTGGGCCACCCCGAGTGGCGCAGCGACGCACGCTTTGCCACCAACAGCGACCGCATGGCCAACCTCGCCGTGCTCGTGGACCTGATGAACGCGGTGGTGCGCACACGCACGCGCGAGCAGTGGCAGGCGGCGTTCGACGCAGCGGGTGTGCCGGCCGGCCCGGTGCACACCATCGGCGAAGCCTTGAGCCATCCGCAAACCGTGGCGCGCGGCATGGTGGTGGATGTGGAGCATCCGCAAGCCGGTGCCACGCGGGCCATCGGCTGCCCGATCCACTTCTCGGCCTCGCCCGATCGCAGCAGCACACCCGCGCCGCTGCTGGGCCAGCACACGCGCGAGGTGCTGCGCGAATTTGATCTGCCGGAGGCAGAGATCGACGCCCTCGTGGCCGAGGGCGTGATCGCAGAACCCTGACCTCTGAAGGTCAGGCCCGCTCGGCCACCCAGGCCTGCACCGACTTGAGCGCGGCGTCCAGGTTGGAGGCATCGGTGCCGCCGGCCATGGCCATGTCGGCCTTGCCACCGCCCTTGCCACCGACCTGCTGGGCCACGAAGTTCACCAGTTCACCGGCCTTGACCTTGCCCGTGCTGTCGGCGGTGACGCCAGCGGCGATCTGCACCTTGTTGCCGTCCACGGCGGCCAGCACGATGGCGGCGGTCTTGAGCTTGTCCTTGAGCTTGTCCATGGTCTCGCGCAGGCCCTTGGCGTCGGCGCCGGTCAGCACCGCCGCCAACACCTTGATGCCCTTGACATCCACCGCCTGGTTCACCAGCTCGTCGCCCTGGGCCGAGGCCAGGCGGCTCTTGAGCGCGTTCATTTCTTTCTCCAGATCGCGCATCTGCTCCAGCAGCGCACCCACGCGCGCAGGCACTTCGCCCGGCGTGACCTTGAGCGTGCCGGCCACACCACCGAGTGTTTCTTCCATGCCTTGCACGTAGGCCAGCGCGTTCAGGCCCGTCACGGCTTCCACGCGGCGCACGCCGGCGGCCACGCCACCTTCGGCGGTGATGCTGAAGAAGCCGATGTCGCCCGTGGCCTGAACGTGCGTACCGCCGCAGAGTTCGCGGCTGGTGCCGATGTCCAGCACCCGGACCGACTCGCCGTACTTCTCGCCGAACAGCATCATGGCGCCGGTCTTCTGGGCCGACTCGATGTCCATCACACGCGCCTGGGTGGGCGCGTTGGCCACGATTTCGGCGTTCACCTTTTGCTCGATCGCGCGGATCTGCGCGTCCGTCACCGGCGCGTTGTGCGTGAAGTCGAAGCGCGTCTTGTCGGCGTCGACCAGGCTGCCTTTTTGCTGCACGTGGTCGCCCAGCACCTCGCGCAGGGCCTTGTGCATCAGGTGGGTGACCGAGTGGTTGCGCACGGTGGCGGCTCGCACCGCCGTGTTGACCTGCGCCGCTGCGCTGTCGCCCACGCTGATGGTGCCCTGCACCACGGTGCCGTGGTGACCGAACACGTCGGACTTGATCTTTTGCGTGTCGCCCACGTCGAAGCGCGCCGAGCCGCTGGTGATCACGCCCTCGTCGCCCACCTGGCCGCCGCTCTCGGCATAAAACGGCGTGCTGTCGAGCACCACGACGCCTTGTTGACCGGTCTTGAGCTCGGCCACGGGCGTGCCGTCCAGGTACAGCGCCACGATCTTCGCGGTGGCGTCCAGCTGCTCGTAACCCACGAAGGTGTTGCCCGCGCCGGTGTAGTCGAGCGCCTTGTCCATCTTGAACTTGCCGGCCGCGCGGCCCTTGGCCTTTTGAGCTTCCATGGCGGCGCGGAAACCCGCTTCGTCCACCGTCAGCCCGCGCTCGCGGCACACGTCGGCCGAGAGGTCGAGCGGGAAGCCGTAGGTGTCGTGCAGCTTGAAGGCCACGTCACCGGGCAGCACCTTCGCCCCGTCGGCCAAAGCCGCATCCAGGATTTCCATGCCGTTGGCCAGCGTCTCGTAAAAACGCTCTTCCTCCACCCGCAACACCTCGGTGATGCGTTGCGCCTGGCTCGCCAGGTTGGGGTAGGCCTCGCCCATCATGCGCACCAGGTCGGGCACCATCTTGTGGAAGAACGGCGTCTTCTGGCCGAGCTTGTAGCCGTGGCGGATGGCGCGGCGCACGATGCGGCGCTGCACGTAGCCCCGGCCTTCGTTGCTCGGGATCACGCCGTCGCTGATGAGGAACGAGGTGGCGCGGATGTGGTCGGCGATCACCTTGAGCGACGGGTTGCTCAGGTCGGCCGTGTGGGTCTCGCGGCCGGCGGCCTGGATGAGCGCGTCAAAAATGTCGATCTCGTAGTTGCTGTGCACATGCTGCAGGATGGCGGCCAGGCGCTCCAGGCCCATGCCGGTGTCCACGCAAGGCGCGGGCAGCGGCGTGACCGAGCCGTCCTCGGCCATGTTGAACTGCATGAACACGTTGTTCCAGATCTCGATGAAACGGTCGCCGTCCTCATCGGGGCTGCCCGGGGGGCCGCCGGCGATGTGATCGCCGTGGTCGTAGAAGATCTCGGAGCACGGGCCGCAGGGGCCGGTGTCGGCCATCATCCAGAAGTTGTCGCTCTTGTAACGCCCGCCCTTGTTGTCGCCGATGCGGATCACGCGCTCGGGCGGCAGGCCGATCTCTTTCGTCCAGATGTCGTAGGCCTCGTCGTCCTCTTCGTACACCGTGGCAAGCAGACGCTCTTTCGGCAGCTTATAGACCTCGGTCAGCAGCTCCCAGGCCCACTTCAGGCTCTCGCGCTTGAAGTAGTCGCCGAACGACCAGTTGCCCAGCATCTCGAAGAAGGTGTGGTGGCGCGCGGTGTAGCCCACGTTTTCCAGGTCGTTGTGTTTGCCACCGGCGCGCAGGCAGGCCTGCACCGAGGCCGCGCGCACATAGGGCCGCTTGTCGGTGCCCAGGAACACGTCCTTGAACTGGACCATGCCCGAGTTGGTGAACATGAGCGTGGGGTCGTTGCCCGGGACCAGCGAGCTGGACGCGACCACGGTGTGGCCCTTGGAGGCGAAGAAGTCCAGGAAGCTCTTGCGGATGTCGGCAACGGAAACAACTGCAGTGGCGGGGCGGGTCATGGTGGCCTTGTGGTTTTCGGTCGAGGGATGCGGCTGCCGCGCGGGCGCGCGAAACCCCGTATTTTCCAACATGGCGGACCGGTCGCTCCAAAGCGGGCTTTCACAGCACGTTCGCCGCGGTGGACCGGGGGCCAAGGTCGCCAGCGGTACTGCACGCCGCACCCCAAAAGACTATGCTTTCGAGCTGCCCCGCCACCCTGGCGCGCACCGAACACCGGAGACTGCCCATGGACATGAAGACTTCCCCCCTCGCCCTGCTCAAGGACCCCACCCTGCTCAAGACCGACGGCCTGGTCAACGGCCAGTGGATCGCCGGCAGCAGCCGCTTCGACGTGCTCGACCCGGCCACCGGCCACAAGCTCGCCGACGTGGCCAACCTCGGCCCCAAGGACGCCGAAGCGGCCATTGCCGCGGCCAACGCCGCCTGGCCCGCCTGGAAAGCCAAAACCGCCAAAGAGCGCAGCACCATCTTGCGCAAGTGGTTCGATCTGCTCATGGCCAACCAGGAAGACTTGGGCCGCATCCTCACCGCCGAGCAAGGCAAGCCGTTTGCCGAAGCCAAAGGCGAGATTGCCTACGGCGCGAGCTTCGTGGAGTGGTTCGCCGAAGAAGCCAAGCGCGTCAATGGCGAGACCCTGCCCACTTTCGACAACAACCGCCGCCTGATCGTGCTCAAGCAGCCCATCGGCGTGTGCGCGGCCATCACGCCGTGGAACTTCCCGCTGGCCATGATCACGCGCAAGGTGGCGCCCGCACTGGCCGCCGGCTGCCCGGTGATCATCAAACCCGCCGAGCTCACGCCACTGACGGCACTCGCTGCGGCCGAGTTGGCCATCCGCGCCGGCATTCCGGCCGGTGTGCTCAACATGCTGTGTGCCGACGCCGACAACAGCATCGCCGTGGGCAAGGTGCTGTGCGAGAGCGACGTGGTGCGCCACATCAGCTTCACCGGCTCCACCGAAGTCGGCCGCATCCTCATGGCGCAGTGCGCGCCCACGGTCAAGAAAATGTCGCTCGAACTCGGCGGCAACGCACCCTTCATCGTGTTCGACGACGCCGACATCGACAGCGCGGTGGAAGGCGCCTTCGCCAGCAAGTACCGCAACGCCGGCCAGACCTGCGTGTGCTCCAACCGCATCTACGTGCAGGCCGGTGTGTACGACAGCTTCGTGGAGAAGTTCGCCGCCAAGGTGAAGACCACCAAGGTCGGCAACGGCTTCGAGGACGGCGTGAGCCAGGGCCCGCTGATCGAAGAGGCGGCGCTCGTGAAGGTGCAGCGCCACGTGGACGATGCCGTGGCCAAGGGCGCGCGCGTGATGACCGGTGGCAAGCGCTTGACGAACATCGGCAGCGGCCAGTTTTTCGAACCCACCGTGGTGGCCGATGCCACCGCCGACATGCTCTGCGCCAAGGAAGAAACCTTCGGCCCGTTCGCGCCGGTGTTCAAGTTCCAGACCGAGCAGGAAGCGATCGATGCAGCCAACAACACCGAGTTCGGCCTGGCCAGCTACTTTTACAGCCGCGACGTGGGCCGCATCTTCCGCGTGAGCGAAGCGCTGGAATACGGCATGGTGGGCATCAACGTCGGCATCCTGGCCACCGAACACGTGCCGTTCGGCGGCGTGAAGCAATCGGGCCTGGGCCGGGAGGGCTCGCACCACGGCATGGACGACTATGTGGAGATCAAGTACCTCTGCGTGGGCGACATCCTCAAGTAAACTCTGCCGCTCTGCGGGTGTAGTTCAATGGCAGAACGGCAGCTTCCCAAGCTTCATACGAGGGTTCGATTCCCTTCACCCGCTCCACACATGCAAAAGGCCCCATTCGGGGCCTTTTTGCTTGGTGGTCAGCCGATGAACGACTTGCCGACACCCAGCAGTGTCAGCACGCCCAGCACCGCAAAAATCAGCGCTGCGACGCCGTGCACCAGCTTGATGGGCACGCGCCGGGTGAGCTTGTCGCCAAAGAACACCACCGGCGCGTTGGCCAGCATCATGCCGAAGGTGGTGCCCGCCACCACGGCGATCAGGGGCTCGTACTGTGCGCCCAACGCCACGGTGGCGATCTGGGTCTTGTCGCCCATCTCGGCCAGAAAGAACGCCCAGGTGGTGATGAAGAACACGCCCATGCGACGTTGCGGCACGGCGTCGTCGTCGTCGAGCTTGTCCGGGACCAGCATCCACAAAGCCATCGCAATGAAGGACACGCCGAGCACCCAGCGCATCACGTCGGGCCCTGCAGCGGCCATGATCCATGCGCCCGCGAGTCCCGCCAGCGCGTGGTTGAGCAAGGTGGCGGCGAGGATGCCCCAGACGATGGGCCACGGTCGCTTGAACCGCGCGGCCAGCACGAGGGCCAGCAATTGCGTCTTGTCGCCCATTTCAGCGAGGGCGACGATGCCGGTGGATATGAGGAAAGCTTCCAAGACAGTGCTCCGAGGGCCGGCAGAAACCAAAAGACCACACGGCTTCCCCGGCCCATCCGGAAGCAGTGTGGTCAAAGGTCTTGCCAGGCTGAAGGCTGTCGGCGCCATGGCCTTGAGGGCCAAGTGTGTTGACGCAGACCTCTGCGAGGTGCAGAGCGGCTACTCCCCAATGACGGGTGCGGTAGGGAGTATAGCCCTCAGATCAGCGCGGGCCCGGTCTTGGACTGGATGAACTCGCGCGTGACACCCGGGGCCAGCTCCACCAGCTTCAGGCCCTGCGGCGTCACGTCCATCACGCCGAGGTCCGTGATGATGCGGTTGACCACGCCCACACCGGTGAGTGGCAGCGTGCACTGGTCGAGGATCTTCAGGTCTTCGGTGCCGTCCTTCTTCTTGGCCACGTGCTCCATGAGGATGATCACGCGCTTGACGCCCGCCACCAGGTCCATGGCGCCGCCCATGCCCTTGACCATCTTGCCGGGGATCATCCAGTTGGCCAGATCACCTTGGGCACTCACCTGCATGGCACCGAGGATGCTCAGGTTGATCTTGCCGCCGCGGATCATGGCAAAGCTGTCGTGGCTGCCGAAGATGGACGAGCCCGGGATGGTGGTCACGGTCTGCTTGCCGGCGTTGATGAGGTCGGCGTCGACCTCATCTTCGTTGGGGAATGGGCCGATGCCGAGCATGCCGTTTTCACTTTGCAACCACACCTCTTTGTCGGCGGGCACGAAGTTGGCCACCAGCGTGGGAATGCCGATGCCCAGGTTCACGTAAAAGCCGTCTTCGAGTTCGTGGGCTGCGCGCGCAGCCATCTGGTCTTGGTTCCAGGGCATCTCAGACTCCTTCCTTGGGGGTGATCGTGCGCTTCTCGATGCGCTTCTCGGGCGTGGCGTTGAGCACCAGGCGGTGCACGTAGATGCCGGGCAGGTGGACATCGTCCGGCGCGATGGCGCCCTTCTCCACGATCTCTTCGACCTCGACCACGCAGATCTTGCCGGCCATGGCCACGGCGGGATTGAAGTTGCGCGCGGTGAAGCGGAACTGCAGGTTGCCCGAGGTGTCGGCGCGCCAGGCTTTCACCAGGGAGACGTCGGGCACCAGCGCACGCTCCATCACATAGGTCTCGCCGTCGAACTCGCGCAGTTCCTTGCCCTCGGCGACGATGGTGCCCACGCCGGTCTTGGTGAAGAAGGCGGGAATGCCGGCGCCGCCGGCGCGCAGCTTTTCGGCCAGCGTGCCCTGGGGCGTGAACTCGAGTTGCAGCTCACCGGCCAGGTACTGGCGTTCGAACTCCTTGTTCTCGCCCACGTAGCTCGAAATCATCTTGGTGATCTGGCGCGTCTCCAGCAGCTTGCCCAGGCCGAAACCGTCCACGCCCGCGTTGTTCGAGATCACGGTGAGGTTCTTCTTGCCGCTGTCGCGCAGCGCGTCGATCAGCGCCTCGGGAATGCCGCAGAGGCCGAAGCCGCCCACGGCGAACAACTGGCCATCGGCCACGATGTCTTGGAGCGCGTCGGCCGCGCTCGGGTGGATCTTGTTCACGTTGCTGTCTCCTGGGTTGAAGCAAGGGTGCCGGTACGATACTACGTAACGGCATACGTAGTAACTCGTAAAGCAAAACCCTCACCGCATGGACATCGACTACCGCCTGGCCTTTGACCTCGCCCCCGTGGGCCTGGCGCTGTCGCGTCAGCGCACCATGGTCGATTGCAACCAGGTCCTGTGCGACATGTTCGGCGCCACGCGCGAACAGTTGGTGGGCCAGAGCTTCCAGATCCTGTACCCCAGCGCCGACGAGTACGAGCGCCTGGGCGCGCGCATGGCGCCGCTGCTGGGCAAGGGCGGCACCTACGCGGACGACCGCATCATGAAACGTGTGGGTGGCCGCCTGAAAGACGAGACCTTCTGGTGCCATGTGACCGGTCGCGCCTTGAGCCGCGAAACACCCCACGCCGCCGGCATCTGGAGTTTTGAAGACCTGAGTTCACGCCGCGCCGTGAAAGCCGACCTCACGCCCCGCGAGCGCGAAGTGGCGGCCCACCTCATGAGCGGCCTCACCAGCAAGGAGATCGGCAAGGCCCTGGACATCAGCCACCGCACGGTGGAGATCTACCGGGCAAGGCTCATGCGCAAGTACGGCGCACACAGCACACCGGATCTGGTGCACAGGCTTCTCGCCGGGTAAGTGTCATTGAGGGACAAAGCCGCTGTCCTGAATGATCTTCGCCCACACCTTGCCGTACGCCTGTTCACGCGCACCCAGCTGCTCGCCGGTCATGAAACCCACGCTCAGACCCATGGCGGTGAGTTTCTCGCGCACGTCGGGCTGGGCAATGGCCTTCTGCACCGCTTGCGCCATGCGGTCCAACGTGGCCTTGGGCGTGCCGGCCGGGGCGAACAGGCCGTAGTACGGCACGTCTTCAAATCCCTTGAGGCCCAGCTCGGCAAAGGTGGGGACCTCGGGCATGGCGGCCTGGCGCTGCGTGCCCATCACCGCCACCACCCGCAGCTTGCCCGCCTTGTGGTTTTCAATGAAGTCGGGAATGGAAGCCACGCCGGCCGGGATCTGGTTGCCCAACATGTCGGCCATCATGGGCGCGCTGCCACGGTAGGGCGCGGCCACCAGGTCCAGCCCGTTCTGCTTCGCGATCACCTGCACCAGGAACTGTGGCACCGATGCCGGCGCCGGAATGCCCACCGTGCCCTTGCCGCCGGCGGCCTTCACGCCGTCCACATACGCCTTGAAGCTGGTGGCGGGCGTGCCGCTGCTCACCGCAAACGCGTTCACGAACGTGGCAAAACCGGCCACGGGAACGAAGTCTTTGGCGGGCTCGTAACCCGGCGCCTTCATCACCATGGGCAAGATCGTGATGCTGTGGTCGTGGCTCAGAAACAGGGTGTTGCCGTCGGCCGCGGAAGCCTTCAGGGTCTGCGCGGCGATCTGCCCACCCGCGCCGGGTTTGTTCTCCACGATAACCGGATGACCCAGTTCTTCTTTCAGGCGTTCGCCCAGGATGCGCGCGATCGCGTCGGTGCCGCCACCCGGGGGAAAGCCCACCAGGATGCGGGTGGTGGTCTGCGCCTGGGCCAGGCCGAAACCAACCATCAATGAGGCCGCAACGGCGGCACGGCGGGTGATGGAAAACGACATGGAGACCTCCTGTGAAAAAGTCATGGGGATTCGACGTCAACCACCGACGCGGCGGTGCGAAACGCCTCCACCGCGGTGGGTACCCCGCAGTAGACGGCCACCTGCAGCAGCACCTCTTGCAGCTCGGCCGGCGTGGCCCCGTTGTTGAGCGCGCCCCGCACATGCCCCTTGAGCTCGTTCTGCTTGCCCAGCGCAGCCAGCATGGTCACGGTGATCAGGCTGCGCGTTTTCAAGTCCAGGGTGCCGCGCTGCCACACGTCACCCCAGGCCTTGCGCGTGATGTGTTGCTGGATCGGCTCGGTGAAGGGGGTCATGTTGGCCAAGGCGTTGGCCACGAAGGCCTCGCCCATGACCTGCTTGCGCATGGCCAGGCCGCGTTCGAACTCGGGGTCGTTGTTGTCTTGCATGGTGTGATCCGGGGGTTGGGAAAGGGAGTCGCGACAACGATACCGCAGGGGCGCAGCGGCCGGTACGATGCGTTGCGTCCAACACAACCTGCACCCACCGGAGACCGACATGAACCGCTACCCCGCGCCCGACATCAACGACCTGCCCGAAGACATCAAGGCGAAAGTGCTGGAAGTGCAGGCCAAGGCCGGTTTTGTGCCCAACGTGTTCCTGGCGCTGGCCCGCCGCCCCGCCGAGTGGCGCGCGTTCTTCGCCTACCACGACGCGCTCATGCTCAAGGAAGAAGGATCGCTGACCAAGGGCGACCGCGAAATGATCGTGACCACCACCAGCGCGGCCAACCACTGCCTGTATTGCGTGGTGGCGCACGGCGCCATCCTGCGCATTTACGAGAAGAAGCCGTTGGTGGCCGATCAGGTGGCCGTGAACCACCACAAGGCCGACATCACCCCGCGCCAGAAAGCCATGCTGGACTTCGCGATGAAAGTCTGCCTGGCCTCCCACGAGATCAACGACGACGACTTCGCGCCACTGCACGCCGACGGTTTCTCCGACGAAGACATCTGGGACATCGCAGCCATCACCGCGTTCTTCGGCCTGTCCAACCGCATGGCCAGCTTCAGCAACATGATGCCAAACCCGGAGTTTTATGCGATGGGGCGGGTGCCGAAGGCCAAGCCCGCCTGAAGTCAGTCGTGCAGGTACCCCAGCAGCTTGTCGGGAATCGGTGCCGACTTCTGCTTCGGGAAATCCACCCATACCGTGGTGGCACCACCCGAGGCGTAGATCGTTTGCGGGTCGTCGCTTCGCGTGAGCGTGCACCACGTCTCGAAGCTGCTGCGCCCCACGTCGCTGGCGAACAGGGTGGCGATGACATCACCCGGGTATTCGAGCTGCTTGTGGAAGGTGCAGAAGGCGTTGACGATCACCGGGCCCTCGCCCTGCGGGTCGGGTTGGCAGCCGATGCTGCGCATCCACTCGATGCGGATCGTCTCGAGGTACCGGAAGTAGGTGGTGTTGTTCACATGCCCCATCGCGTCCATGTCGCCCCAGCGGATGGGGATGGTCATGCGAAACACCGCCTTTTTCTTCTCGGGCAGTTCAAATTTCATCGGTGGGCCTTGATGGACGCGAGGATGCCGAGCACGAACAGCGCACACGCGGCCCACTGCAAAGCAGCCGGCCAGGCACCGTCCCAGGCGAAGCTGTAGACCAGCCCGAACACCGTCTCACTGACGATGAGTTGCCCAGCCAAGCTGGCGCTGAGCCGGCGGCTGGCCATGTTCCAGAGCACCGAAGCCACCCAGGCCGCACCGATGCCGGTCACGGCGCACACCAGCACGAAGGTGCCGAAGCCCGGGCGCGCGACCAGCGTGGCCAGGTCGGTGCCTGCCACCGCCCAGATGGCGAGCGCGCCCGCGCCCGCGGCCACGCCCAGCCAGTTGGCCCACAGGGTGGAGTTCACCTCGGGGTGCCTGGCCAGCCAGCGGGCGTTGAGCAATCCAAACGCGGTCCACGACATCATGGCCAGCACGGCATAGAAGATGCCCAGCCACAGGTCCGTGGCCACGCCGTCGTCCTGCCCGTGCGCCGTGGCCTGCATCATCAGCGCCATGCCCGCCACAGTGAGCAGCAAACCCGGTACCAGCGAACGCCAGCGCAGGCCCTTCGGCTTGCCGAGCAACATGATCCACAGCGGGATGGTGCCGATGATCAGCACCGGCAGCGCCGCACCCGCGGCCTGGATGGCCAGCACCAGCAGCAGGTAGTAACCCGTGTAGCCCAGCAGGCTGAGCCAGAGCGCCGCACCCGCCTGGGCCAGCGTGGGGCGTTGCGCCTCACCCCGCAACGCGGACCAGAGCAACAGCACCCCCGACAGCAGGCCGCACGACAGGTAACGCCCCACCGTGAGGTCGATCGAGCTGAAACCGGGTGCGATCAAGGGCGCGATGAAGGTCGTTCCCCAAAAGGCGCCTGCACCCACACCCGCCAGAATGCCGGCGACCATGCCCGGCGGCCAGCCCGGGGGCCGGCCCAGAACCGCAACGCTCATTCAGGCGCCAAAGCCATCGTCCGCCGCAATCACGGCGCCGTTGATGAAATGGCTCTCGTTCGAACACAGCATCACCAGCACCGCGTCCAGATCGGTCGGCACGCCCACGCGTTTGCGCGGCAGCATGCCGATGAGCTTCTGGCCCTGTTCGGTCTGCCAGTGGTGGTGGTTGATCTCGGTGTCGATGTAACCCGGGCAGATGGCGTTCACGTTGATGCCGAACTTGCCCCACTCCACCGCCATGGCCTTGGTCATCTGCACCACGGCGGCCTTGCTCATGCAATACACACCAATCTGCGGCAGCACCTTCAGGCCCGCCATGGACGCGATGTTGACAATGCGCCCACCCACGTAGGTGCCGGGGGCCGCGCCCTTGGCGCGGGCGAGCATGCGCTTGCCCACCTCTTGCGCCACGAAGAACGCACCCTTGGTGTTGGTGTTGAAGATGAAGTCGTAGTCTTCCTCACTCACGTCCTGCAGCCGCTGCGTGGTGCTCACGCCCGAATTGTTGACGAGGATGTCGATCGCGCCCACCTCGGTTTCGGCGTGTGCCACGGCCGCCTTGATGGAGGCCTGATCGGTCACGTCCATGGCCACCACGTGGGCGTCGCCGCCCTCGGCTTCGATGTGCGCGCGCAGGGCCATGAGGCGGTCGGTGCGGCGGCTGGCCAGCACCACGGCGGCGCCCGCCTTGGCCAGGGTTTTGGCAAACTGCTCGCCCAGGCCGCCCGATGCGCCGGTGATCAAGGCCACGCGGCCCGACAAGTCCATGCTGTATGCCACGATGCAAGCCCTCAGTGAAGATTAGTACGACCGTTCGATTTTGTGCGGGTGCCGCATAAAATGCTGTCTGTCGAGTGACACGCAAGGCACACTCTGCGCCTTCTCAAAAATCATTATCTGCGAGACCCCCCGATGACCCACGATGAATTGCTGGCCCAGTTCGGCCCCCGCGAAGCCATGGAATACGACGTGGTCGTGGTCGGCGGCGGACCCGCAGGCCTGTCCACCGCCATCCGCCTGAAACAGCTCGCCACCGAAAAGGGCAGCGAGATCAACGTGTGCGTGCTGGAAAAAGGCTCCGAGCCCGGCGCGCACATCCTGAGCGGCGCGGTGATGGACCCGATCGCCATCACCGAGCTCCTCCCCGACTGGAAAGAGCGCGGCGCCCCGCTGCACCAACCCGTGACCGGCGATGACTTGCTCGTGCTGACCGAGACGGGCTCCACCCGCACGCCCGACTGGCTGATGCCGCGCAACTTCCACAACGACGGCTGCTACGTGATCAGCCTGGGTGCGGTCACCAAGTGGCTGGGCGAGCAGGCCGAAGCCCTGGGCGTGGAGATCTTCCCCGGCTTCACCGCGGCCGAGGTGCTGTACAACGACGACGGCTCGGTCAAAGGCGTGGCCACCGGCCACCTGGGCCTGGGCAAGGACGGTGAGCCCACCGGGCACTTCCAGCTCGGCATGGAACTGCACGCCAAGTACACCGTGTTCGCCGAAGGCGCACGCGGCCACCTGGGCAAACAACTCATCGCCAAATACAAGCTCACCGAAGGCAAGGACGCGCAGACCTTCGCCATCGGCATCAAGGAACTCTGGGAGATCCCGGCCGACAAGGCCAAGCCGGGTCTGGTGGTGCACACCGCCGGCTGGCCCATGGATGCCGACACCTTCGGCGGCGGTTTTCTCTACCACCTTGAAGGCAACAAGGTCACGCTGGGCCTGGTGGTGGGCCTGGACTACCAGAACCCCTGGATGTCACCGTTTGAAGAAATGCAGCGCTGGAAAACGCACCCCAGCATCCAGGCCCACATTGCCGGCGGCAAGCGCCTGGGTTATGGCGCGCGCGCACTCAACAACGGCACGCCACAGGCCCTGCCCAAACTGGTGTTCCCCGGGGGCGCCATGGTGGGTTGCAACGCTGGTTTCCTGAACGCCGCGCGCATCAAGGGCAGCCACGCCGCCATCAAGAGCGGCATGCTCTGCGCCGAAGCCGCGTTTGAAGCGGTCGCCGCCGGCCGCCAGAGTGACGAACTCGCCGGCTTCACCGAGCGCTTCGAGAAAAGCTGGCTGCATGAAGAGCTCTGGACCTACCGCAACTTCAAGAACTGGTTCAAGAAGAGCCCGTTGCTGGGCAAGCTCATGACGGGTGTGGAGCACTGGTTCCTGCCCAAGGTGGGCGTGAAAACGCCGCCCTGGACGCTGCACAACACCACGCCCGACCACCTGAAGCTGCGCCCGGCGGCCGAGATGCCGAAGATCAGCTACCCCAAGCCCGACGGCAAGATCACCTTCGACAAACTCTCCAGCGTGTTCGTGAGCAACACCAACCACGAAGAGAACCAGCCCGCCCACCTCACGCTGCGCAACAACACGGTGCCGGTGCAGATCAACCTGGCCAAGTACGCCGGGCCCGAGAGCCGTTACTGCCCGGCCGGCGTGTACGAATACGTGAAGAACGACGACAACACCGACCGCCTGCAGATCAACGCGCAGAATTGCGTGCACTGCAAAACCTGCGACATCAAGGACCCGACGCAGAACATCGTGTGGGTCACGCCCGAAGGTGGCGGTGGTCCGAACTACGCGGGCATGTGAGCGAAATCACACGCTTCAAACGTTCACGCTGAAGGCCGCCTCCGGGCGGCTTTTTCATGTCTGCGTTTCACCGCGGCGTCACATGGCGTGGCCAGAGTGCGGGCTCGTGCTTCAACCCCCGCCACACCATGCTGAACAAGACCGACAAGGGCCGCGCCGAACTGCAGCCCGGCCAACGCACCCTCGGGCAGCGCGAGCGCGCGGTGCTGCTGGTGGCCGACGGGCGCAAGGCCACGGCCTCGCTCGAGGCGCTCTTTGGCGGCCTGGGCGCCGACATCGTGCGCGGGCTGCTGGCCCAGGGCTACATCGTTGACGAGACACCGCTGGCGCCGCCGGCACCACCACCGACAGAACCCGCAGCGTCCAAAGGCTCGGTCGACGCCTTTTCGGGCCCGCGCTCGCTCGCCAGCGCCCGCATGTTCCTGTTCGACCTGAGCGAGCGCATGTTCGCCCCGCGCGACAAGGCGCTGGCCCTGCATTTCCGCGACGCCCTGCGCGAGGCCCGCGACGCGGGCGCCATGCTGGCGGTAAGCCGCGAGATGCTGGTGGCCATCGAACGCATGGCCGGCGCCGACCGGGCCGACGCCATCAGCGAGCGGCTGGCCAAGCTGCTGCCCGAATCGGCCCTGCAAGACGCCTGAACCACCCCGGGCGAACGCTCTCGGCTACACTCGGCGAGGTCAGGAGAGCGCCACCCCCGAGGTGGCCGCCGAAGGCGCAGGAGGTCACCCATGTGGCCCTGAACGCTCAGGCAAAAGGACTGACAAGCACAGGCCGCAAGGCCGGTGTACCCCCCTGGAGAGAGGTCGCTCACCGAGGCGATCCACCGAAGGAGCAAACGCGGCATCGCCCGCGTGAATCTCTCAGGTAAAGCGGACAGTGGGGCAGCACACGGATGAACCGTGTTCCGCCCCCTTGGGGCCTGCCCCTTTTGCCCGCGAGCCCGCCGTGTCCGACACCGATCTCCTCCAGACCCCGCTGCACGCCTTGCACGCCGAACTCGGCGCCCGCATGGTGCCCTTTGCCGGCTACAGCATGCCGGTGCAGTACCCCGCCGGCCTGATGGCCGAACACCACCACACCCGCGCGGCCGCGGGTCTGTTCGATGTGTCGCACATGGGGCAGCTGCGGCTGGTGGGCGCGGACGCCGCCGCGGCCTTCGAGTCGCTGATGCCGGTGGACGTGATCGATCTGGCCGTGGGCAAACAGCGCTACGGTCTGCTGCTCAACGACGCCGGCGGCATCATCGACGACCTGATGTTCGTCAACCGCGGTGCGGACATTTTTGTGATCGTGAACGGCGCCTGCAAACACGGCGACCTGGCCCACATCGTTGATCGCATCGCCAGCCGCTGCAGCGTGGAGCCCCAGTTCGATCGCGGCCTGCTCGCCCTGCAAGGCCCGCAGGCCGTGACCGCGCTGCAGCGGCTCTTGCCCGGCGTCGAAAAACTCGTTTTCATGACCGGCGGCGCTTTCACGTGGCAAGGCACCGACCTGTTCATCACCCGCAGCGGCTACACCGGCGAAGACGGCTTCGAGATCTCGGTGCCGGCGGATCGCGCCGAAGCCTTCGCACGCGCCCTGCTGGCCGAGCCTGAAGTGAAGCCGGTGGGCTTGGGTGCGCGCAACTCGCTGCGCCTGGAAGCCGGCCTGTGCCTGTATGGCAACGACATCGACACCTCCACCACGCCGGTGGAAGCCGCGCTCAACTGGGCCATGCAGAAGGTGCGCCGCACCGGTGGTGCACGCGCGGGCGGTTTCCCGGGCGCTGACCGGGTGCTCGCGCAGCTGGACGGCACCGAGCCGCTGACGCGCAAGCGCGTGGGCCTGATCGCCCTCGAACGCATTCCCGTGCGCGACCACACCGAACTGCAGACCCCCGCTGGCGAGACCGTCGGCGAAGTCACCAGCGGGCTGCTGGGCCCCAGCGCCGACAAGCCCGTGGCCATGGGCTATGTGAGCCCCGCGCACGCAGCCATCGGCACGCGCATGCACGCGATCGTTCGCGGCAAGCCGGTGCCCATGGAAGTGAGCGCCATGCCTTTTGTGCCCAACCGCTACTTTCGCGGTTGAATACCGGTCCCCTTTCTTTTTTCAGGAGCTTTCACATGACCACCAAGTACACCGAAGACCACGAATGGATCAGCGTTGACGGCGACATCGCCACCGTCGGCATCACCGTGCATGCGCAGGATGCGCTGGGCGACGTGGTCTTCGTCGACCTGCCCGAAGTGGGCAAGACCTTTGCGCAGAAAGACGTGGCCGGCGTGGTCGAGTCCGTGAAGGCCGCGGCCGACGTGTACATGCCGGTGACCGGTGAAGTGACCGAGGTCAACGAAGCCCTGCGCGCCGACCCCTCGCTGGCCAACAGCGACCCGCTCAAGAGCGGGTGGTTCTTCAAGGTCAAGCTGTCCGACCCGGCCCAGGTTGACGCCCTCCTTGACGAAACTGCTTACAACGCCTTCTCAGCCAACGCCTGATCCATTCCGCCGGAGCCCTTCCATGCTGATGCCGTCTGTCAAACCCCTGGATGAACTCGAGAACCCGTCCGAGTTCGTGGCCCGCCACATCGGCATCGGCGAAGCCGACGAAGCGCTGATGTTGTCCGTGATCGGCGAGGCCTCGCGCCGCGCGCTGATCGACGGCATCGTGCCGCGCAGCATCGCGCGCAGCCAGGGCATGCAGTTGCCCCCGGCCATCACCGAAGCCGCGGCGCTGGCCGAGCTCAAGGCGATCGCCGAGCAGAACCAGTTGCTCAAGAGCTTCATCGGACAGGGCTACCACGGCACGCACACGCCGGGGGTGATCCTGCGCAACGTGCTGGAGAACCCGGCCTGGTACACCGCCTACACGCCCTACCAGGCCGAGATCTCGCAGGGCCGCATGGAAGCGCTGATCAACTTCCAGACCATGGTGTGCGACCTCACCGGCATGGCCATTGCCAACGCCTCCATGCTGGACGAGGCCACTGCCGCGGCCGAGGCCATGACGCTGGCCAAGCGCTCGGTCAAGAGCAAGGGCCACACCTTTGTGGTGGCCGGCGACTGCCACCCGCAGACCATCGAGGTGGTGCAGACGCGCGCGAAGCCGCTGGGCCTCACCGTGAAGCTCGCCAACTCGGCCGCCGAATGGGACGCCGCACTGGCCGGCGACGACTACTTCGCTGTGCTCGCGCAGTACCCCAGCACCAGCGGTCGCATCGAAGACCTCGCCGCCGACGTGAAGACCGTGCAGTCCAAAGGCGCGGCCTTCATCGCTGCCGCCGACCTGCTGGCGCTCACGCTCATCACGCCGCCCGGCGAATGGGGCGCCGACATCGTGGTTGGCACCACGCAACGCTTCGGCATGCCCATGGGCGCGGGTGGCCCGCACGCTGCCTTCATGGCCTGCCGCGACGAGTTCAAACGCTCGCTGCCCGGCCGCCTGGTCGGTGTGAGCGTGGACGCGCACGGCAACCCCACCTACCGCCTTGCGCTGCAGACGCGCGAGCAACACATCCGCCGCGAGAAGGCCACCTCCAACATCTGCACAGCGCAGGTGCTGCCGGCGGTGGTGGCGAGCATGTACGCCGTGTACCACGGCCCGGCTGGCCTGAAGCGCATCGCGCAGCGCGTGGCGGCGTACACCGCCGTGCTCGCGCAAGGGCTGGAGCAACTGGGCTGGACGCCCACCAGCGAAAGCGCCTTCGACACGCTGACCTTCAAGGCGGGCGACCGCGCCGCCACGTTGCTGAAGCGCGCGGTGGACGCCGGCATGAACCTGCGCCTGAGCTGGGGCGAGTACGTGGGCATCACGCTGGACGAGACCACGACGCGCGAGGACATCGAGAAACTGTGGGGCGTGTTCGCGCTGCAGGGCCAGAGCCTGCCCGGCTTTGCGACGTTCGAGAAAGGCATCGAGCCGCGCATTCCCACCGAACTGCGCCGCACCAGCACCTACCTCACGCACCCGGTGTTCCACAACCACCACTCCGAGACCGGCATGCTGCGCTACATCCGCGCGTTGTCCGACAAGGACCTGGCGCTGGACCGCAGCATGATCCCGCTGGGCTCGTGCACCATGAAGCTCAACGCCACCAGCGAGATGATCCCCATCACATGGCCGGGCTTTGCCAACGTTCACCCGTTCGCACCCGCGGGCCAGCTGCTCGGCTACAAGAAGCTCGACGAACAGCTGCGCGCCTGGCTGTGCCAGGCCACGGGTTACGCCGGCATCAGCCTGCAACCCAACGCCGGCTCGCAGGGCGAATACGCCGGCCTGCTGGTGATTCAGGCCTACCACGCCTCGCGCGGCGAGAGCCACCGCAACATCTGCCTGATCCCCAGCAGCGCGCACGGCACCAACCCGGCCTCGGCACAGATGGTCGGCATGACGGTGGTGGTGACCAAGTGCGACGAGAACGGCAACGTGGACATGGCCGACCTGCAGGCCAAGTGCGAGCAGCACAGCGCCAACCTGGCCGCGGTGATGATCACCTACCCCAGCACCCACGGCGTGTTCGAGACCACGGTCAAGGAACTCTGCGCGCTGGTGCACCGGCACGGCGGGCGTGTGTATGTGGACGGCGCCAACATGAACGCGCTGGTGGGCGTGGCCGCCCCCGGTGAGTTCGGCGGCGACGTGAGCCACCTCAACCTGCACAAGACCTTCTGCATCCCGCACGGCGGTGGCGGCCCGGGCGTGGGCCCGGTGTGTGTGGTCGAAGACCTGGTGCCGTTCCTGCCCGGGCACGCCACGGGCGGTCTGCCGGTGAACGGCGTGGGCGCGATCTCGGCGGCGCCGCTGGGCAATGCGGCGGTGTTGCCGATCTCGTGGATGTACATCCGCATGATGGGGGCGGACGGCCTGAAGCACGCCACCGAGGCGGCCATCCTCGCGGCCAACTACATCAGCAAACGCCTGGCCCCGCACTACCCCACGCTCTACGCGAGCGCCAACGGACACGTGGCGCACGAGTGCATCCTGGACCTGCGCCACTTCAAGGACACCAGCGGCGTGATGGCCGAGGACGTGGCCAAACGCCTGATGGACTACGGCTTCCACGCGCCCACGCTGTCCTTCCCGGTGGCCAACACGCTGATGGTGGAACCCACCGAGAGCGAGACACTGCAGGAGCTGGACCGTTTCATCGACGCGATGATCGCAATCCGCGAAGAGATCCGCCTGGTGGAAGCCGGCACCTGGCCGCAGGACGACAACCCGCTGAAGAACGCACCGCACACGGCCGCCAGCCTCATGACGGCCGAGTGGTCACACCCCTACGCGCGCGACGTGGGTGCGGCGAGCACCTCAACCCGGGCGCATGCCAAGTACTGGCCGCCAGTTGGGCGGGTGGACAACGTGTACGGGGATCGGAACCTGTTCTGCAGTTGCGTTCCTTTGTCCGACTACTCGGCTTGAGTTCCCGCGTTTCTCGCCTGCTTGGTGGGTGAGGGCGGGTGGTCCGGGCCATTCGGACGCTGGCTGCTCGCGGGTGTCTGTCCGGGCGCGCCTGCGCCGTTTTGTCAACACCGGGCGGGCGCTCGACCTCTGTGGCAACCGCGAATGAGGCCAGCGTCCGCCTGACCCAAACCACCCGCCCCAGTGCGATGGTGGAGTTCAACGATGGGTGCGCCGCCACCGGCCTGACGCGAGGTTGCCGAGCGAAACCTCAAAGCACCAACCCCACAACTCGGAACAACCACCCCAAGCCTCACAATCAAGGGGCCCGAAAAGCGACACCATGACCACCCCAGCCCTGCGCGTGCTCAGCCTCATCCCCCCGATGACGCAGCTCAACACGCCCTACCCCTCCACCGCCTACATCACCGGCTTCCTGCGTTCGCGCGGGGTCGATGCGGTGCAGGCCGACCTGGCGCTGGCGCTGGTGCTCAAGCTGTTTTCGCCCGCCGGGCTGGAGTCCGTGCGCAGCCACGCGCTGGCGCAGGCCGAGGCCGACCGCACGGCCAGCGTGCACGCCTTCCTCGACCAGTTCGCCCGCTACCGCGCCACCATCGGCCTGGTGATCGCCTTTCTGCAAGGCCGCGACTCGACCCTGGCGCACCGCATCGCCGCGCGCGAGCTGCTGCCCGAAGGTCCTCGCTTTGCCGCGCTGGAGGTGTATGTGGACGCGGCACTCAGTGAAGAAGGCGGCGACCCGCTGGCCTGGGCCTTTGGTGCGCTCGGCGTGCAGGACAAGGCGCGTTACATCGCCACGCTCTACCTCAACGACCTGGCCGACGTGTTGCGCGACGCGGTCGACGATCGTTTTGCTTTCGTGCGCTACGCCGAGTCGCTGGCCAGCAGCCAGCCCACCTTCGAGCCCATGGCGGCCGCACTCGCTGCACCCTTCACGCTGGTCGACGAGATCCTGCACACGCTCACGCTGGCCACCCTGTCGCAGCACAAGCCCGACCTGGTGCTGCTCTCGGTGCCCTTCCCCGGCGCGCTCTACGCCGCGCTGCGCATGGCGCAGACCATCAAGGCGCAGAACCCGCACATCACCATTGCGCTGGGCGGCGGCTTTGTGAACACCGAGCTGCGCGAACTCGCCGAGCCGCGCGTGTTCGACTTGGTGGATTTCGTGACGCTCGATTCCGGGGAGCGGCCCTTGCTGGCCCTCATGGAGTACCTGCAGAGAAAGCGCTCGAAACAGCGCCTCGTGCGCACCTTCGTGCGCGAAGAAGCCACCGTGCGCTACATCAACTTCGTCGAGTCGGAGGTGCCGTTCGAAGAGGTGGGCACGCCCACCTGGGACGGGCTGCCGCTGGACCGGTACCTGAGCCTGCTCGACATGCTCAACCCCATGCACCGGCTCTGGAGCGACGGGCGCTGGAACAAGCTCACCGTGGCCCACGGCTGCTACTGGAAGAAATGCAGCTTCTGCGATGTGAGCCTGGACTACATCAGCCGCTACGAGACCGCCTCGGCCGCCACATTGGCCGACCGCATCGAGACCATCGTCAACGAGACCGGTCAGACCGGCTTCCACTTCGTGGACGAAGCCGCTCCCCCCAAGGCCTTGAAGGCATTGGCCGAAGAACTCATCCGACGGCAACTGAACATCTCGTGGTGGGGCAACATCCGGTTTGAAAAAACCTTCACGCCCGAGCTCTGCCAGCTGCTCGCCGACAGCGGCTGCATCGCCATGAGCGGCGGGCTCGAAGTGGCCTCCGACCGCCTGCTCACGCTGATGAAAAAGGGTGTGACGGTGGAGCAGGTGGCGCGCGTGACCAAGGGCTTTTCGGATGCCGGCATCCTCGTGCACGCCTACCTCATGTACGGCTTTCCCACGCAGACGGTGCAGGACACCGTGGACGCGCTGGAGTACGTGCGCCAGCTGTTCGAGAACGGCTGCATCCAGAGCGGCTTCTTCCACCGCTTCTCGTGCACCGTGCACTCACCCGTGGGCCTGGACCCCGCCGCCTACGGCATCGAACTGATTCCCTTGCCGCCCGTCACGTTCGCCAAGAACGACATCGGCTTCATCGACCCCAGTGGCGTGGACCACGAGGCCCTGGGCATCGGCCTGCGCAAGGCCATTTACAACTACATGCACGGCATCGGCCTGGACGAAGACGCGCGCGCTTGGTTCAGCCACTTGCCGGGCAAGGTGCCCAAGCCCACCGTGGGCCGGAACCGCATCGCCAAGGCACTCACGCAGGCCGCGTGACGCTCAGGCCGATTCCGCCGCAATCTGCCGCAGCGCCTGTTCGAACACCGCCGCGGGCTGCCCGCCCGAGATCAGGTGCTGGTCGTTGATGATCACCGCCGGCACCGAATGGATGCCGACGCTGGTGTAGAAACCCTCGCGCTCGCGCACCGCCTGGGCGAATTCATCGCTGACCAGGATGGCCTGCGCACGGACCTCGTCCATACCCACCTCGCGCACACAGGCCAGCAGCACGCCGTGGTCGCCCATGGCTTCCGAACGTGTGTGGCAAGCGGCCAGCAGCGCCTTCTTCAACGCGTGTTGCTGCCCCGGCGCGTCTTCGAGGGACGCCCAGTGCAGCAGGCGGTGTGCGTCAAACGTGTTCCAGATGCGGCCGCGGCCTTCCGGGTTGAAGACAAAACCCACCTCGGCGCCGCGCGCGCGAATGGTTTCGCGGATCTGCACCTGCTGGGCAGCGGTGGAACCGTATTTCTGCGTCAGGTGTTCGCCGATGTCCTGGCCTTCGGCGCCCATCTTCGGGTTGAGCTCGAACGGCTGGAAATGCAGCTCGGCCGACACCTCACCCTGCAGCTTGCCCAACGCTTCTTCGAGCGCGCCCAGCCCGACGGCGCACCAGGGGCACGAGACGTCGGACACAAAATCGATCTTGAGGGATGTGGTCATGGGCGCGATGGTAGGCCGTGGCCCTTGACCGCAAACGCCGCAGGGGCTTGCGCGACAATCGCCGCACCCCCATTGATTGCACGCACATGACCGACCGCTACGCCGTCCTCGGCAACCCCATTGGCCACAGCAAGTCTCCCCTGATCCACGGTCTGTTTGCGCAAGCGACCGGGCAGGACATCGCCTACACCGCCATCGAAGTCCCGCTGGACGCATTCAACGAGACGGTGCTGGCCTTTCGCGCGGGCGGTGGCCGCGGGCTCAACGTCACCTTGCCGTTCAAGCTGCAGGCGTTTGAGATCGCCACCGACCCCAGCGAACGCGCGCGCCTCGCCGGTGCGGCCAACTGCCTCAAATTCGACGGTGAGCGCATCCTGGCCGACAACTTCGACGGCGTGGGTCTGGTCAACGACCTGCGGCGCAACCTGGGCTGCCCGCTGGCCGGCAAACGCGTGCTGCTGCTGGGCGCTGGCGGCGCCACGCGCGGCGCCCTGCTGCCGATCGCAGCCGAAGGCCCTGCCCTCATCGCAGTGGCCAACCGTACGGCCGGCAAGGCGCATGCGCTCCAGCGCGATTTTGCCGCCCATGCCCAACTGCAGTCGGGCGGTTATGACGATCTCGGAGGGCAACGGTTTGACGTGGTCATCAACGCCACGTCGGCCGGCCTCACGCAGGAGACCCTGCCCTTGGAGGCCAGCGTTTTTGCGCCAGGCGCTGTCGCCTACGACATGGTCTACGGCAAGGGCCTCACGCCGTTTCTGCAGCAGGCCCGCGCCGCGGGCGTGAGCCGCGTGGCCGACGGCGTGGGCATGCTGATCGAGCAGGCCGCCGAAGCCTTCGCCTGGTGGCGCGGCGTGCGGCCCGAAACCAGGGCGGTGATTCAGCAGCTCACCGTGCCGCTGGCCTGAACGCCACGGCCGCGACCGCGCTGCACGACCACCAGCGCGAGCAAGGCCAGCATCAGGAGCGCCAGCGTGCCGGGCAATGGCACGCCGTAGATGCCGAGCGCGGCCTGGGCAAACAACCCGTGCACGAGTGCCGAAGGGTGCAGCACGTCGGAGAACAGCGAATTGGCACAGTCGGCTCCCAAACTGAAGAAGAACGAGCCGCACGGCCGGTCGGTGTTGGTCACGCCAAAGTCTTCGGCATTCAGCAGCACATGGTTGGCGATGCCGGCCATGTCGAGCAGCTCGATGTTCAAGCCCGGAAAGAACGCCTCCAAACCAAACAAGTTCGGCACCAGCGAGTTGAAACTGCCAGACGCCGCGGTGGAGGCCGCTTTCAAGCCGAGCAGGGCAGCCTCGGGGGTGTTTCCCAGGTCGGGCAGATTGGCGATCAGCACGTGGCGCGCACCGCTGGCGGCCAGGTACTGGATGGCCTGGGACAAGCCCGCGATCGCGACCGCCGCAGCGGAGTCCCGGCCCAGCGTGTCAGCGGCGGTGTCCCCCTGGAATGCCAGGCGCGCATCGCGCATGTCGTTTCCGCCCCCCACCACGACGTAGAGAGCGTCGGGATCGGCAACGCCCACCGCCGGACCCCAGATGCCGGCCACTTGCGCCAACACCCCCGGTGGGGTGAGGGCTGTACCCGTGCGCGCACCCGCATACGCATAGTTGTTGCCCCCCAGCAGGTATGGGCTGGCTTGGCCTCCCAGTCCCAAGCCCCAGGCCAGGCCCTCCACCCACAGGGCGCCGTCCGAGAAACGGCCGCCGTCATACGGCTGCGTCGGGTTGGGTTGCGGGTTCTGGGTGCCGGCGGTGACCAGGCTCAGGTTGCCCGTGTCGGACAGGCTGTCGCCGAACACATAGATGCCACTGAACGGCCCGGCTTGCACCGATACCGAAGCCGCCACCAACATCGGCAGCAGCAGGGCGCGCAGGGCGGCGCGGATGCACTTCAAAGTCATGGGATGTCTCCTGGTGTTGTTGTGGTGCGCCGCGTGGTCACACACGCAGGACGCAGCCAGAAGCATCCGCGTGTGACCGGACACCCGACACGGGGCAAACCCTCAGGCCGGCGCAACGCAGTCACCCGCACGACAGCACGGGCCCGCGGCCTATACTCCCGTCGCCCGACCCGGGACACAACCACCGCAACGCCATGAAGACCCTGCTCATCCTCAACGGCCCGAACCTCAACCTGCTCGGCACGCGCGAACCCGAGGTCTACGGCGCCACCACCCTGGCCGACGTGGAAGCCGGCTGTGTGGCACACGGCCAGCGCCTGGGCTTTGCGGTCGAGTGTTTCCAGAGCAACCACGAAGGTGCGCTGATCGACAAGGTCCAGGAAGCGGGCCGCCGCTTCAAGGCCGGTGAGCTGGCCGGCGTGGTGTTCAACGCCGGGGCTTTCACCCACACCTCGGTGGCTTTGTTCGACGCCATCAGCGGCGTCAAACCGCTGCCGGTGATCGAGGTGCACATCTCCAACGTGCATGCGCGCGAAGCCTTCCGCCACCACTCCTACCTGTCGCCGGCCGCAGCCGGCATCGTGGTGGGTTTCGGCACCGACGGTTACCGGCTGGCCATCGAAGGCCTGGCGCACAAGGCCCAGGCCGCCTGACCCTGCGGCGAGTCCTGCTCGCGACAGCGGGCACAGCGGTGCGGGCCAGACCGCACCGCACAATCGGTCGGTGAAAACCCGCCACTTCGCCCAGCTCGTGGGCCTGTCCGCGCTCTGGGGCGCGTCCTTTCTGTTCATCCGCATCGCCAGCCCCGTCATCGGGCCGATGGTGCTGGCGGGTTGCCGCGTGGCGCTGGCGGGCCTCACGCTGGCGTTCATCATGCGGGGCCTGAAACAGCGCTGGCCCTGGGAGCACTGGCGCGAACTCTTGCTGCTCGGCGCGCTCTCGGTGGCCGCGCCCTTCCTGCTCTATGCCTGGGCCGCGCTGCGCCTGCCGGCCGGCTACAGCGCCTTGCTCAACACCACAGCGGTGTTGTTCGGCACGCTGGCCTCTGCCTGGTTCAAGGAAGACACGCTCACCGGGCGCAAGCTGTTGGGCTGTTTGAGCGGCTTCATCGGTGTGGGGCTCATCGTGCGGCTCGGACCGGTGCAACCCGACGCAGGCACCATCGCCGCGGCCCTGGCCTGTGTGCTGGCCGCGGCCTGCTACGGCTGCTCCACCCCGCTCATGAAACGCGCCACCACGCGCATGCAGCCGCTGGCCATTGCGGCCGGCATCCACCTCGCGGCCATGGTGCTGGTGTTTCCCGGTGCGCTCTGGGCCTGGCCCGAAGCGCGTTTCACGCCGGCGGCCCTCGGCGCCCTGTTCGTCATGGGTGTGGTCACCTCCGGTCTCGCCTACTGGGCGCACCTGCGCATCATTCGCCATGTGACGCCCGTGGCGGCCATGAGCCCGGCCTTTCTCATTCCGGTGTTCGGCGTGACCTGGGGGCATCTGTTCCTGGGCGAGGCCTTGTCGCCCGGCATCTTTGCCGGCGGCGCGCTGGTGCTGCTGGCCACCGCGCTGGTGACCGGCTTCAACCCCCTCCGGCGCTGGTTCTCTGCAACGCCCACGCCCTGACGGCACACACGCAGGCCACCGCCGCGCAGGCCGATGAGAGCCAGAACACGCTGGCCAGCCCGAAGGCCGAGCTGAGGAACCCCCCGGCCACACCACCCACCACGCCCGGCAGGCCGTAACCCACCACGGTGTAAAGCGCCTGGCCGCGGCCGCGCAGGCGCCCCGGGAAGTGGTGCGACAGCATCGCGATGCACACCGTGTGGTGCGCGGCGAAGGTGATCGCGTGCAGGGCCTGCGCCAGCAGCAGCACCGGCCACACCAGCGGGAAACCGGCGGTCAGGCCCATGCGCAAGGCCATGAGCGCCGCGGCCAGCACCAGCCAGGCCGAGAGCGACAGGCGCGGCAGCCAGCGGCCCTGGGTGAAAAACCAGCCGATCTCGATCACCACCGACAGCGCCCAGAGCAGGCCGATCACCGTCTTGCTGTAGCCCAGCGAGTCCAGGTAGAGCGACAAGAAGACGTAGATGAAGATGTGCGCGAGTACGTGGAAGAACACGGCCGCAAAAAACCAGCGCACCGGCGGCTGGCGCAACACCGGCCACACGCTGGGCTGCACTTCGTCGGCGTGCGCGGGTTCGCGGAAGTCGGGCAGCAGCCACACGCTGAGCGTCACCGCCGCCAGCGTGGCCAGGGTCCACGCGGGAAAGTGCAAAAGGCCGAAGCGCTCGAACCAGAAGCCCGCGGCCACCACCGTCACGAGAAAACCCAGCGAACCCCAGAGGCGGATGCGGCCATAGCGCTTCGCATCGAAAGCGCCGCCATGGCTCACCAGATGGGCCAGCGCGGCTTCGCTCATGGGCATCATGCCGCTGGTGTGGGCGAACATGAGCAACAACACCACAAAGAGCCCCACACCGCCGAGCTCGAACCACAGGCCCAGCGACAGCAGCAGCGCCGCCGTGGCGCCATAGCGCAGCAGGCGCACGCGCTCGCCGGTGCGGTCGCTCAACGATCCCCAGAGGTACGGCGCAAACAGGCGCGAGGCCGACTGCACCGAGGTCAGCACGCTGATGGCCAGCAGGCTGAAGCCAAGCTCCTTGAGCCAGAGCGGGAGGTAGGGGTTGAAAAAGCCGATGTGCGCGAAGTAGCTCGCGCTGAGCATGGCAAACGGAAACAGTTTCTTTTTCTGGCTCACAGGAATCTCCGTTCGCCCCGAGCTTGTCGAAGGGCCGTCTCGGTCCGAACGGGTTGTGGGTCAGCCGCGCGCTTTGGCCGCGATGTCGGGTGTGGGCAAATGCACGTCGCCGCACTGCGCGCGGTGGCGCAGCGCGTGGTCCATCACCACCAGCGCCAGCAGTGCTTCGGCAATCGGCGTGGCGCGGATGCCCACGCAGGGGTCGTGGCGGCCTTTGGTGATGATCTCGGTGCTCTCACCGGCCACGTCGATGGTCTCGCGCGGAATCAGGATGGAGCTGGTCGGCTTGATGGCGATCGACACCTCCAGGTCTTGCCCGGTGCTGATGCCGCCCAGCACACCGCCGGCCTTGTTGGCGGCGAAACCTTCGGGCGTGAGGCTGTCGCCGTGCGTGCTGCCCTTGTCGGCCACGCTGGCAAACCCGGCGCCGATCTCCACACCCTTGACGGCGTTGAGGCCGAGCATGGCGTAGGCGATGTCGGCATCGAGCCGGTCGTACAACGGCTGGCCCAGGCCCACCGGCATGCCTTGCGCGGTCACGCGGATGCGCGCGCCGCAGGAGTCGCCGCTCTTGCGCAACGCGTTCATGTAGTCCTCGATCGCGGACACATCGGCCACGGGCGCGAAGAACGGGTTGTGGGGCACGTGGTCCCAGCTCTCGAACGGAATGACCACGTCGCCCACCTGCGTCATGCAACCCATGAAGGTGGTGCCGAATTTCTCTTTGAGCCATTTGCGCGCCACGGCGCCGGCGGCCACGGTGGGCGCGGTCAGGCGGGCCGAGCTGCGGCCACCACCGCGCGGGTCGCGGATGCCGTATTTCTGCCAGTAGGTGTAGTCGGCGTGGCCGGGGCGGAAGGTCTGGGCGATGTTGCCGTAGTCCTTGCTGCGCTGATCGGTGTTGCGGATCAGCAGGGCGATGGGGGTGCCGGTGGTCTTGCCTTCGTACACGCCGCTCAGGATCTCCACCGCATCGGGTTCGTTGCGCTGGGTGACGAACTTGCTGGTTCCGGGGCGACGTCGGTCCAGCTCGATCTGGATGTCGGCCTCGCTGAGTTCCATGCCCGGCGGACAGCCGTCGATCACGCAGCCAATGGCTGGGCCGTGGGACTCACCGAAGTTGGTGACGCAAAACAGGGTGCCGAAGGTGTTGCCGCTCATGCGCTGGATTATCCCTGAGGCCCGCTGGTGCACCGGTGGGCCAGTCTGGTGCGTGCCTTGCGCTGAAAAATGGGTCGCAAGGGCCAGCGTTGGACGGGAACATTTTGTGCTTTGCGCTGCAGTGCAGCAAATCGTTGCTGTGCAGCCCCAGAAAGGAGCACACCATGCTCGATCGCACCAGCACCCTGTTCTCGCACGTCAAAGGCACCGACAACCCCTGGGCCTCCGGTGGTCTGCGGGACTTTTTCCTCTACCGCGACCTCGGCATCGCCGCCGCCACACACGGCAAGGTGATTGCGCACCTGGTCAAGGCCAATCTGCCGCCCGAGGAAGGCACGGGCTGGCACCGGCACGAGGCGGACTTCCAGATCGTGATCATGATCCAGGGCTGGGCCAAGTTCATGTACGAGGACCAGGTGACGCTGGTGGAGGCCGGGGACTGTGTGCACCAGCGGCCGGGGATTCGCCACTACCTGTTCGACTATTCGCCGGACATGGAGTACCTGGAAATTGTTTCTCCGGCGGATTTCAAGACCATCGATGTTGAGCCGGTTTGTGAGATTCCCAAGCCTGGGGCTTGGGTTTAGGTTCGGGGTCGGGGACTTCTGGCCATGTGGGTTTGTGGGCCCCGGAGGATGGGTGCGCGGCTCCGCGAATGTCCTCCGGGGCCTTTCGCCCCTCCCCCTTGATTTCGCTGCGCCGCGCACCCATCCTCCCGGGCCTCGCCACCGTGCAGGCACTCCAACGCTGGAACACCAACCCGCTGTTGGAACGGGCGCCAGGGCGCTCTGCGCAGCGAAATCAAGGGGGAGGGGCCGCAGGCCCCGGGGGACATTCGCGGAGCAGAGCGCCCAGGTGCCCGATCCCGCGAGGTACAGCCGAGAGACGCAACGAAAGACAAAACCTCAGAACTCCGCATCCAGTTCATCGATGTCATCCGGCTCAGCCTCCGCAGCGGCCACCCACTCCTTCATCGCCGGCAGCGCCATGATGGTGTCGCAGTACGCCACACACACCTCGTCGATCGCCACCCCGTAGGTGATGAAACGTGTCACCACCGGCGCAAACATCGCGTCCGCCATGCAGGGCCTCGCGCCGAACAGGTACGGCCCGCCGTAGGTTTCCAGACACTCCGTCCAGATCGCCTCGATGCGGTCGATGTCGGTGCGCGCTCGCGACCAGAGTTTGAAGTTCGGAAAGTGCGCCTTGATGTTCATCGGCAGCGACGAACGCATGGCGCTGAAGCCCGAGTGCATCTCGCCGCAGATCGCGCGGCAATGCGCACGCGCTGCGCGATCGGCCGGCAGCAAACCCGCCTTGGGCTTGATTTCGTTGAGGTATTCGCCGATCGCCAGCGTGTCCCACACATGGATGCCCTCATGCTCCAGCGCCGGCACCCGCATCGAGGCCGAGAGCAGCAGCATTTCGGCTCTCATGGCCGGATCGTCGGGGGAGATGATCTTTTCGGTGAACTCCAGCCTGGCCAGGCGCGCCATGAGCCAGCCGCGCAGGGCCCAGGCACCGTAGTTCTTGCTGCTGATCGTGAGTACCGTTGTGGCCATGCCTGCTCCTCGTAGACCCTGCGTCGTGGACCCTCCTCTCAGCAAGGGCTGTGCCACAACAGCGTCACCGTGCGCACCGGGGCGGTGCAGCACTGGCTGGCGCGTTCCTTGCCTGCAACGCGACACGTTGTTTCAGGATGCCAACATGCTGTATCAGGCCTACCAGACCCAGTCCGACCTGCTCTCGCCGTTGCGACTCATGGCCCAGCACCTCAGTGCCTCGCTGTGGCTCCAGGACACCGAACGCAGCGTGGTGCGCAAGGTGGCCGCCGCCTGCGACGTGATCGCCCGCCTGCGCCTCACCCACTCGCGCCCGCCCTACAACATCGGCGAGGTGATGGTGGGCGACCAGGCCGTGCCCGTGACGGAAGAAGCCGTACTCACCCTTCCCTTCGGCACCCTGCTGCACTTTCGCAAGGAAGGCGTGGAGCCGCAGCCGCCGGTGCTGCTGGTGGCGCCGCTCTCGGGCCACTTCGCCACCCTGCTGCGCGAGACCGCGCGCACCCTGCTGCAGGACCACGACGTGTACATCACCGACTGGCACAACGCCCGCGACGTTTCGCTGCGGCACGGTGGTTTTTCGCTCGACGACTACATCACCTACCTGGTGCAGTTCACCGAGGCCGTGGGCCCGGGATGCCACATGGTGGCGGTGTGCCAGCCCTGCGTGGCGGCACTCGCGGCCACGGCGGTGATGGCCGAAGACGACCACCCGGCGCAACCCCGCAGCCTCACGCTCATGGCCGGCCCGGTGGACTGCCGCGTGAACCCGACCGAAGTGAACCGGCTCGCCACCAGCCAACCCATCGAATGGTTCGAGAAAAACCTGATCAACCACGTGCCGCTGCCGCATGCCGGCTTCATGCGCCGCGTGTACCCCGGCTTCATCCAGCTCTCGGCCTTCATGGCCATGAACCCCGAACGCCACAAGCAGTCGTTCCGCAACATCTACGACCACCTGGAACACGGCCGCACCGAAGAGGCGCAGGTGATCCAGGACTTTTACGAGGAGTACCTCGCGGTGAACGACCTGCCGGCCGAGTTTTACCTGGAGACGGTGGCCAAGGTGTTCCAGACCTACGACCTGCCGCGCGGTGAGCTCACCTGGAACGGCCGCAAGGTCAACCCGGCCGCCATCCGCCGCACCGCGCTCATGACGGTGGAAGGCGAGCGGGACGACATCTGCGCCGTGGGCCAGACCGTGGCGGCGCAAGACCTGTGCAGCAGCGTGCGCCCCTACCTCAAGACGCACCACGTGCAGACCGGTGTGGGCCACTACGGCGTGTTCAGCGGACGGCGCTGGAACCAGCAGATCTACCCTCGGGTGCGCGACATGATTTCCAGCACGATGGGATGAGTCTGCAGCGGCCCCCATGAAAAACGCCCCGGCTTGCGGGGCGTTTTTCATGGGGGCTGTTCAGCTCAGCGGGCCGGGGCGGCGGGCTGCGCCTCGTCTTCGGCCGGCCAGTCGCGGATGTAGGCCTTGAGCATCTGGTTCTCGAAGTTCTGGCTGTCCACCACGGCCTTGGCCACGTCGTAGAAGCTGATCACGCCCATCAGCATCTTGTTGTCCATCACCGGCATGTAGCGGGTGTGCCGCTCCAGCATCATGGGGCGCACCTGCTCCAGCTCGGTCTCGGGCGTGCAGCTCATGGGGTGGTCGTCCATCACGGTGCGCACGGTCTTCTCGCCCAAGGCGCCGCCGTTGCGCGCCAGGGTGTGGATGATCTCGCGGAAGGTCAGCATGCCGACCAGCTCGCCGTGGTCCATCACCGCCAGCGAACCGATGTCGAACTGCGACATGGTCTCCACCGCGCGCTGCAGGGTTTCCATGGGGTGGGTGGTGTAGAGCGTGCCGCCCTTGACGCGAAGGATGTCGCTGACTTTCATGGCTGGTCTCCTGTTGTGGTGGTGTCTCCAGCAGGGCTGGCATGCCCGCAATATACCCCCACAATAACGCTCAAAACCAGTGCGCGTCAGCCCCGTGCCGCGACACCGGCACACCCAGGAGACTTCCCCATGTCCGGTTATTCAGACCCAGGCTTCGACACGCTCGCGCTGCACGCGGGCGCCGCGCCCGACCCCGCCACCGGCGCGCGCGCCGTGCCGATCCACCTCACCACCTCCTTCGTCTTCGAATCCAGCGACCACGCCGCTGCGCTCTTCAACCTGGAGCGCGCAGGCCATGTTTACAGCCGCATCAGCAACCCGACCAACGCGGTGTTCGAGCAGCGCATGGCCGCGCTGGAAGGTGGCATTGGCGCCATCGCCACCGCCAGCGGCCAGGCCGCGCTGCACCTGAGCGTGGCCACGCTCATGGGCGCGGGTTCGCACATCGTCGCCAGCACCGCGCTCTACGGCGGCAGCCAGAACCTGCTGCACTACACCATGCGCCGCTTCGGCATCGAGACCACCTTTGTGAAGCCGGGCGACATCGACGGCTGGCGAGCTGCGGTGCGACCCAACACGAAACTCTTTTTTGGCGAAACCGTGGGCAACCCGGGGCTGGACGTGCTGGACATCCCCACCGTCTCGCAGATCGCGCACGAAGCCGGTGTGCCGCTGCTGGTGGACTCGACCCTGACCACGCCCTACCTCATCAAACCCTTCGAGCTGGGTGCCGATCTGGTCTACCACTCGGCCACCAAGTTTCTCAGCGGCCACGGCACCGTCATCGGTGGCGTGGTGGTGGACGCAGGCAGCTTCGACTGGGAGAAGTCGGGTCGCTTCCCCGAGCTCACCGAGGCCTACGCGGGCTTCCACAACATGGTCTTCAGCGAAGAAAGCACGGTGGGCGCCTTTCTGCTGCGCGCGCGGCGCGAGGGCCTGCGCGATTTCGGCGCCTGCCTCTCACCGCACAGCGCCTGGCTGATCCTGCAGGGCATCGAGACGCTCTCGCTGCGCATGGACCGCCACATGGGCAACACCGAAAAGGTGGTGCAGTTCCTGGCCAGCCACCCGCTGGTCAGCCGCGTGGGCCACCCGCTGCTGGAGAGCCACCCCAGCCATGCGCTGGCGGGCAAGCTGCTGCGCTTTGGCGCCAAGGGCGCGGGCTCGGTGTTCAGCTTCGACATCAAAGGCAGCCGCGAGCAGGGCAAGGCCTTCATCGAAGCGCTCAAGATCTTCAGCCACCTGGCCAACGTGGGCGACTGCCGCTCGCTGGTGATCCACCCGGCGAGCACCACCCACTTCCGCATGAGCGACGAAGCGCTGGCGGCTGGCGGCATCGGGCCGGGCACGATCCGGCTGTCCATCGGTCTGGAAGATGCCGACGATCTGATCGACGACTTGAAGCGCGCCTTGAAGGCCGCAGAAAAGGCAGGTGCGTGATGATCATCAACGTCAACGGTGCCCCCACCTACTGCTACACCGGAGGCAAGCCCTTCGATGCCGCCAAGCCCACCGTGGTGTTCATCCACGGCGTGCTCAACGACCACAGCGTCTGGATCCTGCAGAGCCGCTATCTCGCCCACCACGGCTGGAACGTGCTCGCGGTGGACCTGCCGGGCCATTGCAAGAGCGAGGGCGAGGCGCCTGCGTCGGTGGAAGCAGCGGCCGACTTCGTGGCCGCGTTGCTCGACGCGGCGGGCGTGCAGAAAGCCGCGCTGGTCGGCCACAGCTGGGGTTCCCTCATTGCGCTGGAAGCGGCCGCGCGCCTGAAAGACCGAGTGAGCCACCTCGTGCTGGTGGGCGTGGCCTACCCCATGAAGGTGTCGCCCGCACTGATCGAAGCCTCGCTCAACGAGCCGGAGAAGGCGCTCAAGATGGTCAACGTGTTTTCACGCAGCACCCTGGCCGCGCCCCCCTCCGCGCTCGGCCCGGGCACCTGGGTCTATGGCGCGAGCATGGCACTGGGTCGGCGTGTGTTGCGCAGCAATTCGGCGGTCAACGTGTTTTACCGCGGCTTCGTGGCTTGCGACACCTACACCGGTGGCGAGGCGGCCATGGCGCAGGTGACCTGCCCGGTGCTCTTCCTGCTGGGTGGGCAGGACCAGATGACGCAGCCCAAGGCGGCGCAGGGCTTGATCTCCGCCGCCAGGGCGAAGGGCTTGCGCGTGCTGGTCACGAGTGTGCCGGTGGGTCACCACCAGATGACCGAAGCACCCGAAGAAACCCTGGTGGCGATGCGCAGCTTCCTCGCCACCTGAAACGGCAGCAGGCTACTTCACACACTGCAACTGGCTGGTGTCCTTGCTGGAAGCGGGTGGCACGGTGATCACGCAGGACATGGCGCCGCACATGCAGTGCACCACGCTCGCCCCACCCGTGACCACCAGCGTGGGGGCAGAGCACTGGCAAGCGGGCGCCGACATGACGCTCTGGGCCAGGGCCGGCGCGGTCTGGAGCGAGAGCACCAGCGCCCCAATGGAAAGTCGAGACATGCAGGAAGCCATGAAGTTCTCCTTGGTTCAACAACGCCACCATCAGCGCAGCCGTTCATGCTACGCCGCTGCCACCCCATCTCGACCATGACCTTCGACATCACACCGGCCATGACGCCGGCCCAAGCCCGCGAGATGGCTGCGACGTTCGACCTCCGTGCGCTGCAGCCCGCGTTCCTGGCCAACCCCTACCCGGTCTATGCCGCCCTGCGCGAACGCGAACCGGTGCGCCGCATGCCCGACGGATCGGTGTTCCTCACGCGATGTGCCGACCTGATGGCGGTGTACCGCGATGCGCAGACCTTCAACTCCGACAAGCAGGTCGAGTTCGCGCCCAAATACGGCGTGGACTCGGCGCTGTTCGAGCACCACACCACCAGCCTGGTGTTCAACGACCCGCCGCTGCACACCCGCGTGCGCCGGCTGATCATGGGCGCGCTCACGCGCCGGGCCATTGCCGACATGGAGCCGGGCCTCATCGCCCTGGTCGACAGCCTGCTGGACTCGCTGGCCGAGCGCGGCGGTGGTGACCTGATCGAAGACTTCGCTTCGGCCATACCGGTGGAGATCATCGGCAACCTGCTGGATGTGCCGCATGCAGACCGCGGTCCGCTGCGCGACTGGTCGCTCGCGATCCTGGGCGCGCTGGAGCCCACCATCACGCCGGTGCAGCAAGCCCTGGGCAACCAGGCCGTGACCGACATGCTGGGCTACCTGCGAACGCTGGTGCTGCAGCGCAGGCAGCGCCCCGGCGACCCGGAACGCGACGTGCTCACGCGGCTGATCCAGGGCGAAGCTGGCGGTGAGCAGTTGAGCGAGGTGGAGCTCCTGCAGAACTGCATCTTCCTGCTGAACGCCGGCCACGAGACCACCACCAACCTGATCGGCAACGGCCTCATCGCGCTGCAGGAGCACCCGCAGGCCCGCCAGTTTCTGCACACAGCGTTGAAGCAAACCGAGGGCGATGCGGCGGCGCGGGAGGTGGTGCTCAGCCGCGCGGTCGACGAGTTCCTGCGCTTCGAATCGTCCAACCAGCTGGGCAACCGGCGCGCCGTCAAAGACACGCAGGTGGGCGGTGTGGACCTGCCCGCCGGCACGCTGGTGACCCTGTGCATCGGCGCGGCCAACCGGGACCCGGCGCAGTTCACCGACCCCGAAGTGATGGACCTCGCGCGCGAGAACAACAAACACCTGGCCTTCGGCTTCGGGATCCACCAGTGCGCGGGCCTGAGCCTGGCGCGGCTGGAGGGGCGCGTCGCCATCGGGCGCTTTCTGCAGCGCTTTCCCGATTTCAAGCTGACCGAAGCGCCGGTGCGCGGTGGCCGGGCCCGATTTCGCGGCTTCCTCCGCGCGCCCTTCGCGGTGCGCTGAGCGGCGCGTCAGCCGGACGCGACCGAAGGCCCTTCGAGCATTTCCTGCGCCATCGACGGCACGGGCGTGGACGCCAGCGCCTGCGCCAGCGTGAGCCTGGCCCAGTGGCTTTCCGACCAGAAGCGCGTGGTGTTGGGTTGACGCGCCAGCAGCAGGCGTTCCACCAGTGGCGCCATCAGCGTGTCGCCCGGCGCCACCAGCAAAACGTAGCGCTCACCGTCTTCGTCCAGCCGGCCCAGCCAGTCCAGCGCGACCAGCGCGGCCACAGGCTCTTCCAGCTGCAAGGCATCGACGCGCAGCACCTGGGCCAGAGCCTCCAGGCTCAGGCCCTTGGGTGCGGTGTCGCGCGCGGTGTCCAGCTGCTCCAGCACCTCCAGCGCCAACTGAAAACTCCACCCCGGCGTGTCGCCGCGCCGGGCAATGCCCGACAGCAGGCTGGGCAGGTAGGCCGAAACCACCGCACCCAGCAGCACGATCACCCAGGCCACGTAAAACCACACCAGCAAAATCGGCACGGTGGCAAAGGTGCCGTACACCACCGAATACGTGGGCACCTGCGCGAGGTACCAGGCCAGCAGCTTCTTGGCCAGCTCCAGCCCGGTGGCCACAAAGATGCCGCCGATGAGCGCGTGGCTCCAGCGCACCCGCGTGTTGGGCACGTAGCGGTAGAGCGCGGCAATGCCGCCGGTGAGCAAGGCAAACTGCACGGTGTCCAGCAGAAAACGCACACCACCGGGCAGGCCAGAGACCACGCCGCGCGACGCGGTGACGGCGTAGGTGGTCACCGTCAGGCTGCCAGCCAGCAGCAGCGGCCCCAGCGTGAGCACCGCCCAGTACACCAGCACCCGCTGCGTGAACGAACGGGGCTGGCGCACGCGCCAGATGTCGTTGAGCTTGCGGTCGATGGTGAGGATCAGGGCGAGCGCCGTGACCAGCAGCACCAATGCGCCAGCCCAGCCGATCTGCCCGGCCTTGCCGGCAAACTGGTTGAGGTAGCTGAACACCTGCTTGGCGATGTCGGGTGGCACCAGGCTTTGCACCAGCCAGCGCTGCAGGGTGACCTGCAGCCGGTCGAACATCGGAAACGCGCTGAAGATGGCCAGGGCCACGGTGAACAGCGGCACCAGCGAGATGGTGGTCGTGAAGGTCAGGCTGCTGGCGGTGATGCCCAGGCGGTCTTCCCGGAAGCGTTCGCCTAGTGTGATGGCGGTGTTGGCCCAAGGGAAGCTCAAGGCGTCGCGCCACAGGGCGCGAGCGAGGGTTTCCAGGGCACGCAGGCGCTCTTTGAAGGTCATCCCGGTATCATGCCATCTGCCCTTTCCTGCCTGCTATGCCCGACACCACTCCCCCCACCAGCCCAGCCGACCACCTCCACGAACAGGAAGATTCGGCGCGCGCCGTCAACGCCACCCGCTGGCTGGCGGTGGGCAGCCTGCTGGGCCTGATCGTGCTCGGCTTCCTGTGGGAGATGTGGCTGGCCCCCCTGCGCGAGGGCGGGTCGTGGCTGGTGCTCAAGGTGCTGCCACTGACCATTCCACTGGCCGGTTTGCTGAAAAACCGCATGTACACCTACCGCTGGGTCAGCCTGATCGTGTGGCTGTACTTCACCGAAGGCGTGGTGCGCGCCACCAGCGACACCGGTCCCTCGGTCTGGCTGGCGCTGATCCAGACGCTGCTGTGCGTGGCCTTGTTCGCGGCTTGCGCGCTGCACGTGCGCATCCGCCTGCGTGCGGCCGGCAAAGAAGCGGTGGCGGCCGACGTGGCCAGCAACACCGCCGCTGCGCAGGGCACGGCACCCGCCACCCCGGCCCAACCATGAACGCGCAACACGCCGAACTGCTGACGCAACTGCGCCAGGCGGTGGGCGGCTCGCAAGTGCTCACGCACGAAGACCCCACGACCGACCTGTCGGCCTGGGAACAGGACTGGCGCAAACGCGCACATGGCCGGGCGCTGGCCGTGGTGCGCCCCGGCAGCACCGCCGAGGTGGCCGCCGTGGTGCGCGCCTGTGTCGCTGCGGGCGTGTCGCTCGTGCCGCAAGGCGGCAACACCGGACTGGTGGTGGGCTCGGTACCCGACACATCCGGCACGCAGGTGGTGCTCAGCCTCATGCGGATGAACACGGTGCGCGCCATCGACCCGGCCAACCTCACCATGACGGTGGAGGCCGGCTGCATCCTGCAAACCGTGCAGGACACGGCCGGAAAAGCCGGTTTCCTGTTCCCCCTGAGCCTGGCGGCCGAAGGCAGCTGCAGCATCGGCGGCAACCTCGCCACCAACGCCGGCGGCACGCAGGTGGTGCGCTACGGCAACGCGCGCGACCTCTGCCTGGGTCTGGAGGTGGTGACAGCGACAGGCGAGGTGTGGCAAGGGCTCACCGGTCTGCGCAAGGACAACACCGGCTACGACCTGCGCGACCTGTTCATCGGCAGCGAAGGCACGCTGGGCGTGATCACCGCGGCCACGCTCAAGCTCTACCCATTGCCCGCTGCGCAACTCACCGCCTGGGCCGCCCTGCCCACGCTGGACGCCGCCGTGGCCCTGCTCGGCCTGGCCCACCAGCACCTGGGCGCAGGACTGACCGGGTTTGAAGTCATGGGCCAGTTCGCGCTGAGTCTGGTGGACAAACACATGCCGCAGTTGCGCGTGCCGCTGTGGCAAGACACGCCCTACTGCGTTCTCCTCGAAAACAGCGACAGTGAATCCGAAGAACACGCGCGGACCCAGTTCGAGCGCCTGCTGGAAACCGCCTTCGAACAAGGCCTGGTGACCGACGCGGTGGTGGCCGAGAGCCTGGCGCAGGCGCACGCGCTCTGGCACATCCGCGAAAGCATTCCGCTCGCGCAGGCCGAAGAAGGTCTGAACATCAAGCACGACATCAGCATCCCGGTCTCGCACATCCCGGCCTTCTGCGCCGAGACCGATGCCCTGCTGCAGCGCGAGATCCCCGGCGTGCGGCTGGTGAATTTTGGCCACCTCGGCGACGGCAACCTGCACTACAACGTGCAGGCGCCCGAGGGCGGCGATGCCAGGAAATTCCTGAACGAGCAGGAAACGCACGTGAACACGCTGGTCTTCGACGCGGTGGCGCGCTACCATGGATCGATCAGCGCCGAGCACGGCGTGGGCAGCCTCAAGGCCGACCACCTGCCCCACTACAAGGACCCGGTTGCCCTGGGTCTGATGCGGGCCATCAAGCAGGCGCTGGACCCGCACAACCTCCTGAACCCCGGCCGCGTGCTTACATCATGATTTCCCGACTCTGGCTCCGCTGTCTGCTGGCGCTGGCGCTCGCCGCCACGGGGCAGGCGCACGCGGCCGACGCGGTGGATGCAGCCCAGCGTCAGGCTTGGCGCGAACAGGCGCAGAGCCTTGAGCACGGCGAAGGCGTGAAACGCGACACCGAAGCCGCCATCCGACTCTATTGCCAAGCCGCCTTGGCCGGCGATGCGGTGTCGGCCTACAACCTGGGCTGGCTCTATGCCAACGGACGCGGCGTGGAACGCAACGACGGTTTTGCCGCCCACTGGTTCGCGCGCGCCGCGCTGCTGGGCGACACCCACGCCGAAGGCATGTTCAAGCGGCTGGCCACGCCGGCCGACAAGCCCGAATGCGTGCAGCAAGCCGAGCGCACCGAGCTGCAAAAGGCCAACGAAGCCCAGCAGGCCGCCGAGGTCACGGCGCTCGCCACGCGTTACCAGGACCTGGTGGACACGCCCGAAGAGCGGCGCATCATGAAGATCGTCTACAAGCTCGCGCCGCAGTTCGGCATCCAGCCCGGCCTGGCGTTTGCGGTGATCCGCGCCGAGTCCA
>Ga0210245_100017_pt1 | contig 118756 bp, 89 predicted proteins | sample ChrtobMetaP3_4mM_FD_155450 | JGI IMG/M metagenome (GOLD analysis project Ga0210245, IMG submission 155450) | Chrysochromulina tobin associated microbial communities from unialgal haptophyte culture, Seattle, Washington, United States - P3_4mM | ecosystem: Host-associated > Algae > Haptophytes >...
CGTGGGTGCGCTATGACGACCCCGAGGTCAAGACCTTCAAGCTCAACGCCGAGCGCCAGAACGGCCGCGCGGCCATGATGGGCATCACCGGCTGCCTCGTCCACGAGCTCCTCGGCGTCGACGCCCTCTACCCGACCGGCGGCCTTGGCGGCGCCGCGCCCCCGACCATCTTCTAAGCAAACGGCGGCCCCCTGGAGCTGAGGCGAGGGAACATACATGACCTTGCCATCCCCTTAATGCGCTAAAGTAAAGAGACCCGTTTTGTTGTGGGTTTTGTAAAGGCACGATACTGAATTCTACTCGGCACTGCGTGCCGTGCGCGTGGCCCGCTAGGGCGATGAGTTATCTGCACCTGCTGCGCCCTGCCGTCTCCCGCGCGCCCCGCGGACGTACGCCCAACGCCGGAACCGCACCACTAAGGGCCAATTAACTACCGCCTAACGCCCCCGGGTGGGGTTCGGCACAAACATTACACAAACATGGATTCAAACGACAATTAATACGCTCGCTCTGCGCCGTGCACGCTCGAGAATTGGAACGCGATCGTAGGTACTAGGCGCCGCGGCTCTCTTCCCGGTTCCCACGTACGCGCGCGACCGAGCCGCGCGCTTATCTTCTGGACTTCTAATAGTTGTTAGTTCTCTCTCATCACCGCGCCCGACCGGCATACACCCCGGCGGGCGGCCCATCTCCGTGCTCATCTCCTGCCCAGACGGGCTGCTCGCGGGCTCCCTCGCGTGCCGCCCTCGCCACGGCGCTCACCACGGCGCCGGACGCCACGGTTGTCATGCGGATCGGCGCCGACGACGCGCCGTCCTCAGAGCCCGTCTCGTCCTCGCACCCCTGGCGTAGGTGGTGCAGCGCGCCGAGCGCAGAGCTCGACTCGAGCCAGTCCGGGCTCCGACTGAGCGCGCACAGGCACCGGCGCGTGTTAGGGTATGCCCGCAGCCGCTCCGCAAGCGTCGTGTCGAGCGCGAGGCTCTGGAGCGCGCCGGCTGCCGCCCACGGCACGATCGATGGCTCGAGTCGACTTGAGCGGAGCGCGCGGCTCGGCCATGGGCCACTCGAGCCTGCCTCAAGCGCAGAGGCTCCCACGGGCCCCTCGCACGAGTGGCGCACGAGCACCTCGAGTACTCGCGGCTGTTGTCCGATCAGAGTGCGCGTCTGGGCCGCGTCGAGAGTCAGGGCGCTCGTCGGGGCGAGCGCCACGGCTGCACCCTGCTGCCAGCGCCACAAGCAGCGGCCATCGGCGGAGGCGCAATATGACGCACTGAGGCTGTGCAGCGCAGCGGCGGCCCACATCGACATACGTGCGGGCGTCTGCACGCCGAACGCATCGCGCGCGGTCAGCGCGCCCGCGAGCGCCTGTACCGCGCCGCCCGCAACGAGCGCTGCGTGGTTGCTCGGGGAGTCGAAGCTCAGGGTCCAGAGCGCCTCGGCGGCGGCCTCAGCGCCCAGGAAGCGTTCGGTGGCTGCCGACGGGTTGGTCACGTTCGGGTCGATGGCCGCAGCGTAGCGCCAAGCTTCATCCACAAGCCCGACAAGCGCCCTCACCAACCCTGGAGAGTTGCCCAGGCGCGCACGCATCGGCGAGTCGTCGATAGCGAGCAGCGCGACCAGCTCGGCGGCGAAGGCGCGCTGCTGCGGCGGCAGGCTGATGTCGACGCCGTGCGGATCAAACGAGTCGCGTAGCTCGCTCAGGATCCCGTCGATGCTGGCAAGCGCCTGCGGCTCGCGCCGTCGCCTCGCAGTCACGCTGCTGACCGTCGTGCGTACGCAGCGCAAATCTCCGGCGCGCAGATGCTCGAGGAGCATTGGGCTCAGCAACGAGTCGGTGCTCGCAGCTCCAAATTGTGCACGCAGCTCCAAAATGCGCCGCAGCGGCGGCGGCGGTGTCCACTGAGGCGGTGGGCTTGGCGGCGAAGCTGGCGGCTCGGCAGGCGGTGGGCTTGGGATTGGGCTTGGAGGCGGTGGGCTTGGAGGCGGTGGACTTGGGCTTTCGCCGGAGCTCAGTGCTGTCGCAACGAAGACCACAAGGATCGCCCGCATGAACGCGTGCGGATGGCCGGGCGGGCCGATCGCCGGGCAGCCGGGACACAAAAAAATCTACTCTCCCGTCGCATTCGGTGTCGCCAGCCCGCCTCGAAATAGTCAACCAGCACGTTCACATTCACACGGACCGCCAACAAAGTGGAGGAGCGAGGCACGATGCCGTCTTGGGGAGAGGACAAAAACGAGCCGCTGCCCGACCTACCCCAAAGCCACGAGACGGAGCCCGACATCAACGGCATCAAAACGATCACCACCTACCGCAAGAACGAACTCGGCCAGACGATCAAGGTCACGCAAAAAGTCAGGGTCTCGAAGCACACGGTCAAGGTCTCGAAGCCTGTGCTCGCGCGCCGACAGTGGGCCAAGTTTGGTGCGTGCCAGGGCAAGCCCAGGGGCTACCACGGCGCAGGCTACCAGGATGCGGCGACGACCACCATCGATATCTCGGAGCAGGTTCTTGAGATGAACCCCAAGGAGCAGGTCAAGGAGGAGAAGAATGAGTCGGCGCAGCGTGCGTTCGAGAAGATGAACGCGATCGCGTCCGAAGCGTGGCGTCCGAAGCAGCGCGACACGAGCCTCGCGGCGGCGGCTGAGTGGGCCGAGGCCAACGGCCTTGCCAGCGCCACGGGTGACGACAAGCGCATCCCCGACGGCGCGGGATTGGGCTCGCTCGCAGCGCTCGCAAGCCGCCAGGGGGCCGGCGGTTACGTGCCCCCGAGCCTGCGCAACGCGGACGGGTCGCGCAACGCGGCGATGGCGGAGCGCGATGACAGCTGCACCGTGCGCGTCTCCAACCTATCCGAGGACGTCAAAGACTCGGACCTGCGAGAGCTCTTCCGCCGTTTTGGTGCGATTCAGCGCATCTATCTTGCCAAGGATCGCGAGACGCATCAGTCTCGTGGGTTCGCCTTCATCAACTTCTTCTCGCGCGAGGACGGGCAGCGCGCCATCGACAAGCTCGACGGCCACGGCTACGACCATCTCATCCTCTCCGTGAGCTGGGCAAACCCGAGCGCCGGCGGCGATGGGCCCAAAGCGGCACCGCCCACAGGCGCCGCCTTCGGTCCTGCCCTCGGCAGCGGTGGGCCTGGCGGGGGAGGCGCAAGCCGCTTCGAGGGCCGCGGCAGCATTGCCGACCGCTACGACAAGCAGGTCTTTGACTCGGGGCTGGACCGCTTCCGGTGAGCGAGCGGTGACACAGTGGTTTGGGCCGCGCGTCGGCGGTCTCCGCCTTCGGACGAGACACGCGACGGGTTCGACGTGGGTGCATGCGCGGCGCCGGTGTGAGGCGCGTGTAAGGAGATGTGCGAGTAAATCACAAATTGACACTACTTAAAGCGCATTTATCAAGACACGACACCTCGCTCGGACGTGTCACGCTCTCGCTCACCATTGTATCGCGGTCACACCGACAGCCGCGAGCTCGAGCTTGAGATCTTGAATACGTGAGCTTGCGTCATTGGGCCGACTTCGGAGCCGCTTTCGGGTCGGTGCTTCGGTGCGCCAGGCGGGCCTGCTCTCGACGCTCGGCCTCATCCTCCTTGATCTGCATCAGAATTTTCTGCCGCTCATCATTTGCTCCCGCCAGCTTCTGTTCACGCACCTTGGCGAGCCGATCGATCTTGATCTGCTCGAGGTCGCGGTAGTTTTGGAGCACCACGGCCGACTCCGCGAGCGTACGTATGAGCACCGGCGTCTCATCGGCCACCCAGTGCTCCTCGAACTCGACAACCTTTGTACGGAAGCCAAGGGCGAGAAGCACGTCCTGCCCGCCGGGGCAGCGCAGGATGGCCTGCCGTATCTTTGGATTATTGCTGCGGAACTGGCGGTATTTCGGTTCGTCCGGGTTGGCGATGATATTGTTGGTCAGCTTGAGCAGCAGCTCGATTGCTGCCATCGCAGTCGCTGAGTCCTGTTGCGACACCTTTGTGTCAAGAGCGCGTGCGACGAGCTTGCGATTCGCGGACACAGTCTCGTCCTCGGCGGTTGGCAGTGTGATCTTCGGTGCCGCATACGGCACCGCGGCCGACATCGAGGGAGCGCTGCTGGCCGCTGCGGGCCCGTCGGTCGCCGCTGATTCAGGCTCCATGGGAGAGTGAAGCGCCGCGCAGCTTCGACACCAGCGCGGTCTCTTCACATGAAGTCCATGAAGTTTGCGACTAGGGGCTCTGACCAAGTTTTTCTCTCAAACTATGCACGAAGTGCCCCTCAACAAGTGTCCCTCTCACTTTCAGGAAATCTTCATCGGGATCATGCTCGCGCGCTCGCTGCGCCTCGCACCGCGGCTCGCTGCCACCGCGGTCGCTCGCCGTCCGTCGGTTCTGCCGCGGCTTCTGCCGCACGGCGTGCGCGCGCTCTCGGACTCGGGCATACACGACGACTTCAAGCCAAAGAAACGCGCCTACGCCACCGAGGGTGGCGACGTGCACGCGCAGATCAGCAAGGACATTGCGGAGAACAAGGTGGTTGTGTACATGAAGGGCGTGCCCAACGCACCGCAGTGTGGCTTCAGCAATGCCATCGTGCAGGTGATGAAGGCGGAAGGCGTCGAATTCAAGGGCATCAATGTGCTCGCAGATCCCGACCTTCGGGAGGGCATCAAAACCTTCACCAGCTGGCCGACCATCCCGCAGGTGCGTGCATTCCGCGTATGGGCGCGGCGGCCTGATCGCATCTGAGGCCGCAACGTGCACTGTGCTCACGTCGTCACAGGTATTCGTCAAGGGTGAGTTCATCGGCGGCTGCGATACGACGATGGAGATGTACAAGTCGGGCGAGTTGAGCACCATGCTCAAGGCGGCTGGTGCGAAGTAAGCACTTGATCTTCCAGGCGGCATGAATCGCGGTCTGGACACGTCGGTGCAGCGACCGATGGCACTTCCAATCGCTATATGCATGTGGCTCAGCTCCTGTTGACGAGATGTGCATGGTGGGTGGTGCATGGTGGGTGCGCGCCAGGGCGTGATGTAAACGTGGCCAGTAGCCGCAGAGAAGCCTTTTAGTTTACGCTGCTAAGTGCCCGCACGTTCTCAATCTTCACCAACTTATATTATACAATGTGTTCAACACTCCCTGAGTGATGAGTTGTACATTTACTCTCGGACATTGCCCCGCTGGCAGGAATTACAATCACACTGCAGTCAAACAGCACCGTGTCCTCTAATCTACCGGCAGCCGACCTGGCTGCAGCAATGTGCAATCGTTGTGAGATCCGATTGTTGCGGCGTCCATCTGTCCGACAGCGATCACTGCAGTATTTCACCGTGTCCCAGGATTTCTCCCACGACCTGCGCCACGTCATCTGCTGTCCGCAGGTGCAGCACACCTTAGCTCTCTTCATCTGCCCGCGATCCCACACCATGAATTCAGCAGCTGGTGTTGCATCCGCTGGCTCATTGTCGCGTGCGCTGGCTGGCCGACGATCCATGCAAGTCTGAACGCGTTGCGGCGGGAAGCGGGGAAGAAATCTCCGGGAACTGCGCTGCCTTAACTTAACTGCCCTCGCACGCCCCTCCACGAATGTTTTCGCGAGGGTGTTTCACGCGCCGTCGTGGCACTTTCGCACCTTTAAAACACGCGCGAGGGCATGGGGTCGCCATTGCCGCCGTGCGCGCCATGTACGTTGCTCCTACTTTGAGCGATGCAGGCGGTTTGGCGCGTCGGCGCGGCGAGCCGATCGCTCGGGCGCCCCCATGTTGCCCCTCGAGGCCGCGGCCTCAGCGCGCCAGCGCGGCGCGTTAGCGCCCCACGCACGGCCCCACGAGCGCGGTTAGCGCTCGTGGGGCCGTGCGTCCGCCGGAGGCGTCCGAGCGACGCGCGGAGCGCGGAGCGAGGTGAGCGGAGCAGGCGTCCGAGCGACGCGCGGAGCGCGGAGCGAGGTGGGGCTTCCTCCACTCAATATTTGCTCGGCTGCGCGTGCGCCACAGGCTTCCGTACGCCGCCGCTGCCGACCGCCTGGCTGCGTTTGAGGCGTCCGAGCCACGCGCGGAGCGCGGAGCGAGGTGCGCGGAGGAGGCGCCCGAGCGACGCGCGGAGCGCGGAGCGAGGTGAGGTTCCTTCCGCCGTTGCTTGCCCGGCTGCGCGTGCGCCGCAGGCTCTCGCTGCTGCTGCTGCTGCTGCTGCTGCTGCTGCTGCTGCTGGCCCGGCTGCGTTTTGGAAGCCACTTGTGCTCGACACCGTCGTCTTGCGACGGTGTCGAGTGCGTGTTTGCGTTCCCCACGGGGGCGGCGCGCCATCGGGCGCGTCGGTGCATGGATTACTCCGACTGCGGCGTGCGCACCATCCGGCAGCCGACGGGCGAACGCTCGCCGCGCCGGCGCATCGCTGCCTGGCGCCGCTGGGTCGCGCCCGCGGTGCTATCCGACGTGTGCCTGTGCACGCTGATGACGGCGGACCGCGTGCCGTCGTTGCACCGTCTGGCGCGCTCGTGGGGTCGCACCGCTTGTACAAATTGTTGAATGTACCCGTCTTGTGAGGCGGTCGTGTTAAAGTATTCTTGCGCCTTGCGGCCACCGTCGACCCTACCCAAACACGAGGACACAAGGGGTAGCAACATCTCCAAGACGGAGCACTCGACCGTCAGTCCTCTCTCTCTCTTCTACGTCATTGTTCTGAACTCCGGTCTTCTACTCTCAGTCTCTCACTGCTCACGTGCCAGCCCAGAAGGAGCCGGTACTTGCGCACTGCTTGGAGGATGGTTGGCGATGGCCGTGCTCGTACGGTCGTAGACCGTTCGGCCTGATTCACACGTGGTAACATACCGTACACACTTGACACTTCGGGGGGGGGCCTTCAATTACTTTGGCTAGCCAACCAGTCAGCGTTGGCGCTGAGTGGCCGGTTCGCTCGGTTTCCCGAGCGAACCTTCACGCAAAACTTATAGGTGCGCGTCGCGTGATCTCGCTAGTCGATTCTCCAAACTTTCTTCCCCCAAGTTCACCTTTTTTTAGACTTCGCCTGGCCTCGGCCACTGTCGTCTACACTCTTCCGCGCGGAGAGCTCAACCCCGCTCGCCCACGCGCCCACGCGGCAGTGCGTGGCAGCAGCATCGAAGTGTTGCATGCCAACGGCTGCAACATCGAAGCCGGACGCTCCAAATGCAAAAGCGCGGCGTCCTGCGCTTGCCGGCGCCAAGAAGCCGACCCAGCTGACTGGTCCTTCTCCACCAGGAGCTAGCTCGCAGCGGCTGTCCAGCGCACAAAACAGCGCAAGGGCAGCCACGGCACCTCCCAATGCCTCACCGGCGGCCAGTGGCGGAAACCCGTTCGAGTTCGGCGCGAGGCGCGGTGTATCGCCTCGAACAGCTCTGCCACGACTGTCTGCAGCCGGGATGCCGAGCCAACCTAAGACAAAGAGTGCCGTCGAACGACGGCCTGGGCGCACCAGCAAGCCAAGCTCCGGCAAGGACGATGCAGCTGCTGCGCAAGCTACAGCAGAAGGCAGCACGGGCACTGCGACCGGGCACGGTGCATCTTCAGCATCGTCTGTCGACGAAACGGCCCACTTAGAAGCACGTGAGCGCATGGCTCGCCGCCGGTCTCTCGTGGTCGATCAGCGTGGCTGGAGCCCAGCGCTCCAGGATTACGCATCACCTAAACAGCTCGAAGCGTGGCTCATCGCACATGGCGTCAACACAGCTGGCTGGACCGGCAGTAGGCTAGCCTCGAGCGGTGGCGCGGCCAGCAGCACCCCAGAGATGAGTACGGCGACGCGCACTGTGGAAGAGCTCTTCAGTGAGCTTCAGAACGGTGAGAGTGAACTCAACGTGCAAGGGTCTAAGGGCGTACTGCTTCAGCAACGCATCGTCGAGGTGCGCCTGGCGCAAGCAGCCGCGTCAGAGAGCCCACGGGTAATCACGACGGGGCACGCGGCAGCAGCTGCCGCCGCCCAAGTCAAGGGACCACAGAGTGCTCGTACCGAAGGGTTGGGCGTGCTCGTGCCGAGGATGCAAACCGGAGGTGGCAATCTCGTCGAGGTCATGCAAATCATGCCCAACGGCCGGCAGCGTGCTCACCGCGCCCCACTCCAAGTCACCCTGCTCGGTGGCGAGCGCCCTCTCGACGGCGCCGAGCGATGTCTCACGACCTATGTTGTGTCGGCCATCCCCATGGAAGCTGTGAGCATCGACAAGTCCTCCCTGGCCGAGTCGGAGCGTACCTTCTATTCCTCAAGTTACCCCGGTTTGCTCACGCGCGAGCGTCGGTACACCGTGCGTGCGCGGGTGCAAGCTTCCGCGTTGGGGACACAGCCCGGTTTCACGACCGACGAGGTGAGCGCCGATGGCGCGAACGTGCTCTATCGGCACGTATGGGCGTGGCAGCCGCGCGTCGAAGCTTCGAGCGAGGTGGGCCTGTCTGATACGAACTTCACGCTATTGGCCTGGCTACTCGAAGGGTGCTCGCGCGTCGTCGTAAGGCTGATACGCGGTGGGCGACGAGAGAGCTCCCTCCTGCTCTCGTGCCACACGTACGATGAGAAAGGACAGCTCGAAGAGCCGCTGGTGTGCCGCATCGATGATGCCGCAGCACTCAAGCACGAGAGCCAACGTCTCGACGACATGTGCAAGCTTACCGGCGGTGCGGGAATTACCAAGGTTTCGCGAGGGCCTTATTACCTCAATGGTTGCGGGGCGATGCTGATCGACATGGTAAATGCGTGCTGGGTGCTGCCCGAGTTTTACGACCAGCAGGAAGGCGTCTTACTCACTACGCTCAAGTCGCGCCTCGGCGCGACGATCCTGCAAACGTCCCTGCAAGAAAAGGAAATCACCCTCGACACAGCCGCTGCCAACGCCCTTAGCAAGGGTGCTGCCACGCCCCGCGGAGGCGATCCAACGCCACGCGTCACCAAGGGCAAAGACAAGGAGAGCAAAGACAAGGAGGGTAGAGACAAGGAGAGCAAAGAAAAGAATGCGAAACCGCGCCGCCGAGATCCCAATGGTGCCGATGCACTGGCCGCTAGCGCAAAGGACGACGTGCCAACGGACCTGTGGTGTGCGGACGTGTTGAAGGACCTGTTCTCGGCGGGATCGCCGCTCTCGGTGCTCTCGCTCGAAAGTGCAGAGCGGGAGCACCTGTTTTCGTGCTCCATGGGCGGCCGCATCGAGCGTTTCATCCGTGACCTCGGCATCCTGATCAGTACTGTCTTCCTGCCGCCGCCGCCTACAAACCCGTATGGCATCTCCGACTACCCCGGGTACGATCCGCCAGCGCCGCTCAAATCCGTGGTAGCGATGCTCAGCAAGCGACTTGACGGCGTCATTGTGCGAGATCACGTGAAGCTTTTCAAACATTCCTTCGTCCACGTCCCGCGGGCTGCAGAGTTCTACAAGGTGCCTGTCGACTCCAAGAGCGGCCAGTCTCTCGCTGACCTGTGTAGCTTGCTCGTTGACCTTCTCAAGCCCATCTCGCGGCCCGCGGGTTTCGTCAACCACAAGCCGCTCGTCGCGCAACAGCATGGCTCGCTTACCCTAGAGAATATTCTCATCGACCTGCGCAGCACGGTGTGGCTCGTCGACGTGGCTGCCAGCGCGAAAACGATGCCAACCGAGCCCCTCAGCGACGCGGCCAACATGCTCGCGACCCTACTCTTCCGTCACTTTCCGCTGAGCTTCACGATCGATGACATCAAGCTGATCAATCTCGATGAGCCCAACCTTCTCATAGACGTCATGGAGGTGCCCATGCCGATCGCCGCGCGACTTCATGAAGCTGCGATGAACCACACGACCAAAGACGAGGTGTACAAATCGCTCCACAAATCGCTCCAGACGTGCACGCCTCAGGCGCACAGCGAGGTGAGCGCGGCGCTCAAGCTTCTCGTGCACGTCGCGCGCGACGAGGCGGAAGCGCGGTCGCGCGTCAGTGAGGCGTGCGCTGTCTTCGATGCCATGCTCGGATGGACGGGTGAGCCGCCAGAGCTGTGGCAGATCGCCACGCGACAGGCGAAGAACCACTGGTCCGCAGTGTCGAAACTCATCTTCCAATTGTGCACGACAATAATTCGGGTCGCCTATGAGCTGCTCCTGAAGTGCACGCAGAAAGTTGCGGAGAAGGAGAACGGTAGTTCTCGGAGAGAAGGAGACGACGAGGAGGCAGAGCCTTCGGAGGGGGCAGGTCCGCCCACGCCTGCAGCAAATGCAGACCTGCACATTTCGAATCTGGTGATGCCGTTGCTCTTGTGGTCACTCAAGGCTCTGCACAACCCCGAGCTCTCTCGCTGGCACAAAGCGCTCGCATGGCATGCGACGCTCAGCCTGGCGAATACTCTGCAAACAGCCATCCCCCGGGCACCCTCGCAGCCACCGCGCCCGCGCGTCGAACCACGACAAATGCTGCGCCTTACCAGGGGACAGCTGGTTCAGAAGCTTGCCGCGAGTAAGGCCGAGCGACTGCTCGGCGGCGAGGGCGAGCTTCAGCTTGGCATTGTCGGTCTCGACTCTGATGCGAGCCAGAACTTCGACGCGATTTCGCAGGTGGTGCTGCCATGGAGGGCCCCGGGCGTGACACAGCAGGGCAATTTGGATTTCAATCAGATCATCAAGGAGCCGTTCAATGCATTGAAAGAGGTGCCGCTGCTCCTCAGCCTGCCAAATCAGATGGATTTCCGAGACACGTTTGCCAGCGAAATCGAAGGCGCCGCAGAGAAACTGAAACGCAAGCTCGACAACTTCCACGCGCTTCTCAAGGAGACGACTGACGAGGCTCTGAAGCTCATCGATCAAGCTTCTGCCAAGTGGGTGTACGCGCGACAAGCGGCTAAAGACAAAATGGAGAAGACGGACGCTGAGATTGCAAGCGCTGAGCTTCGACTTGCGCAGGCAACGAAGGACAAGGAGCGCGCTGAGAATCGTCAGGCTGGCGATCGCCAGGACGGCATCGACAAGGCTAATAAGGAGCTCAAGAACGCAACACGCAATCTTGAACACATCTCGGGAGCACGAAGCCAGGAAATCAAGCAGATCTCAGAGGCGAACGAGATCCTTGTGACCGAGCTCAAGCGCGCAGTCACCTTCGACCCTGTACAGGTAGAAGAGAGCCTCGGACGCGCGGCGCCGCTGTGGTCATTCACAAAGCATCGGCAGTTGAATGCCTGCGGGCTTCGTGTCTATGCCAAAGAACAGCAGCTCTTCGTGCTCTGCTCGGGCAAGTGGCGCGACGTCGTGGTGCACGAGTCGTATGAGGGCTTGGCGCGCCATGTGCTGCGCGATAGCATGCAGAAGATGTACGAGGCGGATCTTTCGCCCTGGAACCACGCGCCGTGCCAGCTGGAAGAAGCCGACTATCGCGCACTCTCACGTCGCTACTTGCAGACGCTCCGCGCAAAGCACGCCTCGATTTTCGATGCCCTCTCTGGCAAGCGCCTGGACGTGTTTGACCAGACCGTGCCGATCGAGGTGGCTGCCGCCAATGGCGCGCCACCCGGTAACGATGACTCGCTCGGGGACATCAAGGATGTGGCGGGTCTGTACGCTTTCCTGCAGAGGTCGTACGAGCAACGTGTGCGCCATTCGATGGCCAACAGCAAAGCATGCATCCTGCTCACCGGCCCTCCGGCGGCCGGTAAGACGTGCCTCATGTCGCAACTGATCATGCACTCTCTCGGGCGGGAGCAGAAGGCGAAGCCAGCACGTACAGAACCAGACTCAGCTCGTTCAAAGGATGCAATCAAAGGCTCAGGCGTCGCCTCAGCCGACCCGAGCCGCACGTACACTCTCTTTCCCGTGCTCATCAAGGTGCAAGAGCTGCAACGCCTGCTCCTCATCAAGGATAACAGCCACATCTTTGCGGGCGCGTGGAACTGGATTGACGCGTACCTCAGGTGCAAGCACGGGGCCACAGACGAGACGTACCTTATGATGCGGCAGACGCTCATGGCGCGTCGTGCAATGATCCTTCTGGACGGAATCGATGAGGGTGGCAAGATGCGCGAACAGATCGAAAGGCACGTCACTGAGGTGCTCGCGCCGCAAGGCCACGTGATGCTCGTTACCTCCCGGCCAGCGGGTCTGAACGAGAGCGCCTTTGATATTTATTTCCATCGATTGCAGATGAAGCCTCTGCGTGAGGACCAGCAGCAGACGGTGATCAAGCAACGTGTCGACAAGGAGCACATCGGCATGCTCTGGACGTACGTCCGCGAAAAGGTCCCGCTAGATACGGAGACTGGCCAACGTATCACAGGCAACCCTCTGATGCTCTCGATGATCATCTCGATCTTCACCATCCGACTAGGCGCTAAAGGCGAGGGACTGCCCGCGATGCCCGAGACCATCTCGGAGTTGTACGCGACGGCCGCTACCACGATGATCGAGCGTGTCAACCGGCGAGAGCGTGGCGCCGCCGTGGCAGCGGCTGCAGGGCTCGAGGAGACGCGCCTTGTAGAGGCAACCTTTTTTCAGGCGCATGCGTCATTGCGGCGCGTCATGGAGGAAGACCATCTCGCAGCGGCGGCACTCCAACTCTCGGTGCCGGAAAAGTTAGCCAACGCATCAAAGGTGCCAATCTTCTCGAACAAGGACCGCGCACGCGAAGGCCATGTAGTCGAAGTCGTCGGCCTTGGCATGAGCCGGCGCGGCGTGTGCATCCGTGACAATGGCTCTCAGACTCCATTCAAGGTTCGCTTCTTCGACGACGGCAAGATCACAGATTGGCTGAAGCAAAAGAATGTCATGACATCCAAGCTATCCGAGGACGAGTTCGAAGCCGAGTATGGCGACGAGGCACGGAAGCGCGCCATCGCGGACGCGGTGACCTTCATTCCAGAGTCGATGCGCGAAGCGATGTCCAATGTGCGCAGTCGAGTGATTCAAGACCGGTTGCCGCTCGTGAGCCTGTTGCAGGGCGATCCGCTGCAGATGCAGTCGTCCCATCTTTCGTTCCAGGAGTTCTACGCAGCCCAATCCGTCTGCAAGGGCTCACGACTACCTGGCGCGCCACCGTGGCAATGGTCTGCCTGGTGGTCCAACTCACTGAAGCTCGGCATTGAAATGGGCGATGTGTTCCGAGAGGGGCTGCTCGAGGCTTGTGGAGCAGGTGGCAAGAAGTCGCTCGATCTGCGCCAAAAGATTGGCGGTGATCGGCCCACTGCGTTCAAGGCCATCGCCCAGCTGATGCTAGTCGCCACATCGATCGACTTATCCGAGAACCGCATAGACATGACGGAATTCGCGATCATCGAGCCGTCCATACGTGAGTCACCCACGCTCACTGAGCTCAACATAGCAAAGAACCGCTTAGGCCCCAAAGGTGGCTTTGTTATTGCTAAGGCCGTGCGAGCTTCGACGTCCATAGCAAAGCTCAGTCTCGATGGTGCCTCACTGCCCATTCGACTCCTCAAGATCGAAGCTTATAAGGCCGACAAGGAGAAAGAAAGGCTCGAAAAAGAGAAGGCTGAGAAAGAGAAGGCGGAGAACGCCACTAAGCCCGAGAAGCCCGCGAAGCCCGAGAAGCCCGCGAAGCCCGAGAAGCCCGAGAAGCGCGACGAGGCAGAGAAAGCTGATGAGGCTCCGTCGCGAAACGGCGAAGAGAAACACCAGAAGCACGGCAAGAACAACAAAGCCGAAAGCGGCTTAGTGGTCGATCTGAGCAGAAAGGCACTCGGCTCGGCTTCAGGAATCGTGCTCTCCATGCTGTTGCCAGACGCCCTCCACGTGACGGAGCTCGACACGCGGTATTCTGGCATGGAGGGCGAGGGTGCTCGGCTGCTGGCCGAGGCTGTGATTAGGAGCTCATCTCTCAATAAGTTCTCGCGGATCCCACTCAAGGAGCTTCGCGCCAACGAGGCACCTACGCTCTCGTTGGTAGACACTGGACTCGGCACGACGGAAGGCTGGGTGCTGTCCGCAATCATTGGTCTGAGCTCGTCGCTCACGGAGCTCGACGTACGGTCCAACCTCATTGGGGCCGTCGGAGCTGAACAGCTTGCCAAGGCCATTCTCGCATCGGCATCCATTCGGCGGCTCTCCGAGATTCCGCTAGCCGAGCTTCGTGAGAATCAGATATCTGAACTCGACCTGTCCAACAAGTCGCTTGGACCGACAGAGGGCCGTGTGTTGGCTACAATTCTGATGCTTTGCACCTCCCTTGAAGAGATCAACCTTCTCGGAAATTGCTTCGATGACGAAGCGACCTCAATGCTGCTCGGGGTCAAAGAGGAAGCGGCAAGAGCCGCCAAATTGGCCGAAGGATTGAGCAAAGAGGAAGCGGAACGCGAGCGTGAGAGGGTGAAGGCCGTCACCGATGCGATCAACGTGAAATCAGCGGCAAAGGAACGGCGTAAAGGGCTCAGCGGCGGCGATGAGGCCAGCGGCGAAGGCTCGATACCAGTGGACACTCAGAAGTCTGCGGCAGTGCCGGCGGAGGATGGGAATTTCCATGCGCCCCAAAGAAAGACTGTCAAGCTCCTCATTCCCGACTATGGGTCAGACCCGGAGGAGGAGGAGGAGGAGGGAGGAAGGAAGAGGAGGGGGTCGCTCGAAGACGAGGAGGAGGAAGAGGGAGGAGCACCCAAGGCGTCGGACCACTGGGAACGTGGTATCTTGCGGGGTGAAGATCGCCCGAAGGTGGCCTCGGATAGCACCGAAAAGGTGCTGCTGCGGCTCAAGACGCTCTGCGGGCTCAAGCACGGCCAACCACACATAACGTTCAAGCATCTGAGTGCCTCGTGTGCACGGCTGCTTGCAGCCGACATCGTCACCTCTTCCTCGGTGACGCAGCTCAACCTGCAGGAAAACACCCTCGGCTTCGAGGGCGGCCGCGCTATCTCGCTCGGTATTCGAGCCAACACGTCGCTTGTCGAAGTCAATGTGGAGGGCTTCGCACTGCCCGTTTTGCAGCTCAAAGGCCTCGAGCCGGTGCCAAATAATAAGCTCGACCTCTCGTCCAAAAAGCTAGGGCAAGCGTCGGCGGTGCTGATTGCCTCCGTAATCGGCGCCGAGGCCACCGCGTTCAACGCACTCCGAGTTCTCAACCTGCGCAACAACGAGATCGACGACATTGGCTTATCGGCCCTCTCGGGAGCAGTCGCCGACGGCGCGATGGTGTGGCTCGAGCGGCTCTTCCTCAACAAGAACCATATTGGAAACGTCGGCCTCGCGGCCTTTGCGGAGGCGATCAAGGCGAAGCGCATGAACATGCTCAAGGAGCTCGGCATTTCCCTGAATCGCATCGGGGACCCCGGGCTGCACGCGCTCATCACCGTGATCAAGGCGGGCATGCTCCCGTGCCTCACAGCCATCGAGGTCTTCCCCAATCCAGCCAGCTCCGAGGCCCAAGAGGGGCTCGCGAACTTTGTGAACAAGAAGAAGCGGATACCGAAGCTTTCGCCGCGCAAGCTCGGAAGTGGCGATCCAAGTTACCTCAGCCACCGATCGGGCACGGAAGGCGCTCTGAGCCACCGTTCCGGCACCTCAGCAGGTTAGAGAGCTTCTCCCTATATGTTACGGAGCTATATTGGGGGCGTGATCCTGTGCTAGTGTGCTTCCTGGTCGCGCGGTCGAGACCCTCGTCTCCCTTTCAAGACGTAGTTACAACATAGGACGTAAGATGTAGTTACACGGTGTGTCACTACATCAAACAAGGGACGATTTATTGTACCGCTTTTTTATTGTAAGATGTAACTACATAACGATCGTCGTAGTACCGTATTATGAAACACGCCGAGCGCAAGCGCGCTGGAGTTCTGCGCTGCTCCAGCGTACGGAAAAATCCGCTTCCGCATCTGACAATATAACCGGGGGTACGGAGAAAGCGTTCTTGGAGTCGAGCTGCACAGAGCGCTCAAACAGTGTGCGACCTTTGACGATCAGATCCGTAGGACTCGCAGCCGCCCCGTTTCGTGCCAATGTGCACCCGCGCAACGTAAGCCGTGCTTGCGGTGGTACTCCGCTGATCAGAACCCCGCTTTGCACATTGTCGAGCGCTGTGCAGTCGAGCAAGAGACCACTACCGAAGTAGATAGCCACGCCGTGGCGGTTGTGGTTGAACTTACACGAATCCAGCAATGCCACTGCTGCGGTCTTCAGCTCTCCAGACTTCTCCGAAGCCTGCAGCACGATCGCCTCCGCATCATGGTTCTCCAGCGTGCATCGTCGCATGATCAGCGAGCCACACTCAGCAAGCACGGCGGATTTATTCGGATGCTTGCCGCAGCGACGCAACACGCAGTCGTACAGCTCGAGTCTAACGCCCCCAGCATACAAGACAACCGCCTGCTGGGCACATTTCAGCAAGTGGCAGCTGCGCAGCACTGCGCGTGCGCCACTTCGAACCTCCACAGCGCATTTTTGGAGCTTGGAGAAAGTGCATTCATCACACTCCAGTGAGGCATTGTCGACGGCGAGTGCAGCAGCACTGGATTCGTGGCGCACGAACACACGCTTGAGCGACAAATAGCTTCCTGCATCGGTGACCGCAAAGACGGGCGAGTCGGGCGTGCGTGCTTGACAGTCGATCACACGTACGGCAGCGCCCTGTCTACACAGAACACAACTGCCAGTGTCTGTGTGCGGTGCGCCAGTTGGTTGCACCAGTTGCAAACCCTCCACGCAAAAATCAGCCTCAGTACCCGTCGCAGTGATTAGCACATAGCCCGTCAAACCCGATGCCTTTGGGCCTCCACTTGAGCGGAACCGGTGGACAGCTTGAGCGTCGGTTGACATCCGTATTTCGGCACCTCGCCTCCCGGATTGCGTACTTATCCAACCCAGCAGTTGAACCCGAGAGGCTTCAATGTGCAGCTGCTCCGTGTAAACGCCCGGAAGCAGGATTAGTGTCACGCCGGGGCTGTGTGGCAGTGCCGTTAGCTGCTGCAGCGCATCTGCAATGCAAGCAAATGCAGCGCCACCATCCGCGCACACCACATGCATGTTGTCTTTGTAGGCTACGCGCTCCCATAGCTGCGGATAAGAGCGCACGTCAGGCAGCGACTTAGCGCCGCTCTGAGCCGATTTGAGTGTCAGTGCCTCCTCAAGCAGTCGCCTGATGGCAACGTCGTCAGGCAGCAACGTCGCGGCGGCACTTGCCGCCGCCGTCGCAGAAGCTCCGTCTCGCCTTCCCATGTGCGCCTGCGCAACCCGGTATTGAGCCTTTGCCCACCCAGGTCGGGTGATCAACGCCGCCCTCGCGTCATCAGCGGCGGCGGTGAACCAACGCAGTCGAAGACGAGCTGCGGCTCGATTGCAGAGTAGCTCCGCATTCTCTGGTTCCAGATTCAAAGCTTTCGAGTAGAATTCATCCGCCATGGAGAAGTCGCATGTGGTAAACGCTTCGTTACCGCGCGTCCGTAGTACGTCGGCTCTTTCCATCCCATCTGCCGGTAGCCCAGTCAGTACCTCTTCCATCCGCTCCTTTGGTACAAAGCCATCGGCTGCGCGCGCCTCATGCATGCGCATGATAAGAAGTGCCTCATCCCGAGCATCACAGCTTTCTCCTTCAAACATTGGAAGCCTGTTTGCCTCCGCAGCCTGTGCTGCGCGCACTGTAGCAAAAAAGTCTGCATCAAAAAAGTCTGCATCAAGCACCAAGTCTGCATCAAGCACCTGCCGCCCGTACCGACCACCGTTGGCCTTTAGAAATGCGAGTTTGGCCTGTAGCATTGCGATTTCAAAGAGCGCCTGGCTCACTTTTCGACCCTCGGGGGACGCCCCTGCTAAAAAGCGGCGGAATGACGAGATGGCTAAGGCTGCTTCGGTTGCACGATTGGTCTCACTCGTAGTACCTAGAAGTCTGTCCCGTGCAATCGCCATCCAATAGTGGAACATGGGCTCCTCTGGGCAAATCTGCAGGCAGCGTTCAGAGCCCTCCAAAAGACCCCGCCAGTCGCCATTGTTGCCGCGCAAATTTGCGCGCATGCAAAGCGCACCGCGAGCATCGGACGGCGAATGATGCGCGACGAGCGTATTCAGAACCTCCTCTGCGTCCGGCAGCCTTCCAAGACGTCGAAGTGCCCATGCACGCAACAACATGGCATCTCCATGGCAGGGATCGCGCGACAGCACCTCAGCAGCGCAGGTGATGTACGGACTAGTATCTGACTGTCCATACTGGCCGCCGCCGCTGAATGGGTCGCCGTCGGAGACTGAGTTGCGCATCGAGGAGGCGAAGCACCCAGTAGCGCGAACACAGTCTCCTTGCACCAACGCCTGCTCGCCCATGAGCCACAAAAAGCGGCTTTCAAGCATGCGCGCCGCCACCATCGAACCTTTTTCCTTCAAGTCTTGCAACTGTGAAATCTCGCTCGACGCCGGCACGCTCGCTCGCATCACACTTGCTCGTTGCACATCAATTGCCACTCCTGCTTGAATGTAGGAGGCCAGTGGTGTGGCGAGCATCAGCCGAAGCGAGTTTTCTGAGTCCAGAACCAAGTCCTCGATCGCAAATCCAGATTCGACGCCTGGATCCAACTGCGAGCCATCCACGCCATCCTCTGTGCCGTCCTCCGTCCTCTCACCTTCCGCGAAGATGGAGAAAGTGGGATCAACCGCTCGCTGCTGTGCAGAAGTGCAGAACAGCCAGCCAGGTACCAACCCCGCAATTGTATTCTGAGCTGCCCACGGGTGGCAACATCCACGAGTCAGCCACACTCGCACCTCTGCGGCTGTGCGGAAGCAGCCGCCGGGCAGCAGTGCGCGAGACACAGCAAAGACGTGAAGTGTCGCTTGTGCGCGTGCAGCCAAGCTGGATCGCGTCAGCTTATCCAGCCGCGTGGCCTCGCACAGCACGCCACCATCGCCGCCGCCGTCTGCGACAGCCTGCAGCACAGACACGCACAGCTGCATCGCGCCATCGCCAACTGTCGCGCTGTTGGGCTCGCTTCCCCGGCAGTGCAGCGCCAGTGTCTCGAGTGCGTGGCCGGGTATCTTGCGACTGTCCTTGGCCGCTTGCTCAGCCCAGAGCTTGAGGGCACACGCGGTGCTAGAAATCACAGGATCGAGCGCCACGCGCTCATCCACAGGCGGACGTGCTCCGTATTCCACTGTGTCAGCGCACACGATGTCGCAGTCGACGCCGAAGAGATTTGCGTGGATGGCCAGCTTACCGAGTTTCACATGCGCTGGATTGGCAGATGGATGCGCCTTGAGCAGCGCTTCAAGCGCCTGCACTTGCTCTAGTGTTGCAGGAGCTGCGCTGTGCACCAGCAGATCCACGTCACTCTTCCTCACATACGTCTTCTTCTTCACCGACCCAGCAATGGTTACAAGGACGCCCGGCCCAAATACCGAGAGAGCTGCTCCACGCACGGCAGATAATACCATGTCGAGATATAGGCGGAGATCAATATTCAGCGCGCGCTCAGATCTAACGATGTGCGCAAAGGCGAGCGCCTCGCTCGAGCGAACATAGGTGGAAAGTCGGACGGCAGGCTGGATGGCAGGCCGGTTGAGTGGAATCGTGCAACCAGAGCCCGATACGTCCGAGATTGCAGCGGTTGCTTTCATAGCGGCCACTGTTGAAACATTCGCCGCGACCACGGCGGCTGGATTTGGTGGGTTTTGTGCTGGATTTGGTGCCGCTCTCACCAGACAGGCGTCGATCGTCTCGGACCCTGGTTCGGCAACGTTCACGTCTTCGGGTACTGCCTCAGAGCCTGGCTCGACAGCGAGAGGTGATGACGATCCCGAAGGGCCCTCCAGGTCCCGGATGAATGGCTCGGCTTGTGCGCGAGGCTTGCTCGCGGTGCTGCCGCCCCCTCGGATGCGCACCATCCATTTTTTCATCAAGATCGCACACTTGTGTTTCGTCACGCGGATCAGGGAGCTTACCTGCCCTGTCAAGAGCGCTCGTCTTGTGCGGGAAGTATCGATTCAATTAAGCGCCCAAAAGGACGCTGGCCATCCCCGCGGGGTCCGACCAAAGCCGATCGGCACGATTGTGGCCGACGCCTCGATGAGCATTTGTGAGGGCTGAGGCTCCAAGCCCGAAACGCACGTACTTTACATCACCTCCGTACGACCGTACCGATAACGCACATTCGACGCTCGGTGGCCGGGTCATCTCACTCCCCGCCAACTCCGGAATCATCGAGGAGCCGCATGACGACGCCCGCGAGAAAGCTGAGCTGCGGCGCCTCCCACTGCGTCCACCCACACGCGGGCTGCCAGAAGTAGCGGTCGCAAACGTCGGGCCGTTCGCACACGAGCCAGCCGGGCGGCGGTGGCATGCTCAGGGCCAGGTGAGCGAGCCAGAGCAGATGCGGGTGGGTGGTCGGCTCGATACCGAGGTACAGAGCAGTCTGGAGGACGCTCTCGAGCGAGCAGGGATGCTTGGCCAGCTGTGCCGCACGTGCTACCTGAGGAGCCCCATGCCATAACTCAGCTTCGGCCGTCCGAAGCAGCTCCACGCCGCTCAGCCCAGGCCAGAAGCTCATGGCGGTCGCCGCCGCCAAGCGCGCCGCGCTCGTCTCGAGAGCGACGCGCGGGAGCACGCACTTGGTGAGCGAGGCGCGCGCCGTCTCGGGCAGCAGGCAGTCGTGCCGTGTACCCGTCGCAAAGTCGAAGCAGTACAGGCCGCCCGTGGGCGACGGCGCTCCGCCTGCAGAGCCCGCGCCCGCGCCCGCATCGGCGTCGGCAAAGACGACAAACGAGTCGGTGAACCGAGGGCGAAGGTGGCGCGGGTGGGCCATAAGGCGATCAAAGAAGGGGGCGAGGAGCGCCGACAAAGGGTGGCCGGTGGCCGTGGCGCCGGTGATCGCGTGCACGTACGTCGGCTGTTCTCTGGAATCATCCGAATTCGTCAATTCTCTGGAATCATCCGAATTCGTCAATTCTCTGGAATCGTCCGAATTCGTCAACGTCGTCAGGCTCCAGTTGGGCGGCAGCGGCGCGCGCGCCAGCTCGATGACGAGCGGCAGCACGCAGCAGGCGAGAGCGTCCGCCTGGTGCGGCGCTCCAAGCTTCAAACCGACGGATTGGCCAACGGCGACCACCCACGCGGGCGTGAGAGGGCCCTGACGCAGCCGCGGCTGCGAGCTCATCGACTGCAAGGCTCGTAGTTGACTCCACGTGCCTCCGCCGGCCGCTGCCTCTGCCGGCGCACATGCGGCCGCCAGACGTTTGGCGAGGCGCTGCGCGCCAAAGATGCGCGGTCGCTCGAGCGCATGCCATGCATCGCGCCGTCCACTTCGGCTGGGTTCGGGTGGCGGCGGTGGCAGCGAGGGCGGCGGCGCGCACAGGCCGCGCACGACATTGTGCGCACCCGAGAGGCGGATCATCATCTCTTTGGCCCGAGTACGTGCGAGCGAAGCGGCTGCTGACACAGGTGCTGCAGCTAGTGGTGGCGCAGGTGCTGCAGCTAGTGATGGCGCAGGTGCTGCAGCTAGTGCTGCAACTGGTTCCGGCGCTCGTGCTGGTGCCGATGCAGACCCGAGGGAGGGCGGTGCGCCATGCTGGGCGAGCTGTCTCTCGATGCGCTGGCACACACTATCGACGGCTTCCTGCAAAGCCGACGCGTCAAACTCGGGCGCATTGGCGCGGATGCGTTTGGGGCAGATGAGCATGTGATGGTCGGCGCGCACGGGCTTGGCGAGCGATGCGCAATAGTAGCAAAAGTGTCCGCTCGTGTCCGCAACTGAGTGCGAGGGGCGGCGCGAAGACGGCGAGGAGTTGAGGAAGACGTCGCCTTCCTCAGCAGGCGTCCTCGGCCTCGTCGTCGTCGTCGGCGGCGGCAGACCCACATTCCAACGGATGTCCACCTTTACAGTGGCCTTGCCAGGCACGGCCACCTCAGGCCAGAGTGCGCACGTCTCCTTCAGTGCGCCGATCAGCATCAGCTTCCCCCGCGCACGAGCCCTCGCCGTTCGCAGCTCCTGCCGCTTCGCCTTCAGAGCAAGCGCCGTGCGAGCATTCAGGCCGGGCACGTCTTGCACGCCGAGGAAACGGCCAAGGGAACGGCCCGATGGCTGCTCGGCAGCAGCCGCTGGAGCGTGAGCTGCAGCGTCCTCGGCCGTGGCACCGGCGGCGGCCTCCGGCGGCCTCCAGATCGCCCTCTGCAGCTCCTGGAACTCGATGGCACCGCCGCCGTCGCGGTCATATGACTCGAAGAGACGATCGACCTCGTGCGAAGGCACATCGATCCCGAGCAGGGCGACCGCCTTGCGTAGCTCCGCCTTGCGCACCTTGCCGTCACCGTTGGTGTCCCACTGCTTGAACTGATCGAGCAATTTGGCATGGTTCTCGACGAGCACGCTCCGTAAGTGCTGCTGGACGGTGACGAGGGCGTCCGTGGCGTCAAGGCGAGCGGAGGCTTGGGGCGAGGCCGGCGATGGCCGTTGGCCCCACGCAAGGGTCTCGAGGCTGCGCTGCAACTCGGAAGCCCCTAGACGGCGAAGGTAGGCGAGGCGGCCTGGCTCGAGGGTACGCTTCTGAGCGCACAGGGAGGCCAGCGCAGCCTCGGCACTCGCTATCGTCTCGCGCGCCTCCGACTCGAGACATTCGAGGCTCGGCCGCTCAAAGGTCGTCTTCTGAGCGGCGCTGATGACGTGGCGCACGACCGCCCGTGCACCGGAGCGCCCTTGGCGCAGAGGGCCCGAGGACCTTGCCAGAATCTCGCCGAGCTTGCCGTTGGACGCTGCCTCGGAGAGGTTTTGGAGCACTTCGGCTGTGGAAGGCTCCCCATCCTTTTCGCGCCGCACCGCGAGCACGAGCTTTGCGGTCGGGTGCTCGCCGAAGCCGCTGGCTCCGCTGCTGCCGGCTGAGCTGCTGCCGCCGCCGCTGATTCTGCCCTGCGCGGCCGTTGCCGCTGCCGCCGCTGGCCCTGCCGCTGCCTCCACCGCGGCCGCCTCCTCGTCGGTGAGGAGCGACACCTCCTTGACGTACAGTCGGGACTCGGGCACCATGGTGTTGAGCACCTCCGAGAGGAGGTCGGCCGTCTCGTCAAGCACGTTCTCGCGTGCGGCTTTGCCCTCGTCCGAGTCCATGGCGGCCAGCACCTCGTCGTATGCGAGCGGGTGTGCTGGCTCTGACGAGACTGACGAGACCGACCAGACCGAGCTGCTCAGAGGGGGTGCGCCGTCGCTCGAGAGGCGCCGCCCAAAGGGGGAGGGGATGCCCCCCCTGTCCAAGCTAGCGGCGGGGGCATTACCCTCCCTGTCCGAGCTACCAACCCAGGTAGTGCGCCTCGTGCCTCGCGGACTGTGGTTTGGCGCAGCGCGCGCCTCGGTGAGCACCATGGAGAGCATATCGGCGGCCGAGGAGGCCACGCCGGGCGCGACGAGGGGGGAGACGGCAGTCACCGAGCGTCGCCACGATGGTGACTCATGTTTGGACAGCTCTGGAGGCCGACGCAGGAAGAGCTTGATGGTGCCATCTACGTGGGTCGTCGCATGCACAGGCATCGTGCGCAACTCATTTGCGAGTTGCCTCGCCGCGTCGAGCTCCAAGCTGAGAAGATGGCACGCCTTTGCCGCGCGACGCTCTGCGGGCTTCAGACTGAGCAGCACGCGCTGGAGCCGGCAGCGCCGTGCCGCCAGTCGCCGGTCAAGCGACTCCCACGCCGTGCAGTGTATGGCGCGCCAGGTGCGCACCGAGCCTTCGGCGGTGAGCCACTCATCAAGGTCGCAAGTGATGTCCAAGCCACGCCAGCCAAGCTTGCGGATCGCCTCACTCCAGGTGTCTATCGAGTGGAGGACCGCACCCACTGACTTCGAAAACGCCGTCGCCGCCGCCGCCGCGTCCTTCGCAGCCTTGCTGACCATGCTCGACGCGCCGGAGTCTCCTTGTGCGGCGCTCGCGGTGGCTGCGCGCACGAGGGCCACGGCCGCGACGGCCGCGCTCGCCGCTCCCTCCGCGGCGGCGACGCGCCGAGCGGCGCTCGCGCGCTGCGATGCAAGGCTGTCTTCTGCCTCTGCGAGCTCCACCTGCGCCTCGAGCTCCGCCACCGCTTGCTCACATGCCGCGAGCTGCACGTTCAGAGCATAGGCCGGCAGGACGCCCCAGGCTCTCGCCGCCTGTAGAGCGCTGACGGCGCCGCGGCTGAGTGCGACCCTCTCGCCGAGCTCCGCCGCACTGATGCCGGCCGTCTCATTGCCCAACGCAACCTCGGCATGGATCTTCACCTCCACTTCGGCCGCAGCGGCAGTGGCCGCTTGCACCGCTTCCTTTGCCTTCTCGGCCGCGGCCGCGGCGGCCTCGGCTGTGGGCACGTCCTCGTGCACAGCCTCCCACATGGCCGCTTCGATTTCGGATCGGGCGGCGGCGAGGGCTGCGCGCTCCCTTGCCACTCGCGCACCCCGGAGCATCGTCAGCACATCGACCTGTGAGAGCCGCCCGCCCAAGGCGATCCTCTCGGGCCTTGCGCGCCAGTAGGAGTCGTCAGCTGGGGAGGCCATGCTCGCTGCGGCCGCCGCTGCCTCGTCAGTCGCACGAACGACCACCTCGCTCCACGCGCCGGAGTGGGCACCGCGCGCAGCTCCGGCAGCCCCACCGGCGATGGCCGCCTCGAGGCTGGCCGCAGCCCGGTTGGCAATCTTGATCCCCAGCCCTCGCTGCTTCTCGTCCGCGGCGCACGCGGCTGGGAGCAGCCGCGACAGCAGCGGCGCATGAATGGTACCATCCGGATCGTCCTTGTCATCCTCGTCCGCCTCCTCCTCCCCGTCCTCAGCGTTCACGTTCACAGCGTCCCCTGACGAACCCCTCCCTAGGAGCGCCGTATCGGGCGTGACGAGGCTCGGCCGGTTCACGTTCACAGCGTCCCCTGACGAACCCCTCCCTTGGAGCGCCGTTTCGGGCATGACGAGGCTCGGCCGGTTGCTGCTCGCCTCGCTCGCGTGCGTGAAGGCCCGCCAGAGCACCTGACGCAGCTCGCGCTTCCGTCCGAGGAGGCCACGCACTGCCATTGCGACGCGTGCTGGCAAGCGCTCGAGGTGCTCATGGGCCCTCGCCTTGAGCTCCTCGCGCTCGCGACGTTGTCGTTTCACCTCCATCCGCGCAGTCGTGACGCGGGCTTTGCGCTGGATCACGCCTGTGGCGGCCTGTTGTCGCCGGCGAGTGTCGCGCCTCTCCCGATTCGCCACCAACTCGCTCGCAATCCGCGCCTGGCGCTCGGTCATTTGTCGCTGGCGAGTGTCGCGCCTCTCCCGATTCGCCTCCAACTCGCTCGCAATCCGCGCCTGGCGCTCAGTGGGCTTACGAGTGGGGCTTATGCGCCCGTTGGGATGTGGGCCATCATCACCGATGATGCCGCCGCCGTCGCCGCCGCCGCCGCCGCCGCTCGTGAGAGCCGCAATCTGCTCCGCTGCAAACTTCTCGTCGATGACCAGCTGGCTTGCGGTGCGAAGGAAGAAGCCGCGCGCGATCGCCTGGACTTTGATGACGGCGAACAGCTGCTTTTGCTCGATTTCCTTGCGGTGGCGCTGCACGAGCGCGCGCTGCACGCGCACCATCTTGCGCGCGAGCCGGTTGCGGTACGCGCGCTGCACGAGCTCGCACGCCGCCGTGAGGTGCAGCGCCTCGACACAACTCTGCTGGTAGCGCAGCAGCTTCGAGTAGCACTCGCCCCCGTACAGGATGACCTGAAGCGCCGCCCACTGCCATCGGCTGGATAGCCGTCCGTGCTTCGCCCTCTCTGCTGCGGCGCGTGCGAGGCTGCTGCTCGAGCTCGTGAGCGAGCAGCGCTGGCACTCCTCCAGCAACATATGCTGGGCGGCCTGCACCGCGGAGAGGTACTCGGGATCGGAGTCGGGTGGCGGGTCGAAGAGCGAAGCGAGCTCCGTCGCCGCCCGTCCGAAGGGCAGCGCCTGGAGCGAGTGCACCGAGCTAAAGAGCCACGGGACCTGCTCCCCGAACCAGCCGAGCAGCAGAGGGTTGAGTTGTAGGGGCAGCGGGAGCACGGCGAGGTCGGTCGTCATCTTGAGCAGGTACGAGACGCCCTGCCAACAAAAGGGGAGTTCGCGCGCAGGAAGGAGTTGCAGCTCCGCCGAGCCGCGTCGCATCGCCGCTCGCCACTCGGCGATACCGGTACAGATGGCGACCGACTCGGAGCGGAGGGCGCGTAGCAGTGAGGCGAGACGCAGCCGAACGCCGTTGAGCGCCACGTCGTCGCGCAACCAGCGCTGCGTCGCCGCATCGCGTGCCTCAGGCCCCTCGGGCAGAGGCAGAAGCATGCGCAGCTGAGCGACGAGGCTCTCGCGAACCTCGATGCGCTCCGAGAGACGCTGGCGCAGCGCGGCCGCCTCGACGGCCGCCTCCATGGCCACACGCACGGGCGGCGGCGGCGGCAGCGGCTGCAGCTGCGGCGCGGCCGGCGGTTGCACTCCGGTGAGCAAGTACTGCAGTCGCTCCGCGTTGGTCATCAGCCGGCGGCTCGCGTAGATCGGGCCGTCGAAGACGGTCGTGTAGCTCGCTGGCAGCTTGATGACTCGCGCGGGCCGCTGGTTCAGGCTGCCGCGCCCGCTCCCGAGCGTGGTGTTCGTCATGTTTGTCGTGTTCGTCGTGTTCGACGGCCCGCCGTCCAATGGATCGAGGTACTCGTCCTCCATGGTCTCACTGCCACCATAGAAAGAGTCGACCGCCACCTGCGAGAATTCGGACCCTGAGAGCAGTGAGGCGCCCGCGGCCTCATCGCCGTAGGGCACGTCGCGCACCCACCAGCGAGGCCGGTGGCGGTGTAGCTTGCGGTGGAGACGAGGAGTTGAGCCAGAAACTGTCATCGGCCTCGGCGGCTGAACCGGCGGCAGCTGCGTGGTCGAATCAGTGGCGAGCGGCTCCAAATGTGCCAGATGCACCTGCATGCGCACCGGACCTTTCAGCAGAAGCTTCCGCCGTCGGCGTGGCGGGATCACGCTGCTGTCCACGCCATTGAGTATCCGCCGCTTGTAGAATTCGCCATCTAATATGGATAGTGCCGGTCCCACTATCAATCTTTCCGGCGGTGGACCTACGGGCGGCCGAGGTATCATCGACCGAAGTCGCGACGGGGTGCAATAGGATGCCGATGCAGCCGAGCCGACTGCAAGGTCATCCCGTGGAAGACGTTCGTTTCAGTTTCTGGAAAACTTGCAAAAGAAGGTGACGAAACCCGAGCTCGTGTCGTGAGCGACTCACGATGGCACATCGCACGTGCATACCGTTACACAGCCAAGTACACAGCACAGACTCCAGGTGGAGTTGCGCAAGCATGGCACGCGAAGCGGCGTTCCTAATACAATGTAGGGCGGGGCACCGCGTGTCCTTGTCGCCCTTCGGGCGAGTACCCGCTCGACGCGGTCGGCAAGCTCGCCGGTCGGTGCGACGCACGGCTCCGTGGGGCGGCCGCTGCGCAGCACGAGCACCTTGGACGGAAGCGCATCGAGCACCCGCGCGCGGCACGGCGTCCAGCCTGTATTCCTACTCCCTTCTCCAAGACATGGTAAAAACGAGAGAAGCACCGAAGTTCATCTTGCCCAGGGCGCCAGGTGCGTGTCCGTCAACAGTCCGTGCTCGCACATGTACTCGTCAACGGTCTGACCCGCTGATGCTGCTTTAGCCTCGAGGGAATTCAGCGTCGCCGTGGCTGTCCGAACTGCTTGCATGTAATCCTGCTCGATACGATCTTGATTGCGTGAAGCGAGGGTTTCATCGAAAGCATCTTCCTGAGGGTACGTGTACTTGAAGTATCTGCACGGCATAGAATCCGTGGCGCACATGAACTGCTCAACAGACATGTCGTTAAGTGCCGCATTTTGCTCCATGACCCGCTGGCGAAGGGTCGCAGTTTGTGCCGCCTGCAGATGGTCGGCCGATATGCGATCGAGGCTCTCCATGTCCGATTCGTCGAAGACCATGGCAGCTGTCGGGTAGATTTTGGGCGATGTGCACTGGCCATGCATCATGATCGCGCAGGCAGGCGTAGGCCGATCGGCGAGATGAGCGTGCCGAAGTGCGCCAAGCTTTTGACGATGACGAAGCCCGACGATGACGAAACGAGTTCGGAATTGAGATGAGGCGCGCTTAGACTGTAGCATACAAGGTTGTGTGGGATGTGGACAGCATGGCACACGAGTTTGTTCCACGCTTTTCTAAACTTGAAAACGGATGGATTCCTGGTGGTAAGATTCGGCAAACTATGTCGAGCGTCAAGGCCGTCTTCGTCCTCTCCTTGCTCATCATCGCGACGACTTGGAGCTTACGTTCACCATTTGTGCCGAAGACGCACCAAGCAAATACCCCCAAGGACGCGCTGCGCGACCCATGCTGCTATGAGATGCAACAGCGCTCACCGGCGGTCTTCACACTGCGATGGGAAACCACGTACGGCCCATTCTCCGCAACGTGCGAGCGTGCACGCGCACCAGTGTGGGTGGACCGCATCTGGAACCTCGCTCGCCTGGGATATTACGATGACAACTTCTTCTTGCGCGTCATCTTCTCCGAGCGTCTGAAGATTGTGCAGTTTGGCACGAACGGCGACCCATCCGTGAGTTCCGTGTACCAATACACGCACACGACAAGCAAGTGTGCCATTCTCGAACCACAGCCACCCGATATGGCGTATTGCATGGCAGAGCCAGCCGTCGAGCCAGACCCGATGTACGACTGCACGGCGCCTGGCATGCAAGGCCTGTCAAACACTTTTGGTACGCTGGCGATGAGCACCTCCAGTACGAGCACGCCCAAGTACCCGAACGGCGTGACGTGGAACGTGACGGCCGAGCTCTTCATCAACACTGGTAACAATACTCGGCTCGACCCTTTTCTATTCGTACCCGTGTGCACCATCGACGAGGTCGGCATGAAGGCGGTGCTGCGATTCCCGTCCTTTGGAGAACTCTCTGAGTTGGGTGGACCAGGGCCAAGCCTCGATCGGCTCTACGCGGAGGGCAACAAGTACATTGAGAGCAACTCCTCGTGGAGTACGATGGCAAAGTCTCAGGCTGTCCGTGTGCACGAAGGAGTAGCGGGAGTCTCCTATGGACACGCCGCTGCAGCGGCCGCCGGACCGAGGCCTCCCTTGAGCGAAGGCGGGGCAGGGACGATGCAGCGGCGCGCGGTGCACGCGCGATCTCCGGTGTCGGCGTGAATTGTTAGGAAAAAAGCCGAGAGTTTCGTCCGAAATTTAATTAATGCAATCACACAGTCATTCACGTGAGAACTCCTCGCGCGGCCACTCCTCTCTCGGTGTGCCGACGGCCGCGGTTCTGATGGCAATTGCGATCGGCTCGGCGGCCCCAACTTTTGAGTGCCAAAGCCACACTGGCGCAACTTTGAAGCTCGCTGACTATGCTGGCAAGAAGTTGTTGATCTGGTTCTACCCGCGCGCATGCACCGGAGGATGAACTGCGGAAGGGAACGCTTTCCAGGCAGCGCTCCCGGAGTTTGAGGCCAAGAATGTGGCCATCGTCGGCTGCTCCAACGACGATGTGACGCTAAACAAAAAGTTCGCTGAAGAGCAGGGCTTCACGTATCCGCTCCTCTGCGACACGACGCTCGCCGTGGCCGTTGCTTATGGTGCTGCTGCGGACTCTTCAGCAGGTAAGGCTGCTCGCATCGCCGCACTGATCGATGAGACGGGCATGCTGATCAAATACTGGAATCCAGCTGGCAAGGGTGAGTTTCCCGGCCAGGTTCTCTCGGAGCTTGCATAGACTCGCCACGAGGCAAACATGGTCACTGGACGACGCCAATCACAGTCTTCACAGGCTCGTCTCACTTGGACGGCCGGTGCTTGTGAGGCCGTATCTATGATGAGGCCTGTCCATGGGCGCCCGACCACAATGGCTGCTCGTGTACATGCTGTAGCTAGCCCGTCCAGCAGAATGATGCCGCCTTTCACCAACTGCTTGCACTGGGCAGTGGAGGGCAGCGGACCGCGGAGGCAACCTGGACGCTAGTTCTGCACTGCAGGCAGGAGCTCAGGACCGGTGAAGGGGTTGAAACCCCTCGCGCTGAGCAGCCCATCATGTGTATCATTAAACGGTTTTTATAAAAAGATCAAGTTTCCAGTTTTTGAGTGGCGAGAACGGGGCCGCGTCTCGAGCTTGCTCGTTGGTCTCGAGAGACGAGACGCGCATGCGAGACGGTCGTTTCCTGGGAACGCATTCATCGGGGGCTGTCAGAAACTCCCCCATCGCATCAGTCTCTCGGGCGCCCTGTCCGCAGGTGAGCGGGAAGCATGGTCTCCCGCCCTCGTCGGCGCGGTGTAAGTTTGGAAGGACGGTTTCGTTACAAGTTTCGTGTCTTCATGTCGTCTGCTCCTCTGGCTCTCGCAGCGCACCGTCACAAGCTGCATTCATTTTTGGTCCAGGGCGCCACGGTTGAACCACCGCCGCCAGCGAAGCACGTGCTGCTGCAGGCTGACACATTCCATCAGCATGCTGGACCGCGCGGCTTGCGGCCTGCGAGTGGAAGGCGGGAGGCGGTCGGCGGGGGCTTTGCTCACCAGAGCGTTGCAGGGCATCTCTACACGAACGCGTTACCTCCATCGGAATTTGCGCTCGATTTACAAGCGCGGCGGCCTGCAAGCGCTCGCCGCTCGTGCTCTACCGTTGGCTCGATTACCTTGACTGCCGAAGCCGCAGGTGAACCTGTGAGTCGCACGGACGTGCAACTCGTTGCGATCGCCGCGGCGGCCCGGCAGCGCATCGAGAGCGTCATATGGACGACGCCCGTTTCGAAGGAGCATCCGAGCGCCGCGCGCGCGTGCACGCTCTGCGCGATGGCGACGGACGAGTACGAGAGAGAGCTGCTCCAGGCGCTGCGGACGGGTGCTGCGTCCATGGCGGCCGCATCGCTCCGACTGGCTACGGCGCGCGCCGCGGCGCGCGACGAGGGCGAGGCGGCGCCGTTGCCCAAGCCGGAGCCCTTGCGCGCTGAGGTGAACCGGCACATGGCTACTTCGATGAGCGCATGGCGACGTGCCGTCGAGGCGAGTGGGGCGGTGTTGCACGCAGCGCTGGCGGCCCAGGAGATTTCGACCGAGATTTCGACCGAGGCGACGAGCGCCGTGGGCCTGCCGTGGCCCCCGGCGCAACAAGCCCGCGGGCCCTCGGGGGTCTCGAGCTGGGAGCAATCTCGGGAGCAATCTCGGGAGCAATCTCGGGAGCAATCTCAACGTCCCAACAGTCCTGTGGGACCCTCGGAGGCGGACGTCGCGTCGTTGCGAGCGCTGCTCGTGCACGAGGCCAGCTGGGTCGTGGCGCGCGCGTACAGCGCGATGGCGGCGATCAAGCTGCGTGCGGAGCTTGCCGGTCAGCTGCGCCGGCAGGCGCACATGGGCGCCGAGCTGACGACGCCCAAGACGGCGCCTCCGACGGCGAGCCCTCACGTGGCACGTCCATCATCCGCTAGTAGCGCACGGCATGCGCCGGTCGCGCCCACGACGGCGCCCACGGGGCCGCCCACGCCCCGCTTGGCAGTGCGCCCCTCGTCGGCGCCCGCGCCCAAGGCGGCGCCCAAGGCCGCGCGAGAGCCTCCAGCGCTCAATACAGCGCTTTGTGCTCCCGCTGGTACGCTGGCGGCTCCGACGGCGCCGCTCGGGACGGCGCCGCTCGGGACGGCGCCGCTCGGGAACCCCACAGCGCCCAGTGGAGGGACACCGAGGCACACTGGCAAAGCCGGCGTGGGCCAATTTCCTAATATGGGTCTGTTGAGCTCTGGAGTGTTGCCCGCGGCCATTGAGGCGCTCGACATTGAGGCGCTCATCGAGGCGATCTGGATGGATGCTCGACTGGGCGCCGCGAGCGCCGCCGCGGGCGCGCACACGGCGGCCGCGCCCGCACCCGCGCCGGCGAGGCCGAGTGCCTGGGTGACGAATCCTCCCGATTTGGATGAGCCGCCGACCGCGCCCGCGCCCGCGACGGCGCGCGACCTGAGCGCCGTGGCGGGCACGCCAACGTCCCTCGTGACGCAGTGGATGGTGCTCGCGACGGCGCTCGGCTTCTCGGTGGAGGGCGGTGCGCCGATGCACGCGGCCGAGGGCGCGGCCGCGGGCGCGCCGAGTTGGGCGGCCGAGGGCCAGCACGGAGCGCCCGACATGGCGCCCGGAGTGGCCTTTGAAGCGGCCGAGCTCGCCGAGGCGCGCGCCGTACTGAGCATGTCGCTGCTCGAGCCGCCGGCCGCTGCGAGCGTCGAGGCGCTGGCGAAGCAGCTCGACGAGATCGCGAGCTCGGCTGCCTTTGCCCATGCGTTCCGTACGATGCGCCTGCTGCTGCGCGGCGCGGACGGTCAGTCCGTCTCCTTGTACAACCCGATCTCTGCCCTCGAGCACGAGGCATTGGACCCAGGACAAGGCGGACGCGGCGGCGCTGCCGTCGGCGGCGCTGGCGGCGCCAAGGCGCTCGCTCTCCTCGGCGCCGGCGGCCGCTCCGGCGCGGCGCAGCTGGCACGGATCATCCCGATTCCCGGCGCCGCGAGCGACGGCAGCGGCGTGTTGGGCGACGCGTTCACGAGTGGAGCGCTCGGCGTCGTGCCGAGCCTCTCTGATGGCTTCGCGCGCCGCGCCGTCCATCGCCGTGTGGCAGAGCTCATCGGGCTCGAGGTGCTGCACGATGCGTTACTCCTCGTCCCAATCCATCACAGACCGCCGAGCGCCGTGCCGAGCGTCCGCGCGCACGCGCCAGCCGGCCACTGCGCCACCGCGACCCCTCCGGCTGTGGTCGCGCTGCTCCTCGTCGTGGTGCCCGCGACGACGCTCCCTAGGCTGCCCGCTGCGGACGTGGCGAGCCTCTCGGCGCTGGCGCGGGCGCTCGGCACGGCGCTCCAGCTCCTCAGCACCTCCGCGCAGCAGCTCCGCCCGCCAGCCTCCCGCCATGCGGGGGCTCATGCGGGGGCTGCCCCCTTGTATGGTGGTGCTCTGCCCAGTACCGTGCAGGCAGCGGTGAGGCGCGCGCCGCCGCCGCCGCCGCCGTCCGCAGCGAGTCGTTGCGGTGACTCGTACGAATCGACGCTGTGGGACGCGCCGTCAGAGCTGCCGTCTCTTGCTGGGCACCTCGCGGCGCTCATGGAGACGCTCCAGCCCGAGCAAGGGGCGAGCCTCGCTCGCATGCTCACGCAGCATCCTCAACTGGGGGACGCCGTCGTCGGACACATGGCAAGGAAGCGCATGGCGGAGCTCCGCGCGGCCGAGGAGGGGGCCGAGTTGATGGAGTTGCGCGCGGCCGAGCAGGATGGCGAGCAGCCAGGCCCTGGCGGGCCACGCCCTGACTGAGAGCTCGAGTTCTCAGTCCAGGATGGCGAGCAGCCAGACCCGGGGCCACGCCCCTCCTGGACTGAGAACTCGAGGCTCGCGACCGGCCTCCCGTCATAGGGTTTAGTCGATCGGATACTCGGTAAGTAGTTTTTTCTGTAAGACGGGAGGCCGGTCCGGTCACGAGACTGGACCTCTCGAGTTCTCACAATCTCAGTCTTTTCGACTGAGCCGTAGTGGCGTAGACTCATTCTAGAAAATTCATCGTTACGTAAAGTCAGATTGCCAAGTGGCTCAGGGCCGACACTCGCTCCTCCAGCGTTGGGTGCGTGCGGAGCAGCCCGGCTATCCTGACAACTCCATTTCGCACTAGGTGCATCCAGGTCGCTGGCGCGCTACGCGCGGGTGCCGAGCTCGCTATACTGCCGTCGGAGATCATTGCTCCCCCACAATAAATCTTCTGAAGCGCGTTGATGAGTGTCTGGGCCCCGAATGCTCTGGCAGCGGCTTCGTCCGCCCGAAGTTCGGCCGAGCGGCTCGCAAAGAGGCGCAGCAAGTGGGTCATAGCCTGGGTACCAGGCCCTGCCGTCATGAGCGCCATTGCGAGCCCTGCGCCGTCGCCGTTCTCGCTCCTCTTCTTCCTGCCCTTGCGGCGGCCTGCATCGAGCAGCATGTGACCCGCCTCGTAGACACTACCGAGGCCAGCTGCAGCTATGGCGATGTGCATGTTGTGCTGGACATCATGGTGCTGCAAATGTCCCATTTCATGAGCAAGCACAGCACGAATCTCATTCTTGTCTAGGACATCCACCAACCCTTGCGTCACTGCGATAGACATATCGTTGTCCGTAAATCCGGTTGCAAAGGCGTTCGGCTCCTTGGTTCCCGGGATGAGGAAGACGTGCACCGGCGGCGAGACTCCGACAGCGTCTGCAGCATCTTTGGCAAGTGCAGTGATCCACGACGGCGCCTGCGTTACACCGAGCCTCTTGAAGATGCCCGAGCTGAAGCGTATAAAGAGGACTGGGACCAATGTGCGGAGCATCGGGAAACCGATGCGGCCCGCGAGTAAGAGCACGCCCTTCCATGCGAGGACAACAGTTTGGACCAGATGTCCCACGCCTCCCAGAGTGGCGTACGACGCTGCTGGGAGCGCCGAGAGGAAAAACCGCCTTGATGCAAACAAAGATGGCGAAGGAGTCCTGCTCTTTGATGACGCGGCAACAGTGGATAGCGGCTGGTGCGCGCCGATGCGCACAAATGGCATGGCCATGGGAAACCTAGCATCTGCGTGATGTAGCACAACCAACAATGATAATGAGTGCAGCAAGTACGTCGTGCGGGTGGACGCCATTCTGACTGATGATTTAAGAGCTTGCCATTGCACGGCGTCTCTTTCATCAGCAGTCAGATTCGTCAGTTTCGTTGTGCATCAGTAAGTTACTAATGTCAGTCAGTTCAGTTTAGTCAGCAGTCCCGCACACCACATCAACTGCAGCCCTCAACGCAATCTATTCCTGCTGCGCCACCGCAATCTACGCAATCTATGCAGCCACAACCGCACAAGCCTGACAATAAGTACAGGTTGTGCTGACAGATGGACTCGAGACAGGCTGAACGTATGACCCATTTTTGGTAAGACATCCTTTTTGGTAAGATTGTTGACTCTTCCTGACTTCTTCGCTGCTTTTTGACAAGCAAAAGTCGCAAAACAGTGTTTTTTTAACGTTTATCAACACGTACACGACGCATCAACAAGCGCTTTCATCATTATGATAACATCAAACATGAAGACACAGTTAAGGAAAAAAATTAACGCTTCCTTAACGTTGGAATCACTCAAATCTCAAAGTTGACGTGAAACTCTACAGGTACAGCCGGGAAACGGCCTCCCGTGCCCCGGAAGACCACGCCGGCGTTCATCTCCATTGGGCGTTCATCATATAAGATCATCACGCAAGAGCGTTCAAAAGACAGGCACGCAGACAGATGCTGCCTAGCTGCTAAGCTGCCCCGACGACGGATAGAAAGGTGCGGACACCGGCGCAGCGGCCGCGACCACCCGCTTCCGCCTTCCCTCCCTCTGCTCTCAAACTGACATAGCATGCCCTCTCGTCCCCATGCCATCCCTCCACAGTCGCAGCGCCTACGCGCCAGTCTACTCATCCTCGTCCTCCTCCTCCTCGTCGTCGTCGTCGTCGCCGGCGCTGAGCGCGGCGAACATCGCGGCCTTCTTGGCGGCGACCGCGGCCTTGCGCTCCTCCAGCGTCCTGCGGGGCGTGCGGCCAAAGTCCTTGTCGCTGTAGTCGCCCTTCTCGGTCTTCGTGTACTCCGGATCCTCGCGGATCTTCTCGTGCGCCGACTTGTACATGTCCTCAAGAGTGTCCGACTCCAGCTCCTTCTCGATGTACTTGGCGAACTGGGACTGGTAGCGCTCGGGATCCTCCTCCTCGAGCAGCTCCATGTACTCCTGCACGTGGCCTCCGAAGATGTACTTCTTGTGCGTCTCTGGATCGTACTCCTTGCCCTCGCGGTCGTAGCCCGGGAAGCGCTTCTCCGAGTGCGGGATGTTCAGGCCGCCGTCCACGGCGCCCTTGAGCGCGCCGAAGACGCGGTTGCCCGTCGTCGTGCGCACAAGGCCAACATCGAGCACGCACGTGAAGGGGCGCGCATCGCCCTCCTGCTCAACGAGGTACATCTCGCCATCGGGCTCCGCCTTGCCCTCGTATGCCTCATCCATGCCCATCTTCTTGAGCAGTCGGCGCGCGCAGAGCAGACCCGTCGCGTAGGCAGCGGCGTAGTTGGTCAGGCCGACCTCGATGCCGAACTTGGGCAGCTCGTGCGCATAGGCAGCGCAGACGGTGTGGTCGCCCACAATCTTGGGCTGGATGACCTGGCAGATGATGTCCTTTGACGTGAAGCGCACGCAAAGGCGGTACTTGGTCGACCCATACTTGTTCTTGTCCATGATGACAAGGCGGCGGCGGGCCTGGTAGTCAGTTTTGCCCTCGCGCCTGCGGCGGTACTTGACCTGGAACCGCTTGCAATAAGCATTGTTCTTCAGCACCTTGATGTAACCCATCTTGGCGTACCTACAATTGAGAGAGGGCAAGCGCGGTCAGTGCGCGGCCCCCGAAGATACCAACCCCAACACAAGCTCAGCAGAGTGCCGTCGGCGCCGTCGCCGCCACCCTAGTGCCCCCTTCGCCACTTTGCGAGGGCGCACGAGCAAAACAGGGTGCATGGGGCGGCCACATGCCCGCCATAGCCGCCGCAGCCGCCAAGAAGGCCGCCTCTGAGCCTCCGAAAGAGCCGAGTTGTGCGGCTGCTCACCAAGGGCGAAGCACGCGACGTGCCACGGGAGTGGAGAAAAGTGGAAAAATCGGATGTGAAGGGGTTCACACGCCTCTTTAACCGCCGCGGCCTCCTCCATCGTGGGAGCCGCTTGGTCGTCGAGCAGGTGAGGTGGCATGGCAGCCAAGGTGGTTGTTGAGCTCAAGCAGGTGGCCTTCGTGGAGGCGAGCCGCTACTTTGTGACCTTGCTGATGGTGGGCAACGACGGCACTCAGATCCAGGAGCGCACGGATGTGCAGCCGCCCGTCTCAGACCCGCCTTCGAAGACGCCCTCCTTCAACAAGAACACGTTCGAGTTCGAGGTGCCGGCAGACGCGGACGCAGCCCTGTGGTCGCTGCAGGTCTCGGCAATCGCCGTCCTGCCCGACCCGGACGCCTCAGCGTCTGGCGCCAACAGCAGAACCAAGACGGATGTCGTCGGCGCAGCCGTACTCGCGCTCCAGCGGGTTATCGAGCCGATGGTGCAGAGTGGCCAGGTGGAGCAAACGCTGACGCTCTCGCCGCCGACGCAGTCGGGCTCGGGCGCGGCCGTCGGCACGATTAAGCTCAAGATGCGCCTCGAGCAGCCGTCGGCGTTCTCTGAACCCGAGCTGCCGTCCGTGCCGCCCGTCCGCCAGGCTTCCCAGCGGCCTCGGCAGCCGCCGTCCACTCGGGCGCCCGCGCCCGCAGGCGGCGCGAGCGACGACCTCAGCCGTGAGCTGGTGCACCAGCAAGAGCTCGTGCAGCTGCTGATGGCCGACGTTGCGAACAAGACGGCGTCGACCGCTCGCACAGGCGAGGAGGTGATGGAGCTGCGTGCTGTGAACAAGCAGCTCGAGGCCGAACTGCATGCGCTGCGCACGCACGTGGACGAGCGCGAGCGTGCCATGGAGCAGCTCGCAGGAGACGCGACCAACGTCGAGAACATCGACATGCTTCAGCTGCAGGCACGCCATCGGATGCTCGGCGCCGCGTACCGCGCCGACCGGCGGCGCATGGAGCAGCTCAACGCGCAGGTGGCGCAGCTCTCGGCCGCGCTGGGCACGCAGCAGCAGCTGAGCGCCTCGTACGCTAAGCTCAAGGAGGCGCACACTGAGCAGGCCCAGGAGCTGCAGCGCCTACAGGACGAGGGCAAGCGGCTGCACAAGTACCGCACGACGGCGAAGCAGCAAGAGCTCATTATCCAACGGCTCGAGGCGCTGATGGCGGCGGCACTTAAGGACGCGAAGCGCCTAAAGCAGGTGGAGCCGCAGCTGGGGGCGCAGACGAAGCGCGCCGAAGAGCTCGCCGCTGAGCTCGCGCGCGCCGAGGCCGACGCCCATGAGCGCGAGCGCGAGCTCACGATGCAGCTGCAGGACGCGCAGAAGAAGCTCGCGGGGCGAGATGAGGACGAGATGGGGGGCGCTGTGCTGGGCGGCGCCAAGGCCGAGGAGGTGGCGAGACTGCTGATGCGTGCGGAGAAGTCGGAGCGGCGCGCGGCTGCCCTCGAGGAGGAGATGACCGATATGGCACGATCTCATGGGCGCGAGATCGCGGCGCTCAAGATGAAGGTCGCCGAGGCGGAGGCTGCCGCCAAAGGCGGCTTCGGCTCCGCCGCCAACCTCGCCCTCGGCGAGCTGCCGCCCGCGCCGAGGCCGCCCTCGGGCAGTATGCGCCGCAACACGCCGCCCGGGCCGGCCGGCCGCCTGCATCCGATTGCCGCGGAGCCAATGGCCCTCGGCTAGGTCACTCACCCAGACCCTGGGCAGCCAGCACCCGGGGTCCCGGGCGCCGCCGGCCCCCCAGGTCCAGAATAGGCGTGGAATAAAGGCTACAACGCTCACCCGTGTCAAGCGCGCAAGCGCCCGCATCGCGCGTACATGTGCCACCTGTTACGTGTCCGAAAAATGCATAGTTTTATTTGCTGAATCGACGAAAAACAGATTATGAAGATGATGCATCTTGCATTTGTGATTTGATCTCGGGTGGGAGTCGCGGTGGTCTCTGAGGGAGCAGTCTGAGCTTGCAGTATTCACAGCGTCGAGTCAGTCGAGAGGTTCCTTGTTCTCACAGGACAGACGAGAAGTAATTTCTGTGATGAGTGAGACCCTCGAAAATGTGCGCCGTCAATTCAGTTCACACCTCAGTGTTCTGTGAACTCCGGAGCTTGGATTTCCGTCATCAACGTCAGTCCGTCCCGCCGCTTTTCGGGTCATGGTGCACGCGTTGGAGACAGCTCACGACGGGCGCCGAACTCGCGCGGTGATGAGGGAACTCTCTGTGATGGACACTCCGCTGCCAACACTGCGGCCTGAGAACGCCGTGGAGGCAGCGGCCAAACTCTTTGGCGTCTTCGCGGATGAAGCCCGATCGCTTGGATGCGAGCGGGACCAAGTCTATTGGCTCACACGTCTCAAGGTTCCCCTCGCGGTCATGAAGGTATCGAATGCCGCCGAGGACCCCGAGATCCTTGACCTCGAAGCGGCCGCTGCCTTTCACGCCATGGAGTTCGACCCGACGCTGGCCATTGCGCTGCCTCACCGTGTTCTGGATGGGGACGGGCACCGTGGCCAGTACCACCACGAAGGCAAGCTGCATTGGATCCGCTGTTATGACGTCGTTCCGGGCGTGACGCTCGAGGCCACGGACGGACCTCTCGACGACACGCTGCTCCGCGAGTGGGGAGGGATGTGTGCCCGCCTCGGCGTGGCGCTGCGCAGCTTCACCCATCCTCGTGCCACGCGCAAGACCATGTGGGATGTTCAGCATGCAGCCACCCTCCTTCCGCCGTTACTTCCGCACGTGTCGGCGGAGAAGGGCTTGCGCGCCGTGTGCGCCGACGTGCTTCGGGCCTTTGAGGAAGAGGTGCGCCCACGCCTCGCCACGCTGCGCCATCAAGTGATTCACGGCGACCTCAACTTGAACAACGTGATGGTGCTCAGCAAGGACGGCTCTGGCGGCACGATGGACGCGGGCGGGCTGCTCCGGCGACAGATCAGCGGCATCATCGACTTTGGCGACATGAGCTTCACGGTGCTGGCGGCGGACATCGCGACGATGCTGAGCGCACTCGGGACGGCGCATGTCGCGCGAGGCGCGCACGAGCTGCTCCGGATGGCACGCGTGCTTTTGGACGGGTACCAACAGGAGTGCCCGCTGGAGGAGGAGGAGCTCTTGGTGCTTGCGGACCTGTGGATGGTGCGCTGCTGCGCTGAGGTGCTGATCACGAGCCAGCGCGAAGGCAATGGCGTTTGTGCCGTGGAGCGTGCGGAGCGCTCGGCGGCTGAGCGGCCCCTCGTTGAGAGCCAGCTTCGCATCTTGCATGCGCTCGGGAGGGAAGGGCGTGCCGCGTGCCTGACGACGGCAATGGACCCGGCCGCGATGCCGAGCAGCACGTCCGAGTTGATCTCGCGCAGGCAGGCAGCCATCGGGCACGGCAGCGAGCCGTTGAGCTACCTGTCGATCTCCGCGCCGGTGGTCGTCGCGCGCGCCACCGGCTGCTGGGTGGTCGATGCAGCCGGGACGACGCTCCTCGACTGCTACAACAACGTGCCGAGCGTCGGGCACGCACACCCTCGGGTGGTGCAGGCCATCGCGCGCCAGGCTCGGAAGGCGAACACCAACCTTCGCTACCTGCACCCGTTGGCGGTGAGCCTCGCGGAGCGTCTCAAGGCCAGTCTTCCCGCTCATCTTGACACCGTCTTCTTCGTCAACAGCGGCTCCGAAGCGAACGACCTCGCGTGGCGCATGTCCGTCGCATGGACGGCGCGGGCGAGGCCGACGAGCACGCCCGGCGCGCTGTGCACTGCGCATGCGTACCACGGCATCAGCGAGGCGACTGTCGCGCTCAGCCCTGAAACGGCTGCCTCCGCCGGCCACCTACCAGCCCACGTGGAGCGTTGGGCGCCTCCCGATGCGTACCGCTCCCCTCCAAGCTTGTCCAACCCTTGCCCGAGCGTCGGCGCCTTCTCCGCCGCGATCGCTCGTCTCGAGGCCAAGGGACGGCGGCTCGCCATGTCGATCCTTGATGGCGTAATGCAGAGCGACGGAGTGCTTCAGCTCGAGCCGGCAGACGTGCAGGCGCTGGTCACGCTGACGCATCGGGCGGGCGGCCTCTGGTGCGCGGACGAGGTGCAGGGCGGCCATGGCCGGATCGGCACGCACATGTGGTCGTTCGAGCGCTTCGGGATCGCGCCCGACATCGTCACGATGGGCAAGCCGATGGGCAACGGCCATCCGGTCGCGGCGGTGGTGGTGCGCCGCGAGATCGCAGAGCACTTTGTGAAGAAAGAGGGCGTCTTCTTCTCCACCTTTGGAGGCAACCCGGTCTCGTGCGCCGCCGCCCACGCGGTGCTGGACGTGCTCGAAGATGAGGGCGTGCTCGCGCGCACGGTCATGGCAGGCGAGGCGCTGAGGGCGCAGTGCCGTCGCGCGACGGCCGACATTGACTGCGTTGGCGACGTGCGCGGCGTCGGCCTCGCCAACGGCATCGAGCTCGTCACCGATCGGGCGTCGAAGCGCCCCGACCCATCCAGAGCGGCGTGGGTCAAGAATGGGCTCAGGCGGCGTGGTGTGCTCGTCGGTTGCACGGGCCCGCACGACAACGTACTGAAGATTCGGCCTCCGCTCGCTTTCACCGCAGCGGAGGTGCCGACCTTTGTCGCCGCCCTGGTGGCCGCTCTGAACGATCCCATGCCAGCCAGGCCGGACAAGAGCACCGCGTCTGAAACCTCCATTCGAGATGCGGTTGCCCTGGCCGCAAGGCAGCACGTGCCGACCTCCAAGCTGTAAACACAGCCGACCTCCAAGTTGTGAACACAGCCGACCTCGTTAAGTCCCTGACACGGCTTTATGGCATGTCCCCCCCGAAATGGGAACCTGTGTGGCGTGTGGGACAAGGTCAAGGATCGCTTGTCTGGATCGGTGGTCCCTAGCGTCTGGCTCGTCTCGTCGTCTGGGGGCGCCGAGTTTTTAGCGTAGGGGAGAGTGCTGGGTCTGGGTCGAAGTGCGTGGCACACGCCCGTTGGGGGTGTTGCGCACGGCACGCGGAGCTTTTGAGTTTTGTTGAGATTCGAGGTCCTATTTGAGACGCTAGCCCCGATGGGCCATGGAGTTGGAGTATGGAGACCATGTCGGTCGGTCGCATGCAGGTCGCATGTTCCAGATTCGGCGGCATGGTCCGCCGCGTAACTATAAACTGACGTGATTCTACAAGCTTTGAAGCTAGACCCTACGGTCCCAGGTGAATTGGCAATTGCGGTGGGGGATTCTACCGTCCCCCCAATTTCCGCCCCCCTACTTATACGCCTTCGGCACGTCGGTTCTTTGATCACCCCAGTACCCAAGGGTGCGGCGTTCTTTTTCGGCTTGGGCAAAAAGGCCTGGAAACCCGCGGCCCTTGATCGGTTCGCCCGGCATCCGCACATAGACCGCGCGAAAATTGCCGAACTTGTCCTTGAGCTCGCAGAACTCTACCGCCGTGCCCACGGGGACCTGCTCCGGTCTGACGTCCGGGTTGAGGTCCGTCTTAAACTCGAACCAATATTCATGATCGAGCCCATACTCGGCATCCGGCTTGATGTAGCCTTTGCCAGCCAGCTCGCGAATCGAAATGACAGTGCCGCGTTTCGACTGGCCTTGGAATAACATACCTTCTTCGATCATCTTCGAGCCGTCACCGAACATATCGAGCATGGCCACGGCCTTTTCGACCTGTCTCTTGGTTCCCTGAACCACCACGCAGTTTTTAGTGCGGTCGATGACCACGGAGGCACCGGAGTCGTCCTGCATCTTTTTGACGTTGGCGCCCGCCCGCCCGACGATGACCGGGATGAGCCTCGGGTTCACTGGCCGAATGTGCTCGGCTGCGCCGTGAATGCGAAGCTCCTCCTCACGTTCGTATGCCTCGCGCTCGAGCCTCGCCTTCTCTTGGCCGCCCCTATCGACCATCTTCACGTGTATGCAACGCCATTTGCAGCCGCCGCGCTCCTCTGGAACGAGAAAGCCGATGACGTGGTCTCCTAGATTCACGTGCCCCCACTTGGAGGCGATGTACGAGCGATGAAGGAAGACGGCTTCGGAGAGGATGGCCCAGTCCCCTTCCGCATGGGTCACGATGCCTTCGAAGCTCACCTTCCCTTCGTGTTCGCCATCGAACGTCCTGCCGAGGAATAGGCCTGCGGCCACTTGCTTGGGCGTGGCGCCCTTGCGTATTGTCTCCGCCCTCTTCGCCTCCTGCACCTCACTTCGATACGTCTTTTCATCGAACCATCCACGCTCGCCAGGGCGACCGATGGGAGCGCCGTCCTGGCGGCAGCGATTGACGATTTGGCCTTCGTCGAGATTGACTTTGAGATTGACTCTTCGATCCCCACCGGACCCCCCCGGGCTCACGTCGTCAGTATTTCCATCGTCGCGCGCGACCTTGCCCATCGCCCCTTGGCCATGGTCCTCGTCGTCGTCCAACAAAGCCTCGCAACTGCGCTTCAAGGACATGTGCACCTCCGCTTCGTGATGCGCATTCCACTCATCTGCGAGTCGCATGCCAATGTTTGTCTTCAGCACATGGATCACCATCCACTTGTACGGAATCTTCGGGTCTCCGTTGAGTACCATCCGGCCAGTGACCAAGTCACCCTCCTTGATGGCTCTCATGCGCTTATTGACGAGCACCTTCCGAAGATACACATTCCCAGCGAGCTCGCACGACTCCAGTGCGCGAACATTCACAACCGGCGATCGAAAGATGACGTGCGCTCCAGGCCTGTCTGTGGAATGGGCCATCTCACACGTAGGCCAGTCCGCACATTTGTCAACAGAAACGGGGGGCCGCCACTTGTACGCTGCCGACAATTCTTCGCGTGTTTCATTGTAGGCACGGGCCACCACCTCGATGGGGTCCAGTCCTTGCGCGTATGAAGGAAGCGGCGTTGGATCGAACTTTTCGACGAGACGGACGTGACCGCCGTCTTGTTTTCGTCGATCACGGTCGCCGTCGCTGTCGCGTCGGTCGCGGTCACCGTCGCGCCGGTCGCGGTCGTCGCGTCGGTCGCGGTCGCTGTCGCAGCGTTCGCGGTCGCTGTCGCGCCGGTCGCTGTCGCGCCGGTCACTGTCGCGCCGGTCGCGGTCGTCGCGCCGGTCGCGGTCACGGTCCCGATCCGCGCTGCGGTCGCGTCTTCGGTCTGCGTCTCGGCCAGAGTTGCCGCCGCTCTCGCGACGATGCCGGTCATCGTCCCTGTCGTCCCGCCTCCGGTCGTCTCTACGGTCACGGTCATCTCGCCTCTCATCGCGCCGGTCGTCGCGCCGGTCGTCGCGCCGGTCGTCGCGCCGGTCGTCGCGCCGGTCGTCGCGCCGGTCGTCGCCTCGCGGAGGTACTCTGTCGCCGCTCACGGTGTCGTGCGCCTTCATCGGCACCGACTGCGTAGACTGTTGCGCGAGGTAGTCGGAGATCACGCGGAACGGATCGGACGACTCTTGCGGCCCATTGGCCAAGGCGAGCGCCGCCGGCGGCGGAGCCGGCGGCGCCGCCGAGCGCGCTGCCGCCAGAGCTGCCGCCGCGGAGAGTGGATTCTGTGTGGCCTCCGAGAGTTGTTGCAGAGCCTCGTCATCTTGAACTGATGCTGCAGTGGCTGTCGGCCGTGTCTGGATGGAAAGCGGCGCCTGCGCGATCGGCGCCTGCCACTTGCAGATAAAGTCGCCAGCGCTCGAAGAATCCACCACAAAGATAGAGCTGCCATCGCTGAGCCGAGCTGCGCGTGGTAGTCGAGAATCGTAGTCTGGGCCGCAGAACCGTTTCATGCGCTCGAGATCTTGTTTTTTGCGCTCAGCGTCGTCGTCCGACGCTGAACGCAGACAAAAAACGATGGCGCCAGATGGGATGTCACTCTGAGAAGCGGCCTTAAAGTTCAGCTCAACAGGCAGGCTGGGGATCATAGCAGGAAGGTCCCCGAAAACCTTGGCGGTGGCGACTTTGGCGAAAAGCCCCTGCTTGGAGGAAAAATCTCTGATGACGACAGATCCAGCAGCGGCCATGGTCACCTTTCCCGGTCCTTCGTGTGCCGACCACGAGTAATTGCCGTGAGCTCAACGCTGGCGCGCGAATGGTGCCGACCTTCACGGAGAAGTTTAGTCAAGTCAAGTCAAGTCATGTCAAGTCATGTCCGGAGCATACAATTGTAGGCTTCCGTATTGTATGGTTGTCTGTTGTTTATGTCGACTTGACTTGACTTGAGAAGTTTACTGGTACCTGTGAAGTTCTGTTTCGGTATGAATGCACAGAACAGTGCAAGGACAGCACTGTGACCGGTACATGCCTAAGACGGGCGAGAAGCAACATACTTCATGGTTCACGCATGCCATCCACGAGCGCGACGACGGCCTTGTCGACGGCGGCCGCGGCTGCGACTGCTGCCTTTGCTTCCATCTGGGCTTGCATGCATTCCGCCGGTGTCGGCAGTTCGACAGCCTCGCTCGGCCAGGGCGTCTGAGCGACCTCGTCAGGCGCCCGCCGCGACGCGCGCAGCGCTCGGTGCCCCGCGGTCGCAAGCGCCTCCGGCAGTCCAGCGATGCTGGGCATGCGGCACGCGGCGGTCGCGAGTCCGATGGGCAGGGGCTTGGCATCTGGATGGATCGCGACGGTGAAGGCACAGCCGGCGACCTGACCGGCCACGAGGTCCGACTCCGAGTCGCCCACCATGATGGCCTGCTGCGGTTTGAGACCCGCAGCCTCGATGGCGGCCCGGATGCCGCCGCCGCCAGGCTTGCCTCCGAAGCCGGAGTCGAAGCCGATGATGGAGCCAAAGTAGTCGGTCCATCCGAGCCGCGCTAGCTGCGCACGTGCGATGGCTTCCGAATCATTCGTGACGACGGCGAGGTGCAGGCCAGCCGCGCGCAATTCCCGCAGCACGTCCTCCGCCGGCCCGAGCGGCGCCGCATCGCGGACCGTGCACTCTTTCAGCGTGGACTCGAGCAGAGTCATCAGCGCCGTCACGTCGTTGGCAAAGTGGTTGGCCACAATCGGCTGCGTATCGATCCAGGCCTGAGCGATTTCTAGGTTGGTCGCGTGATGGAAGAGGCCATCGGGCGTGATGCGCGGTCCCTCTGCCTCCTCGAGCCACCCTCCCGCTTTGAGCAGAGCGGGCGCGAGATCCTTCTCGCCCGCTTCGAGCGCAACGCGCTCGGCGGCCTCACGGAAGGCGGGCAGCCACGTTGCATTGAAGTCGAGCAACGTCCCGTCCTTGTCGAACACGACCACCGCGATGTCGCAATCAGCGCCGCAAGGGTAGAGCCAGCCCACCATTTTGTGCCTCCGTGTTTTCTCCGGAGGTGTGAATGAAAGCTGTGAAAGTGAACCCGGGGTTACGACGTTTCTGACTCAGGACAGAGGCGGTCTACCCCAACTCCCCTAGACGAGAGGATTCCACCCGTGCAGAGAGTGCAAGTCGCCGGCCAGTGGGGTCCAAGCTGTAGTTCCCGCTGAACGGGTGAAGCCCCCCCCCGCGCCAGTAGGGCCCATATGCATCCCCCCACTGGCTGTGGGTGTTGGCACAGTAGTCGTTCGGGTCGACGTACGCGCACTTGGATGGCGGGTCGCAGTTGTGCCACACGGTGGCTCGCATCGCCTCGAGCCGCTTCTGCATCGCCTCGAGCACGGAGGCGTTCTTGGTCGCCAAGTCGTGCCTCTCGCTCGGGTCAAGACGCACGTTGAAGAGGCAGCCGCCCTCGCCACACTCGAGCTTCGCCGACGCGTTGCGGTCGTCGCAATAATAATCCGCAGGCCATCCGACGGGCGGGCTCCATGTGTTATAACCCTGCGTGCCAGTCATCAGCTTCCAGTCTCCCACGATGAGCGTCGCCGACGAGATGGGCAGCTCGGTGCGAGGGCTGGTCCGATTCGCGCCGCTGAGCATGGGCCATAGATCGAGTCCATCAACGGGGGGTAGCCCAGCTGCCGCTGCGCGCTCGTCGGTTGGATCCACACTCGCCAGTCCGCAAATGGTCACGTACCAGTCCGCAAGCATGGCGTATCCGTCGAGCGTGCTGCCGCGCATCGCTGCGGGCAAGTAGCCTCCGCTCACAAAGGCCGCTGAGCGGATGCCGCCTTCGAAGTCGCTGAACTTGCCCCCTCGGAGCGGGTAGTTGGTCATGGTCTCGAGAGGTCCGCCGTTGTCCGCGCTGAAGATGAGCACAGAGTTCTCCCACATTGAGGGGCGCGCCTGCAGTGCGCCGACCATCCGTCCGATCAGTGGCCATCAGAGGCGATCGGTGGTAATCAGAGGCGATCGGTGGTTATCATCCGAGGCTTATGGCTATCTGAGGCCATCCGTGGCCAACTTTGGCAGTTACCTTGAGAGCGCCGACGATCCGTCCAATGGACTCATCGAGCGCCGTCACGAATCCCCACACCTTGCGAAGCCCGAGGAAGGGGTGCGTCGCGGCATCGTACAGGTTGACGAAGCGCTTCGGAGTTTGAATGGGCCCATGGACGAGCTGGAAGGCAAGATACAAGAAGAGAGGCGACGCGAGATCGTGCGACGCGATCAGATTGCGCGCCTCTGCCTCGTACATATCCTGAGAGAAGACGCCATCGAGCGCCGTAGCGGGCGCTCTGTCCCGCCACAGGTCACGATCGAAGCGCACGCTCAGGTTGGCGTAGCATGAGAGCTCGTCGCAGCTCTCAAGCGGCAGCGCGTTGCCCCAGCACTCCCATTGCGTGCCCGGCAAGTCGGCCGAGTCGCCCTGCGGGTCTTCCATGCCTGAGGAGTTGCACCCTTGCATCCGGTGGTTCCAGTGGTCTTGCATGCCGTCGAGGAAGCCGAAGGAAGTTTCGAAGCCGCGCCCTACCGGTATGGACGCGTTGCTGTAGGCCCCGAGGTGCCACTTGCCCACGTGGTGTACGCGGTACTGCGCCTCACGCAGCTTGGCAGGCAGCAGCGTCATGTTGGTCGGTGGACCCGTGTACGTGCTCCAGAACGGACCCATCCGCTCCTGCACGTGGATCGGGTAACGGCCCGTCATGAGAGAGGCGCGCGAGGGGCTGCAAAACTGGTACACGTAATGGCGCTCGAGTCGAACTCCGTCGGCTACAAGGGCGTTCAGCTGGGGCGTGTGCACTGCGGCGTTGTTCCAGCCTACGTTGGCGTAGCCGAGGTCGTCGGCCAGCATGATGATGATGTGCGGCTTTGACGCGCGAGTCTCGACGTTGCTAATACTGGAGCCTAACACCACATGCGAGCGATGGGATCGTTTTCGCGCCCGAGCGGCCGCTAGTCCGGAGCCAGGGGTATCCGTCATCCCGAGCACGAGCTCGATGGTCGAGAACGTGCACGCGAGGCAGAAGGCGAAGGCGGTGATCCACTTGTAGAAGCCCTTGACGCGCGTGGTCTCGGGCAGCTTGGGGCCCGTGGCGAGCAGCCACAGAAAGAGGAGCGTGGGCGGCATGAAGAGGGCATTGGTGAGCAGACCTGCCACGCTGATATCCTCCTGAGAGACCCCGGACATGATGATGATGAAGCCGATGAGAACCGTCGCCGCATACATGGCGTAAAAGAAGGGTGCTTCACAGACGGATAGGTCCATCGGATTGGGCCGCCGCGCCTCAGTGACGCCAGCGCCCGGCAGCGCCGGTGCTTTGGCCCCACCGGCAATGCATGTGGTGTCCGGCCCGAGAGCATCAACGAGCGCCCACGAGTTTGCGAGAGCGACGACGATCGCCGCGCAGACGGAGCCCCCGACGATACCGAGCGTGCACAGCACCCGCCCGGGCAAGTCGCCAAAGAGCTCCATCATCACCTGGTTCATTGCGTTCGCGTCGTCGATCGAGTTGAGGTGACCATGCTGCTTATCGCGTGTGGCGGCGAAGGCGACCATTGTGGCGACCATGATGATTTGGGTCAGGGTCGAGCCGAGAAGCGTGCCAGTACGCTCTGCGGCCTCTGCCCTGCCGCTCATCACCCCGTTTGCAGCCACGGCCGACTGCTGGAAGTAGATCATCCACGGCACGATGACCGCGCCAATGTTGGCGGCCGCCATCTGGGCAAACTCGGGGGCAAGCTCGGGTGGCACGTCAAAGCTAAACAAACCCGGCCAAAACTTGTCCATGCGCGGCCTTGACAAGAAGGCTGCGACCACGAAGCTGAGCTCGAACGAGCCGAAGATGACAGCAACCTTTTCCACGACGCGGTACGGGCAGAAGAAGATGAGAATGATCATGAAGAGCGAGGCGACGCACACGCTGATGGTGGGGTCCAATCCGCAGATTTCGGCCACCCCGACGATGCCAGCAAGCTCCGTCATTGTCGCCAGGATGCAAGTGATACTCAAAATCAAGAAGCAGAACCAGCTCATTGCGGGGCCGTAGACTTCGCGGATGCAGGCGCCGTGGCCTTTCTGCGTGTGGGCCCCCAAGCGCACAGTCAGCTCTTGAGTCAAGAAGAGCACGGGGATAAGGAGGAGCTGCAGCCCCATTTGGAACGAGAACTTGAACCGTGCGCCCGAGTTGGCCGCCTCCATTAGAGATGCGAATTCTGTGTCCGCAAGGCTCACAAGCAGGCCGGGGCCGATGATCGCAAGGTCGCAGGCGAACCAAGGCTCGTCCTTGGGCTCGTCTCTTTGGTCCTTCTTATGTTCGTTCTTGTTCGGCAGCAGTGACGTCTCCTCGGTCTTTGACTTCGAGGTGGCTTCGCCCGAATGCAGGCTGCTGCTCGAGGCGCTAGCGCCCATAATCGTCGCCAATAAGCTGGTCGTGCGCGGTTGAGTGGTGCGCGTCTAGCTGGCGAAGTGCCAGAGAGGAAGAGAGGGCACGACCTCGAATGTTGCACTCGAATGTGTCCAAAATTGGGATCTTTTTTTGCCTCTTTGCATGCACGGGAACGCAAAACTTTTCGTAGTGTGACTCCTGCCGATCCATTTGTTTCCAATTAAGGTTGGTTTCTCAGCATTTTGCGTTTTCACAGCGAACTCGAGCGAACACCTGGGAAATTCCCGGAATGCGTGGAATGTTCATGCTCTGGTCTCCAGACGATCGCGACCAGCTCGCTGTCTGAGGTCCCGACACATTGCACGCGTTCGTGTAGTTGCTGCGCTGATGTCGTGGCTTTTTGTGCTCCTTTCGCCGGCACTTGCTTCGGCAGTCTCTCTGTCCTCGGCGGTGCGGACCGCGGCACCTCCCTCTGTCCGTACCTACAAGCCATACGACGAGGCCAACATGCAGCGAAACAAGCTGGGTACATCTGATCTGCTCGTCTCCCCGTGCTGCCTTGGTACGATGACATGGGGGAACCAAAACACGGACGCTGAGGCAGCCTCGCAGCTCAATGCGGCGTGGGAGCTCGGGGTCAACTTCCTGGACACCGCAGAGTGCTACCCCGTGCCGGTGAGTGAGGCGAAGCAAGGGAACACGGACCGCGCCATCGCCAAGTGGTTGCGCTCAGGCGCCTGGGCACGCGAGGACGTCGTGCTTGCCACCAAGGTGTGCGGTTTCAACGAGCGCTTCACGTGCTGCGTGGTGAGACGACACGCGTGACTCGAGAGCAGATCTTTGCCTCCATCGACGCGTCGCTGGCACGTCTGGGCATCGATCACCTCGATCTGCTTCAGATCCACTGGCCGGACCGGTACGTCCCCTTGTTCGGCTCCACGCGGTACGACGTGACCAAGGAGCGCGCCTTCGTGCCCTTCGCCGAGCAAGCGCGCGCGATGGGGGATCTGATCAAGGCTGGCAAGATCCGAGCGTGGGGCCTGTCCAATGAGACCCCCCACGGCGTGAGCGCCTTCGTCGCGGCGTGCGCGGCCGAGGACGTGCCGCTGCCCGCCTCCGTCCAGAACTCATACTCGCTCCTGCAGCGCTCTGACGAAACTGGGCTCGTCGAGACATTGCGTGCTCACAACATCGGCTACCTGCCGTACTCCCCGCTATCCGCCGGCGTCCTCAGTGGCAAGTACCGCGGCTTGCAATCGGCGCCCACCGGATCTCGACTCGCTCTCTTCGATGGGTACATGGAGCGCTACCTGGGCACGAAAGGGCCGAATGCGGTCGAGGCCTATTGCGATCTCGCCGAGGCGCACGGTCTCTCGCCCGCAGCGCTCGCCATAGCCTTCTGCGAGTCGCGAGCGTTCGTGACGAGTACCATCATCGGCGCGACGACCAACGCGCAGCTCGAGGAGAACCTCGCTGGATTTGGGATCGGCTGGACGGAGGAGCTCGAGGCGGGCGTGCAGACGATCAGCGAGAGCTATCCCGACCCATGGAGGATGCTGGTTCGAGACGGTGGCTGAGGTGATGTGACTGAGCTCCGAACTGAGGGGTGTGAGGATGCAACTGTCGGCGTGTTGCAATGGCATATCCAAACCCCACAGCAGCAGCGACCGTGGTTACGGGTGTTCAAATTATATACAGGCGTTCAGACCGAACACGCCAACACGCGTTTCTGGCAGTGCCTTGAGCAGTGCACATCACGGACCGGGGACCGAATGGTATCATTAAGGTTCGTCGGTTCCGGGGGTGCATATATGCAGAAACCTGTGTATACGCACCCGACGCTGCGTGAGGACGCGACTCAGGACGTCATGTATTTATTCTCGATTTTTGTCTCTCCGCGAAAAGGAAGTCCTAGGCGCGGGCTAACACGTGCCAAAGGGCAACGCGGACGAAAAGGGAAGGGCCGAAGGCCAGGTCCTGCAGGCCTGCCCGTTTGCTGCGCTCTGCGCTCGCATTCACGTTAACAGCCGAAGTTCTCCCAGCAAACGGGAAAGGTGTGTCGTGTGTGTGCGACGCGACAAAGATGGAGCTGAATTCCGCCGTCTCGTCCTACGTGGCCCGCGAACAAGCGGCAGAAATGGCTGCTTCTCTAGCCAAAAAGACAGCATTGGTCGAACGCCTCCAGAAAGAAGACCTGTCGCAGCGCGTTCGCAAGCGCGTCCATGCAGCGTTGAGTGCCTTAAAGAAGCAGATTGAACTAATGGAGTCGGCGGCAGCTGCAGCAACAGCGCGGGTCAAGGATGCCCGAGCCCTCAAGAAGCAGAAGCTGAAGCAGCGCAAGATGAGTATGACGGGCAGTGTCGGCACTGCTGCCGCCGCTGCCGCCGCCGCCGCTGCTTCTGCTGCTCCGGCTGCTTCTCCTGCGGCGTCTGCCAGCGCGACTGCTCCTGCGGGCGGCGGCGGCGGCAGCGGCGGTTTGAATCGCAGCGAGCGTAAGCGGCGGCTGATCGCGCTCAACGAGGACCTTGCGTGGTGTGCGAAGCGCAAGAAGCTCAAGCGCGCGCGCGAGCTCTTCGACAGTGCGCGAGAGCAGGGCTTGACTCCGGATGCGCACAGCTGGACGAACCTCGTCAACTGCCTCGCGCGCTGCGGCCGCCCGGACGAGGCCGCGCACGCCGTGCGGCAGATGCGAGAGAGCGGCGTCTCCCCAAATGTGGTCACGTACACCACCCTGGTGAAGGCCCTCTGCGATGCTGGCGACGTGGACAGTGGCGCCCTCGTGGTGCGAGAGGCCGAAGAGAGCGGCGCGGCAAATGCACGCACCTACAATGCGCTGCTGCGCGGCTGCGTGCGCGTGGGGGCGGTGGGCCTGGGCCAGCAGACGATCCAGCGCTGGTGGTCGAGGGCGGGCGGCGACCCACCCGACAGCGCAGCCATCGAGGCCGGCGGCCACCTGCTCGGCCAAGCGCTGCGACCGAAGGCCATTGCGTCCCTAGTCTCTCAGGCAGACGAAGCGAGCGTGCCGATCACCCCCGCCGCGCGCGCGTCGACGCACCTGGCGGCCGCGCGCGCGTTTGCCCTCCTCGGCAAGCCGCGCTCAGCCATGGCGCAGCTCGGGCTTCTGCATGACGCGCTTGCGACGCCGGACCCACCCGTCATTCAACGCGAGGGCTCCTCGCACATTGAGGCCTCCTCGATAGAGCTGTTCGCGCGGCACCGACGCGCGGAGCTCGCGCTGGACGCGGCGACCGTGGCCGCCTTTGTGGAGCGTGGGAAGGCGGCCGACGTGCTGGGCGCTCTCACGCAGCGTGTGATCTCATTTGTGGATACGCCGCGGGCGGCGCATGCTCGTTTTGAAGGGCATGGAGACGGCAATGACGACGACGACGGCTACGGTGATGGTGGTGGTGGTGGCGGCGGCGGCAGCGCGCGCGGTTCGCATGGCAGCGCCGACGGCGACGGCGCCGATGCCATCGGCTGTCGATTGGCCCACAATCTGTGGGATTCCTTCGGACTCAGAGCCTGCTCGCGCCATGCTGGGCTTGCGAGGCCTCGACTCGAGGCGTTACTGGCGCGTCGCCTTGACTGTAACGGCCATCTGCACCGGCTGTCGTCGCCGTCGCAGCGCCTGGTACTCGAGATCTGCGCCGGCGCCGGCGAGTGGATCTGCGTGCAAGCAAAAGAGTCGCCCTCGACGCAATTCGTTGCCGTCGAGCTCCGAGTCGATCGCGGCTTCCACATCTTTGCACGCACGCTCTTCGAAGGCACGCCCAACGTGTCGGTGGTCGTCGGAGATGCGCGCGAGATCGTCACGTGCCGTCTCGCGGCCTCGAGTGTGCACGCGGTGTGTATCAACCATCCTGAGCCGCCGGAGTGGGCGGGTGGCACCGACGATAGCGACGGCTCGAATCTGTTGGATGAAAAGTTCCTTCGGGCGTGCTGCGCCCTCCTCGTCCCCGGCGGCACCCTGGCCATTGTCACCGACAACAAGCGATATGGTCGGTCGCTGGCAGAGGCCGTGGGAGCCATTGAAGGCTTGCGAGACGTGAGCGACGCAACCGCACCGCCTACTGTCAAGGTCGGGCTCCCAGCAGCTAACTGCGGCTACGCCGTCTCTGAGGCTTCGAGTTTCTTTGATCGGCTCTGGGCGAATGGCAAGAAGAAGACCAGGTACTACTTGGCCGCTGCTAAGCTGCCCGAGGGGGGGGCGAGCGTCGGAGGGTCACCAGCGGGCGCCGCGGACGGATCGGTCGCCACCGCCGCCACCGCCGCCACCGCCGCCACCGCCGCCACCGCCGCCACCGCCGCCGCACCATCACCACCACCCAAAGGGAAGCGCAACGCTGCGGCGAAGCGCAAGCGCGCCGTGGTCGACGTCGGGCCGAAAGCCGACGTCGGGCCGGAAGCCGACGTCGGGTGGAATGGAAGCGGACTAGCTCTACCTCGAGCACGCATCCACTCGGTCGAGGTCGGGCCGGAAGCCGGGGCCTGGGAGGAGGAGGAGGAGACGGAGCCCGCCGCGGCGCCCCTTGCCAAGAAGAAGAAGAAGGCAAAATACGGTATTCCGTGACACGTTTTGAATTTGCGGTGGATTGCGTTTCATTGTGTTGGTGTGAACGTGTTTAAACGATATTCTCACGAGCGGAACGTGAACGTGAATGGAGACTGGGAACATGCAAGCCCGCGTGTTGGTGCTGCTTCGACGATCCGTCCACGCTGCTGCGCGACGGCAGCGAAGTGTCGACATTCGCTCACTGATCGTGCATGAGGACAACCACGTGCTCATAGCCAATAAGCCTTCTGGAATGCTCTCTCAGCAAGATAGAACATGTGACAGCGACTTGCGCTCGCTCGTATTGTCCTATTTGCCAACTGCGTATGCCTCGCTCGTCCATCGACTAGACAGGCCAGCGAGTGGATGTGTGATAGTGGCAAAGACCAGGAAGGCGGCTACACGCTTAGGCGCGGCTTTCCGTGCACGTCAAGTGCGCAAGCTGTACCTGGCGATCGTGCAAGGGCAACCTCACGAAAGCGCTGCCTGGCTCATCGATGCCATGCGTGCGCCACCTGATGCCCAGAGACGCTCCGGCGCTGCCATTGTCGACAAGTACAAGGTGATCCCTTGCAAACGTCGACCTGATCTGCTAGCGGCCGCCACGGCCGACGACGAACCTCCAGTGAGCGCGCTCGACGCTCAAGAACGTGCGCATCGTCTTCACGGAGACAGGGGCAGCCAGATCGCCATGCTGCGATACGACGTGCTGCACTACGATGGGATGCACTCGCTCTTGGCCGTCGAGCTTCACACAGGGCGTCGCCACCAGGTGCGCGCGCAGCTCGCAGCGCATGGTCATAACATCGTGGGTGACCGTCGCTACGGGCCTAAGCTCGGGGCAAGCTCCACTCGCACGGAGCTTCTTGCGCTACACGCCACCATGATCCGCGTGCAGCATCCTGTGCAAGATCGTGGCGAGCTCTACGTGACAGCCCCCATCCCATCGGCTTGGCGCCAGCTGTGCTCTGAGCGGCTGTTCGGCAAGCTGCTCAGATTATGGAAGGAAGCTTTTGAGCCGGAACAGTCGCGCATCTACAAGTAGTACGCTTCCAACTCCAGGAATTGATTCTCTAATCAGATTCAATCATGGACTGTGTCAGATGATATGAATCCATTTCGGAGGGATCCGACTCCCTGAGTTTTTGTTCCTGGGCATGTGGTTTGGCATGCTCACGAGAGCGTTGCGCGGCGACTGCATGCAAGACGAGTCGAGTGGGACGCTACAAACTACAAGAAAATCCGTTACACGACTCTCCTTTTTGCCTCGGCCCCGACGAGAAGAACCCGCGTGTGCGCTGTGCGCGCCGCCGCGCGACGACGACTCCCGCGGACACCGCTCACGCTGCCTGACTTCGACCTCGCGCGCTACCTCTCAATCTCTCCTCCCGGTCCGTATACTCGCTCGAGGCCTGCGAACCCGAACGCACGCTCCAAGAACACAATATAGAACACTGCAAGTACTCCTCTTCCACCGCACTCACACTCGCTCATGTCATCTCCAGAGCCCCGCGAGAATGCGATCGCCAGGAGTACAATCTTACAGCAATCCATGGCGCACGGCAAAATCATCCGAGGGTATACCAACTGGAAACCGGCTCTGGGCTTTGGTATAACAGTTCCCGCCAAGCTCGAGCCCGATCTCGAGGCAATGCCAGCCGCTCCAGCACCCAAGACCTCCTTTCCCGACCTGTGCATAAGCGCCATTATCGCAGGCGGCGACCGAGAGCGCGCGAATGCGCTCTCGAGTCTCGCAGACGGCGTCAGAGCCCTCACGGACCCCACCGTGCTGCTCACGCGACTCCGTACTCTAGGCGCACTCGAGAGCCTCTGTATTCTGGCCGCGACAGCTACGGACGCACAGAACCAGTCGAATGCAACGAGTCTGCTCATGAGCGCTTGCAGTGATCGACTCAACACGGCGCCCGAGGAAGCGGCCCAGGTGCGGCTCTTCATACGGCAGCACGCCAAGCAGCATGGGCATCCTGAGTTGCTCGAGCTGCTGACCTCGAGAGTGAAACCCTTTGCTGCTCGCGCGCCCATCTCGGCGCCCAACCATTCACCCATGTACTTCCATCGCGCGCCCCCGTCGGCGGAAGGCGTCACTGGCGGGTCGAGCAACCGGCCGGCAACGTCGCCTCTGCCGCAGCCAGGGTCACATCCGAAGGGGTCACAGGCGCCTCGCTTGTCCGCTGCTGGGCCCGAGCTGCCAACGGCCGTGGCACCTCGAGCGGCGCCGTGTCGAGCGGCGCCGGTTACTACTAAGGTTTCTACTACCGGTCTACCGGTCACAGGGAGCATGCTTGCCGCGGCGGCTCTCCGTGTCCACAACGAGCAAGCCGGTACTAGGTCCGCGTCCAATGACGCCTTGCATGCACACATGGTGGCGTTCCCCCACAGCCTCTCCGAGGCTGAGTGGCTCGCCATCTTCGCAACGGCAGCCACAGAGCTGGGCATCAGCGGGCTGGCCTTCCCGAGGCTGCTTGGGCTCTACCGCGCGGCGAGTCGAAAGGGCACGAGGGCGGTGGATGTGCGCAGGGTCCTGCAACTCCACGGCACGCTCCGGTTTCTGGACTCCTGCCTTGCGGCGCGAGCGAGCACGGCTTCTGCGCCTCCCGCTCCCGAGCAGATTACCCCCCGAGATTACTCCGAGATTACATCTCCCGCTCCCGAGCAGATCACTCCCCGAGCAATTGACTTTGGATCGCCGTCGTCGCCATCCGCTGAGCGCTGGCCGACTGAATGGTCGCCGAGGCCGCCGCCACCGTCCTTGCCTGGCCCATCAGTTCTAGCTGTGCGACCCGCCTCTTCACCTCGAGCACAGCAGATGGCGGGGTACATTATAATGTATCCTGCCTCTCACCACCTCCTCGCACACAACCACAAGGCTGCGGCGAACGCTGACCTTCAGAACCAGCGCGAGCGACGACAGAGCCGACAGTCGGGCTCGCCGCCGCTGGTCGTGCAGACGTCGAGCTCACTCGTTTGCTGGGAGTACCTGCGGCGAGCATCGCCGGCTGGGGCGGTACGCCCCGCCCGGACGTTTGTGGAGATCGACCCTCTGAAGCGCGCATGACCATGAAGCATGCGACTTGAGACTCCTTAGGTAGGCTTTCGAGCAGGGCTCCAAGCAGGGCCCCCGCCTTTTATTCCTTTACCTTTTCGAGACGGCCGCGGACCACAAATGGGACCTCACACCTTGTCGCTTGAGCCACAAAAGTGATCACCGAAAAAGAGACAGCGTAGTCACAGCCGACGGTTATCCCACACCATGGACGATGCAGAATCCTCTAGCTCGATCGCCACTCGTTCGGCCTCTTACCATAATTGGAACTGAGGCCGTGTACTCATCAGCATCCTCCCCCATGTCGACGCCCTTGGGCACACTCGGCAGCAAGCGGGCTCTAGAATTCGGAAGCCTCTCGAGCGCGGAGCCCGAGCGTAAGGTGTCGCGCCTCGATGACGACGACTTGCTGAGAGTGCTGCAAGAAATGAATGAGTCGCTTGGGCGCTGTGCCGGTCTGAAGCTCACCAAGGCACATTCTGAGCTACTGTCTGCGATCTCTACGAAGGCGTATTGTCTACAAGCTGCATTCGAAACGGAGAAAACGCGCTTCGACAACCGACCCGCCGTCCAGACGATGTTTCTCAAGACTGCAGACGTCTCAGACGATGGCATGCCAGTCTACGGCGAGGTGATCGTCCTGCCTGAGATGGTCGAGCAGATCGTGAGCTTCTTGACGCTGGAGCAGATGGGTCGCGTCGCATGCGTCAGTCGCGGGTGGATGGCGGCTGTTAGACAAGAAGCGCAATCTCGCGTCCTCGCGCTTCAGCTCAAGCCGCCGCCTGAGCAGCGCGTGACGACCTGGTGGCTCAGGACGGTGGAGAACCAGGATGCGCGGGCGCCTGCCTTAATCGCAATGAAGAGCTTTGGCATGCTGATACGCTTTGACAATTGCGTGCTGCGTAAGCACCTCGATCTTCTCGTTCCTCATTTGGCCGCCTTTTTGGATGATGTAGTATGGCTAATCCTACTGTCAATGGAGCCGCTATCAGAATGGTGCGAACAACACCTGGATCTGATCGTGGACGCCCTTTCGAGATCAAAGTCGGCATTTTGTCATATCTCATCTTCGGCCCTTGACATTTTTACGAAGTATCTGCCCAAAGCCACCATGGAATCGCACATAAGCGCTTTGCTTCCAGTGCTTGATGGAGACAGTGATAAGCAAGTGAGTGCGTTGAAGGCGCTGGTTGGCGTGTCGTCGTCTTCGCTTGCGCATGCACCTGACCTCCTCGCTAAAGTTCAAGTGCTCACTCACTCTGGCGTTCTGGAGGTGAAGCGACTGGCACGAGATGTTCTGCACAACTTGGACAAGGACAAGGACTGTACAAGGACGTAGTACGAGCTGAGAAGAAAGGTCTGATACAAACGTAGCGCGCATCTTGATGTTCTTGACGCAACGAGAGAGTTTTATCTGAAGAAGCTACCCGACAGTGCTGAAGGGACCCCTCTCGTTCTTGATACGATGATACCACCACACATCGACACGGCTTTGGTTGCGCGACTCGCCGTAGTGCGTAGAGAGATACCGCGCGACGGGGAGCGGGCCCGGGCCGCCGCGCGGAGCGGCGCCGGGGGGCGACGCGGGGGCGCCCCGCGCGGCGGTGACGCGCGGACAGAAGATCTAGCGGGACGAGCGCGGACGAGTTTGGCGTCGAGAGGGGTGCGTGCCCTTATGCGTAAATCCCAGTATGTTTCTTAATACTGCCTGTCAGATCAGATGAGGATATACGCACATACATAGTACCTCATAACTGCTTGTACATGAACGCAGCATGCTGGACGTGGTGCTATGCGATGCACATCGCTCATGCGTCATGGGGCGCCACATTGACCTTTGTTCTCGTCCGTCCCCTCTCACCAGAGCTTCTTGATCTCGAGGAGGGCGTGCGCGTCCTGCATCTGCGCGCTGTTGAGGCTGGCCAGATTGACCTCGCAATTGATGGCGACGCGCGAATTGGGCGCGAGCGAGACCACGTCGCGCAACGACGAGCCAGCGATGAGGCCGCTCGCGTCGATCACTTGCCGGCTCGACGAGACGCTCCGCGGGCCGCGGCGCAGCACGGTCTGACCGTTGATGGAGACCCCTACTGGGGGTGCGCCAGGCACGAAGACGGCGCACGCGACCACGTACATGCCGCTCTGCAGCACCTCGATGTGGGCGCGGTCGGCGACCCAGCCGAAGACGTCGGGCGCTGTGTTGAGGCGCTCCTGGTTCCACGGGAGCAGCGGCGGCTGCGCGCGCCCGCTGGCGGCGCGCAGCTTGCCACGTGTCCAAGTCCAACGGCCATGTGGCGTGCCGAAGCCTGGGTACATTGAGGGCAGCCGTTGGATATGATGGCTCAGCGCCTCGTGGAGCGACTGGAGTTGCTCGAGCGAAGGCACACGCAGCGCGCGCAGCTCGTCGCGCAGCTGCAGCTGGATCGCATCGCGCAGCACCAGATCCTTGCCCAAAAAGTCCGTCCGGAACTGGTCCTTCCAGCGCGCGCTCATGCCCTCTTCCACATAGACCTCAAGCCGCCGCCGGCCGAGCTCAAGCGCCTCGAGACGGACCTCGAGGGGCTGCAGGAGGAGCTCGCGCACCTGCAGGCATGGCAATTTCAGATGTCATCATAAGGTCATCAGAGGTCATCAGCGGTCATCATCAGTCATCATCAGGTCCACAGATGTCATCATCAGGAGCTCGCGCACCTGCTGGAGCATGACGTTGAGCCCGCCGCCGCCCAGCCCGCCGCCGCCCAGGGCGAGCTGCGTGCCGGATTGCGCTGCTTGGGAGGCCGTGCGCACGACGGTCGCGTTCAGATCGCTCGCTGATTGCTGCACCTGGTGGGAAGTCTGCGCGAGCACCTGCTGCTGCGCATGCAGCTGCTTGCCCTGGATGGCGAGCTGCTGCTGCTGCGTCGCTAGCCATCCTTCATCGCCGGAGAGGGCCGCGCGCAGCGCCGCCTCGGCCGCGGCCGCGGCCGCGTTCTGGACGGCGTCGCGCGTCGGCCGCTCGCGTAACCGTTCTGTCAGCTCTCGTCCGACCCATTCGTGCGTCTCCTCACGCACCTGCATGCACCGCACTCAGACGCACTCAGACGCACTCGGGCGCACTCGGTCGCACTCGGTTTCACACTCGGTTTCACACTCCGACCCACTCGTGACCCTCGCTCGCGAACCCTCACCGCGAAGCGAAGGAGCTCAAGGTGGCCAATCAAGGGCAATCAAGGGCAATCAAGGGCAATCAAGGGCAATCAAGGGAGATTAACGAAGATCAAGGGAGATCGCACCCTCTCCGCGGAGCGAAGAGCCGCCTGAGCCTGAAGCGCGGCGGTGGACGACTCCTGGGCGAGCTGCTCGGCCTGGACGCCATGGGCCTCGATGCGCTGGAGCAGCGTCTTCTGCATCTCCTTGTGCTGACGCAGCTGCTGGTAGATCGCGTCGAAGAGTTGCTGGCTGTCCTCGATCGTCGCCTTGGTCTGCAGCTCCTTGATCAGGTCGCCGGAGAGAGCCTTGACGTGGAGCGCGACCTGGGGCGGCGGCGCGCGGAGAGAGCGCACGGGGATGAGCGCCAGGGCAAGGGGAGAGGGCGGATGAGCGCCGCACGGAGCAAAAGCGGGCGCCAGAGGGCGCCAGAGGGCGCCAGAGTGCGCCAGAGTGCGCCAGCGGGGTGAGGGAGAGGGCTAGGCGGGGTGGCTAGGCGGCGCGGCTAGGCGGGGCACCTGCTGGGTGGCGGAGAGCATCGAGGTTCGCTGGGCGCCCTCGAGCGAAGCAGCTTGCCGGCGGAGCTCCTCAGCGGCTCCGTCGAGTCGCCGCTCCGCCGCCGACAAGTCCACCTCGAGCCGCTCGAGACGGCGCGACCACCCCTCGAGCTCGGCGAGGGCGGACGAGATGCGATCCGAGTCGTCACGCATCGTCTCGGCCGCTGCAACGGCGCGCGCGAGGCCGAGCTGCACGGTGTCGGAGAGCTGTGCCTGTGCCTGCTCAAGCTGGGCCTGCACGGTGGCGAGCTGCGCCATGTGCGCACGCGTCTTCTCGGCCTCCGCCGCCTCGGCCGTCACCGCGCGCTGAAGAGTCGAGTGCGCCTGCTGCAGCTCCTCGATCATCTCCTGATGCTGTGGCAGTGCCTCCTCGACGGCGCTGGTGCGCGCCTCATTTCGCCGTTGACGCTCGGCGTGCTCGCCGAGCGTCTCTCGTAGGCGCGCGTGCGCCGCGTGGTTGGACTCCTGCGCTGCCGCCAGCGCCGCAGCCGCGTCGGCCCTGTTCTGGTCGACGCGGCTCGAGAGGGCTGCATGCGCCTCGCGTTGCTCGCTGATCTCGGCGGTGCGCTCGGAGCGCTCGGTGGCAATTTCGCGCTCGTGCGTGGCGAGCACGAGCTCGTGGGCCGACGAGCGCCCGCGCAGCTCCTCGAGCGCCGGCGGCAGCGTATCCAGCCGCGCCTCGAGCTCGGCGAGCCGCCGTTCGAGCGTTATGTGCTTGGCGGCTGTGCGCCCCTCGCTCGCCTGGACGGCCGCCTGCAACTGCGCCTCGGCGTGTGTCTCGGCAGCCTCGGCGCGCGCGTACGCCTCGGATGCGTGCGCGTATGCTTCTGCTGCGCGCCGCTCCGCCTCGGCGCGCGCCATCTCCGCCGACTCCACCTGCTGCAACGCGCCGCGCTCCAGGCGCGCGAGCGCTCGGGCAAGTGCGTCGAGGCGCGTGGCGTGCATGTTGAGGCCTTGCGTGATCAGCGCGAGCACGGGCTGGAGCGATGGGGCGGAGGCCTCCGCGTGGAGCCCACCGGGGCTGTTTGGCGGCCCTACTGCGAGGTCGTGTAGGGTGATGTTGGCCATGTTGGCCATTCAAGGGGCCGCAATGGGTCGGACGCAGGGTCGTTACTGCCCGCGCCCGAAACAGCGGTTTCACACGCGGTCCATACAACCTCATGATCAGTTTGTGTTGATGGCGCGGAAATGATTCCTCCGAATTCGACGTTTCATGACATGTTCTGCGCCAGGGGCTTTGGCGTCCGCATTCGAGACCACCGATAAACCAGCGGCTGCCGCGTGGCCAATCGGTGCATCGTGGCGCGTGGGTGCGTGGCGCGTCGAACGGCAGTAATGCTGGCAGCCGTGCAACTCGCGCTCTCGCTCTCAATCCTAGCGACATTTGTCGGCCCACTCGGCCCACGCACGGGCGCGTCGACTGGCACTCAGTCGGCTGACCAGCCACCCGTCATGGGCGGTGGCTTGACCACCGATGAGATACGCTCGCTGCTCGCCCATCGCCACGCTCTCGTCATCGCCGGAGAGGACACTGCGACCGCGCTCGCCGTGGCCGAGGGTTTGGTCGACGTGGGAGCGAGCGTCGTGTTCGGTTGTGCGCGGCCAGAGCGCGCCGTTCGCCGGGTGGATCGAATGAACGCCAAAGCGCGTGCCAAGGAGATGCAAGCCACCGCTGCGGTGGGCAGTGGCAGTGAGGACGATGCGCTCACTGGTGCTGCCGCTGCGGCCGACGAGGACGGCAGTGGCCAGTGGCGTGCTGGTTGTGAGGCGCGGCCGCTGGACCTCTCGTCGCCCGCGGGCGTGTACCGTTTTTCCGAGAGCTTCCTTGCAGAGGGCCGCCCGCTGCACGTCATCATCAATTGTGCGGACGATCACCACGCCATCTTCCACGCACCGCCCGACCCCGACGGCACGCCCGGATGGGAGCGCACCGCTGCGACTAATCATTTGGGACCCTTCCTACTCACCCAACTGCTGCTCGACCAGGTGGTAGGCACCATGCGCGCCGACGCGCGACGGAGTGCAGCCCTCGCCAAGCGTCTCGGCGCTCGCAGCAGCAGCAGCGGCGGTGGCGCCAGCAGGGGCGGCGGCGGCGGAGGAGGCAAGCGCACTCCGGCGAAGGCCGACGCCGTCTCGCCCGACGAGCAGCCGCTGCAGGCGCGGCCCTACCCCGCACCGCTCGGACGTTGCGTCACGCTCGGCCTGGACGCGCGTCTCGGCCTGTTCAAGCCAGGCGCCGCGCCGCCGGCGCTGAGAGGCCTGTACATGCGCCCGCTCAACTACTCTGGATGGAGGGCCTACCGGTGCGCTCATGAGGCCAATACGCTGGCGACGCTGCAGCTCGCGCGGATGCTGCCTGCAGTGCGTACGCCGACGGGCGAGCACATCGAGATGAATGTCGTGCGCCCGTCACGGTTTCGCTGGCTGCCGGCGTCGCTGCGCCGCCGGCTGGGGGCTGTGGACGGCGCGGCCCTCACGGCGACCTTTCTGGCATCCACACCAATGCGCGGGCTGCACGGGCTGTACTTCAGTAACTTTGCGACCGAACCCGCATGGCGCAAGACGGCGCGGCGCGGCTCCGTTGGGCCCGCGGCCGCGTACGCCGCGAAGCAGATGTACGCCGCGAGCATGGCGCGCGTCCGTGCGCCGCCCGCCGACTGGCGCAGCGAGGCGACCATGGTCCTGCGCGGTAAGCTGGCTATGCAGAAGCGGACGGCGCGCGCCGAGGTGCGCGGCAAGCAGCAAGCAAGCGCCGAGGGCGAGCGCGCGGCGGGTGCGAGCGGCGAGGGCGAGGCGACAGTAGATGGCGCTAGCGGAAGGAGCCGTCCGCGCGGGAGCGGCGGGCAGCAGCGGCAGCAACCGCTCGAGCTCGATGCCGATGAGCTCTTTGCTGCTGGCGGCCGAGGCCGCGGAGAGGAGGACTAGGCTGAACCGTGGAGCCACACCAGTGTCAGTACAGTACTAAATGTGACACGGAGGCTCTGTGACCTCTGCTGAGTCTGTGGGAAGGGCGAGTGAACTTTTGGGATCCCCCGAACGGCGCATTCACACCGTGGCAAGCCAAGAATGGAGCCTGCGGCGGTGCCGACACTGCAGACGGTCGTCTCTGCTCCTGCTGCCTGAGGCTCCGATGGTGCTCGAGTGCCGCGTCGAGGACAAGATCACGTGCCACGCGTGGAATGCCGATCGCACCATGGTTGCAGTCTGCCCGAACTCGAACGTGGTCAACATATACCGGGTGCCTGCGAGCGCTGATGATCCGTGGGAGCGCGTGGCGACGCTGGCGGAGCACGACGCGCTGGTGACCGACGTCGCGTGGGCGCCCAAGACCAATCGCATTCTCACCACCTCGCAGGACCGTAACGCGTACGTGTGGAACCTCGAGGCCAATGGCGAATGGAAGCCGATGCTCGTAATCCTGCGGATTGCGGCAGCGGCGACGTCGGTGAATTGGTCGGCGGACGAGCAGAAGTTTGCGGTCGGCTCCGGCTCGAAGACGGTACCCATCTGCTACTTCGAGGCCGAGAACAATTTTTGGGTGAGCAAGATGCTCAAGGGGCACCGCTCGACCATCTCGGCCGTCGCGTGGCACCCGTCGACGCCTGTTGTCGCGACGGCGTGCACCGACTTCAAGTGCCGCGTGTACTCGGCGTACCTGAAGAGCGTGGACGGCAAGGCGGTCAGCACGCCCTGGGGTGATAACCCCAAGTTTGGCACGCAGTTCCTCGAGATCGAGTCGCTCGGCTGGGTGCGTGGCGTGGCCTGGTCGCCCGCAGGCGACACATTCGCCTTCAGCTCGCACAACTCGACGGTGAGTTTCGTCGATGTGGTGAGCGGCTCGACGCAGACGGTGCGCATGAGCGAGCTGCCGCTCACGAATATCATCTTCCTACCCGACGGCAGCCTGGTGGGCGCGGGCCACAGCTACGACCCCATCCTCTTCACACGCGTGGCGGAAGGCTGGAAAGTGATGGGCAAGCTCTCTGGCGAGAAGAAGGCCAAAAAGGAGGTGAGCAACTTCGCGTCGGCCAAGAACATGTGGGCGGCATCCACCACCACTGGCCAGGCCGGCGCCGTCGACGTCACCCTCGGCTCGATCCATCAGAATAAGGTGTGCGGCCTCCAGCTCTTTGGATCGAGTTTCGCGGGCCAGCCTGCCGAATTTTCGACCAGCGCGCTCGACGGCAAGATCGCTTTCTGGAGCCGCGTCGAGATTACGGCCACGATGAGTGCGCTCGCCATCAACTGAGCGCGACGCCACGCCTGACGGCAGCGGGACCGGGCGGCCGCGGAGAACGCGGCGCTTTCGCCGGTCTAGTGTGCACCGGGGGTTCGGCGGTTTCATTTTCAGTCTCCACACTACAATCGACGTGCATATTTTAGTTCCGACTATGACCTGCGAAGCAAGCTAGCAAGTCCGAAAGCTCTCCCGGACCCTCGTGAAGTTCCGTAGGGGCCGATCGGACGGTTGAGCTCTGTGGCGGAGCGCACAGCCGCTGAGGAAAGAAGTGTCGAGACAGCCCAAGCAGCCTCTAGCATGGACGACGAGAGCGCCCTGCGACGGCAGCGCCGCAATGAGCAGAACTCGGCCTACGCCAAAGAGCTCGAGGCACAGATTTCGAACAACAAGCGCCGGCGCGACCGCGAAAAGCTCGAGCAGGAGGCTCGCGATCGCCGCGAGGAAGAGCAGGTTGCGCGCGAGCGCACGCAGCCCGTACGGCGCGGCGGCGGGGGTGAACCCATCCGAAATGCCGACGGCAACGTTGTCACACAACTCCACTTGCTCAAGGACGCGAATGGGGACATGGTGCCGCCGACGGGCGGCGAGCTGCTCGAACGCACCAAGTTGCAAGTGCCGCCGCCGCCACGCGGGCGCGACCTCATCGAGCGCACCAAGCCGGGCGCATTTGACCAGCGATTCGGCGTGACCGGCGGCGGCGGCGGCGGTGGCGGCTACGGCGGCGGCGGCGGTGGTGGCGGCTATGGCGGCGTCGCCACGACGGGCGGCGGCGGCGAGCCGACCGTCGGCTACACAGGAGGGGGGGGCCTGTCAGCAATGTACGCGGACGGGATGGACAACGCACGGCGCGAGGCCAATCTTCGCTACCAGCAGGAGTTGCAACAGCAGATCACCGACGGCCAGAACCGCAAGGCACGCGACAAGGCTCGGCGCGCAGAGGAGGACGCGCGCATCGATGCCAAGTACAATGTGTGGAAGCCCGGCGCCGCGCCCGCGCCCGCACCCGCGCCCGCGCCGCCACCGCCGCCGCCGCCGCCGCCGCCGCCACCGCCGCCCGGCGGCACTGGCGGGAAGAGCCTTTATGGCAGGCGCGGCGGAGGCGGCGGCTTCGATGGTCTGCCGGGCGCGACCGGACTATCGGGCGCGACCGGTCTGCCGGGTGCGCCGGGTGCGACCCGCACGGGCGTCGTCACGGGCGCAGCCGCGCCCGCCGTGCCCGGCAACGGCCGGGCCGGCGGCGGGCGCATCACGCAGCCCCTCGAGCAGGCTGCGGGGGTGTATTTTGGAGGCTTCGGTCCCATAAGGGAGGAGGCTGACATTTATGAGAGCGGCTTTGGTGGCGGCGAGGGAGGCGGCGGCGGCGGCGGCGGCGGCGGCGGCGGCGGCGGCGGCGGCGGCGAGGGGCCGGTCGTGAGCGGCTTCACGCGTGAGCAGCAGCTCTCGCGCCTGCTCGACTGGGAGCGGGAACGCGCTCGGGAGCGTGATCGGGAACGTGAGCGCGAGCGCGCGCGCGAGCGGGAGCGCGAGGAGATGCGCGTGCGCGAGCTTGAGCGCTGGGCGCAGCGCGAAAAGGAAGTGGAGCAGCGTGTGCGTGAGGAAGAGGCGCAGCGGCGGCACATGTTCGAGAAGAATCTCGCCGACGAGATCTCGTCCCTTCGGGATGACTTCGCTGCACGGCAGCGCCAACTGCTTCAGCAAGTCGAGCTCACCCTCGCGCGCGTGCGCGTGCAACAGCCGCCGCCGCCGCCGCCCAGAGCCTGGGCGAGCCCCAGCCTGGGCGGCGGGGGCGGCCGGGGCGGTGGCGGCGTCGGCGGCTTGCCGCCAGTGAAGGCCAACAGCTGGACCGGCCCGCCAGGCGTGGCGCGGTTGCCGCTGTCGAGCCTGAGCGGTGCGGGCTACGCCCGAGAGGGCGCCCGTGACCCTCTTGACCTGTACCTCGACGGTGCGCTGCTGCAACTCGAGCCGAGCTTCGCGGGTGTGGGCGGCGAGGCTGCTGCGGGCTTGGGGGCAAGCACTATGGTGCCGGCGGCCGCCTACGCCGAGGCTGCGAGGCTGCGGGACGAGGCGCGCCAACAGGCACTCCTTCAAAACGAAGAGGTGCTCCGACGGCTCGCGTACCTCGAGGAGCAAGTGAGCAACGCCTCCGAGAAGCTCGAGAAGCCGAGCGCCGTCGCGAGCGCGCCCGGCGCCGAGCCGACGGCGTTGCTCGAGTCGCCCGCGCCCGCCGCGGCCGCCGAGGACGACGAGTACTTCGATGCGTTACTCGACGAGTTCCTGAGCCGTGGCGCAGATCTGCGAGGTTCGTGATCCGAGGCTCGACAGGGCGACGGCGCGCAGTTTGGACTCGCGACTGCACGACAGGCACGGGGCAGCGCGGCGCACTATCTGTAACTGTGGGACTGTGCGTGTCGGGGAGATAGGAGATACAGTGTAGTTGCACCATTCCGTCATTCACAGTCAATTGTTATAGGTCGACACCTAGGACACCGGTCCGGCGTACGGCGTACATACATTCACACCGAACTTACAACTTGAACTTCGCGGCGCGAGAGGCGAGACAGAGCGTGTCAATGGAGAAGGTGAACGCCACTTTGGCCGTCCCCATCGGTCCAAGACTGTCGGAGTACCTCGAGTCAAAGGCCCAAGACTGGAAGGTGGAGGATATCCCCGACGACGTGCTCCGCCATCGCCTCGTGCTCTCCGTCGAGGATTTTTGCAGGGCCCACATTGCGGAGACGTTTTCCATAGTAGCGGAGGATGCGCTCATAGATCGGGTGCTCGCGGGAGACGACGTTCGCGAAGATTCGCTCGACGCTGTTCTCAATACGTTCGATGCTCGCGAGGTGGCGCTCGGTGCGCGGCTGACAAAGCTGCGCTCTGAGAGTGAGGCCGCGGCATCGGCAGCGCTGCCGGCTCTCCGCGAGCGCGGCGTGCAGCTCCACAAGACGAACGACGAGCTCAACACGCTCGCCAAGGACATCGGCGCCGCGTCCAGGAGGGCGACGAGCTCGACGGCGGAGCTGCGCGACTTGTACGAGGCGCGCGAGAAGGTGCTCGAGGCGCGGCGCATGGTCGAAGAGCTGCTGAACCTCGAGGAGTGCGTCGCGTTCGTCGAGGTGGCGCTGAAGCGCGGCGACTACGCCGCGGCCGTGGGGCGCGTCGCGCCGCTCGCGCGCGCCATCGAGGAGACCGCCGACGAGCCAGGCGGCCCAAAAAAGGAAGGCGACCCAAAGAAGGAGAACAAGGAAGGCGAGCGCGCGGCCGAGGTGGTCAGGTCGCTGCGCCGGCGCGTGAGCGACGAGCTGGCGCGCATGGCCGCAACGGATGCCGAGCCGGCGGCCGTGTGTGGCCTGGCGAAGCTCATGGGGCCCCTCGGGTGTGCGGATGAAGGCCACGCCGCACTGCTGAGCTACTGCATGCGGAAGCTCGATGCCGCCGCGGTGGAGACAGCGGAGGTCACGCCGCCGGGGCAGGCACAGGCGCAGGCAACGGCCGCCTCCTCCGCGCTGACGAGTGCGCCGGCGGCGCTCGGTCGTGTGCTCCAGCGCTGCGCGGCCTTGCTCGAGGCGTGCGACAGCGCGCTAGACGAGAGCATGGGTGGACGAGACGCACGATTGCTTCTCGCATCGTCGGTGCGCGCCAAGTGCGTCGCGCTCGGCAGCACTCTCGGTGCCCGGTACAACGCGGCGGCGTCGCTCAAGACACTCACCGACGATGCGAGCCGGCGGCTGCAGCAGGCCACGAGCACGGCCGCCGCCGCGGCCGCGAGCGGCACTGCCGTGGTCGAACCGAGTGACCCTGAGGGCGAGCGGGCGGCGCAGGCAGCTGAGCCGTTGGTCGAGGGGCTCGTCGCGATGCTACGCGGCGTGACCCAATGGGATGCGTACATGCGAGGTAAGACGGGCGGCGATGGGAACGGCGCGGGCGAGAGCCTGCGCCACGCGGCCCCCTTTGCCGAGATGGCGCGCGCCGCCATCACACTCAGTCATTTGCTCGCCGCCGTCGCCGCCGCGCGCGCGGTGCGCACATATGTGGCCAAGTCGGCGGCGAGCGAGGCGGAGGGTGCGTCCGGCGACCAGGACGGCGCGGCGGCCGCCGATACGGCGGCGCTGAGCGAGCTGGTCGACTCGACGTTCTACGTGGCCCAGATGTCGCTGCGGCGCGCGTCACACACGTGCGACGCCGCCATTGCATGCGCGGCGGCCCGCAACGCGGCTGGGGTGCTCACGCAGACGCTGCTCGGCTATTTGCAGAGCCGGCTCGGCCACCTGCAGAGCCTCTCGTCGAAGCTCGCGGGCGCCGTCGATGTCATCTCGATGTCATCTCGATGCCATCTCGATGCCATCTCGAGCACCGCGCTCGGCTCGGTGCTTGAGATGACCTCCGGCGCCGTCTCGAGCGCAGCCGACGACGCCGCGGCGCTCGCGGGCTCTCTTGGCGGCGGTCGGCTCGCCGAAGCGGCGCTCGGCACGGCGCTCGTCAGCGTGTCCGCCGCGGGCGCCACCCGACAGCTCACGCTGCTGCGCACCCTCTCCGCGCTCACCACGTGCATCGCGTACACGCCGCGCCTCTGGGCGCAGGCCGCGGACGATTTCAGGCGCTCGCTGCCGCCAGCGGCGCTCGGCGCGGCGCAGGCCCAGCTCAACGAGGCGGCGGCGGTGCAGCAGGCCTTCGAGGCAGCGCGCGATGCGGGACTCGCCCAACTCTCCCGACCCATGCTCGGCCGGCTGCAGAAGCGCATCGACGTGTTTGGCAGCGCGAGCTACGTGCTGCAGAGCGATGCCTCGTTTGCCAAGGCCGAGGCGGATTCATTCGTCACTGGCCTCATCTCCGAGCTCGAGCTCCTACTGCGTCCACTCGCGCCCGCGCTCATCGAGGACGCGCGCGACGCACTGCTGCTGCAGCTCGTCGCGGCCCTCGCTGGGCGGCTCGAGACCTTGGTGCTCGCCAAGCGCTTCGATCAGCTGGGCGCTCTGCAGCTCGACCGCGAGCTGCGAGCGATCACGAAGCGGCTGGGCGAGCTGACGAGCCGCTCCGTGCGCGAGAAGCTCGCGCGGCTCACGCAGATGGCCACGCTGCTCAACCTCGAGACCGAGGCCGAGGCCGCCGAGTTGTGGGCTGAGCACGGATCCGGCTGGCGGGTGACCAAGGCGGAGGCCAAGAGCGTCCTCGCGCTGCGCGTCGACTTCCGCAAGGAGGTGATCAATAGTGGACGCTGGTGAGAGGCGTGCTGCGGCTCGGGATGGTTTTGTTTTGGCGCGGGCGTGGAACCGGAAATACCACGCGAGGCGTAAGTAAGTATCTAAGGCGACGATGGCGATCGCGCGATTCCCCGATTGGCGGTCCCGTGAGAGTGACGGTAGTCTTCTTGGTGCGGAATCCAATCCCCTGCACTCTTTTCGGCGGATCAAGATTGAGAAGTGGATCTTTCATTAACGCCTCACCGCGGGAGGGCTGCAGGCTGGAGATACAATCTCTAGGATTCTCTCTCTATTCGGACAGGAGCCCGCGCACTCTGCAACGTCACACTGCAGCGCATCGTTCCCTTCGTGCTTCCGGCACCAGCTTCCGGCACAAGCCTCGTGCCCGCATCGCTTTGCCAAGCTGCATGAAGACTGCAGCCGAAGCTTACCACCTCTGCGCCGAGAGAGGCGCTTCGCTCTGCAAAGCTCCCTCATGGATCCTGGTGTTGCAGTCAACCGTGAGCCCGCCCACTCTCGAATCCGCGCCTCTCACACGCGCTTGCCATGCATTTCTCTTTCGCTACCCGTTGAGACCGTGCGCGCCTTCGGCCAGCTCTGGGCACCGTGACCCCATATCTCAGCACTCATCCCTGCGTTTTCGTGTCTGGTGATCTCAGTTGGCTGGCTGCTATATCGGCATGGGTGGCCTTCTGTCGGTCACGGTCGCAGGCGGTGCAAACCAACTCGCAATCGACAACCCATCTCTTCGGAGCTTCATCATCGCGATTCTGTTCCCGATCAACCTCGTCATCATCACCGTGACTGGCGGCCTGCTCTTCACGGGCGCCACATTTACCACCCCGGCGGCATGGCTCGAGGGCAAGGCGAATCTCGTGAACGTATTCCGAGTCATCGGACTTGCATGGTGCGGCAACATGATCGGAGGCATCCTCTTCGCGCTCCTCGTGCACTGGTGCGGCCTCCTGGTCGAAACGGGCCCCGGCACTGTCCCAGTCGCAACCGCCGCTGGAAAATTGTTCCTGAGCATCACGAAGAGAAAGATCAGCTTGGGCTGGAGCAAGGTTGTCGCCCGCGGCATCGGCTGCAACTGGCTCGTCTGCATGGCTGTCTACTTAGCATCGATGAGTGACGACTTTATTGGCAAGTTTCTCTCCGTCTACATGTGCATCTCGGCCTTCATCGCTTGCGGCTTCGAGCACTACCCAGCTAACGCCTTCACGTTCCCCTGCGGCGTCATCGTCGCGAAGGAAACTGGCGAATACGACACGTACGGAAACGCCGCGCTGTACGGCACGGACAACGCGATGGAGTTCGACGTCATCTGGAACAATATTGTGCCGTCATCGATCGGTAACTGGCTCCCCGGCACGTTCATCATGGCGCTCGGCCTCTCCACCATCTTTGGCAGCATGTTCAAGAAAGTCGACCGCTTCCTCAATCTCAACCATTGCTCAACCATTTTGCACCCAAAGAAGGCGGACACGGACCTAGAGAGCGACGCGAAGTCGAAGGTGGAGGTGGTCGAGTCGAAGGTGCCGAATGTTATCAGCTACGCGACTCCCACGCAAATCGTCGTGACTCCCATGCGTGGATGACCACTCGTCGCTGTCGATATCCCAGCAACAGTTCGGGACGACAGTGCGACAGCAGACCATCGCGACTGATCTGGATGGCGGATCTGGATGACGGATCGGTATTTCCAGCACAGACTCTCTTCCTCAGCTACCTTCTTCTGGGGCGGAATTGCGTGAAGCAAATCAAGGGTAGCGCATGATGGAGCGCCGAGAAACTCTTCTCCGGCGGTCCGGCGCTCTCCAGGACATGTCCGATCGGTGGAATTTAGATCCATTGGGGACGCGGCGGCTCCGGCAGGAAGGGGTTAGACTATCGGAGCGATACTCGGAGCGAGGTGAATGTGGAGGAGGAGCTGGAGAGGATGCGGGAAATCGGAGGTCAAAGCGTACCATTAGAAGGTACAGGTGACCTCTGATCATGATGGTCGAGAAGACCGGGACCATGACCATGGCTGACACTTGGGTCTAACCCGTAATGCGAGTAATAGGGCGCATGGAAGGAATAAGAGCAACCATGCTGGCGCGACGCCCACGGCCCGGAGCCGCCCTGGGCGAGCCGCGAGTCCCCAAGTGCCAAGAGGCAAGAGCCCGATCGGCCCCGCCGGATGCGGCCGGGACATGGGCCGGGGGACGGGACTCGGGAGGATGCTTGGGACGCGCGCGGGATACATATTGGATATGCGCAATACCCGCATTACAGGAATTCTCAGAAGAGCACGCTTTTTCTTCTTGACACTTGACCCTTAAAAGGCCCTGGACTCCAATGAATTCCGGACTCTCGAGATACGAGAACCCGAGAACGCTGATCGCGCCGTGACCGGGAACCTGACCGAACTGACCCGGAACGCAGTTTCGCAGACTTCACCACAAAGGCACAATAAGAAGTAATTCCTAGGTGGGGACGAATCAGGGTGGGGGAAGGGAAATACAAGGTGAGGGCTTCTGTCTTCTTTTCGAGCGTCAAACAGTACGAAGTGTCCATATATAGCATATTGGTTCCTTCACGCAACATAAGATTTAATCATTGGACATTGCTCCGGCTCAGTTTCACAGCCAATGGTTTCAAGTCAAGTCAAGTCTGTTACAGAAACAACAGACAAGTTCATACGGAAGCCTATCGAATGTGCTCCGGAAGCCAGCAGGGGAGTTGACTTGACTTGACTTGACATGACATGACTGTTTAACAGCCAATGTTTATAACTCGACACCCGAGACACCGGACATGCGTACATACGTGTGAGTGTGTGTGAATGTGAACTTCTAACACTCACGAGGGGGTCGCCCATGGACGCAATCGCACATAATATGTTGTCCTCAGTGTCGGCCTTCGCTTGTGGAGCAGCGCGCGCATCTACGACTCGACGAAGCACGTTGCGTACACCACAAATGAGGCTGCGCGCTTGCTTGCTATTCATCCTGTCCGTGCAGAGCAGTGCAGAGGACTCAACGCAACAGCACTGCCCAGAACCTCTACCTTTTCAGCCTGCTCCTTCTGGCTACTCTCTGCAACATCCCTGGCGCCAACACGCTGCGGCAGTATCGCCCGCTCCCTCTGGTACTGACAGGATGGACAGGAACGATAGGAATGACAGGTCAATGTTCGGGAGTCTCATGAGCTTCGTTCAGGGATCAAGTGGACCGGCACGTCTTCACAATCCTGGTCGCATGTACTTGTCCTTGCTCAAGACAGTGCTCACTGGCGGCATCACAGCCAATCTTCCCGAGCCATGGCGAAATGCGGAGACCGGGCGGAGGCATAATGGTGGCTGCGACGTGGTGAAGGATACCACCTGTACTTTGTCGTGGGATGGATGGGCACGGCTAACGGCCTTGGAGCCCGTGGTTGAACAGATCCTTCACGAGCGTGTGGAAGGTGACTTTGCGGAGGTGGGAGTTCTCAAAGGCGGGATCACCATGTTTTTGCAGGGCATGCTGCTGGTGCACGCGCAAGAGACGGTTCGCAACATTTGGGTGGTGGACTCGTTCGAAGGGATGGGTTCCAAAGAGCAATTAGAGCGCGAGGCCAACGCTCTGAATCACGACGTACGAGCAAGGCCACGAGGCGCAGCCCAGCGTAGTGAAGTTGAGTTGTGGGCAGGCGGACTGAAGCTGACGGACAACGACGGAGCCTCGGTGCGGGATCGTTTCTTAAGGCATGACCTACTAAGGCCAAACGTGAAGATTTTGCAAGGGAGGGTGAGCGACGTGTTGACCAAAAGTTGCCAGCCTATCCGCAAGCTCGCCCTGTTGCGCATCGATGTGGATGTTTATGCTGCAACCTATCACACCCTTGTTCAACTGTACCCGACTCTCTCACGTGGCGGCTTTGTACTCTTTGACGATGTGAAGCTCGCTTACGCGTGCAAGGCTATGGCCGACTTCCGCAAGCAGTTCAACGTCACGGCTCCAATCCGTGCGCTTTCGGGCACTGTGGACCGACAGGTGTATTGGAGGAAAGGGGAAGGGCTAGGTGCCGAGCAGTACCTTCACCAAGGCCTTCGACGCCTTGGAGACAGCACCACGCGGTTTGTGTCGGATGACGCGATTTGCCAGCGGATCTCGCTGGAAAGGCTGGAGGAAAAGAAGAGGCAGAAAAAGTCCAGCCTTGATCGAATATCAAAGGCGCAGGCGGCGCAGGCGGCGCAGGCGGCAGCCAAGGGCCTCGCTGAGGCGCCGAAGCCCCCGAATGTGCCGCACCTACAGCAACAGACATTTGAACAGCGGCAACAGCAACCACCGCAACGGCAAGCCCACCCTGGGGACCCCATGGCGGAGGCGTTGGCGAGGAAGGCAGCGAGGGCGAAGGATAAGGAGAAGTTGGGTGCGTTGCGCATTCGGCGTCCGGAAGGTGGGGGACCAGCGACCGGTCCAGGACCGGTCGTGATCTGAATGCGTCCGCGCGTATGTGGGTTGTGGGCGCCTGAGAGGCGGTGATGGCGGAGAGGCTCAGGCGCGCGGCGATGGCTCTGCACCGGTCTCACGGACTCTGTGTACATAAAACTCGCAGCTCTCAGGAACGAGGAAGCCTGTCGAAATTGTGCTCCGGCTTGACTTGAGTCTTGACTTGACTTGACACTAGTTACAAGAACACGGGGCACGCACACGGGATCCATACGGGATCCACAGACCACACGGACCGGGACGCGGGAGTCACGGGACAAACCCGAAACCGGGACTATCTTCCGGTACCCGGAGGGTATAGACTATAGTCTGGCAAGGCGGACTCGCGGGACCGAGGGGAGGTGCGGAGCCTAGGAGCCGTCCTCTGAGACCGTGGTGTGCCCTGGTGGTGTGGTGAGCGCGGGCGGGGGGGGCGCGCCGAAACTGACTGACTGGCTCTTCGCGGGAAGCACCTCGATAAAAAAGGATAAAGGAGAAGCTAAGGAGTGGTGGCACCCGGACTTGGCCAAGTCCGGGTTACGGGGTTACGCACTTGTGCCGGATTGAGGTCCGAGTTGCGCACTGACCTCGATAAAAAGAGGTGCGCTAGACGACCGAAGTGAAACCACACTGTGGACGTGTTTCTGATCAGAACGGAAGAGGCAAACTTTTCACCCGCGCGGAAAAGAGGGACGCAAATGGTGTCCGGCGGGATTGTGATATCGATCGCCGTGGGCGAAGAGCGGTGCTCGTGGCTGCGCGCGCTTGTATACAACGCCCTGGCCTTTTCTTGGAGCACTACGCAAATTGTGGTACACCTGTGCTCAGGCACTCTGTGCTCAGATGAGGATATCACTTCGTTGAATGGCACAAACTCCAGGGTGTACCTCAACGGAGTTCGCCTGCCAACCGTCCCCGGCACGGGTTTGCATCTGTACGCTCACCTGCTCAATGCGAGGTTTGCAGCAGCAAAGTGGCCACAGCTGCGCGAGAGTGGATACCTGATATTGCAAGCGTCCAACATGCTTTGGCTGCGACCGAACTTCGAAGTTGTCGTGCAAAACATTACGTGCTCTGTTGACAGTAGCGGATGGCATGGGAAGGCAAGTTCTCGAGCATCAGCTTTACAAAATATGGCTTGGAACCTGCGGAAATTAACGCCAGCCGAGCGTACCAGTCTCAACATAACAAAGCGCGACTGGGGAGACCGCATCTCTGCAAAAGTGTACTTCAACCTTACAGGCTCAGTGCCCGTGTGGGCGGGCAATCGATATAGCTATACAACCGGGGCGAACGTCTGGTCGTACCACGAGGGCAGCTTTTATCCTATATCGGTCATATTGCGATTCTTGGATTATGTCGACGCCCACCTCACACTAGACGAGCTAGGTCGTGCTACGTTGATGCCTGAAGAATTCTGGCTGCAGGCATGGGTGGCGAACCGGGAGCCAACATTGCGTGTGCATAAACAACCGAGGCAGCTGGCGGCTCGCTGGAAGGTGACCGTTAAGGAAGGTCGGGTTCCTTTAGGCAAGGTCATGGAATATGCTACAGCTTTAAATGCGTCGAGAGCACGCTCAGGCAATCAACGAATCAATTGCAGCAATGCACTGGCTGAGCGAGAAAATGAGCCAGAATTTCATAATCTGCCGTTCTATGCATGGAAGCGATTCGAGCGGAATTTGTCCGACCTGACCACGGCCGCCGTCCTCAAACTGCGCTCTTGTTTTCGAGTGGGCCCGGATGCTGGGCGAGGATGTTATCCACGTGCATGCGTGGTGGTGACGGGGGGCGGGGCAGACTCGTCAGAAAGACCGCGGACACCCGAAAGTACCGCGGATACCCGAAAGGCCGCGGACACCCGAAAGTGACGGGCAGCAACGAGAGCAGTGTAACGGGCTCGTGAGAGGGCGGGTTGATAGATGATAGACTGGTGAATGCGTGTGTGGGAGAGGGCAGAGGGAAGGCATGTAAATTTGGCCCTTCGCGTTATTGTCTCCTGAGCCGCTGAGGGTACGTTATATAATCCAATTGTGGAGTTCTCTGAATAACTGAAAACAAGGAAAAGTCCTCCGCTGCGTCGTATGGTACCGGTATGTGGATCCAGCTCTGTACTACTGTTCCGTTTGGTTGTCTGTTCTTGTGTCTGTTGTTTTATGTTATACGAGTAGACCGCGGTAGACGTTGACTTTGCACGGGCCAGAACACGTCCATGAAGAGCGACGCAACAATCCGCAATTATAAATTGGAACCTGTGAACGCAGCTATGAAACACAGACAACGGGGGACCGGAGTGAAAAGCCTAAGCTGCAAGGACAGTTGACGAGCCCCGAGCCCACGACAAGCAACGAAGAGAACAAGCAGTTACAGGTTTCCATACCCGTGTCCCGCTGTGTCACCATGCCGTCCCATGTTCCCATGTTCCCATGTCACATGCCGCCATACTCTCACGCCGACATCCCCTCGAAATTCCCACACCGCAATCCAGGGGGTCCCGCCAATGTGTGGGTAGCTTGGTCAGTTACAAATCTCTCTCTAGACTTGTATTAGCCGGGACACGCACACGGTTCACACACAGAAGAATAAGACCGAGGTCGATAGTTCTGTATACCATTCAAAAAGCACCGGGGGGAGTTACAGTCTGTAGGCACTCACACGACACACGGAACATACCGGTACCTGAGTCGGCCGCGGGGAGCGGTCGGCTCCGGGGCTGCGGCTGTTGACGTGTTGAGTCGGCCGCGGTTTCAGTCGTCGTGCGGTCGTGCGTGTGAATGCGTTGGTGGGTTGGGATGGTTGTGAGGTTCGTCTGTGTGATACGTGTGCCCGTGTGCGCCCGTGTGTTAGAAGTCACACAGACACACATTCACATTCACACACATTCACACCATGTCCCGTCCCGCAAACCCCCGGCGGCGCGGGAACGATCCTCACAACCTTGCGAGCACCTCCGACGACGACTCACGAGGGCGACCACCACAGCCCGGACGAGAGCATGGAGCTTCATTCTGTGTCAGCTAGGGTGCATCGACCTAGGAGCATTGGAATAGGCATGCGTGCTATGCACGTGGACGTCCTCGAGATCGTTGAAGACGGTGGTACTGGGCCGATTTGCATCCAGTGTACCACTGAATCGTCATCTGCGCCGTCTGCACCTGCCACCGCTCCGGCATTCTCAATTGATCCACGCGCCTCACCAGCCTCCTCAGCTGGTCCGAGCGCTGAGCCAGCGTCGTCCTCAATTGTTCCTGACGCTGAGCCATCGGCTGCGACGCCAGTCGAGGCAAGCACGTGGGGTAAGGCTCGGCCGCTTGGCATGGCAGCACCTCCTGCTGGAGCAGCCGCGGAGCAGCAGCTGGCCCACCTCCTCGCGGCAAAGCAGCTGCGCGAGGATGTGCTCCGTCGGCAGCCGGCACGGGAAGTACGCTCGGCGAAGGGGGAAAAGCACGGCTCGCTCGTACACAAGGAGTCGGGCGGCCATCTTTGCATGTCCATCGTCGGCCACCCCAATGCAACCGGCGAGTGCGTGGCCGATGTGAATTTCTACGACACCTGGCGGGCCGACGTGTCGCTCAAGGTGACAGGTTTCGGCACGGGCTTGCTGCCGCTGCTCGCTCTCATCCACGAGCCCGACCTGACGGTCGACTATCTGCCTCGACAGCCAGGGCTGCCATACATAGAGCACTTGCAGGTGGTTCATCAGTGGGCTGCGAACGATTGGTTGTACCACTGCTTCGTGAGCCCGTTCGGCCCGCTGCCCGGCGCGGACGACGTGCACAACTTCATCCTTTTCGATAACATGGACGCGCCAGCGGACCCATGCTTGATCGGTTACGCTGTCTCACCCGCCGAGGGCGACGAGATTTATCGAGGGTGGCCGGTGCCCAAAGTCAAGAGCTGGAGGCGCAAGCGCAACTACGTCCTCGGCGCCACGACGATCATCAGACCCTCGGCGCAGCCGGTGCTCACACTCACTATACCGAGCGCCAAGCTGCCCAAGTGCGCCTCGCCGGGGTGCGCCTTCGCCGTGCACTCATGCCTGAGCGCCGGCAGCGGCCGCTTCTGCTGCCACAAATGCGAGCACAGCCCAGGCAAGCACGCGTCGAGATGCGAGATGGTGAAGTTCGATGGAGGTGGCGGCGCGCAAGCGTGGCAGCTGCCCGCGTACGGTACCCTCGAACTCGAGCTCTACGTCAACGTCCAGCTACCCATCCCCACCTTCCTCATACCGCTCGCCCTCGTCCGCTGGATCTTCCCACGCCTCGTGCGCCTCGTCTACCCGGTGCTCTTGCTGCTCAACGAGCGCTTCGTCGCCTTACCTTTTAGCCAGCGCGTGCGCGAGGACAAGGACGGCTTCTACAAACTGGTAGCTGACGCTCTCAAGGCGCCCGATCGGCCTTGCAACGCGCGAGGCCGAGAGGGAGAGGCCAAGTTTGTGCTGTAGAAATGTTATGTCTATGTCGTCACCGCGACCGTACCTAACGCGCGGCAGCGACACCTTCATCGGGGCGCGACGCGCGTATGAGCCCGGCCCACCTCTAATTCTCGCCTCTGTTGTTCCCGCGTCTGAAAGCACGGCAACCGGTCGCGGGCGACGCGCGACCCGCGCCGGGGCCGACTAGTCGACTACGATATAAGTTATAACGACGCCTTCTCGCGACCGGTCGCGCGGGCACACCGGGGCGCGGGGGCGGGGCCGCGGCGACCGCGCCTGTTTCGCACGTCGTAAACAATCCCATGAAGCATGATGGGTATACGGTGCCTCCGAAAATTGCGAAAATATCAAAATACGGTACTGCAAGAACCAAGAACGCAAGAAGGACGACCACAGCCACACCTCCGCGCGCACCCGGACGCCGCCCCTCGCCGCCCGTCATGTGCGCGTCAAGCGGCAGTCTGTGGCCTTCGATTGAATCGATTCTTCGATAGGTCTTCGGAGAGTTTCGTTCTTTCGTATGAAGCCAGCCCTGGACCCCTCTTTAACTCCCGGGGGGTCGGGCGGCACGAGGCCACAGTTCCAACACACTCCCATTGGCGGTGTAGGGGCGTTGGGGGAGGGTGGAGATGCATCCCATAATTCCCACAGTTTCCGGATATGGGAAACCTCCTCTCGTCGATCAAGTTAGAAGTTTGAGAAATTGCGGCGAGGCCCGCACGCCCTCACAGTGGGGCCTCACTTTCGGGACTCTCGGGCAAATGGTGCGTTCATCCCCGAGCAAAGGTCTTCTCGTGCCCGGATGGCGCGGGAAGACACCCACCCCGAGCTCCAACGACCCTGCAGATCTGGCAAGCATTCTAACGAAACTGTCGAATGGCTCGCTGCTGTCACAAGCGGAGGCAAACAATGAGTCCAGGACGAACAGGGCCGACATCACGCTTCGGGAGATCGCCGCTGACGGGCAAGATGATTACAACGTAGAAGAGTCTCGGTTGCGCCGCTTTCTCGCCGTCCGCAAGAGTGCGGTGAAAGCCGAGGAGGCGCAGACGGCTGCATGGAAAAACTCACCTGAGGGCACGGCAGCTCTGCAACGCTCTTCCAGATCCCCCTCAACGCCTCCAAGTCGGAGCAGCACCAGCTCGCGAAAAAGCACGCCCTCGCCGAGCAAACGCAGCTCATCAGGCGCGCGCAAGGCCGGCGACTCCACACGTTTGTTCGGGACTAGTATCAGCCGCTCGCTCGATGCGGACCTCGCGAAGGTGGAGTCCAACATTTGATCTTTCGATGTTGTGTGCTGCAGCCTATCACACCCTTTGGTGACCTTGGTCCATGGTCGTGGATGCGGATTTGATGGTGCAATATAAAATAAATGGTCGTGGATCGGATGATTGGAGAACGGGTCGATTAGATGATGGTCGAGGCTCTCGCCAGATTGCACGAGGTTTGCGTGGATTCGGCGGGCAACCATCGCATCGAGGGAGCGATGGGCGAGGCGCAATGACGACGGAGCTGCGAGATGCAGCAGCCGAGGTGCATCGAAGTGCGGCAGAAGTGCGGCAGCCGAAGGTGAGGCGCTCTGGTTCTCTCCGTGTTCTTGAAAATGTGAGTGTAAAGTTATCGTGAAATCAAACCACGGAACCATGACTGTCCGCAATCCAGGTTCCGAATTAATTGACGGATTTTAGAACGTTGCGAACAAAATTCATAATGACGAAACACACTCGACCTTCTCCCCTCGTCATGGCCGCACCCGCCTCGCAGGCGATGGAGCGCGAGGGCAAGGCGCCGCCCACGCGAAAGGGGCTCCTCGCGAGCCTCTTCTGCCCGTGCGTCGGCAACGTCACCACTGCCGGAGTGCGCTTCCGCCGCCAGGAGATGGTCTTCTACGATAGTGCAAAGGCGGAGCGATCGCTGTGCGGTCGTGTGCACTACTGCCTCGCGTGCCCGGGCTGGTCCAAGGTCACCAGCCAGCGCGTTGTGTACAGTAGGTGGGACCTCGTGCCTATCACAAAGGCGCCCGGCATCTGCTGCGCTGCATGCTGTGACTGTGGTGGTGAGGATGCCGACTGGCTGCCGCCCGACCCGGTGGTGATCCGCACGCCCGACAAGCCTTCGGGCACGTGCAGCGTGCCCTGCGGGCGCACGCTCGACACCTTTGACGCCGAGATCATCGTGGATGCGTCGGCGCACCAGACGCTCTGCCAGATCTGCCGTGGCGAGGGCGACATCGTGTTGTACCGGAAGGCGGCCGTCGACCTGTCTGATGCGAGCGAGGTGTTCGTGGTGCCTGATGTGGTTGCGCCCTTTGACGTCTTCAACGACGTGACGTTCGAGCTCTCCAAGATCAACCTGCAGGGTGCGCGCGCCAGCACGCTCGGCGCACGCATGGGTGCAACAGTGTGGTCTCACGAAGCCCGCTCAGGCGCCGTTGGGCCTGTCCAGCACAAGCCGTGGCGTGGCCAGCAAGAGCACGTGTACTATGACTCCCTCACGGCGCGGCGCACGTGCCTCGGCTACCTGTGCAGCCACGACTGCTGCTGCCCGCCCATCTACAAGGTGACCTCCGAGCGTGTCCTGTACACCGATTGGGACTTCTGGTATCCGTGCGAGGATCCGCTCCAGTCACTCACTTGGTGCGCGTGCTGGGCTGGCCGCGGCGTGGCACGCGAGTGCTGCTGCGCGATCGGCGCGAGCGAGGCGGCTGTCGAGCGGCTCAAGGCGAAAACGGCCCAGCAGCTCCAGCAGTCTGCGGCCCACCCTGCACAGCACCATTGCAGCCGCTGCTGCGCGCTGCCCGTAGGCCGCACCGCGCACTTCTTCGACCTCGACATCGTGGCCGATATCCGCGCGAAGCAATCGTGCTGGCAGCTGTGCGTCAATGAAGGCTCGCTACATTTCGGGCGGCTCGCCGGCGCCGACGCGAGCCACAACCAGCGCACGCACACCTTTTTCAACGTCAAGTCCGTGCCCGAGGTCTTCGCCTACTTTGATGAGCTCTCCTTTGAGTTCTCTCGCATGGAGCTCGCGCACTTTCGACAGAACGCGATGGGGAACGACATGCTGCGGGCTGCAGTGGGCTCGTCGGTGGGCTCGTCCGCCCCACGCGCGCCCGCCCTGAACTCCGGTCTCGCCACGGATCAGAGCATTTGATGCGCGCAGCTCCTACTGCGCCGACGGGATCGACACCCCTAGCTGCTGCGGCCTCTGCGTCGCCAGGATGGCGGAGTGTTGCCGGAGCCGCTGCTGACGCGCCTCGGCCCTCACCGTGGGCGGCCCGGGGGCGGCCGAGGCGGCGCGCACTGTGGGCGGGGCGGCATGTCTTCGCCCTTGAAGACACGTGGAAGGAGCGACTTAGCACTTACTCCCCCACCCCTCAACAAGCTATTTGTAGAAGCGGTGTGGTGATCGCTGGGGACTGCGACGAAACCTGTCGTGTTAACGTTCACACTGACGGACCGTAAGAAGCCATTTGCTTTGCGACAACGGCCGCCATGGCTGACACACGCTCCCCGCTGGCGCCCCGCAACGACGGCGGCGACGAGCGCCCATCCGAGGCGTCGCGCGTCAAGTTCACACCAGCCGAGGAGCTCTCGAGCCGCTCGATTCACGGCTCCTACTTCCACCCGAATAGCTCCTCCTTCTCGCTCATCTCGGGCTCGTCCAAGATGCCGTCGCACATGCTCGCCGAGGACCTGATCATGAAGGGTGCCAAGCGCCGGCCCACGCTCGGTCAGAGCATCTCCGACTTTTACGCGTCGATTACGCACCTCCACTTCCAAAACCTGCGCATTGTCGGCGACGTCGAGCCGATCCGCCTATGTGCAAACCTGCGCGTGTTGTACCTGTACGAGAACCGGCTGACCTCGCTCAAGGGCATCGGCCAGCTGCGCAAGCTCACGAACCTGTACGCCCAGGATAATCGCATCGCTGACCTCTCCGACTTTGAGGCGCCGCCCGCGCTCACGCAGCTCTACCTCGGCGGCAACCGCCTCTCGCTCATCGAGGGCCTCGAGGGCTGCGAGGCTCTGGAGGAGCTGCACCTCGAGGGGCAGCGGCAGCCAGAGCGTGAGGTGGCTGAAGCGGGATTACTTGCGCGCATCGCCACGGTGCGCATCGCCGAGGAGGAGGTCGCAGACGGCGCCAAAGGTATGGACCTGGCGGACGGGTCGGATGCGGCCACCGCCCAGGCGCCGGCCACCGGGGCCGACCCGTTCACCGGCGGCGCGACGATACCTGCGCTGTCGATCGCGCCGGCGAGCCTGATGGCGATCGCGCCGACGCTGCGCAAGCTCGTGATGCATCACAACGGCCTCGACGACGAGGCTCTCGAGCCCATCGTGGTGCTCCAGGCCCTCACGTCGCTCGATGCGCGTCACAATCGGATCTCGTCTGTGGCGCGGCTGCAGCAGCTGCTGGTGCGCATGCCGCAGCTCGTTTCGGTGCAGCTCCACGGGAATGACGAGCTCACGAGCGCACCCAAGTTCCGCGAGCGTGTCATCGTAGCGACCCATGCGGTGGCAGAGCTCGACGGCAAGCCCATCAAAGAGTCTGAGCGAGCATTCCTGCTACAGCTGGCGCAGCGCCAGGCGATCCCGGCGGGCCCGGCACGCGCCGCTGCCGCCCCGCCCACGGTGCGCGCCGCCTCGGCCGCCCCCGGGCCGCCCACGGTGAGGGCCGAGGCGCGTCAGCAGCGGCTCCGGCAACACTCCGCCATCCTGGCGACGCAGAGGCCGCAGCAGCTAGGGGTGTCGATCCCGTCGGCGCAGTCGTACGTGCTTGGGAGCGGACACGGGCTCGTGGGCGGCGTGCCCGCGGGCTTTGGCGAGCAGGAGGAGCGCGGAAACTCGGCGGGGCTGCCTAGCGGCACGCGCCGCCCGTGGGCGCGCACGCCGCACGCGGTCTGATGTTGAGTGTGGGCGTGTCGTGCACCTCGTGCAAGCTCAGTGGAACTTGCCTTCCTTTTTGCCAATGTGCTTTCGCTAGAGTGCAAACACGGTCTTCGAAAGCGGTTTCGGCAATCTTCGTGAACCATCTTGCACTGAAACTGCCCAAGCGTTTTTTGGGGGGACCGGACGGTGCGAGCCCACGCCGTCCGACGATCGACCCGACGGACCCACCTGGCGCAGGCCGAACGAAGCGATCGGAAAACCCGATGATGATGCAGCAGTGCATGCCCTGCCCAACATTAGCAAAGCCCATCTCAGTGAAGGTGCCGCTCCCGCCTGCCCTGGTGGAGGTCGCGACGCCGCAGTCCAATGACGACTGGTTCAGCGCCAAAAAGCGCAAGCGCACGGTGAGCCATCGCGCGCCGGCCTGTCCTCGCGCCCCCGGGGCGACGCCTGGCAATTCAAGGAACCTGCGCCGCAGGCTGCCGCGCGCCAATGCGCGCTCGATGGATTGCAAGCTGGCCCCCCAATGCTTAAATATCGCGACCCTCCCGTGCGTCGGCAGGTGGCCTGTGGCCAATGTGACGCGTGCTGCCGCGATGATTGCGGCACGTGCCTGAACTGCCTGGACAAGCCCAAGTTTGGAGGCAGCGGTGCGCGCTCCGCAGACGGTCGCTGCGCGCGCGTCTCGGCGCGGCGCGCCGAGAGGGGCGGGAGACTAACTGCCCGCCCAAACGGTCCATCCCAGGGCCAAGGCCCCGCTGGGCGGCCATTGGTGCCGGGCACGCGGTCATCGGTTGGGCCGTGATTGCCGCAGCCTGTGCCGCCTGCCCCGCGCCGCCCTCCGCCTCTCCCCACCCCCTGAGCCCCTGCACTCACTTTTGTGTGGTCCCACCTGCCGTGGTCCTGTCGGCAGGCATTCGCAAGCAGTCGTGCCTCGAGCGCAAGTGCAGGCAGCCAATGGCGGCGCCGACGCCGGGCAGTGGGCTGCGGTCCGGCCCCATCGTCGTCGCGAGCAGCACACCTGCCGTGCAGCTCGCCACGACGCTCCTCGGAGCGCCGCCCGATACGGCGCCCGCGGCCAAGGCGCGCAGCTCGATGGCACCGCAGGAGTTCGAGCAGTTCTGGTCAGCCGTACAGTGCTGCATGCTGCTGCAGGGCGGGCCCGCCGCCGCCGACGCGCATGCCGCAATGCTCGAGCAGATGCATGAGGCGCGCTCGGCTGCCAAGGCCTCGGCGCAGCGCGCACGCACCAATCGGTGCGGCGGGTGCGCCGGCTGCTTGCGCGGCGACTGCGGTGCTTGTAAAAATTGCCGCGACAAGCCAAAGTTCGGGGGCAAGGGCATCAAGAAGCAGGCGTGCGTGCGCCGCGCGTGCAACAACCCGCTGCCCGATGTGCATGAGGACGACGAGGATTTCGACGACGACGAGTGCGAGCCTCTCGCCAAGACCGCACGGGTGCTCGCGAATGGTCCCGACGGTTTCCTTTCCGCGGCGCCCTCACCTAGCTCAAGCGCGTCGCAGCACAAGGGCAGCGTGCCCATCTTCGAGCTCGGCGCCGACGCGAAGATGCGCTCCAAGGTAAGCAATGGCAGCTGCGGCATGCTGCAAGATACGCGCCGGCGGCTGCAGGAGCTGCGGGCGGCGAACGGCGCGATCACCTTCGAAAACGGCGCCTTCGAGGACATCGTGAGGCCGTCGTCGTCGATGTCGACGGGCTACTCGACGGCGGACGAGTACGAGGTGGACGCGGAGGAGCCCGACGACGATTCGAATGGTTCCGAGCAAAACTCGGCCACCGATGATGCCGATGAGGGCGAGGGCGTCGAAGGCACCTCCGGCGAGGCTTCCGGCGAGGCTCTGCTCGTGGCACTCGCGCGCTCCGGATCGCGTGAAGGCTCTTCACAGGGCTCGCGTGCAGGCTCGCCGTGAAGAGCCCTGGAAGAGCCTTTCCCTCAGGAGACGAGGTGGCGTGTGTCGGGTCGTCGCGGGGCATCAAGGGGCATCAAGGGGCATCAAGGGGGGTGCTGGCACCTGGCGGCGCTACGGCGGCCGCAGGCCAGGCCCCCTCCCGCGTGACCCTTCGGCACCGCGCCGACTCACCTCCCATCCTCTCTCCCTGCGTTGTGCCGTGTGCATGTGCGTGATGTCTGTGCGAGTGCTGTGTGCCGTCCGAGTGCTGTGCCGTGAGAGTGCCCCATGTGTGCGAGTGGTATGATGCTTGTGTGCTACCTTGTACCATGTACGTCAGAGCGGATGAATGTCGGCTCGTGGAGAGCGAGAGGTGGAGCCAGAGGACTGCTGTGGACGTCCCTGTCGTATCGCGGTATGTGTCCGGGGCTCCGCGGCCGCCTCCCCCTCCGGCCGGTGCCGGTGACTCCCCCCGGTCCACGCACTCGCAGGTGCGAACGAGGCGGAGTCTGGTGCTCTGGTGTCTGCCCGACTGCCCCACAGCATGCAGCATGTGGAGTCTGGAGAGAATCTGGTGAAGATTCTGATCGCGCGCGAGGTCGCCGGCCGGAGGCGGAGCGCATCGCGGTTATACGGCGCTGCATCCCGATCGCCGGCGCGGGGCGCGGGCGTGGCCGGCACGACGATCGCGTGACTGAAAACGACGCGACGACCGCTGTTTCGTGTTTGACCGTGTTACAAGCCAAGCCCGACGTTATTATGTGTGAGCCTCGGTGTGCTTCCAGTGGTATAGGTGTTGTATAGGTGTTCCGTGTCTGACGTGAAAATCGTGAGCGACACGATGTTTGCGTGAGGAACCCGGGAAGAATCAAGAAACCGCTAACCGGCCGCGACGCTCCCTCGTCGGACGGGCAAATCGGAAGCCGAACAGGAACACCGCCTCAAAAGCCTGGACAAGGCGCATGACAAGCGACAAGGCGCAAGCTGGCAGGCGGTCTCGGACGGGAGTCGGACGCGGGCGGCTGGCGTACGTCGGCGCTCCCCCAGTCGCCCTGCTCACGGCAACGCCTGCGCAGGAGCGCCTCGCCTGCACGCTGCCAAGACGTCGCGTTGCCCACGCTGCACGGCCACTAGCCAATCACTAGCCAATCACTAGCCAATCACTAGCCAATCACTAGCCAACGTCCGCCGCCACGCCCACCCTGCGTATGCTCAGGACGACGCGTCCACTGCGGAGGCCATTCGGGATGACGCTCAGGACGACACTCAGGCTGCAGCACGCGCCGACGGCAGGCCGGCGCAAGGCGAGCTCGGCGACCACCTCACCCGTCTGCTGGAGGGTCTCGTAGCCCATGCGCATACGCAGGCACCATTCCGCGGCGATGTCGACATCCTTGAACACGCCCGTGCACAGCAGCGCAGCCACCTGGAGCTCTGGCGAGCGGAAGAAATGGTCCACAGTCGAACTGATGAGCGGGCTCTCGTCCTCTGGTTCTTCTCGCTCGATGTCGAGCTCGGGCAAGTCCACTCGAGGACCCTTGGCCGTCGTCAGCCGGAGGCGTTCGCCCATCTCGCTGAGCAGCGCCACGTGCAAATTGTCGCGCGACATTTGCGCCGTGCGCGCATCGCGGGCGCTCAGGCTCAGTTGCAGGCAGCGCTTCTGCAGCCACACGGCTCGCGAGAACGCACCCGTCTGCTGCATCGCGTTGGCCAGATTGCAACACGACACGCGCTCAACGAGCTGTCGCGAGACTCCATGGGACATGCGCCGGGCCAAGCCGAGCGCCCTGGCTGCGTGATCGTATCCCTCTCGCGTCGCTACCCGGCGAATCGCGTGGTTGCACGCATCGATGTGCATCTCACACGCCTTGAGCAGTGCGATGTTCAGGTTGTCACGTTCGCGCGCTGCGAGCTCGGTGTCGCCGGCCTGCACGGATAGCCTCAGACAGCGTTCGTGCTCAGCCACGCACCCCTCGTGATCCCCGAGCGCTGAATGGCAATTAGCAATGTTGCACGCAGCCACTCGCTCGACAAGGAGTTGCGAGTGTGCGTCCGTGAATCGCAGCCCGCGAGCCCTCGCGCGCTCGAAGAAAGCCAATGCTTTGCGTGCTTCGCCAGCCGCTAGTGCCGTGTGGCCCTCTTCGATAAGCTCTTGAGCGCCGTCGACGAGCTCGTCATGCTCCCTTGCCGCCAATGGAGTGGCCGTGTGCTCGTCTCGCCCGTGCGCCGGTAACTCAGTCCTCTCGCGCTCGCCCTGCGAAGCCACGGGCTTGGCTTTCTTGGAGAGGACCTTTGACGATTTGCCCATGTGACATCGGCATGTGCCGTGAACCCATGGGCCAGCACCGTGAAAGTAAACACAACCAGAATTCTTCATCATCCATGTGTCCTGCAGCCTGCCGATGTCGGCGTGTTATTACCGGGGATAACTTTACAGTATACAGAAGTCAGCGCCCGAGACGGCGCCGATTCACACGTCCCGGACGTACCGCTCTCCGGGAGCCGGGTGTCTCCTGGAGACCCGGTAACGATCGGGTCTCCTGGAGACCCGGTAACGATCGCGCGACGCCGTCGCGGCGCCCCCCCGGCAGGCGACGGGTCCGCCCCCCCACACACGCAAACCAAAACCCACACCGCAGTCACAGAGCCCGCACACAACAGCAGAGACGACAGACGATCCGTCCACATGAACACGTACGAAGAACGATGCGCTAAGACAGTCGTGGACGTGGTACTCACCGCTGCGCACACTACTACTACACGCTCCACACCCGACTGCGCACACGCGATGTTGTGGATTCGGTTTCACCTCACCTGTGTCTTCTCCCGTCTGTGCACTGGTCCGAGGTGTGACAGAGACGCATGCGGAGACGCGTCCGTTGCACACGCACACAATCCGAGGTTCGGCTAACCCTCTCCTCACAGCCTCCATTTCCCCACGTCCTCCATGCCCTGATCGATTGCGCGGGCGCGTGCGTCATCAATCGCCGTGCCCCTCGCCGACCTTTGCCACCTTGTTTGCGTACGGGTTGGGGCCCAACGTGGCAGGTCCTGTTGCTTGGACCTCGAAGATGGCGTTGGGGGTGTTGTAGCAGCTCTTCTCGGGGCCCGACTCAGCCCCGGGACCACTCCCTTCTGCCATAACTGCCGTTCCCTTGTCCCCCATCGGTGTCATGTCCAGGCCGAGCAGCGATAGAGCCTGGTTCAGGCACTTGGCGGCACCATGAGCGTCTGTCCAGCAGTTCTCGATGTCAATGTTGTCGTCCATGTAGGCCTTTGCCGTCTTCATGAAGTCGCTGGGCGCGCGCGTGAGGGTGCAGTCAAATCTGCTGCCGGGAGGTGTAAACCGGTGGAACACGGAGAACTCCCTGTCAAGCTCGTTGCGCGTGATTTTGAGCATCGCGACCTTCGGGTGCTTTGCCATTGAGGCCAGAGCGTCCGTCCACGCAGGCATCGCGCGCTCGTTGCGCGCCATCGTACATGCGGACGGGCTATCCAGCTTTGTACCCTTTCCGGCCGTGTTGGCGTTGACGAACTGCGGGAAGAACTTGATGGTGATGGAGCACTCGGCGGGAGGGCATACGTCGACCGGCACGCCAGCGCAGACCAGGTCGCGCACACGAACATAATATTCGGCGAGGTTGTAGCGCAGGCCCGCGTACAGTGGCGACGTTTCGCCAATGAGGCTCATGCGATCGATCTTGAGCTGCTTGAACTCGAGGGCCGCCTGGGCCATGATCTTCTCCTGGAGCTCCGGGTTCCTAGCGTTCATGAGGGTGTGGGTATCCGCGTCGAAGATGGCGTCGGGCTCCCCGCCATTGCACTCTGGGATCGCGCTTGTCGACCACACGGTGGTGCTGTACGCGAACGGCTCCCCGATGTCGAACACGCACGGGTGCTTGTTGAGCGCCTTGCCGATCTCTGTCGTGCCGCTTCCATGGTCGGAAACGACGACGAGCACCTGTGCGCGCGGCCCCATAGCCGCTGCCGGTGCAGGGCGTGCTGCCGCTGCCGGTGCGGGCCGCACGGCCGCAACTGGTGCGTGATACGGTACGACCGGTGCCGCAGGTCGTGCAGCCACGGCCGGTGTGGGCCGCACGGCCGCAGCCGGTGTGGGCCGCACGGCCGCAGCCGGTGCCGCCTCCACCTTCTGGCACGCGAGGAGGCACTGTGTGTGCATAAAGGTCGGATTGGCCCGGCATTCGCCCGCAGCCGCCCACCCGGCGCAACCCTGGACTGGCCGCGGCCCGCTAGGCGCTGACGCTGAGGTAACCGGCCCGGCAACGGGCCGCACCACTGCCGGCATGGGCCTCGCGGCCGGTGCGGGTTTCGCAACCGCAGCCGGTGCAGGCCTCGCGGCCGCTGCCGGCGCGGGTTTCGCAACCGCAGCCGGTGCAGGCCTCGCGGCCGCTGCCGGTGCGGGTTTCGCAGCCGCTGCCGGTGCAGGCCTCGCGGCCGCTGCCGGTGCAGGTTTGGCAGTCGCTAGGGGTGCCGGCTTGGGCGTCGTGGCCGCCGGTGCTGGGTAGTACCCTCCGACGAGAATGTTGGGGTCCACGGTATCCGCCAGCGGTGCTGGCTCTCCCTTGAGCGAGTCGTCATCCGCAGCGCAACGGACGGGATCATCGGAGTAGAGGCAGCCAATGAGGGCCTTCTTGGACTTGGTGGGCCGCTCCTCCTTGGCTTCTTGGTCCGGTAGTGGCGGAGCCATCAGAGCTGCATCGGCAGAGTCGCCCGCATTGAGCTCCGTCGTTGGCTGCATCGCCGCCAACCACGGCGGCATGCCTAGTACCAAGGGCAGCAAGAGGGGCAGGGGCAGCAGCACCATGATGGTCGGGGAAATTTTTTTCTGTCCCGAAATGGAAAGCGTGCATGACCCTTTTTTGGTACCATCCGGGCATGCGTAGACGTGGGAAGTGGGGGAAGTGATCGATTTGGGTGCAGGGTTTTAATCGGTTACGTATCCTCATGTATTGCATGTATCTTCTTAATGAAGAGGGTGTGAAGTTTTCCAATGAACTTCTCATCATGCTCGACGCCGCCGTCGGCTTCGCCGCTGGCGCGGCCTGCGCAGCCGCGCTGTACTACGTCGTCGCGCAGCGGCTCACGCGGCGATCCGACACAGAGCCTGCCCTCGTCCAAGATCCCGAGACTTGGGCAGCTCGCCACCACGGGGCACGTGCGTCCGTCGACCCGGGGTACTACGCCTTCTACTCATCGGTGGCGGGCGCCATCACCACCAACGTTGCGCTCATGGCGGTGCCCATCGACGACCACTGCATCGTCCGAGGTCATGCCGTTTTTGACACGTGCTCGCTCGTTGGCGGGCGCATGTACCGGCTGCAGATCCACCTCGACCGGCTCTTTGCATCAGCCAAGGCTGCACGTCTACCGCTGCCCTTTGGAGACGACGAGGCGGCCAATCGCTCGCGCATGACCGCGATCGTGCGTGCCACGTGCAAGGCGAGCGGTAAGAGCGACTGCGACGTACGCTTTTGGCTGACCGCGGGCACAGGTAACCTGGGAGTGACGCCGGCAGGATGTCGCCCTTCCTTCTTCGTGCTGTGCTTTGGTGGGTTGCCGGCGCTCAAGACTGCAGCCTTGGACGGCAGCATTGCCGAAGTGACCATCCCCGAGAGCGTCGTGCCGCTCAAGCCGCCGCACCTCGCCCAGCTCAAGTCTAACAACTACCTGCTCAACGCCCTCACCATGATGGCTGCTGCCGAGCGCGGGGGGACCTTCGGCATCGGCGTGACAAGCAGCGGTTACTTGACGGAGTCGTGCGTGCTCAACGTGATCGTGGTCGGCAAGGACGGCGCGCTGCGCACGCCGCCGTTTGAGGGCATCCTGTGCGGCACCACCGTCCGTCGCGTTTTCGAGCTGGCACGCCAGCACCTCGTGGGTAGCGCCGTCGTGGGCAGCGCCGTCGTGAGCAGCGCCGTCGTGGGCAGCGCCGTCGTGGGCAGCCGTTGGGCGCTGCTCTCCGACGTTCGACAGGAGCCTATCAGAGCGGATGAGGCGCGAGACGCGGCCGAGCTCATGCTGGTCGCGGGCGACACGCATGTCTGCCCGATCACGACGCTCGACGGCCACAAGATTGGTAACGGCAAGCCCGGTCCCGTGTTTGCAGCACTCAAGCGTCTGTTAGAGGAGGATGCGGGTGCGGCCTCGGGCGAGCACATCGAAGCGCTGTGACGAGCACATCGAAGCGCTGTGGCGAGTGCATCTACGCGCTGTGACGAGTACATCGAAGCGCTGTGAATCGCCATAATGGAGTCGTTCACACCGCCAGAATGGAGTCGTTCACACCGCCAGAATGGAGTCGTTCACACCGCCAGAATGGAGTCGTTCACACCGCCAGAATGGAGTCGTTCACACCGCCAGAATGGAGTCATTTGTTGGCCCTGGCATGATTGTGCGCGCAGTGCCTACTGCAGGGTACCACTATGGGAGGTTGGGAGCCTCCTCGTGCAGCACGCGGCGGTGGTTAGGCGGTGGTTGGTGCCGTGCAGGCGTTCAAAATGTATGAGCGGACAGGGGAAGTAGCCGATCGAGTTGAGTTCAGTACTGTACTTCAGGTTTAAGTTGATGAGTAGAGTCTGTGATCCTCTTGTGTGCAGAGAGAGCGAGAACTGTGGGTGGACCGTGAAGATACAAGATTGCGACTTCGAAGGACGGCCGTGTGTGTTTCGGAATGCGTTCGGCCACGCTCTTCACAGTGACACTCAGGCACACCGACAGAAGTGTCAGGGTATGGCGACGACCCACTTCACACACTTTCCGAAGACGACTACCTCAACGAACCCCAAATATTTCCACCGGTCTCGCTGACTTGACTTTATTAACAGCCAAGTTCACAGTATACTGAGTGTGGGACAACAATGGCGACGTGGATAGGGGATGTTGCAACAGTCGCTTTCGACAATACGGACGGCCGCTTCGACGATCCCGACTCCGACGATGAGGAGAAGGATGCGGACGGCCGCTTCGACACTACCGAGTCAACAGATCCCTATGCCGAATTCGACCATGAGGGCCCTCTGCATCTGTACGCTCCTGGCGCTGACCCCGACGGAGACTTACCCGAACCAGAAGATTTTGATGCGCTTTTCTATGGCGACGAAGATAACGTCACGCTAACGACGTTCGCCGATAACGATGCAGTTGCAACCGCTCGGGACGAGGCAGGCGCAGGCTCTGCAGACGGCGAAGCCGCCGACACCGAGCCCGACATGGCTGCAGGCACTGAGGATGGCGCGGCCGCAGCGAAGAGGCGAGAAGCAAATCGCAAGAAGCGCCAGAAGCAGAAGGCAAAGAAGACACCGCAGCAGCCGCCGGAAGCGCGGGATACGTTGCAGCTGAGAATGGAGTCTTCGACATCGAGCTCCACCTCGAGCGCCGCCGCAATCGCCGAGGCTGGGCGACAAACCGCCGAGGCAGGGCGGCAAACCGTGAGCCGGCACCAGCGACGGCTGGTGATGCAGCGCCAAAAAGAAGCCGACTCCAAGGTGGCCAACGCGGACCTCTTCGTCAATCAGCTCCAGCTGCTCCCTTTCCTCGTCCAGGCCTCACAAGCAGGCGTGCAAGGGCAGCTGGATGTACTCGAGTACGTCGTCGCGGGACCGGGCGGAGCGGCAGGCGCAGCAGGGGCGGCGCCCTCGAGAGTGATCCGCATCGCGCAATACCCGCAGGGCGTTGGGTGTGCGGCGACGGCGGGCAAGGCTGCGTGGGGCTGGCGCGTGTGGGACGGTGCCAAGGCGCTCGCGCGCGTCCTCGAGAGACACCCGACTCTGGTGCACCGTGCAGTCGTCCTCGAGTTGGGTGCTGGCGCTGGTCTCGCCTCTCTCGCGGCCGCGCGGCTGGGTGCTCGTGCGGTGCTCGCGACAGACTTGCCGGAAGCGCTGCCGCTGCTCATACACAACCTTGAGCGCAACGGTGCTCGTGTGCTGAAGGCGTGTGCGCGCGCGCCTGGCGGCGTGTGCTGCCCAAGCGGGCATGCGCTCAAAGCGTCTCTTGCTGCGACTGAGGACCACATGTGTAACGTGTGCGGATTGGAAGACGCTCTCGCGGCAGGCATCGAGCAGGGCGATCCCGTGCATGCATGCCGCCTGTGCGACTTTGATGTATGTGGCAAGTGCGCGGATCGCGCCGTGGCGGGCGAGTGGTCTGCGCTGCCTGGTTGGTGGAAGCTCACGTGCGAGGGTTTCATCACGGGCGTGGGCACTTGGCACCTCCCGCCTTCAAGCGCGCCTTCAAGCGCCGACAGCGGCGGCGGTGGTGGCGAGAGCACGAGCGAGAGCACGAGCGAAGGAGCTCGGTTGATAGCGGCACCCTGGGATTTGCTGGCCGCAGGGGGCGTGGCCGACCGAGCCGACGCGCTGCTCAACGAGGTGCTCGAGCAATCGGGCGCGCTGCCATCGCTTATCCTTGTGGCGGATGTCTCGTGCAGCGCGGCTCTCATTCAACCGCTCGTCGCTTCGCTCGTGGCGCTGCGGGCGCGGCTACCGAGCGGTGCGATCGCACTGATGGCGCACGAGAAGCGCGAGGCCAAGGTGGATGCGGCCCTCGAGGCCGCCTTCGACGCGGCCAAGCTCAAGAGGGAGCCGATCGAGATTCCGAGCGGTGTGCAGTCCGACGCGGACGCGAAGCGCGCGCGCCTGCGCTTGTGGCGAGTCCCGCTCACTCTGTAGTTCAAAATCTTTAGTAGAAAGTCGACTCCGGTACATATGTTCACAGAACCATTCACGCCAAGCAAGCAAGCAAGCTTGCTTGCTTGCTTGCTTGCTTGCTTGCATTCACGCCAGGGCATCTTCGACCTCAACGTTCACACACTGAGTCACACACTGTCGCCGAAAAGAATCGCACAAGCGCACCCACAAGGCGTCGCTCCTTTCCATGCATGGAGCGACCATCCTAGGCAGTGACCGCATCTTCTGGCGCGGTGGCCATACCGCCCTCGGCTGGGGAAGTCCGCTCGGCAAGCTGCACAAAGAGGGCCTTCGTGTGCTTGAGACGGTGGGATTTGAAGAGGTCGAACGTGGTTCGCCACGGCTACCAGCCCTCTTCTGGTGCACGAGGAGGGCTGCCGATTTTCCGGCTCTGGGCGATCGCCTGCCCCTTATCCGCCCATTGCCACAGTCGTGCACATCTGCATTGGACGACAAACTACGCTGCGCCCGACTGCTCAACGCCGCCGGCTTTGTGAAGGATCGACTCGCTCCCGAAACCTTTGTGAGCCTTTCTGCGATGCGCCATGAGCTGCGCCAGCGAGCGCGCAGCACGGGAGCGGAGGAAGGGTGTCTGTACTTCCTGAAGCACCGGCTCGGCGTCAAGGGGCAGGCTGTGACGCCGCTGCGGGAGCGCGCGCTGCTTGACTGGCTGGAGGCACGGCCCTGGCGCGAAGGCGACTTCGTCGTGCAGCGCGAGGTTCCGCCAGCACTGAGCATAGACGGCCACAAATTTGTGATGCGATGCCACGTTCTCGTGGCATGCCGCGTTTCGGCACCACCGGCCGCCTGGCTGCATGGCGATGTGATCGTGCTCACGCACGCCGTCCCTTACACACATGACACTGACAACAAAGCTGCTCATGTTAGCCAAAGCGGCCGCCATCACCCGCCACCGAAGCTGCTCAGTGAGCTCGGGAACGAGCACCCTGGGGCAAGCCCCGGCCTGCCGCCGCGCCTGCAGTACCTAGTCTCGCGCACGATTGCAGCCGCAGCGCCCGATCTCATTCCCGAGGAGCGCTGCCCGCGTGCCACTCTCTACTCCCTCATGGGCTTTGACGTGGCGCTCGATTCCAATGGGTCCCCACAGCTGCTCGAGGTCAATGCGTACCCTGCGATCGCCGACGGCACTATGAGCAAGGTGCCCTCGAGCGTGTATACGCGCTTGGTTCGAGATGTCGTTAGCCTTCTGATCCTGCCAGCGCTGGATGGGGTGGCACCGGTCGCGGGCGGCTTCATCAGCCTGCCCGAGGCCTTCACGACTCATGTTGCGACTGCTGGGGGGGTCGGGGGGGGGGCAGTACAATGGTTAGAGTCGATACGCAGAACAGGTGAGTCACATGATACTGACAGTGCATGTGTTGGCGCATCCGTGACGGGTTTGGAATGTAGGGTGACAAACAAGGGCGAAAGGCCCTTGTGACCGGAACGTTGGACATTGCGAAACTCTTCCTCGAAAACGTTTCAACGCAAACACGACAAAACGAGCTCCTCATGTGTTTGACACTCGTGTGGCTGTTTTTGTGCAAGGAGGCGCACGAGCGTTCACGTCTGTCTGCAATAACCGCTTTCCCTGCACATGGGGAAGAAAGGTGGCAAGAAGGGCGGCAAGTCGCCCAAGAAGGAGAAGGGACCCAAGGAGGATAAACCGGCAGTCTTATACGTCGATCACGCAAAGTGGGTGCGGCCAGAGACGCCGCCGCCAAAGGATTATGAGCTGCCGACAGAGGTGAAGTTGGCGGCGCTGGAGGGTAACACTCAGCGTGTCTTGCGATGGCTCGACGAGGACAACGGCCACGTGGACGCGCAGTGGTTCAGGTCCATCGCGTGGATGCAGCCAGCAGCAGCTCATCAAGGCTTTACGTTGCTCATGTGCGCGGCTTCATCGCGGGCGGAGAAGCTCGTGACGCTGCTGCTCGACGAAGGGGCGTCGATTGATATGCAGGATGCCGCCGGCGACACGGCCCTCATGCACGCGGCTAGAGCGCGGCTCCGCGGCTATGGCAATCACGATGCGACGGATCGCATCGTGCTCACGCTCATGGAGCGTGGCTCATCGCTCACACTCAATAATCGAAGAGGCGAAAGTGTGAGTACCATGATCAATTCGCAGTTTGTGGTCAGCCGACCCCGGTCAGCTGACGCGAAGCCCGAAGTTCCCATCAGGCTGCTCACCGGTGGCGGCTCGCGACCCCTGTCGGCGTCCGCTGCCTATCTTTCTCCGCGTATGCAGGAGTCCAAAATGTCGACTCTGTCGACGGCGGGCGGAGTGCACACAGCGCAGAGATACCTTGATCGGCAAGGTTACCTTGCTCGCGGCGGCTTGAAATGATGCAACAGCCTCGTCTATAGATCTTAGCGAATGCCCGTAGGCGGATTTTGGATTTATCATCAATCATGGTATAAGGTATTCGGCGAATTCCTAAATAAAATTCGTTAATTGTCGAACGTCCATATTTCATCTCTAATGCTGTGAGCCCGCCGAATCCCGAATGCGAGAATAGTAGCTTTCGTCATTGCCATGTGTGGTTATAATCCTGGGGCTTATCTGTAACGAATAGTATCCCCCCGGAATGCGAAAATAGTAAACGGATATCATGATATCATAGAGAGGCGCGCGAGCTATGCCCGCTAGAGACCGACCGCAGAATGGCCTGAGGCGTCCAGGCTGAGACGCATCAGGAGGGCTATCGTTTGCTTCAAAGGAGTTATCCGTAACTCCTTGCTGCTTCGTGCCCGTGGACATCTGGCTCTGTGGATGTGTCTCGCGGACTTGCACATCACGGAAGCTCGTCGGCACCGGTGTCCTCGACGACGTTCATTGGCTTCTTGTCGGCGCGGATACCTTCGATCTCCACGTGGAAGTCACCCGCAACGCCCTCTACCCAGAGCTGCACCTGCGAGATCGACGCGAGCGAGTAGTGATTCGGTGGGTCGTGCGAGGTGGGTTCGCCCGTGGAGGGTGACCACTTGTCGGTGAAGGCATCCCATGGCAGGAAGACGGTGGTAAACCCGTTGCTGTGCTTCGCCGTGAAGTTCGCCTTGTAAGTGCCAAACTGGCATCTATACGGGTCGATGTGAGTATCGCAGAAGGCAACCTTGAATTGGGTCACGTTGCCCTTTACGTTACGCAAGGTTACTGTGAGACCGTCCTCTTTCGCGACGTTCGGGAATTTGGCGGTTCCGAGCGTCGGATCCTCCGTCATCGCGATGGTGAAACCCGGTGCCCCGAGCGAAGGGACGATGCGGCACTCGCCGATCCACTCGCCAACCTGCTTGCCCAGGTGAGTCGTCGTGTTCTTCAGAGTGGAGACGCTCTGACCACCCATGACCGGATCGTTTTCGACATGCCACCTGTGGATCGTGTTACCGAAGGTGGCGAGATCTATGGCGGACAGGGGGGCCGCGAGCACCAAGAAGAGCGCCATGACGGGGCAGCTCAGCCCGGGCCCCTCGGGGAAAAGGCGAAGTCAAGTCAAGTCAAGTCAAGTCAAGTCGAGTCAAGTCAAGTCAAGTCAAGTCAAGTCAAGTCAAGTCAAGTCAAGTCAAGTCAAGTCAAGTCAAGTCAAGTCAAGTCAACGAGTCAAGTATAGGAGCACATTCCAAGGGGCTGGACATTTGCTAGGTTTCCGTGCTTGTCGTCGACTTGAGACGAAACACGGTCAGCCCGAGACGCCAGTCCAAGGGTTTTGTAATATATCAGTCCCCCCCTGGGGCCCTGGGCTACAATTGTAGTTGGAGAACGGTGAAGTGCAGTGTCTGAGGTAGAGCTCTGAGGACTGTTTGCGACGGACTGAGCAGTCCATTGGAGCATTCAGACACACTTCTTGAGGACCTGTGAGCAGATCATTTTAATATCGATTCCTCCGTCTCCTCCCCCATCTCCCCTCGTCATGACGTCATGCCTCGTCAAAACAGATTCCCCAGTAGCGAGAATTTCCAATTACCGAATTAGGAGATACCAAGTACCGATTTAGGAGATCAAGTGATGCTCATTCGATACACACAAATCTCCTTTGCGACAAAATGTCATTCGCCCTCACAAGACATCCAATGATCCATCCGGACCAGCTCGGTGAGGCCTATATCGTCCAATGGGACACATCCATGCCATCCGCAAGGATCCTTCGCCCGAGCGCAAGGCAAAACACCGTGCGCGCGGTTGAGCCGAATGTGCTCCTGCAACCTCCCTTCAAGAAGATCGAGGAGCTTCACCAGCCGCAACCGCTCGAGCATTCGCTTCCGACCGTCGGTGGCTTCGTCCACACCTCGGTCTGGGATCCACAAAGTGTCACGGCCACGTTGGTGAGTCCTGAATATACGTTCTGCGCCGCTCCCCGTCTCAGACCCGCGGGAGGGTGCGTACTGATTTCGATGCGCGCGACCAGTGCGCTGCTCCCGATATAAGACCTCGGGCGCACTAGATCGAGGAGCGAATTGGAACCACATGCCGCATGCACATGCACATGGACACATGCACATGCATATTCACCCAGGGTGTATGGGGCGCATACCTTCAGCAGTAACTGTGTCGTGCACCTGAGTCTCCTCAATGCTCCTTTCCCGGCCGAGCTCCTCAGACCGTCGAGACAGGACGCGCACCCGGCACGCGACCGGCCTACACACGATTTAATCGCGCGACAAAATCATATCTCGAAACGCGTATAAGAGGGGAGTCTCATAGCCCCTCTACTCACTACTGCCCTGACCCTCGCCGTGACATCCCGCCGCCGCCTCACAAGTTCAGACGTCGAAAGCAAGTGCAACCGTGAGCCACGCCCATGGCACCTGCGCCGTATGACCGTGGCGGCAGATCGTGCACAGGCCGCCGTCAGAGCCGCCCGCCTGAGGCTGCTGTGTGGCGAGCTTCGCGCGGCGCTCGAAGGCAGCCTTGATGATGTTGGGCGTACGGTTGGGTGCGAGCGTGGTGGCGTGACGGCTCATCGAACCGATGAGGTCGTCGAGGGGCAGCACGCCGAGCAGCGCGCCGTTCGAGTCGAGCCGGCGCACTGCTTCGCTCATGGCCTCCACCGATGACTCGCCATCGCTGATGGCCTCTGATTGCATCTTGATTGCATCTTGATTGCATCTTGATTGCATCTGGGCGTCGAGATGATTCGCCATCGCACCCTGGACCGAGGACCAGATGCACGCACGGCACGCGACTCGCCCGCAGCGCATGAAGGACCTGCCGATCGCGACCGCACTCGGGGTCGCTCTCGAAGTCAACGCCGCCCGTGAGCGAGTCGCCGCCGAGATCCACGCCCACCACACGATCTGGGCGCACCTCCGCGAGCGCCGTCGCGAACGCGCACGAGTTGGCCGCTGTCACGTCTGCCAACGCGGGCGGCGGGCTGCCCTTGCCATTGCGCGGAATGATGAAGAGCAACGGAGAGCCCTCGGCGCCGCGCGGCAGGCTCTGCTCGATGCGCGCCGAGCCATACGCGCCATCGGCCGGCTGCAGCGGCACCACCTCAGCCGGACAACGCCACAAGTGTGGTCCCAGCTGCACAAAGTCTTCAGGCATCGGTCGTGGCGAGACGCAATTTCCAAAGATGATGGTGGCGCCAGGCTCGGATACCTGCTGCCACGCCTGTGCCACAGCGAGCGCGCCCAAGACGTCGCAGCCACCACCCATGCCAATTACGAGACCGCGCTCCGTCGACTTGAGCACTGGTAGACTGAAGGTAGGAAGCGCGCGCGGCAGCAGGCCGTCATAGAATGCATCGCTCGCGATGCTCGCCAGAGGACGCGTGCGGCGGCGTGCGAGGCCGATCATGCTCGCCGCGACCACTGCAGAGAAGGCCAGTGTTGTCCCTTCCTTCATGACGCTACTTACAGGTCATACAAAAAAGGGACACGAAGCTTTCCGATGCCCGCACCAACTCATCACAACGCTGTGACGAGTCCCTGGATTAAATCTGCTCCTCAACCGACACATGCGTTCACACACCGACCGATACACAAACACTTCTCCACATGCGCACCGCATTTGCTCGCCTCTTGGCCGCCTCGCTAGCCGTCACTTCCATGGCACGCAAGCTGCGCCCAGACCTCGATCCACCGCTCGAGAATGACTTGCGCACGCCAACTCGCTTGCCGACTGACCGCGAGGTGAGTGACTCCGGAGTGCGCCGTGAGGCCGCCAATCGTATGCCTTGGTTCCCGACGCACAACGTCACGTGCGGGGACCGGCCGTGCAGGCCGGGCGAGGGCAACTTGCGGCACGTGCGCGAGAATACTCCACGTGGTTGGCGCTGGAAGCAGTGGACACAGCCCTACATCCACCGCGAGGCGTGGGTGCAGTCTCGCTCCCGTGAGCTGCCACACCTGCCCGATCCGAAGACGCACTACGCGGCGCTCGTGCGCGAGGCGAAACGCGTGCAGAGCAGGGGCCTCGTCGTGCTCACGAGCGGCGACTGGGACTATAGAGAGCTCGTGCTCAACTGGGTCCAGCATGCGCACAAGCTGCGCTGGTTCAACAGCCTTGTGGCAGCCATGGACCGGGAGCTCTTCGACGAGCTGCGGCGTCGGAACATCCCTGTCGCCGACCTCTCGAGCCTGCTCCTCGCGTGGAACGACACATGCCTGCAGCGTCATATCCAGGCGGTGCGCATGGAACGCCAGCTGGCCGTCGCTGCGCTCGTTGCCTCGGGGCTCGATGTGCTTCACACCGACGCGACATGCGTCTTCTTACGCGACTTCCTCCCGTTCTTACGCTCACTCGATGCGGACGTGCTCGCTCAGCGCGACACGTGGCCCTCCGACCCGGTGCGCAAGATCGGCACCTCAGCGAACGCGGGTCTCAACTACGTGCGCGGCCGCCAGCCGCGGGTCGCTGCCGCGCTGCTCACGGAGATTGTAGTGAGAGGTATGATTGAGTTCTATCTGCGCTGGAACAACATCCCAGACCAGTACGGCTGGTCGTTTGTGCTCAGCGACCTCAGGGGCGTGCAGACTCGCACGGACACCAACGACACCACCATCGGCACGCTGCACCCGCGCGGCTCGCATTGTGCCAAGAGCCCAGCGGGCTGCCTCCGCGGGGGCTTCCTGCCCTTCGATCGGTTCCCGCGCACAGGGAGCTGGGCGGCGCTCAAGGCGAAGGCAGACGTGTACCACTTGACGTTCGGGTGCATGCAGGAGGAGGCACCGTGCAGCATGCCCGGCGTGCGCGCCTTCCGTGGCCATCGGCAACGTCAAGACCGGTATGAAGACACTGACTTTAATGATCAAGTGGACACGCTGCGTGAGCTCGGACTGTGGCTTGTCGACGCGTCGCCCGACTACCGTGCGCCTTCCACGCCCATCGAATCCCTCAGCCGCAGGCTGCGCGTAGAGATTCGGAAATGATTCGCTCGGCCAGCCCCCCAGACCTCGATAAGGGCACTTCAGTCGTGTTGCTCACCCTCCTCCTCGGTCCTGAATTGTAGTTGGGTGCTGTCGTGGAGCTGGAGGGTCGTGCGAGCATCGTGCATGGTATGTGCATGGGTATGTGCATGGGTATGTGCATGGGTATGTGTCATTGTGGATCGGGCCGCAGTAGTACCGAGCGAGGTGCTCAGGCTGAGCGACTCCGTCAGATTAACGGGAACCGTCGCACAGGGCTCAAGATCTGAACTATCTCCAATCTCGGCGAATTTCGCCCCATCCGCGATTGCGGGCTATTTGTAATTGCGTTTCGTTCGTCCCTTTTCCGGGCCTCCGTCGTCAGCGCAGCGCGCGCGACGACCGGTCAACCACGCACCGGTCACCGGAGCGCGGAAACGCAACGGCGGACCCGGCTCCCGGGTCTTCAAAAACCCAAACCGCGGCCCCGCGCGAGGGCGTGGGGTAACGCGCGCCGATTTCGTACATCGTAGCACATACTACCGAAGTACCGATACAGCCGGGCTCATTTACACATTACACCGATTACGTCGCATAGAAGTTCGGTTCTCGCATACGCACACATCTCAGTGTGGGGTGCGCAAGTTGTCGGCTTTCAGCAGCCTTTCCGGCAATTCCGGGAACGGGGAAGCAGCCACCCGCGCGACTGGGGAATACAACGTAGTATCAACCGTAGGTTCAAGTCGAGTGCAGCGTCTTGCAATCGCGCCCACCGATTTGCCTGGATCCACCGACTTTGACGCAGCCACCAGCCTGACCGGGGCGATCGAAGCGCTGGACCATATAGTGCAGCACCTGCATCACGTCATCGACATTTGCCGTGACGTTGCCGCACGAGCGGTAGTTGCACCGGGCCTTTTTTCCTGGAGAGCCACACGCCTCCAATAACATGAGGCAGCCCGGCCAGTTGGGCTGCACGAGTCGAATGAAGTGCACGTCGTTTGTAATCGAGAGGCTATAGTAGTCTAAGCGGGCGAATTTGGACCATTCGCCAACAATTTCGAGGCATGAGGTGCGGCCAGTCGCGCTCTGAGGCAGCAGCATTGTCCAAGCAAGGCCCATGCCATGCATCCCTGCGAGGCCCATGGATGAGCTGACAAGTGCATGCTGATCTTTGACGGGGAGAGACTCGAAGACGGTAAATTGCACGACGGATGCGAGAGCAGCGTTTGCTGCGACAGCAGAGCGCAGCTCGTCCTCGTTGACGATTTGACGGGTGCCGCTGCGCCTGAGCTGAAAGCTGAGGCGGCGCTCGACCGTGCGCGCCTCGCCACCTCCAAAACTCACGGCGAGTGCTTGGCCAAACGCAGCAACACGCCTGACGAGCTCGGCGCCATTCATCCACGGCGGCGGCATGAACGCGGAATGGCCACCGTATATGCGCCCATAGCAATTGCACTGCCCAGTCTCAGTTAGCGCCCAAGCTCGAGCCGCCACCTCTGGCCAGTCGGCCTCACTCACGCCAAGGCTTCGAATGAGCACCTGCAAGCCGACGGTCCTTTCGAACGAGCAACGCGTGACGTTCGAAGCACACGTAGGCCAGTACTGCGTGAAGTGCGGCACCAGATGGATTTTCGTGTCCGCACGGATCGTTGGTCGCAGCTTAGCAAACATTTCGAAGCTTGGGACAGCATGGAGGAGCGCGTGGAACAGATTATCCATCGTCAGCTCGGTCAGCACGGCGGTAGTGCTCTCGTGCCATTGGCAGCGATGCAACGGCCATTCTGCCATAGAAGCGTTGGCAATCTCGGTCAAGTAGTGCTGCTTTGTCTGACTGTCGAGCCGCACGAATCCGGGGCCGTACTCGGCATACATATCCGGCCATGGCACGGGCCACAATAGATGCCGTGTGCGCGCATGAGCCTGTGCGAGGATGCTGCAGCGCGAGCCACTCACCCCAGGTCGAGCCATATGCCCCAGGCAAATATTTTCGAGCATCCACTCGCCACGGACAAGGTCGATGTGCTTCCGTTCGGTGGCGCGAGGGCCACGCATGATCCTGCTCAGCTCTAGCCAACTCTGAGGATGCCAAGTAGAACGCACCACCATCGAGTGACTGCAGTCAAACGGGGCGCCGTCGTGCGGTGTCATTGACGCATCTCGTGCCCTCGCTTGCACCTCAAAGTCAGTGGACTGCTTCGGCAGCCACGGGCAGTCGCTGTCGTTGTCTGTCATGCCGCCACCGGCTGGATTTCCATTGCTCCGGCCGCGCACAGACGGCGAGCGCCGGCGGCCAGTCGCGCTGCCACCGCACCAGGTCCACACAACCTCGTACGGCTGACGTAGCCTGGGTGAATCGTATACGATTTGACCTCTGGGCAGCCAACGAACGGGTGGCTGCGGCAACGGTGTGGTCGGATCGCCCCACACGACACGCGACGCTGATAAGAGCGTGTCATTCAGATGTTCGGCAGCCGCGCCGTCCTCTCGCACCTCCGGTGGTTCGCCCCAGGTAAATGGCGCGAGATCAGCCAAGATTTTTTGCACCACTGCGGCCGCTCCGTTGCGAGGCAGGAGCAGCACACGCTCTGTTTCCACCGCGCGCAACGCTCGCACCGCCGCGACAAAGAAGCACGCGGGTGGTGCGGTCGCTGCACTGCCCACACGTACAACGATTCGGTACGGCTGTTTAATGTTCTCGTTGGCGTCCGAGTGGTTGTTTACGATGCTGAGCGGGAGCGGGGCTTTTGGCGTCACGATTGTGCGCCTTCCCATTTTCGCTCTGACCTCACACGCCAGGCGCCGACAGGCGCACGAGCTCGTGTGTTTCCCTCGTGCCGCGGCTGTGGGGAAGGGTTCGAACGTTGAGTGAACATACAAGGCAAAAAAGTGTGCTGAGCCTTAGCTCCAAGAGTGTATGGACACTAACGACAAGGAGCGCCGCTACGGGCGCACACGGCGGGGAGCCGCCAAAACCCCCAAAGGGGTGAGGGCCAGCGCCGGGGGCAAAAGTAGCGCACTACCGGGTGTGAACGCAAAAGGCGGCGCTCCCGCTTTTGCCCCCTTGGGGAATCGCGAACCATGGGCGTCGGCATCGGCACCCCCGCGATCCTCACGCACCCCGCTCGCGCACACGCTCAAGCTCGCGCAATAAAACACCCACCGACCACCCCAGCAGCCACCTGCAGACATCCTAGCGGTATTGTATAGCCCGCTGACGTCCGGGCACGGACCGTGGCCGGGACAGTAGCCAAAACGGCCGAGATGATCGCCGAGATACACAATCTCGGAGATTATCTCGGCGAGTTCCGGTGAAGTGCCCAAGGCACGAGATGCAACCGAGGATCGGTCGGACCCAATTACCGAGTATGTCCCTATAGCATAGTAAGATGCTAATCCTGTGTACCTATCCACAGGTCACTATTCACAGAGCTTGAGCGCTCCAAACGAAACAACCATACCAGCCCCGCGGGGCTAACCATAAATACCATATTCTGAACATGAACGCATCAGCCCTGCGAGGAAGGCGACCCATTCCCACGCAGCAACACCGCTTTTCAGCTTTTCACGCGTCTTGGCGCGCAACGGTTGTGAATGTGCCTCAACTTTTGACGAACATGCCTGCAACCATGCGTCGGACCTGTTTCCGGTCAGCCAGCCCGGCGAGCCTACCGCCTGTGCTGCCACAGGTCACCACCGCCGCCCTGCAGGGTGCACTGCAGGCCAAAGAGAAACGCGCCCGGGAGCAACGTGGCAAGGTGACAGATGCGGAAGAGGTAGAAGAGGCCACTTGGGCCGCGCCCAAGGAAATCACTCCAATCGAGACGTTGCTTCTCCTCCCGGAGAGCGCGGCGCGCGACGATACGCACGAGCTGGTCGTTAACAGGCATGTGCTCGCAGGCTGGGTCGAGCAAGAGTCGCCGTGCTGTGCTGCAGCAAGCCTCGCCTGCATGTTCAACGCCCTTCGGCGGCATGAAGCCAAAGATGGCAGCGCCATGAAGCCGGCGCCAGTGCTCGCAGCCTTTCGAGATTTATTTCTGGGAGAGCTCGCCGACAAGCGTGTGATGACGGCACGTGCACTGAGCCTGCCGGAGGCGAGCGGCGCTGCCAGTCTTGGCGTGCTGCTGCGCTGCGTAGAGCATCGGCAGGCTCGAAAAGGGAAGCCGATCACGGGGCGCAAGGAGAGGGCGGTCAGCACGGCGGAGCTACGCACGACACTCCGGGAGGTGGTCCTCGAGGGCCCCGACCCTGCCGCGCGCGAGCTGCTACTCCCAGCCGAGCAACGGCCCTCAGAGAGCCATGAGGCGATGCTGTGGCAGCGCCTGCGCTCCTGCTACAATGTGAATGCTCCCGCCAATCTCACCGCGGTGGATGCGCCGTCTGCCGCCCCAGTGACGGATACTCCAGCGACGATAGACGCTGCAGCGGCGTTGCCAGTAGCCAGCACCAGCAGCGCACCCGCTGCCACGTCGGTGGCAACGGGCAGCAGCGGCAGCAGCGGCAGCAGCGGCAGCAGCGGCAGCAGCAGCGGCAGCAGCGGCAGCAGCAGCGGCAGCAGCGGCAGCAGCGGCAGCAGCGGCAGCTGCGGCAGCTGCAGCGGCAGCGGTAGCGGCAGTGGTGCCGCCGGTGGCCCGACGGATGGCGTGAGAATGTACCTGCTCAAGCGCGCCCCGTTCGAAAAGTTCGGCGTGCGCGTGGGCTGTGGATACCCGAATGGACCCCCGCTCGTGACGGGTCTCTCCGGGGTCGCGACGCGCAGCAAGCTCAAAGTGGGCGACATCATCCAGCGAATGGATGGTAAGGAGGTTGCGAGCGCGGAGGCGGCGACTGTCGCCTTCGCCCGCGCGGGCACGAGTATCTCCTTGCATGTGCAGCGGCCAGAGGGCGGCGCAGACGCGCCGCTCGAGGGCCGCGCCGCAGAGGCCGACGCGGCCCTGATCAAGCTCCTCCACAGCCATGTCGGCTTCTGTAAGCTCACTTGCGACGCGCCGTCAACAGCGGCGATCGGCAATGCGCATCTGCTGCGCGCGAGCACGGTGCTCAACGGCGAGACAGAGAAGTGCATGCGCGTCTACGGCAGCCGCTTCTGTGGAATCAACCGCGACGACGACGCGGTGCTGATCAGTGAGACCGACTCGGCTGAGGCACAAGAGAGCCAATTCCACCGGCTCTGGACGGCTTTCATCAACGAGGATACGGCGCTCATCGCACACTTTTGGAACCATTACGCGCCCATCTACGCGCTCCGAAAGTACCACGACCGGACCAGCGGCGAGATGCAACTAGAGCTGCTCACTGCGAAGCCGGCGCAGCGCCCGTCGCGCTGGATCACGTGGGAAGCGATGCGCGGATGGCTCCTGCAGTGGAATGGGTACGGCATCTTGAGGTTTGACCGGATCGAGGCGAGGCGAGGTGAGAGCCCGTGGCGCCAGGGCATGAAAGCTGCGCCTGGTGTGAGGACCCTTTGGGGCCCCAGCAGTGTGAGGACCCCGGACTCGGACTCGGACCGGCTCGACGGCCAGAGCGCTATTTTGGAGAGCCCGTGCCCGGCACCAGAAGTGGACCAGACGCCGGCCAGACGCCGGTCGGACGCCGAACTACGGTAGGAACTTGATGACGCCTGGCCGTAAAGAGCCTATTAGGCTTTAGAGACGTGGACAAGAGGGGACAGACGGCGCTCAGTAACGGATGCACAGAGCCTATGGCTGTGTCAAATCTCTATGACTATGTGTCAGTCGGCGTATGAGCGTGCGAGTGACACACGTGGTGCCAACGAACCGTGTCGTTAAGCTTTCAGCTTTCACCGGACGGGATGACGGAAACGTTTTGTGTACATGCCCGGCCGGCATTTCGATTTGTATCTTTCGGCACTCACACGTAACTCTGCACCCTGGCCCGCGCTCACCACCACCATGACGCGCTCACAGGGCACGGCCTCACGCCTCACGCACCTTTCCTGTACGCTCTCCCAGGCGCGATCCGGACAACGCTACCCCTCCCACGGCCTCGCAACGCGCTCGCACGCACGTGCCGCTCACACATCCTGCCTCGGACGCCGTCTCGGGCGGCCCAGCTGCGCCCTCTTCTTCGGGCCCGACACACACACGCACGCACGCAGCACGCGCGCGCCGCCGCGGCGGGTGCGCCCCAACCGCCGCCGTCCCAACCGCCGCGACGGCGGCGCTCAGCCGGTGTGTGCCATGCAGTTGGTATCCCAAGTGGTACCCGTCCACTTGGAGACAAACTGCTCCGCGATCGCAAACTCCTTGTACTCATCGCCCTCATTCTCGCCCGGAACGACGACGTTCGTCTCGGAGCACTTAGCTGTCACCACGTCCGCGCCGAGCGACTCCTTATTGAGGATGACCTGGGTGCCCGAGCACTTATCGATCGTAACCGTCTGCACGAGCCCGAGTACCATCACCTTGCACGAGTTGCAGTTGACCAGCTCGATGCCCGCGACGACGGTGTCGAAGACGATGGACACCTTGTTGCACCCGTCGAGTGTGATCGCGTTGCACTTGCCCTTGACCGTGATGGTCGAGTCGAGGCACTTGTAGATGTACACGACCTGCTTGACCTCGGCGTCGATCGAGATGGACGAGTTCTTGACCTGGTTCTCGATCTCCCACTTCTTGCCTCCCACGCACTCGCATTTGGGCGGCTTGGTCGCCGCCGCCGTGGCGGCCTTCGGTGTCGACGGCACCGAGGGGACGGGGGCAGGCTTGGCCTTGCCATATTTGGACGGATCCCAATCCTCGCCCTTGGTTACCTTCTTGAGGCCGGATGTGACTGAGCCACCCTGGTTTATCTGCGCGAACAGCGCCGACGTCGCGTCGGCGCCGCCGGCTCCAGCCGATGCGGCTGGCGGCGGCGGAGGCGGCGGGGGAGGCGGCGGCGGCGGCGGAGGAGGGCCACCCGGGCCGCCGAGGGCGGGTGGCGCAAGCGGGGGCGGTGCGAGCGGGGGCGGCGCAGGCGCGGCCGCCTTGCCCGCGTCCTTGACGTCGATGCCCTTCGGGTTCCATTCGAGCCCAGTCTTGTGGAATTCCTTGACGAAGGCGGCGAGATCGGTGAAGATCGTCTTCACGGCCTTGGCGTACGTGATGTGGTTCTCGTCCTTGCCCTTGTAGGTTGTGAGGATTTTGGTCTGGCAGAAGGCGCCCGCCTCCCACATGTCGTTGATGTGCGGCACCGGCGTCTTCTCCACCATCACCCACCCAAGCGCAGGGATGGCCTCCGCCACGGCCTGCCGATGGTTGTAGTCCTCCGCGCGCCGGTCGGACGTCGCGGCGGACTGCACCTGCCCGAGCAGGTCGGAGGTCGCCTTGAGGACGTTGTTCTGGAAGGTCGCCGCGTCCGGCTTCTTGCACTTGGCGACGAGCACGAGCATGTCGCGCTGTGCCTGAAAGCATGCCTGCACCAGCTTCGCCTGGTTCAGCGTCTCAGGCATATTGATCGCGGAGGCCGCGTTGACGTAGGCGGCGACTGGCCCGGAGAGGAATGCATTGAAGGCATCCACCTGTTGCGCGCGCGCACGCACAGTGAGCGGCACTCGTTGGTGGGCGCGCGGGATTTCGTGGCCGTCGTCGTCTCACCATCGGCGAAGGGCGCTCGTCCTCGACAGCAGCTGCGGCGACCAGCGGTGCCGCGGCGCCGGCGCCATGGAGCTCCATGGACTCAAGCTTGGTTGTCACGGTCTCGAGACGCTTGAGTAGGGCTTGGAATTTCTCGTCCATGGTGCTTCGGCGCAAAGTGATTGACGCGCGGGCAATCGTAAGCTCCGATCGCGGCGACACCGTAAAGTTCGAAAGTCCGCAGAGCGCTGTGGTGGACATCCGTCTCGCCGCCAAGGTCCTCTATCCGTTCAGTGCACTTATTGCGGAGAGAGTAGCTTCGCAAGACTCTATCTATAATACTTGTACATAGCTTTGCAAGCCATAGGAACCTAATAGATTTTCCAATCGATATCCTCGTCGATGAAGCTCGCTTTGCGGTCGGCCGCCGCGCCACTGCGCGGCTACAGCTTGCTCGCGCCCGTGCTCCCCCTCCGCGGAGGAGCACAGTCTTCTCGCAAGCTGTCTTCCTCCGCCGAGACGGTCACGGTCTCGATCGCTGAGGCGCGCTCGAAGACAGCTGCGGCTCTGCGGAAAATTGGCTGGGACGACGAGGATGCTGCGTTGCAGGCGGAGATCATGACTGCGGCGGGTGCGCAGCTGGTTCTCTCGAGCTGCCGGCGCGTGCCCTCTCCTGCTGCCTCGCGTGCACGCTGCTCACCAGTAGAGCGCTGGCTATCGATCTCTCGTGCCCGCAGAGCTGTGTGGCAACAATCAGGGCCTCGTCAAAATGTACAACCCGGCGCTGATGGCGCCGTCGCCGGGCACATCGAAGCCGACCGTGGAGCGCGAGACGGCCACCTCCGCCGTGATCAACGCCAACCAGTCTCCTGGCATGCTCGCCGCGGTCAGCGCCGCCGACCTCGCGCTCAAGAAGCTCAAGTCCCAGGGGGGACCGATCGCCATCGTGACCGCATACAATACCAGCACGTCCTCAGGCCAGCTCGCCTTCTACGTCGAGCGGATGGCGAAGCAGGGCGTGATCGGCATCGCGCTTGCCAACTCGCCCGAGTTCGTCGCCGCCGCGCCGGGTGGCAAGCCAGTCTTCGGTACAAACCCGATCGCCTTTGGAATCCCACAGGCTCACGGGCCTCCTCAGACGTTCGATATGGCGACCTCTGCCATCGCCCTCTTCGGAGTGCTCACGTCCAAGGCGAAGGGCCAGCCGCTGCCCGAGGGCGTCGCGTACGGCAAGGACGGTAAGTGGACCGTCGATGCCGCCGAGGCCCTCGAAGGAGGCGCGATCGCTACGTTTGGTGGGCATAAGGGAGCAGGCCTCTCCCTCTGCGTCGAGCTGCTGGCGGGAGTGCTCTCGGGCGGCGCGGTGCTCGGCCAGGTTCCGTCCAAGAAGCTCGCCAAGAGCTGGGGCCACACGTTCATCGCCATCCAGCCGGATCTCCTAGTTGACGATTTTGAGGGCAAGGCGGCCTCGGTGCTCGCTGCCGTCAAGGCCTCTGGGCCGTCCATTCGGCTACCGGGTGAGTCGTCCGCCAAGACGGCCGCCCAGCGCAGCGCGGATGATGCGTTGCCCATCCCGACAAAGATCTGGCAGTCCATCTGCCACACCGCCGAGCACGGGTTGCCCAAGTAGATGAAGTCCATTCTGTCGCAACCGGGGCCTCAGGTCGCCGCGCACAGCCCATCGCTTGAGAAGTCGTGTGCGGTGTGGCGGAATTATGTGCGGCCACGCCATGTCTTGGCATCACTGATGTCGAAGTCGCGATGATTGTCTCGCTCGAGCGCCCCCGATTAATGATTAAATAGCAGGAATGGTAACAGAATGGTTCCAGATTAATGCGCATGCCATGCTCATGCACGGAATCTCATAACAGCTCAACAGTTTTTCGTGGGACAACCAATGTCATAAATTTCAGCTCGCCCGTCTTGGTGACGTTTTGCGTATTGCACCGCGCGTTGCACGCGCAGCCCTGCACCGAATACGCCAGCAGCGGAGCCCGGCGCAGCTTGTCATGTCGGACCACGCTTGTCTGCTCGACTATGCGCTACGGTTCGACCTGTGCGATCATGTCGATCTCCACCGGCACTGCGCGAGTACAGCGCATCGAACGCACGCTGCGTGAGTCATGCGGCAAGACACTTGAAGGGTGGGGCTGGCATAGGACGGGACACTCACCGCCGAGCGGGAGCGTCGTAACGCCGACTGCGACACGTGCATGCACGCCACGCTCCTCAAAGATCTCGCCGAGCAGGTTGCTGCAGCCGTTGAGCACCTTTGGCAGAGCAGTAACGCTGCTGTCTGCCACCGCAATGTATCCATTCACCTTGACGATCTTCTTGACCTTGTCCAGGTCGCCGATTGCGAGCTTGAGCGACGCAATCAGCTCGAGACCGACGATCTTTGCAAGCTCGGCGGCCTCGTCAACGGTGAACTCGGCACCCACGCGGCCCACGTGCACACTCTTCATGTCCTCCTTGAAGGGCAGATGCCCCGCGAGATACACCCATCCATCTTCGTTCGAGACGACGGCGAGCTTGTACGCGCCTGCTGGCTGCGGAAGCTCGGGAAGTGTGTAGCCAAGCTTCGCGATGCGCGCCTCGGTGTGCACGAAGCGAGCCGAGAGCGCGGCACTTTTTCTTAGTAAAGCCTGCATGGACAGTCGAAGGTTGTGTTACCTTCGGCGTAAGAGAAGAAACCTCGGCAGCTCGCGCAAAAAGCGAGCGAAGCCATTGACGAATCAAGACGAAACTGTTCGCGCGGACTTAAGGGCGTACTCGTCGCGTCGATGCTCGCGAGGACGCTCAAGCGGAGCGCGCCAGTTGACAAGGCGAACGCTGATTTCGATGCTGTCCCCGCCGGCATGGACGCGAGTGCGGATGTGCCACCGACCCTTGCGCGGCAGAGCTCCTCGAGGTCTTCATTGGACTCGCTGCTCGCCGGGATCTCCCAAGGGCTGATCGTTCGCCGCTCCGTCTCTGCCGCCCTCCGGGAGTCCCAAGCTGCAGACGCCGAACCCGCCGCCGCTGGTGCAGGGTCGTGCGTGGCGGTGGCGGCCTCGGCCTCGGCACAACTCACGACAATGTCAGATGGCACATCTCATCAGGCCAAGCGCTTCAAGATGGACGCTGCCAGTGCTGAGGTCTCGGCGCGCCTGCCGCTTGGGGAGCTTATGCGGCGTGCTCGGCTCGCGGGCGCTGCACCCGAGGAGATCGAAGATGCGGTGGATAGCGACGAGCCCAAGGTGGCGCTTCTCGCGCTCATCGAGGCAACTTTGCCGGCCGGGAGCGAGGCGCCTCGCCTCGCCGATGGGAGCCTTGGAGGAGGAGGAGGTGGTGTGAATGAGGCGCCGGACGACGGCATGCTCGGTGTGAATGACGACGGCATGCTCGGTTGCGGTATCTGCACTGAGCAACGGCCGCGCAAGCACTTTTACGGAGGCCGCACCGGGCTGCCGACTGCATGCGGCTGTGAGATGGGCAAGCTGAGAAAAGCTTAAACACGGTTTCGCTGCGGGTTTTTTACCTCGTCTTGTTCACAAGCATGGGCGCGGGCGAGTCGACTGCTGTCGTGGCGGCGCCCACACTCGACGCCTTACCGCCGGAACTGCAGCGAAATTTATTTCGCTCGGTCGAGATGATGGCTCGCCGCGATGCCGCGACGCCGGGCCGCTTTTCCCTTGCCGCCTTCCGTGAGGTGCACGCGTCGATGCCTGCAGACCTCTCAGAAGCCCTCTGGCGCGCGCTGTGCCTCGGGGCGCAGGCGTCCGTGGACGCGACGCTCGATCTAAATGCCATCGTGCGCACAATCGTGCCGCTCAGAGTCGGCGGCAACCGCGTGCTAGCGGCCCGCAAGCACCTCGAAGCTTGCTTTGAAAATGATGTTGAGCGTGGCGTGAAGGTTGCGTTTGAGGAGGCGGTCCCGTGGCTCGAGGCGATGCAGGAACTGCCGCTGCGGCCATCGTCGCGCAGCTTGCCGGCCGCCGAAGCCATCCTTGCCGCCGCCGCGTGCGCCGCGTGGCTGCTCGACCTGCGTGAGCTCGAGCCACTGCCCGTGCTAGCGGAGGGCACGTCGCGGCTGCTCACTGAGGAGGATGTTCGCCTCTTGAGCGCCCAGCTGCCCCTCGAGCAGCGGCGGCGCTGGCGACTCCTCTTCAGCTCGACACGCGACGGCACCTCCTTCACGCGCTTCATCGCCCTCGGCGCGCGTCGTGCGCCCTGCCTCATCGTCGTGCGCGAGGGAGCCTTGCCCCCAAGCGTCGCCCCGGGCATGCCTCCACCCCCCAATGCGGTCTGTAGCATCTTCGGCGGCTTCTCGTCGAAGCCGTTGCAGCCCTCGCCCCAGTTTGGGGGCGACTACGGCTCGTTCCTCTTTAAGCTCGGCGCGGCGCCAGCGGTCTTCCGATCCAGTGGGAAGAACTCCAACTTTGTGTACCTCAACGCGGGCATGGACCTCCTTCCGAACGGGCTGGCCTTCGGTGCCAACGGCTCACTCGACGATCACTTCTTTGGGCTGTGGCTCAGGGACGATCTTGAGACGGGGCGGTCTGACGCGCCGTGCGCCACCTTTGGCGACTCGCCTTGCCTCGCCATGGCCACGGAATTCCGTGTGGAAGAGGTGGAGCTCTGGGCTGTCGCTGAGGACCCGCCTCCTCCTTCCGACGAAGAGCAAGCTGCGGCCCGGGGCGAGAATGCACTCACGGCTGTGGGCGTCCTCAGCACGAAGCACGAGGAGACGCGCAAGTTCCTCGAGATTGCGACGGGCAAGGGCCAGGCGTCGGCGGACCTAGGCGTCACCAAAGAGTGAAAACGGCTTTGGTGCTGATAAGCTGATGTATGCGTAGAGGCAGCTCTACATACACCAGGGGAGAGCAAGCCTTCAACCAAAGACTACCGATAGCAAACCAAGGCTTTGATGATTCTAGTAACGTCAGATTTTTTAAGATCGCGATCTTCTTCTGAGCTTCTCTTCGAATGCATCGCGCAATTCGTCACACTGAAGCGGATCGCTCGTCACAATGCTTGCAGATGTTGCGCTCGCCGACGACGAGCTGAGGCGTGCTCTTGGCTCTGCCAAACAGGAGCATCCGACCAAACAGGAGCTTCCGACCAAGCGCTCGTACGACTCCGGACCAGCTATGCCGTCGCCCGCTATCTCGTACCGGGGCGACGCCAAACCGGCCTCGTACGACTCCACGATGACCGAATTCGAGGCGGAGCAGGCAGTGCAGGATGCGCTGAACTGCCCAGTCGAGTTGGCACTCATAAAGGGCGCGCCTCGATGGCAACTGCTGCAGGATCTGCTTGACAGTAGGAGGTCGCGCAGCTCCTATTCGGCAGCAGCCGAGCGGCTCATCAAGAACCACGCATACGTGTTGCGTGACCTGACCAACCCACATCCCATATCGCAGCTCGAGCTCGTCCGTGTCAGCCAGGCCGCAGCGGAGCACGCCGACCAAGCGCTACGCGAAGTTGCACGTCGGCTGCTTAAGAAACGAACCGGTGCTGAGACGATCGAGGAGCACCTCGACACCTCCGACGAGCAGGCCGTTGCCACATGGGCTGCGACGGCCAAGTACCTCGACAGCCGCATCCAGTCGCAGCCTCACGAACGTCCAGGTCGTGCTCCCGACATGAATCCGAACGAGGCGACCGCGATGCGCCAGGCGCTCCAAGAGATTTGGTGGCAAGCTCACCAGACTGCCAGATCATTCAGTACCACTCACGTGCCGAGACGGCGTTAAACTCTCGGGCATGCACATCCATCCGCATGGCCAGAAATCCGAGCGTGTCGGTGTGAGCCCGCGTGAATAATCCGATGGATGTGGGATGCCGTGCGTCCTCCCGCCGCTCGTGTACGTGCATTATTGTGAGCACGAGAAGGCGCGTGGTCGCCGTGCGAGGCGGGAACCGGGACGTCACAGTCTGAGTGACATATGTACCTTTTGTGGCCTACGTATGGGTCTGGACTCCGTCGTGTGCGTCCAAGGTTTGGTTAGCCTCGCGGGGCTGTTTTCTGTTAGGCTCCCCTTGCAAAGTTTCATAGTACGTTATGTGAATGCGGGTTTCCGGTGCGGCCCGATAGAAGCGCGTTTAGCGCCCCCTCACGATCTCCGCCATGATCGGCGAGCGCAGTTGCGACCTGCGAGGCGTCGAAGCCGAGCGAGCTCAATTGCTCAAAGTCTGCAGAGGCGCGCTCACGATTGGTCACAGGGAGAGCCGCAGACGGCACGCCCGCTGCAGCGCACGGTGCGGTGGTGCTGCTCGTGCGCCTGCCCTGGCTCCTAGGTCTTCTCACCGGAAACGGGTCCGGTGACGGGCCCGCCTCGTGCGCGGGCGTCGCGCCCGCGCACGCCGCAACGACGGTGACCCACGCTCGTATGCAGCGGCGGGTGAATTTCTGAAGGAAGATGAGCGATGCTGTGAGCGCGGCGGCACCCAGCAGCACTTGCCAGCGCGCCAGGTAATACTCCTCGCCTACCTGGTACCAGGTAGGCGTCGCAAGCACGCGCCCTTGCAGCCACCTAGTGAGCTCAACAACCCCGAACGCAATCGCGTTGTTTCTCGTCACAGGGATAGGTGCGTTTGGCGGCGAAGCCCAGCCGGGAGGAGTAGAAGGTTTGGAGGCACCCATCGATCAGTCTTCACAGTTGACTCGTGGCACAGTCCCGCCTCAAGATTTCATGCGCAAAAATACACAACGCTCATGAAGATACGTGTGACGGCAGTGGATGTGAAGATACGTTGTTAGATGAGGTCCGGCGCGTGCTCGCGTGTGCCGACTCCTGACGGCTCGACGGGGAATTGCGTTTGCGCCATCGCTCCGCGATACATGATTGCCACCACTTCCGCATCATCGGCCATCTCACCTTCACACAAGGGCTCGGCCAGTCCAAGCGTGACCGCTAGAGCGGCTAAGCGAGGCAGGCCCGCTCGCTCGCATTGCTCAGAGTACACGACGCGCGCGTCTAGCGCCTCAGCATCGGCAAACAGCGACACCATTTCAGGTTGAGATTGGACAGCACCGAGCCCCCCCGTCGGATTGGTCCTGAGCATGGGTGCGAGCGTGCGCAGAGAAGACGAGGCGCTGCGGTCACTTTCGCCGGCGTCTCGTTTGCGCAGCCTTTCGAGCCATGCCGCTTGCTCGGCTGCACCCGCATCGATGCTGCTTTCCTCCGGCTCTTCATCTAGCGGGCCAGGCCACAGGTCCTTGTACACCTTGGCAACTTCGGGCAGCCCTTTGAACTGAGCTGGGATTTGCGTGGCGGGCGGCGCAAGCGTTCTGAACGGCTCACCGACCGATTCGAGCTGTTCGCGATACGCCTCGGCCATCCAAGCAACTGCTGAGCGCACCTGCTGCGATTCGCTGCCAGGATCAGCACGGTGCTGATCGAATTGTTGTTGGGGTGAGGTGTTCGTCCACTCGATGCCGTCGAGCCATTCCGCATCTTGCCGTGCAACTGCTCTATCGTGTGCCCGACAGCATACGAGAACGCACTGCAGTGTGAAGAGCAAGCGCGAGATTCCCCATGCATTTGGTTGCAAAATCTTGGCAACGGTCACATCGCCGAGGGACGGGTCATCCGGTGAGATGGTGGGCCACACGCGAATGATGCCGTCGATGAGCTCCGCATCTGTCATCTCAGGGCTGAAAAGGCAGCCTGCTGCCTCGCAGGTCTCAGCAAGCGCCTCCGAGAAACGGGTGAACAGGTAGCGGAGGATGGGCAGGCAGGCCTGCGGGCCGCCAGCACGGAGTGCGATCTCGTCGATATCATCATCATACGCGATGATCTGGCAGCGATGGATGAGCAGCGCCGCTGCTTGTTCTACGCCGAGGTGCCAGGCCATCTCGTGCGGCGAATGCGCGTAAAGACGAGACCAGTGACGCACGACCGCAAGTTTCCGATTCGATGGGTGCTTGCCTTTTCCGGAGGCATCAAAGAACGCGCTCCGCGCGTGAAGGCCAGCCCGGCCACATTGAGCTCCTGCGTGAGAACAACGCGTGATACTTTCCCCTGTTTCCGGGTAAGGACATGTACAATGTACAAAAGGGGCGCAAGGTTTACCGGTACGTCATTAATAATTCGGCCGCTCAGCAGTGTTTGTCAGCAGGTGCGTGGCGCTTTCGGCGTTGGGCCCGCAGCTCGCTTCTTCCGGCCGGCAACAGGCGATGGATTCGCCCACGCCGCGCTCTCCGGCGCTGTTGGCCGTGCAGGATGACAACTGCAATTGCGAATTCACTCGGCCCTGCGAGTGCGATGAGGACAGCATGCCCGCGACGCGGCGCTTCTATATGTCGGGGTTTGAGCCACCAGTTCTCGCCGCAGATGATTTACAGCAGCAGCAGCAGCAGCAGCAGCAGCAGCACCAGCACCAGCACCACCAGCACCACCAGCACCACCAGCACCAGCAGCACCACCAGCAGCAGCAACTCGCTTCCTCGGCCACGTTGCCACATCCCACGCCTTCAGCAATCGCCTCGACGTCAGTGGGCGATGCAGGCAGAGCACCGTCGACCTCGCCGCCTCTGCCGCAGCCTCTGCCGGCGCCCTTGCTCCCGATTCCGATACCGAGTGGCGAAGCCTCCGCCACGGGATCCGTGGAGGCACCCGTCGCGCTGCAAGCGCGCAGATCGCAGCAGCAGCAGAACGACGAGTATGCGTCTGAGCTGCGGCAGCCGCAGCCGCAGCCGCAGCCGCAGCCGCAGCCGCGGCCGCGGCAGCAGCAGCAGCAGGTGGCGAGCGAGGTGGCCGGTGGCGAGAAGCCGCCGGCGGCACCTGCGCCGATCCCACCTCGAGGATACGAGCGCGTCGACATGCTAGGCCGACGCCGACTCTTCTTCAGTCGCAAGGAGTCCGCATTACACAACCAATGCCACGACTGCTGGTTGATCGCGCATGGGAAGGTGTATGACGTGACTGCGTTCATGTCGCGCCACCCCGGGGGTGATAGGGCCATCCTGCGCAAGGCCGGCGCCGACGTGACCGTCGACTACGACTTCCACTCCTCGCGAGCGCAGAAGATGTGGGAAAGATTCATGATCGGGTACGACGAGCCGGCACCCGGCCAATCGAGCGGAGACTGCGTGCTGAGTTGAGAGTGAAGCAGGGCACCTGAGGTTGCGCCCCACACGCGCAGCTTTACCACTCGGAGGTTTACTACACGGTCTAGACCTAAGTGACGAAACCCCTGGTAGCCTAATTATATCCACGGATGCGTCCACGACCCATACACCTCTCTTGAGGGTGCTTGCCCGGACCCATGTCAGACTGTTTACTGCATGTTATAGCTCGGTCAGACGGCCTGGGGAGCGAAAATTGCCCATCGCCAAAATGATCAATTCTGATGATGTCTCTATGGATTAAGGGTGCCCTAGTGATGGGGATCAGGGGCCTATGCTCGGTTTTCACCCATTCGCAAGCGTTCCGGCGCAGTGCTCGGTCAAAGTTACGCTCCGAAAGGGCCCTTCGAGCGCCCGAGGGAGCGCGT